>Ga0335080_10005515_pt1 | contig 13019 bp, 10 predicted proteins | sample Lox_Sample_34_FD_206720 | JGI IMG/M metagenome (GOLD analysis project Ga0335080, IMG submission 206720) | Soil microbial communities from Loxahatchee National Wildlife Refuge, Florida, United States - Lox_Sample_3.4 | ecosystem: Environmental > Terrestrial > Soil > Wetlands | place: USA... | reverse complement strand
ACCGGCCACGCGGGCTCGTCGCGGGCTAGCCCGCTTCCTCACCAGAGGGAAGAGCGCCGTCCGGAGAGCGAGACCCGCTGCGCCGACGCTCCGGGTCCGGCCTCGATCTCGAGCCCGTCGCCCCCCGCCACCGCCGGCCAGAACCAGAGACGATCGAGCCGGATGTGGTACCGCCTGCGATTGGCCAGCTCGGTGAGCGAGACCTCGAAGCGCCGTTCCCCCACCCGGACCGCGACGCGGCGCCTCTGGCCCTGGACCGGGCGGTCGACGTCGACGCGCAGGGCAGCGATGCAGTCGACGCCCGAGGTGCAGGGCTGGAACCCGCTCAGCGGCGAGAGGGCGGGAAGGGCGCCGAGGTCCAGCGGCTCTCCCAGCCGCTGTTCCCAGAAGGCGAGGTCGATCTCTCCTGCTCTCGCCGCCCTCCGGCGGAGAATCTCGAATCGACCGAACCGCTCGACCGGCTCGTACTCCGAGACCGCGGTCCGGAAGAGCAGCGGGACCCGGACCGCGTTCGGAACTCCATCGAAGCTCTGGAACTCGGGCCGCCAGACAAGCCATCGGGGCTTCTCCTGCTCGACCCAGGCCTGGACCCGCTCCTGCGCTGCGAGGGGAGAGGCGTTGTAGAGCGTCACGTAGTACGGAGCGCGCTGGGCGAGCGCCGCGTAGAGGAAGGAATCGTCCCCGAGGACGAACACCTTCTCCCTGGCGCCACCGGGCGCCGTCGGGCGAGTGAGCTCCTTCAGCCGGCGGATGAGGTCGAGCTCCTCCGGGTACCGGTTCTCGTCCTCGTAGTACGCGAGCTCCGTCGCGCGATGGTCACCGCGCAGGGCCGCGAGATTCGCCGGCAGCGCGCGCAGACCGCGGACCCGGTCTCCCAGCCGCGCTCCGGGCTCCGCATCGAGCGCCGCCCAGACCAGCCCGGCTCCGAGGGCGGCGAGGATCGAGCGCTGGGCCAGCCGCAGCCGGGGCAGAAGATGGCAGGCGACCAGCGCCAGACCGACGATGGAGTAGCAGATCACCTGATTCGCGAGGTGAGGCCGGATCAGGAACTTGTTGAACGGGACGACGCCCAGCAACCCGAAGCCGATGGCGATCGCCGCCAGAGGCGTCAGCCGCTGGCTCCAGGCCCACGCTGCCGCTCCCAGAGCGAGCAGGAACAGTGGTGGCCAGAGGACGAGGTTGCTCTCCGAACCGGTGAACCGGTACCACTCGGAGAAGCGACCGGGCATGGCCCCGTAGATGCTCATCACCCCGAGCTGCCCGAGGAACTCGAGGAGCCCGCCGAGCTGGCCTCGCACCGCCCAGAGCACGAGCACGAGCATGACCCCGGCGACGAACACGCCCAGCGCGAGGAGCAGCTCCCGCAGCAGCTGGCGGCGGAGGGGCGTCGGCCGCTCCCGCAGATCTGCGAGAAGGAAGAGCGGGATGGGGAGCGCCGCGGGGACGAGCTGCGTGGGCTCGAGCAGGAAGGTGTACGCCCCCAGCGCGGCAAGGAAGAGGAGCTGGCGGCGCGGATATCCATCCCTTCGGGCCACCAGCAGGACCAGGGCGAGGTCGAGCGCCAGGAGGTAGCGATCGCCCCTGGCGAAGACGTCGGCGAGATAGCCCCCGAGGAGGATCGCGAGGATCAGCGGCGCGACGGACGGCTGCTGCCGGTTCAGCCGGAGGAGGGCCCAGCCAGCGACGCAGAGCAGGAACAGCTCGTGTGCCCAGGCGAGGAGATATCCCCAGGGGAACCATCCCCCCGGGCCGAAGTGGGAGTAGCCGCCGTACGGATACCAGAAGTCCACGAACGGCTTCCATCCCTTGTGGACGAAGTAGGCCCAGACGAAGAAGTTGCCGTCGTCGTAGGCCAGCCGGTGGGTCTGGTGACGGAGCTGCTCCAGGCGCCCCGAGAGGTCGGGGAACGCGACCACCGCGTAGACGACCAGGAGCGCCACCGTGGCCACTGTCGCTGCCGACCATCGCCGTCCTGGTGGGGGCGGAGACTCCTCGGGCTCGTTGCCGGGCCGGGCCAGCCGTGCCAGGCCCAGCCCCCCCAGCAGCCCGAGCACCGCCGAGAGCACCACGGTCAGCGCGTAGATCCGGAAGTCAGCCAGCTTCGGGTAGCCGAGCCAGCTCGCCTGGCCTACCGCCTCGACGGGCGGGAGGTCACCGCCGAGCCGGACTCCGACCACCCGGGTGATCGTCCTCTGGGCGATCGCCGACAGTAGGGCGATGGAGGGGAGGAGCACCGGTGCGGCGAGCGCCGGGACGCCCCGCCAGGGAAGGGCGCCGGCGAGGAGGAAGACGAGGAAGCCCAGGCCGAACAGCTGCTCGGTGCCCACCGCGCGGAGGAACCCTGCCAGGATCTCCCGGGTGGGAAACACCAGCGTCCCCGGAGCGAGCAGCATCGGGTCGTCGGTGATGGAACGCAGCTCGAGCACGTCCGCCGCCGAGGCGGTGACGACCAGATTGACCGCCGTCCACCCGGCCACCTCCGCGGGGGTGAATGTTCGGAGCGTCGTCGCTCCGCGGGTGACGCGGATGCCGTGAATCCGGATCTGCGCGGAACGATCGTCGCTGGGGTCGAGGCGCAGCGACCAGAGCTTCGGAGGCAGGCCGTCGAACCGGTAGAGCTGGCGCCCGGGCTGGCGGGGTAGGCGCTGACTCTCGGTCCACAGCTCGTTGTGGAAGAGCTCCACCGTCTTGCCCCGATCGATCTCCGCGTCGAGCACGAGGCTGACCTCGCCGGCGCGCCAGAGCTGGAGCGCACCGATGGCCAGGAGCAGCGACGTCACGCCGAGGACGGCACGCGGCGACGCTCGGCGAAGCAGGCCCGCCATCCGCTAGCGGCGGCCGCCCGAGGCGGTCCGCGCCGACGGCTTCCCGGAGGAGCGCTGGCGAGCTCCCCCGGGCGCGCGGAGAGCGATGCCGTCCTCCCGGTAGGAGCGGCGGATGTCGAGGTGGTAGTCGCGTGGCCGGTGCATCGCCACGCGGTCTGTGAGCAATCGTTCGACCACGTCGCGGTAGATCCGCTCCGAGGCCGAGCCGTCCCCCAGCCCGTGCTTCCATTTCCTGCCCCGGAGGTACTCCAGCTTGGCGAAGACCGTCCGGGCCGGGTAGCGATCGGGGAGGGTGGGGTCGAACTTCACGCTCGACTTCACGTCGTAGGTCTGGGGGCGCTCGGTGGCCTTGCGCATCTGCACCGAGGGAATGCCGAGGACTGCGGTCTCCTCGACGACCGTCCCCGAGTCGGTGATCACGCCCGCCGAGCGGGTCATCAGCACCAGGAACTCGTGGTAGCCAACGGGGTCGACCATGACGACGTTCGGCGGGAGGTGGAATCCGTACTCCTGGAGCACCTTCTGCGTCCGGTAGCTGGCCGGGAAATAGACCTTCCGCGGCGCGGCCCCCACCAGGTCGAGGATGGTCCGGAACGACTCCTTGAGGTGGACGTTCTCCCGCCGGTGGCAGGTCATGGCGTAGTAGTTGCCGCGCTCGATTCCCCGCGAGGCGAAGAACTCGTCGCTCGCCAGCCGATCGTAGAACTCCTTCCGCTCGAAGTAGTACTTCTGGAGCACGTCCACGATCGGATTGGTGACGACGACGATGCTGCGCGGGTTGATGCCCTCGTCGACGCCCTGTCGCTTGTACTCGGGGTAGTAGGTGTAGATGACGTCAGCGAGGTGATCGATCACCCCGCGGTACTTCTCCTCCGGCATGCGCCAGTCGTACGACCGCATGCAGCCCTCGAAGTGGATGATCGGGATGTTGAGCTGCGCGGCGGCGAGGCAGGAGATGACGGTGTTGGTGTCGCCGAGGAACAGGGCCGCGTCGGGCCTGAGCCGCTCCAGCACCGGGTAGAGCCGGGCGATGATCGACGAGCTCACCTCGGCGTCGTTGCTCCCTCGGGCGTCGAGCTCGATCTCCGGCGGTTTCACGCCGAGCTCGCGGAAGAAGACGTCCTTCAGGTTGTCCGAGTAGTGCTGCCCGGACCAGATGAAGGTCACCTCGACGCGTGGGTCGGCGCGGATGAGATTGAGGAAGAGGCTGGCGCGGATCACGTCCGGGCGGATGCCGAGGACGATGGCGAGCTTGGGCTTGCGGTTGGTCATATCGTGAGCGGCGCCCGTACCATGGCGCGCACGGCCTCGGCCATATCCAGTGGCCCGCCGGCCAGCAAGCAGAGGTCTTCCCACCGCGAGACGAGGAGCCGATTCCGGCGGTCGCCGGACTCGGCGGGCTCGATGACCACCCGATGGCCGAGCTCGGCCTCGAAGAGACGGAGGAGCTCGTACTTGCTGAGTCCCCGGTTGGGACAGAAGTGACGGAGGGACGAGACCCGGGTCACCCGGTCGAAGAGACCCTGCTCGATCACCGCCCGGCAGAGCGCGGCAAGCTGCTCGCTGGTGACCCCGTTCCACTGCTGGTCGACGAATCCGCGAACGTGCTCGCCCGGGGCGAGGCGGCGAAACCACTCGTACAGCCCGCGACCTCCTTGCGGATCGGGACCGATGATCGAGCAGCGGAGCGTGAGCGCGTGGGGGCCGACCACCTCGCCCGCGAGCTTGGTGCGCCCGTACAGATCCTCGGGGTCGGGGACGGAGGCCTCCGAGTAGGGTCCGGCCCTGCCCGAGAAGACCCCGTCGGTCGAGAGGTGGATGAGCCGTGCACCGGCGCGGGCGGCGGCGGCGGCGAGCCGCTGCGGAAAGTGGGCGTTGAGCGCCTCGGCGAGGCTGGCCACCGCGGGGCCGCCGGTCCGGATCTGGCTCTGGGTCAGGCCGATCGCGTTGACGAGGTAGTCCGCGCCGCCCTGGTCGGCGATCGCCGCGTCGATCGCCGCGTCCGGGCCGAGTGCGTCGAGGTACCCCGCCGAGCGAGGGTCGCGCCGCTGGGTGTGACGGACCCGCCATCCGGGGAGGGCCCTCAACCGCGCCGCCAGGAGGTGCCCCAGCATCCCGGTCCCGCCCAGGACGAGGACCGCCGGCCCGGAACCGGCCATCACGCGCCCTGGACCGAGACCGACGGCAGCGGAACGATGAACTTTCCGCCCGCCTGGAGGTAATCCCTTCGCCGCCGCTTGACCTCCTCGATGAACGGCCAGGCGAAGACCAGGGCGTAATCCGGGCGGACCGGCGCTTCCTCCACCGCGCTCCAGGGCCGGATCGGCAGATGGGTGCCGGGCGTGAGCAGTCCGTGCTTGGCCGGGGCATCGTCCACGACGAAGTCCAGGTAGCGCCCGTCGATCCCGCAGTAGTTCATGATGGTGGTCGCCCGGCCGGAGGCTCCGTAACCGATCACCCTCTTTCCCCGCGACTTGAGGTCATCGAGCAGGGCGAGCAGATCGGTCTTGGTCCTCTGGACCCGCGCTCCGAATCCCTCGAACGTCCGCACGTCCAGGAGCCCCCGGGCGCTCTCCTCCGTTCGTTGCGCCTCCACCGAGGGCGAGATCTCCTGTCGTCCGGTGCCGCGGCGCTGGGCGTAGAAGCGGAGCGTCCCGGAGCGGAGGGGGATGCGCTTGACCTCGAAGATCTCCAGGCCGTACTCGCCGAGGAACCGCTCGAGGCAGCGGAGCGTGTAGTAGCTCATGTGCTCGTGGTACATCATGTCGTACTGCATCTCCTCGACGACGATACCCAGGTAGTAGATCTCGAAGACGAAGACGCCGCCTGGCGCAAGCACCTGGTCGATGCCGCGCATCACCTCGTGCATGTCGTCGATGTGAGCGAACGAGAAGCTGGAGACGACGGCGTCGGCCTTCCCGTGCTCGGCGACGATCCGGCTCGCTGCCCGGGGGCCGAAGGTGTCGGCGATGGCCACCACGCCGGGGTCGGTGATGGTGGCCACCACGTTCTCCGCCGGGTCGACTCCGACGTTGCGGATCCCCCTCGCTGCCAGGTGGCGGAGCAACACGCCGTCGTTGCAGCCGATCTCCACCACCAGCGAGCGCTCCTTCGGGGTGAAGCGCTCCTCGAGCTCCGCGGCGAATTGTCCGAAGTGGTCGCGCAGCGTCTGGATGGCCGAGGAAAAATAGAAGTACTTCTTGAAGAGGACCTCGACCGGGATCACGGTGTCCACCTGGACGTTGGTGCACGCTCGGCAGAACTGCATCCCCATCGGGTAGAAGCGCTCGGCAGGGATCTCCTCCGGCTTGAGGAACGCACCGGCCAGCGGAAAGTCGCCGAAGTCGATGAAGGTCCTGAGGTCCTTCGAGCCGCAGAGCCGGCAGGCGGTGAGCGTCCGGTACGCTCCGCGGGGTCGGGAGGTGCTGCCAGGGGTCATGCTTCTCTCCAGGGTGGGTGGTCGCGCACGGCGATGGCCGGCGATGCCGGCCAGGCACGGACCGGGCTCAAGGCGAGGGAGGCGGGACCGGAGCGGCCTCGGCCTGGCCCGAGAGGCGGCCGGCGAGGGCCCGGGCGTCGGCGAGGGGCAGGTAGAGCCGTGCGGCCTGCTCCGGGTCGAGGAAGTCCTGGACTGCCTCGCGCGTCACCGCCACGTTGCTGTAGGCCGGTGCTCTCCAGTCTCCGTAGGTTCCCTTCTGGAACTCGGCGACGATCTCGCGGATGCCATCCTCGATCGAGGTGGCGCAGGAGAAGCCCAGCCCGCGGATCTTCCGGAAGCTCACCGCGTAGTTCCGGCGGTCGGTGACGTCCGGCCTGCGGACGATCTCCACCGGGTGGTGCTCCGAGACGATCTTCCGAACCGTCTCCGCCAGCTGACCGATGGTCATGTTGAGACGCTCGTCGCCGACGTTGAAGACCTGACCCCGCAGCGCCTCCGGGTCGCCGTTGAGGACCAGGACGATCGCCCGCGCGAGGTCCCGGACATGGACGAACGGGCGCCACTGGCTCTCGCCGGTGAGGGTGATCTTCCCGTCGGTCACCGCCTGGGCGGTGAAGAGGTTCGCGACCAGATCGAAGCGGGGACGCCGCGAGTGGCCGAAGACGGTGGCGAACCGGAGCACGGTCGCCGAGAAGTTCTCGTCCGGGCAGAGGAGGAGCTCGTGCTCGCTGTCGATCTTCGTGCGGGCGTAGAGCGAGACGGGGTTCAGATCGTCGGTCTCGCTGACCTCGCGGTCGGTGGCCCCGTAGACCGAGCAGCTCGAGGCGAAGATGAACCGTGGCACTCCGAAGGACAGCGCCGCCTCCTTGACCATCCGGGTGGCGATGACGTTGGCGTGCCGGGTGAACGTCTCGTCCACCGCGCAGGCAGGGTCGCCCACCAGACCGGCGAGGTGGACCACCGAGGAGACCCCCCGCATCGCCTCCAGCAGCTTCACGATGTCGGTGACGTCCCCCTCGATCAGCTCCACCCGGGAGTTCTTGAGGAGGTCCTCGATCGGCCCGCGGCCGTAGAGCAGCCGGTCGAAGATGCGGACCGACTCACCGGCCCGGAGCAGCTCGTCGACCACGTGGGTTCCGATGTAGCCCGCCCCGCCCACGACCAGGACCGGTCCTCGCCGCCGGAGCGTGCTGGCCACGAAGCTGCTCCGCACGCGGGTGTTGAGATTGAGGAGGACCCGGGGGATGACCAGTGGCGCCCAGATGAGCGCGGCCCAGAGCAGAGCGACGGGGAGCGAGCGCGAGAGCAGACCGAGCGCGACTGCGCTGCAGGTCACGGAGGCGGTCAGTCGAACCGCCTTGGTCATTCCGGATCCGACCTTCACCGTGGTGTAGATGCCGAAGACCCGGTTGAAGCCGACGATCAGCAGCGGACCGGCGAGGATCGCGGCGCCGCTCCAGCCCAGGAAGAGGCGCCCGAAGACGAGGACCACCACCGTCGCCCCGGCCGAGACGACCAGGTCGTAAAGCAGCCGGGCACGGTTCGGCGTCAAGCGGAGGGAACGGTGAGGCATCCGGGTCCCATCTATCTCCCGCAGCTGGGAGGCTGCAAGGTGAAGGTCCTAGAGGAGCGGGGTGACGAACGCCTCCAGCTCTGCTCCGGAGAGCCGCTGGCAATCCTCCAGCGTGAGCCCCCTCTCGGGCACGGCGCGCTGGCCTCTCCCGGTGCTGCGCAGGAGAGCGTCCAGGAGCACCGCGCCCTCCGGTACCTCGGGAAATTCCCGGGCCAGGGCGCGCTCCTCGGCCATGATCAGGGTCGCGGACTCCTTCTCCCCCGCGAAGCCGGGCGTCTCCACCACCGAGACTCGACCCTTGCCCAGGAGTCTCTTGAGCGTCTCGGCCAGCTCGGCGATCCGGATCACCCGGGGAATCAGCACCAGGACCTCGCCGCCCCGGCAGCGATCCAGGGCCTCGTCCAGGTTCCGGATCACCTGGGCCTGGGACACGAAGCCGCGCGACGTCTGTGAACCGTTCACGGTCGCGGTCTGGTCGGCCGAGAGCAGCTGGCGGAAGACGTGGAAGGCCGATCCGGTGCTGTCCATCACGTTGGAGTACCGCAGGGTGAACGCCCGCCGTCCCTCCTCGAGCAACCGGGCGGTCTCGGTCACCAGCTTCTCGCCGATGTACTTCTGGGCCCCGTAGACCGAGGAGGCATAGGGAGCCTTGTCGGTGGAGAGGAAGACCAGGCACTCCGCCCCGGAGCTCAGGAACCGGCGGGCGACGATCTCGGTCCCGAGGACGTTGACCCGGGTGCTGGCCGCCGGGTTCGCCTCGCACTCGGGCAGATGCTTCATCGCCGCCGCATGCACGACCAGGTCGACGCGGCGGAGCACGGTCGCCACCGCTGCCGGGTCGGTGACGTCGCCGATGCGGAAGTCGATCCCGGCGGCGAGCGCTCCCAGCTCTCGCTTCAGCGCGGCGTGCTTCATCTCGTCGCGGGAGAAGACGACCACTCCCGCGGCGCCCGCATCCGTCGCCGCCCGGAGGAACTTCCTTCCGAACGCGCCTGCGCCGCCGGTGACGAGCACCCGCTTCTTCTTCAACCAGCTGGTCATGGGCCCGGTCGCGGCTATAGCGGATCGACCCGGGGGGTGCCAGGTTCGGTGCCCGGCGCGCTTGACTCGGCGAGGAACGCCGTGGACAACCACCAGCGAGAATGAATGTCCTGGTCACCGGCGGCTGTGGCTTCATCGGGTCCAACCTGGTGCGGCACCTGCGTGCCCAGCGGCCGCAGTGGACCGTGGTCGACCTGGATCTCCTGACCTACGCCGGGAACCTGGAGAACCTCGCCGATCTCGAGGGCGACCCACGGCACGTCTTCGTCCGGGGGGACATCGGCGACAGGACGCTGGTCGAGTCGCTGCTCGAGCAGCACCGGATCGAGGCCGTCTTGCACCTCGCCGCCGAGAGCCACGTCGACCGCTCCATCCTCGGCCCCGAGCTCTTCGTCCGCACCAACGTCCTCGGAACGCAGATCCTCCTCGAGGCCTGCTACCGGAGGAAGGTCCGCCGCTTCGTCATGGTCTCCACCGACGAGGTCTACGGCTCGCTCGGACCCACCGGGGCCTTCACCGAGCGCTCGCCGCTGCAGCCCTCCAGCCCCTATTCGGCCTCGAAGGCCGCGGCGGACCTCCTCGCCCTGGCCTTCCACCACACCTTCGGGCTGGAGGTGGTGGTCACCCGCTGCTCGAACAACTACGGCCCCTACCAGTTCCCGGAGAAGCTCATCCCACTGATGGTGGTGAACGCGCTGCACGACGAGCCGCTGCCCCTCTACGGCGACGGGGGAAACGTCCGCGACTGGCTCCACGTGGAAGATCACTGCGAGGCGCTCCTCGCCGTCCTCGAGCGGGGCAGGGCGGGCGAGGTCTACAACGTCGGAGGCGGCACCGAGCAGCGCAACATCGACCTGGTGAAGCTCCTCCTCGCCGCGCTGGGCAAGCCCGAGAGCCTCATCCGCTTCGTGCAGGATCGCCCGGGGCACGACCGCCGGTACGCCATCGACCCCACCAAGGTTCGCGCCGAGCTCGGCTGGACGCCGCGCCGCACCTTCCCCCAGGGGCTCGAGGCCACGGTCCGCTGGTACGTCGAGCACCCCGACTGGTGGAAGCACGTCAAGAGCGGCGCCTACCGGCAGTACTACGAGACCCAGTACCGGAAGCGGCTGGGGAGCTAGCCTCTTGTCGATGCGCGTCACGGTCACCGGGGCCAACGGACTCGTCGGCAGCCGCCTCTGCCGGCTGCTCGTGGTGCAGGGGCACGCGGTCACCGCGGTCGCCCGCGGGCAGCGCCGGACGGTGGGCGACTACGCGTACCTGAGCTGCGATCTCTCGGACCACGAGGGCACGGCGCGCGCCCTGTCCACCAGCCGGCCCGAGGTCGTCGTGCACACGGCCTCGATGACCGAGGTCGACGCCTGCGAGCGCGACCCCGACGCGGCGTGGGCGGCGAACGTGGTCGCGACGGCGCACGTCGCCCGCCACGCCCGAGCGGCCGGCGCCCATCTGATCTACGTGTCGACCGACTACGTGTTCGACGGTCTGGACGGCCCGTACGACGAGGAGGCCCGTCCCAATCCCTCCGGGGTCTACGCGCGCACCAAGTGGCTGGGCGAGGAGGCGGTCCGGTTGCTCGCCGGCACCTGGGCCATCGCCCGGACGGCAGTGGTCTACGGATTTCCGCCGTCGCAGCGGCCGAACTTCGGCAGCTGGCTCCTCGAGAGCTTGCAGGCGGGGAAGACCGCGCGGCTCTTCGTCGATCAGTTCGTCTCGCCGAGCCTGGCGCTCAACGTGGCCGAGATGCTGGCCGAGCTGGCCGAGCGGCGTCTGCCCGGAATCTGGAACGTCGCCGGCGCCGAGGTGGTCAACCGGATGCAGTTCGGGGAAGCTCTGGCCGACGTGTTCGGACTGGATCGACATCTCCTCGTCCCGATCGAGCTCGCCGATGCGGCCATGGCCAGCCCCCGTCCGCCGCGGAGCGGGCTCCGGGTGGACAGGGCGCTCGCCACGCTCCGGGCACGCCCGCTCGGCCTGCAGGCCTCGCTGGAGCAGTTCCGCGCCGAGGTGGAGGCGGGGGCGTGAAGGGCATCATCCTCGCCGGCGGCTCGGGGACCCGGCTGTACCCGCTCACCCGGGTCATCAGCAAGCAGCTCCTGCCCGTCTACGACAAGCCGATGATCTACTACCCGCTGAGCACGCTGATGCTCGCGGGCATCCGCGACATCCTGATCATCTCCACCCCGCACGACCTCCCCCGTTTTCGCGAGCTGCTCGGCAGCGGTGAGCAGTGGGGCCTCCACTTCGATTACGCCGAGCAGCCGCGCCCCGAGGGCCTGGCCCAGGCCTTCGTCATCGGGCGACGCTACGTGGGCAAGGATCGCGTGGCGCTGGTGCTCGGAGACAACGTCTTCCACGGGCACGGGTTGCCCGAGCACCTCAAGGCCGCGGCCGCCCGTGCCTCCGGAGCGACGGTGTTCGCCTATTACGTCCGGGACCCGGAGCGCTACGGGGTGATCGAGATCGGCCCGGACGGCAAGGCGCTGTCGATCGAGGAGAAGCCCGCCCGGCCGCGCTCGAGCTACGCGGTCACCGGGCTCTACTTCTACGACAACCGCGTGCTCGACATCGCGGCGGGTCTCACCCCCTCGACCCGGGGCGAGCTGGAGATCACGGACGTGAACCGGGCCTACCTCGAGGCGGGTGACCTGAACGTCCAGGTCCTCGGGCGCGGCTTCGCCTGGCTCGACACCGGGACCCACGAGTCGCTGCAGAACGCCTCGACCTTCATCGAGATCGTCGAGCGGCGGCAGGGGCTCAAGGTCGCGTGCATCGAGGAGATCGCCTTCCGGATGGGCTACGTGGGCGCCGAGCAGCTGCGCGCGCTCGCCGACCCCATGCGCAAGAACGACTACGGCCAGTATCTCCTCGATCTTCTCGCGAACCGGGGAGCCATCGGATGAGGGTGACGCCCACCGAGCTCCCCGAGGTTCTCCTCGTCGAGCCGCGCGTGTTCGGGGACGTCCGGGGGCGGTTCTACGAGAGCTTCCAGGCCCGTCGCTACGCCGAGGCCGGGATCCCCGGGCCTTTCGTCCAGGACAACGTCTCGCGCTCGGTGCAAGGAACCGTCCGCGGCCTCCACTTCCAGGAGCCGCGGGCGCAGGGGAAGCTGGTGCAGGTGCTCCAGGGACGGGTCTACGACGTCGCGGTCGACGTTCGCCGCGGCTCGCCCCGGTTCGGCAAGTTCGTGGCGATCGAGCTCTCCGAGGAGGAGCCGCGCCAGCTCTGGATCCCTCCGGGGTTCGCGCATGGCTTCTGCGTGCTGAGCGACTCGGCGGACTTCTTCTACAAGTGCACCGAGCTCTACGCCCCGGAGTGCGACCGGAGCATCGCCTGGAACGACCCGGCGATCGGAATCCCCTGGCCGGTGAGGGCCCCGCTGCTCTCGGGCAAGGACCGTGAGGCCCCTACGCTCGCCAGCGCGCCGGTGCTGCCCGCGTACACGCGCTGATCGTGCCCCTCCTCCGGGTCGGCATCGTGCTGTACCAGAACCCTCCCGACGAGCTGCGCAGGCTCGCGACCTCCCTCATGCGGTCGGTGCTCCCGCCGGGGCTGCGGGTCGAGGCGCAGCTGCTCGACAACTCCGCCGACGATCGCCTGGACCGGCTCGTCCGGGAGGTCCTTCCGGAGGCGCGCTATCGCTGGACCGGCCAGAACCGCGGGTTTGGGGCCACCCACAACCTGGGAATGCGCGAGGCATTCGGCGGCGGAGCCGACGCCTACCTCTGCCTGAACCCCGACGCGCGCCTGCACCCGGACTGCCTTGCCTCGCTCTGGGCCGCCGCCGCCGCGCCACGGACGGGGCTGGTGGACGCGAGGACGTTCCCCGAGGAGCACCCGAAGCCCTACGATCCGGTGACGGGCGACACGCCCTGGTGCACCGGGACCGCGATGCTGGTGACCCGGGCGGCCTTCGACGCCACCGGGGGGTTCGACGAGGCCCTCTTCCTGTACGGCGAGGACGTTGACCTCTCCTGGCGGGTCCGCGCCGCAGGGCTCCGGACCCGCACCGCCGCCTCGGCGCTGGTCGTGCACTGGGTCGAGTACCGGCCGCTCGAGCGGGAGCGGCAGCTCCGCGTCCTGCGCAGCGCCGCGTACCTCGGTCGGAAGTGGGGTGCGGCGTCGTTCGCCCGCAGCCACG
>Ga0335080_10005513_pt1 | contig 13022 bp, 11 predicted proteins | sample Lox_Sample_34_FD_206720 | JGI IMG/M metagenome (GOLD analysis project Ga0335080, IMG submission 206720) | Soil microbial communities from Loxahatchee National Wildlife Refuge, Florida, United States - Lox_Sample_3.4 | ecosystem: Environmental > Terrestrial > Soil > Wetlands | place: USA... | reverse complement strand
GACCTTTGGCGCTGTGAAGGGTGGACAGGTTGATACGGTCATTTCCGACGCCGCATCCCGAGAACTGCCCGAGCGTAAGGTCCGCCGCATCATTGCCTGGAGCAGTGCGCTCGATCAAAGCGTCGAGGTTATCCGCCTCGTCGTCCATCGTGCGGCTACCGGAAAAGAGATCCTTCAAAACCTCCTGTCGAGTATCGCTAAGCCAAGTGTTCAACTTAATGGCACCGTCACGTTTGGCCCATAGCAGCGCGAGCAGCCGGCGCTGAAAGTCGACGTGCCGGTCCGGCGACACAATGGCTTCCGAGAAGAGCCGGCGGCCTTCGCTCACCAGCTTCGAGAACCGCGGGCTTCCTGTGCGCCAGCCTTCGCAGCACCAAGCGGCACAGAGTTCGAGCCACCGTAGGAGTCGGCTAGACCTTGGATATAAGGCATTGGCATCTGCGCGGACGACCGGCAATCCATGGTTCTGCGCAGCGGCCGCAACATCGTCGCCGATCTCCGCCTTGGGGTAGAGAACCGCGATGTCGCCTGGGACGAGGTCCGGGATACGCCGCTTGATCGCGGGCATGATGGTCGAAAAAAGATATTCCGCCTGAGACGCGTAATCACCGCGCCGAGGGTGGAAATAGATCGTCCCCTGGTGGGCATCGTCGGGCGCTATGTAACCGCGTTCTTCGCCAAGTATGTGATTCGAGGCCGTGACAATTTTTGAGCCGCACCGATAGTTCAAGCGAAGCCGAACGGTTTCGACATCGTCGCGCTCGGACAATTGTCGGAGTAGTTCCGGATGCGCGCCGGTAAACCCATAGATGGACTGGTCAACATCACCCACAGCGAACAGGCGCAGCCCTGTGCCGAAACAGAGGCCCATGACCATTCTGTGCAGAGCGCGACCCAGGTCCTGGTACTCATCCACGACCAGGATGGGGTACTTCGCGAGGAGGGCCCGCTGAAGCCATTCGTTGGCATGCAGTGCGCGGACGGCCAACAAGGGCATATCGTCGAAGTCGATCAGGTTCTGCCTTCGAAGCTCTTCTTCGTAGGCTTCGACCAGTCTTGCCAGCTGGGGATCCTCTGTCCGCCATTGCGCGTTATCTCGGTTCAAAATGGAGCGCCGATAACGCCCCATCCTGAAGCTCCAACGCTGCGGGTTCTCAGGGCCGCCGATTGTGCGCTTAAAGGCGCGGTCCAACGCGGTCCGCTGTTGTTGCTGCGTCGCAACAGTGAATTGATCTGGAAGATCTAAGTCCGCCGTCTTCGCATAAGGCAGCACGACTTGCGTCAGCGAAAACGAATGGACTGTCCCGATGAATGCCCGATCACCGGGCTCAACGCCCAATGTATCGAGGCGCTGCTCTAGCTCCTTGGCGCATTCGTTGTTATAGGTGATGCACGCGATGCCCCTTGGCGCGTCGACATCTTCCGCAAGCATCCGAGCCATTTTGATGGTGAGCGTCTTCGTCTTGCCGCTGCCGGGGCCAGCCAAGACGACACAATTGCCCTCGGAGTTGTACGCGGCCCATTGCCCTGGGTTGCGCCTGAGGTCTTCAGCTGCGCGAAGGTAGAGAGCGCGGTCAAACACGATCTGCGACGAAGCGGATTGCGCCAGCTATATAAGCCGGTGGGTCGAGTTCGCCGAGCTTCGCGGAAAGGCGCTGTGCGAATCGGCCCTTGCCGATCTGGTCGATCAGAGCGAGGAAGTCCTCAACATCGAGCTTGTCCGGGTCCGCTCCCCATTCATCGATCCAACCCATCCGTTCCGAGCCGAACGGCCCTTCACGCAGGGTCTCAATTACTGCCTGACGGTAGTCGTCGTTCTCATTGAAGAGGTCGACCTCGAGCGTGTGGGCGTTGGTGAATACACCATAGGCTTCACATCGTGTGCCGAAATCATTGTAGTCTTTTATGGCTTTCAGCTTGGCAATCAAGGTCGTTGGGGCGGCGCCTGTCCTCATTTCTTCGATTATCGATACGAGCCGGAGGGCGCGGTTGTAGCCGAGCGGCGTCTTGTCTTCTCGGGGGTCCCAGTCGGTGACGATGGAGAATGGAATCCCGAGACCCCCCAGCAGCTTCGCGTACGGCACGAAATTTGTGCCGGCAACCGAACAAACTGTGATGCCCAGCTTGTCCAGTGGTTTGTTCAGTTTTTCCGCAAACGCAGGAACGAGAAAACGTTCGGCATCGCCCTCCACCAGGAGGACGCCGCGCGAGAACAGCATTTCTGCGCGCGTCACATCTAGATAGCGGGACAGGTCGTCGACTTCGTCTTCGGACAGGTCTATGTCCGCTGTCGAGTTTCCAAGGCTGCCCTTTTCGCCGGCATCGCGCAGCAGGACGAGCGATTTTAGAGGTGCGACGCTCGCGATATGGGGCGAATGAGTCGTGAGGATCACCGATAGCGGATTCGGCGAATCTTCCCCGCCGGCCGTCACAGCCGTTTTGAAGAGGTGCCGATACACGGATCGCTGCAAGTGCGGGTGCAGATGCGCTTCGGGTTCTTCGATGGCCAGAAAGGTGTGATCGCGGCTGTTTTGCTCGATGAGCTGTTTGATCTCAAGCGCCTTGAGGCTGAGGAAGACGAGATTTGCGGACCCCAGACTTGCCTCGGCGATGCCTCGTATACCGCCATCGATGAGGAGGCGGATGTTGCGATAGAGTCTCGTGGGGTCTGTCGAGGCGAAACCGAGACGTGGCTCTATATCCTGTTTCGGCCCGCTCATTTCGACAAAGAGTTTGCCGATCTCCTCTTCTAAGTCGCTGACCGCATCGAACTGGGCGATCTTTTCGGTTGCCTCTTCAATCGCCGTGCCAATCTTCTGTAGATCTTCAAGATCGATGTCCTTGACCGCGTTTTCGATCAGTGGACGCAGGGGCGACCGGCGCCATGTCGCCAGGTCACCCTCCGCATCACGCAAGGCTGGCAGCAGGTCGATCGTAATGCGCCGTCTCAGATCATGCCCGAAGCGTTTTGCCTCGTCGTCGCCGCCATAACAGACGAATTCGAAGTCGTCGTCTCTAGCGGGATCGCCATCTAAGTCGGGACGGGGGCGGAACTCGTACGTGAGGCGCACCGTCTCTGGGTCATCGTCGAGGCGATAATCGGTAAGGACAGCCAGGACGTCGAGGTCGTCCTCAAAGTCTTTCATTTCGACGCATACGACGACCTTGTCGTCGGCTGAAGGACCCCCAAGACCATCCCAAAAATCTGAGAGCCCGAGCTGACGCGCGCTGTCAGGCAAGGAGGGGTCAAAGATCAGGCGCAGTGCGTAAAGGAGATTGCTCTTCCCGACGCGGTTCTCGCCGAGCACCACGACGTTCCCGCTGAGCGATACGTCAAGTTCCGAGAAGTTGCGGAAGTTAGAGATGGCTATCCGCGACAGGTACATGGCAGCCCCCGCTCGCTTGTCCGAAGAATAAGCACGACAGCGGACGCGAGGCCAGCGCGGAGGGACGCAAGATTGCGGTTAACGGCCGCACATGATCCCGACCTACTCCGATTTCAGCTCCCGGTTTCGCGCCGCCCGTTCCTCGCGTTCCTTCCGCTCGATCGAGAGCGCAAAGCGCACACGCCGCGGCAGCCGGTCCAACGGCATTGGGACTGCCACGAATTCCCGCCGTTGACACTGGTTGCAGATCAACGCGCGGCGGAGCTGGGTCTCGCGCACCTCGCCGCCGAAGCGGTCCCGCAGCCAAGTGACGTCGAGGAATGCGCGGTGGCCGCAGCGCCGGCACTCGATGCCGATATAAAGCGCCTGATGCTGGATCAGCTCCGCGAACGTCAGGTCGCGATTCGGGAGCTTGAAGGTCATCGGTCCTTTCGGCTACATGTAGAAGAGGATCAGAACAAAACACGAACACGGAGTCAAGCCGATGCGCGGCAGAGACGACCGGATGCGCCGCAAATGCCGAGATTTCCCGCACTTCTGCGCGGTCGAGGTGTCGGACGACTGGGCCGCGCGGAATGGCCGCCTGCTCGAGATGGAGGCGTGGAGCCGCCAGCGGGTTGGGTCCGATGGTTTCGCCAAACAGGGGCGCATGGGGGCGGATCGGAATTCGGTCGAGTTCCGCTTCAAGGCGCCAGATGTCGCCACGGAGTTTCACGCGGTCTTCGGTGGCGAACTCGGACCCGAGACGGAATGAGGCGATAAACTATGCGTGCCGCGACTCGGGACGGGATCGACATGGGCGACGCATCGGACCTTGAGGGTATCGACACCGACGACTTGGAGCCGCTGACGCCGGACGAGGAACTGCAGTTTCTCGTCGCCGATTGCAATCGGTGGATTGTCGAGCATGGCGCCCACTTACGGCTGGACGGCGAAATGCGCCAGGAGACGCAAGCTCTGGCGTTGCGGCTTGGTACTCGGCGTTTTGACTTGAACCGATGGTGGGTGCTGACGCCGGTCGACTGGTCATGTCCGTCATGCGGACGGCCCAAGGCGGACATCGCGCGCATCGATCGGCACGAACGAATGATGGGTCATCTCCACGCCCATCACGATCACATGCAGGATTTCATCGTGCAGCGCCTGCATGCGGTGTCCTCTGCGCGGGCGGAGGTGGTCGCGGATGAAAACTGCGAGCAGTTCGCGGCGCGCGCGGCCCCGGTCGTCTCCGCGTACGACCCAACGGTGATCTGTGCGGATTGCAACAGCGCCGACGCGGCGGCCAAGAAGGCGCTCGGGTTGCATCCGGCTTTCTCGTTCTCGCCGGCCGACATCGGCCGGTTCGTCGTCGCGCGGCCAAACCACGCGCACGAGTTGGACTTCGCAGCCGCCGCGCGCGTGTGGGAGGAACGGAAGGCCGCATTCGAGTTGCGGCTCGCGTTGATCGAACAGATCGTGAAGCACGCGGCCGACAATGAGCACTGGTATCAGTACACGGATTATCGGCTGCATCCCGACCGGATCGAACAGTTCGCGAAAGCAGCGTTATGGATGGCGAAGCTTCCGCCGGAGTATCGGCTCGATCACTACATTGATCTTGCGCGCAGAACCCCCCGGCAAAACGTGGATCTCACGGCGTGGCGGAAACGCAAGATCGCGGCGGCGCGGACACCCACGCAAAGCGAGATAGATCATGTCGCCCGGGTGACACACGGGCCAGCATGGCGGGCCGCTCCCGACGACTGGGCCTGTCCTGGGTGCGGCCGCACCAAGGCTGAGCTTGTCCGGCCTTCGAACAAATTCAAGTGGTCGTTCGATATCGATCATCGACCGTTCTCCGACGGGCAGAAGCACTTCGTCTGCCAGGACTGCGCTCAGGCACACATGAGCGTGGCGAAGGAGGCCGGTGTTCCTCGCGAGGCTGTGTCGCTCGATCAGCTCCGTTGCATCGTTCGCGCGGCACCTCACCGCCGCCATCAGTTCGATTCAGCCGCGGTCGACGATGTAGTCCGGGAGTTGACCCGCGAAGCCGCGAGCGTGCCTGAATGACGGGTTTGAATAGTCCCTTGGGCGTACCCGTCGCATGCCGGGTCTGCGGGGATGAACGGACCATTCGCGCCCATATTGTTCCGGCTGCCTTCGGGCGTTTGGCGTCCGCAGGAAATGGAAAACCGCTCAAGACCATCGCCCGGGACAGCCGTAAGGTCTCGAATTCAGGGATCTGGGACGCGACGATTCTGTGTCACGCATGCGATCGCGTCCTCGGCGGGTACGACAAATACGCGATCGAATTGTGGCGGAGCGCTTTGACGTCACCGCCTGACTTCAAGGCCGAAGAATTTGAAATCGAGGCTGACGCCAGCCGCGTGGTGAAATTTCTGATGGCGATCCTATGGCGCGCGTCGGTCACCACCCGGCCTGAGTTCTCCACAGTCCGGCTGGGGCCTTATGAGCCAAAATTCAAACGGACGATCTTCGGGCCGGATAGCGCAGCGCCGGATGCTCACCCACGGGTGATGATTTCAAGATATCGCAGCCGTCACCTGCCCATGCACCACATGTATTCGATGCCGATCTACAGCACATTGGGTGGCGCGAATTGCTATGTTTTCGCCCTGGGCGGCTGCCGCATTGTCGTCAAAGTCGACAAACGACCGTTTCCGAGATTTTGCGAGCGGTACATCATCAACGGTCGCGATGTGATCCGTGGTTTGATGGTGGACTTCGAGGACACGACGGAGTTCGCGGCGATGCGCGACGTCATTCACGAGAGATGGCGCGCTGATGCAGCTCGGCGGCACACGTCATTGCAATAGGGTTCGGTAACCACCATCCATAAGCCAACGACCACGTCGAAGCGTGAGGCGGACGCGGTCGCGCAGCTCGCAAGGGCAATTACGCCAGTCGCGATCGATGTCCTGGCCCTCCAAAATGGCCTCGCCGATCCGGCGTTGCGACGTCTTGGCGAGCCATCCGTCCAGGGCGCGGAGGATTACGGCGAGCCGCCGGCCGCGCGGATCGGGCGGATACAGACGCTCGGGGAATCGCTCATGCCGAACCAAATGCGCGAGGCGATGGAGCAGCATCATGCGCCACTTGAAGCTTGTCACGTCGAGCGGCGCGTCGGCCAACAGACGCACTTGTCCGAACAAGTCGTCACCAGATACGGCGAGCTGCAGGCGCCGCCCGCTCTCCACGAAGAGAACGTGCTGGACGGGATCTTCAGCCAAGCTGACAGATGCCCACGCCCGCAGGCCCGACAGGTCGAGGGTCGGCGCGCTGCTGTCGTTGCGTCCGTGCTCGGCCCGGAGCGGCAGCACGAAGCGCGACACGTGTTCGTCCCACAGAACTTTCGCGTCGAGGGATGTGCGCGCGGGGTCTTCCCAGGTGATGATGCCGAACCGTTGAAGCACGGCCGTCCCTTCAACCGGCTTGTCGCGCTGGAAGCGCGCCCAGCCTGCGCGATACAGCGGATTCCGCCGAAGAAACTCCCACGCCCATGCGTCGCGGCCGAGCTCTCGCGTGTAGGCGTAGCGCTCGGGATTCTGCCAGTCGGCGAGCGGAGGCCAGATCGCGTCGTCTCCTACCATCGCAGTCCCGACCGCGGCAGGCTCCAGAGTCGCGAGATCATCCGTCGCGGGTATATGAGGATTTGCTGAAGTGCGGAGAGACATGACAGCCAAATTCACGCGCCCTCGTGAATGATCGAGAAATGGCGCGTGCTATGGCGCGCGTCTCCCACGATCCCGGGGATTTGTCACAAAATCGGGGTAAATGAGCCCGCACGCTCGCGGCATCGCGACACGCGAGCGTGATCTCTCGTACGGCGTAAATCTGCACGCGGCGGTTGCAATCGAAATATGACAGCCCAAGTAGCTAGGAGGGCACGCCGGCCGTGTCGGCGGGGAACATAGAACCTGTTCCAGCTCGGGAGATATCTCGTGCCCGATAGTTCGTCCGCGAATGGTGAGGTCGCGCACGTCGATTTTACGGCAAGCGCCTCATCGACGCCCCTGATCTTCGACAATCGTTTGCAGGCCGGCGGCATCGCACTCGTACGGTGCCGCACGCAACCGAACCCAACGGGCAAAGACATGGTCTCGCCGCAAACGGTGATCGCCGTGCCGGCGGGACCCGCCTTCAACTTGGATTGGCGACAGCCTGGTGGCGACCGCATGGACTCACGTACGATCGCGCGCGGTCGCGTGATGGTCTACCCCGGCGACGTGCCGGTGTGGAAACGTTGGCACGGCTCCCCGTCTCTGTTCGTGATGGCGCTCGACCCAACTTTCGTCGAAGAGACACGGCAGCGGGTGTTCGAGCCGAGCAACGGGAGTCACCTGCGGACGCTAATCGGGATCGACGATCCGTTCGCGGATGACCTGTTGCGTGTCGCGGCGCGTGAGCTCGCGGGGGGTGGCGTGCACGGGCGGCTGTTCCTTGAATCTCTAGCGACGACTTTGACCGTGCACCTCCTCCAACAATGCGAGGCCGGCAAGCCCGTCCCGTCGAGACATGGCGGGTTGGCGCCCACGCAGTTGCGCCGCGTGCTGGACCACATCAACGTGCACCTGGCGGAGGACCTCGCGCTATCAGACCTCGCTGCGATGGCAGGTTTAAGCCCGGACCATTTCGGCGACGCCTTCAAGGTGACGACGGGTCTGGCACCCTACCAATATGTCATCGACCGCCGCATCTCCCGCGCACGCGAGCTACTCGCCCAAAACCGGGACCTCTCGGTCGCCGAAGTCGCTCTCGCGGTCGGCTTCTCAAGCCAGAGCCACCTCACGACACACTTCCGCCGGGTGGCAGGCATCACGCCAGCGCGCTTCCGCCGTTCTCTCACCTGAAACTGTTGTAGCCGCGCACAGTTCATCGAGCTGGCGCCGCAGACGTTGGCCACAGGGTTGGGGAGCTTGAACATAAGCGGTCGCTAGCGTAATTAGAACAAATAGGGAACATGAGGTACGGTAATGCGCAGCCGCAACGGGTATATGCGTCGTAAGTGCCGGACTTATCAGCACTTTTGCTCTGTTGATGTTCTGGAAGATTGGGCTGCCTGGCGTCAACGGCAACTCGAAATGGAGCTCTGGTGTCGGGAACGCGTGGGCGCGGATGGCTTTGCCAAACAGGGGCGAATGGGCGCCGAGCGGAACTCCCTTGAATTCCGGTTCAAAGCGCCCGAGATCGCCGACCAGTTTCAGTCGACGTTCGGAGGGAGGGTTGGGGCCGAACAATCCGCAAGCGTCAAATAATCCTGTTGCTGCCAGTCACGGCACTAGCGCTTTGAGGCCCGCGACGCACGACGCAGTTCGCCGAGGTCGCGAAGAAAGCGCAGCAATCTATCAGCATCAGTAGCGGTTCGATCCCAGACGTCTAGGACTCCGCGTTGAAGTCGTCCTCCAAGGGCTTCGACGTCACTTCTATTTCTCATGCGAACGGTCTCGATCTTGACGCCCAACACTTTGCAAACTTGCACGACGTTGTGGCTGACGGTTCGAAATTTTCCGCGGCATATCCGACTGACCTGACTCGTATGGACCTGAGCCGCATCGCCAATCGCGGAATAGCTTAAGCCCGCCGCGTCAAACTGCCGGCGAATATCTGACCTAAGTTTTTCTATTGAAGTCGAATCCGGCTTCATGCATATTTGCATAGTATACACTTTGCTAATTTGCAAGGATCGGCTGATGACGAAGATTCGGGAAATCCGCTTCTATCGAGCGAACGAAAAGCCCTATGGCGTCTTCAGCAACCTGTATCGTCGGGACATCGAATTCGAAGGGACGGTCTATAAGACGGCCGAACACGCCTACCAGGCTGGCAAACCGCGCAAGGCTGCAGTGAGGGAGTGGTTGATGGCTGCGCCGTCCGCCGCCCTACTCGCAATGGCGGCACACGGCCTATACTACTGGGACGTCACGCCCGGATGGTCGATCAAAAAGTTCGACCGCATGCGCCGAGTGCTGCGCGCGAAATTTACGCAGCATGCCGACCTCCGCGAGTTGCTTTTGTCCACGGGCGATGCACGCCTCATTGAATCGGCAACTACCGATAACCCTGTCAACCGTCTCTGGGGCGAAGTAAATGGGGTGGGGAAAAACATGCTGGGCACGATGCTCATGGAGCTCCGCGACGAATTGGCCGAAAATGCGTCGAGAGTTCCCATTGGCCGGCGTCGGACGAAATCGTCTGCGGCGTCTGTCGCTGCTCTATAGATCTTCGAACAAGTCGAATTGCAGCAGCGAATCTCCAACATCGTCTTCCAGTACGCTGCGGGCAAACTTTGCGCCGCGATGTTGGAAAATGCCTCGCGCACCAGGGAAGGCACAGTTACATGCCGCCAATCTCTGGCCCGCAAACACGCCGGGCAGAAGTTGCTCGACCGAGAGGCCGGTATCGTCTGAGCGACGATTTAAAATCCAATCTATTAGGCCGACGGTGACCATATCGCCTGCCCCGCACGCATCACGGACGATCGCAGCAGGTTTCGCTTGGCATGCGATGCGTTTATCGTCTTGATGAACCTCGAGACCATCTGACCCGTGCGTCACGATCGATATAGCGGTCGGTCGAAAAGCTTTCTTTGCCGTGTGCAGATCCAACCGATCCGACGAAAACTTAACGATGCTGGCGTATCCGAGAGCGCGCTGAAATAGCGCTTCGTCTTCCACAGTCGACGGCTCGAAGTAGATAAGAGCTCCTGCGGAAAACGCTGCGGCCATAGCCTGCAAAATCGGCTCGGAAACTCGATCGGAATAAAAAATCGAGCACGCGCCAAACGCATCCTTTGCAGATTCAACATCCGCTTCATCGATACTGCAATATTGCGGGAAGTTCTTATCCGTTTCAGGGCATATAAAGCTGAATGAGTGCTGCCCTGAGCTTGTATCAAGCCGCTGCGCAATCACAGGTGAAGCAACGTCCGCCCGCCGAAAAATATACGTCGTATCGGCGCCCGCACTTGCAAATTCGGCGACAAGTGAGGCGCCCACGTCATCATAGCCCAGCCGAAGGACCGGCGTGACCATGTGGTCGAGCATTGCCAAGGAAACGAGGACATTGCCGCAGGAGCCGCCGAGAGCCTCAAATGAGCGCCGCTCGTCGGTGTAAACGCGATCTAAGACTGTCAGGCCGGTTCCAGCAACGTCTATCGATAGTGCCATGTTGCGGCCTTCCGTCGATTCGCTCTTTTATCACGGAAAATCCTATTCTCCTAACGCGAGACCGCTCATGAGTAGCTGCGCGCCCTTATGCGGTACAACGACCAGGGCCCGCAAAATCCTGACAAGCGCATCTGGTCCCGTTACCTCGACGCCGAAAAAAGACCAGCAGGCGCTAGGGCGATCGCAGACCTCGTCGACACTGACGCCATGCGGCTCGCCTAAAAGCACAAAATCGTTTCCTGAGCGTCCGCCCCGATCTCCGATGCACAAGATAGGCGCGTCCGGATCAGCCAATCGGTCACGCGTGGCGCGAACAACTGCCGACTTGCACGTATCGCGCAGGCAAATGTCCACTGAATGGCGCGATTCGGACAAGACGACGCTACGATCCGCTGTAAAAGCCCCCCGAAATGCCAGTCGCAATCTCGATGGATCTGCGAGAGATGCGAGTTGGATTGTCACCTGAACGCCACTCTCTTTCACACCGTCGATCTTCCCAGCAACGAACAAGTCTGGTCGGGATCTTAGCCATGCAGTCGCCCTGGCTATCGCCGGGTGTGTCGGAACTGGGTCATGAACGATGTCGACATTTAACGGCCGAAGGTAAGCCCCGTTGTAGTAGCCGATCAGGATACTTGAGTGATAGCGCTGAGGTACGTGTTGTCGGAGCCACTCGCCGGCTGAACCGCCGCGGCCCGTCGCAAATGAGATGACGACTCCGCCATCCAGCAAGCGTAGCAACTCTGCGATCACGTCTGCGCGCGGTGGGCCGTACCTCCCTTCCGTTGAAACAACCGTGCCGTCGTAATCGAGCACGACGGCTGGAAACACGGCGTCATTGAAGCGCGCCCGGAATCGGGCCTCATGTTCTACAAGGTCGACGTCGCATTGATTCGGATCATCTCGCAGTAGCCCCGCTAACTGCTTTTGCCGCACGGCAGGCGTCAGCCTCGACACAAGCCGATTAAGCGACCGAGCCTCATACATGGCGCGGGCGAATTCGCCCACGCCCGGTCTTGCGGGATCAACACCGCACGCGGTTCCGATCGCTTCGACGACAACCAACGCATCCAGCACAGCAAGGAAATTCTGGAACCTGCCGCAGTTTCCGTACGGCATCTGGAGTCGGCTGATCGTGGGGGGAATAACTTTGTCGATATCACTCCAGCTATCGAAGGTATCGGAACCAGTAAGACCCAAAACGTGAGTTTGTGCGGCGCGTCGGGCAAGCCACACGTGCCTGCCATGCGCAAAGTTACGAAAGTCTGCCCGCTGAACCGGACAAAGAGCCGTCTCCCACGCAGAGGTTTCAATCGTGACGGCCGCTGGGGTGAGCCTTGGATCGGCAAGGATGATAAGTGTGTGGTCAGCGGTCATTGCCGAGAACCATTTCTGCATAGATTGCCGCCGTATGGCGGATAGACGTTCCTCGGCAGAAGTTAGAATAGCTGCATCCAAAGCCTTCCCGATTGGTAGTGTGGCTGTCTGATCTGCAGCACGAAGCAGGGCTGCCGTTGTTGCGACCACCGAATGTGTTGCTAGAAATCCGTCCTTCGCTTCGGTGACGGGCAAGACATGAATTGAGACGTTTACGGATTTCCTGGCCTCATCGAGGAGGCGACTAGACGAAGTCGTGGTCACGATGTGCACGTGAGGGACGTCTCGCGCTATCGCCAGGCTTAAAGCGCTCACGATATCCGGATTATCGCCTCCAGCTGTGAATAGCCAAACAATCATCTCGGACAGTGGCCGCTCTTCAACGGCCAATTCGAGGGGCGTGCGTACGAGTGTGGGAGCGAATCCGAGAGTGGATCGACACCGAGCGACATACTCTGCGCTCGCGACAGATCCTCCGGATCCGACTGCTATAGATATGTGGTGGCGACCATCGCGAAGGGCATCAGCAAGAGAGGTGACGTCGGAAGAAATGACGCCCCGTACTGTAGCGGGCAAACTATCCAACTTCGCCGAATAAACCGACATGTCAGGTTCTCGCCGCAGTGGCTGGGGCCGGCGGCTGATACGGTCGTCCGTGAAGCCATACATGAACGAGACGACTTTCGGTATGGGATGCCATCTGCACCGCAGGCCAGTCCACATGATATGCGACCGCCTCGACGTATCGCACCGGCAGCCGGTGCTCGATCGCCGCCATTAGAGACCCGATCGCAAGTACCTTACTGCCGAGCGGAGAGAGGACGATGTGCCAGGGTGTTACTCCCGCGAAGGTGCCGAGAAGGCGCCTATGAATGTCGCTTATCGTCCGGTATAGGTCGAGTGGATCGTCTTCTACCGCGTAGACCAGATTGCGCGGGTCAACCTCCCACTCCTCATACAATTCCTGTTCGTACTCGGAAATCAGCTGATCCGCATTGCGCGGTTCTCGCTCGGAAAGCGGCAGCACGGGACACACATCAACGGGTCCACGCAATTTGTCTCGGATAAGTTGAAGTACCGGTCCCCGCCGGTG
>Ga0335080_10005512_pt1 | contig 13023 bp, 10 predicted proteins | sample Lox_Sample_34_FD_206720 | JGI IMG/M metagenome (GOLD analysis project Ga0335080, IMG submission 206720) | Soil microbial communities from Loxahatchee National Wildlife Refuge, Florida, United States - Lox_Sample_3.4 | ecosystem: Environmental > Terrestrial > Soil > Wetlands | place: USA... | reverse complement strand
CGGCAGCCTCGAGCGCTGCTCGCTGCAGTGCGCGGACGTCAACGACGTCGCGGTGGAGGACGCGAGCGTCGTGCTGATGCTGCTCACGCTCCAGTTCGTCCGCCCGCTCAACCGCGAGAACGTGATCGGGCGCATCCACGCCGGCCTCGCCGACGGCGGCGCGCTGGTGCTGGTGGAGAAGGTGCTCTGCGACGACCCCCACCTCAACCGCGGCTTCATCGAGCACTATCTCGCGTTCAAGCGGCGGCACGGCTACTCCGACCTCGAGATCGCGCAGAAGCGCGAGGCGCTCGAGAACGTGCTCGTCCCCTACCGCGTCGCGGAGAACCTCGAACTGCTCGCCCGCGGCGGCTTCTCGCCGATCGAGACGTTCTTCCGCTGGTACAACTTCGTCGGCATCCTCGCGGTCAAGCGGGGCCCGCGCTGAGCGGCGCATCGCGTCCCGGCGCCGCGACGCGCGCCGCGCGCTCGCTCTACCTCGCGGCGCTGACCCCGACGATGCGCCTGCTGCGGCGCCTCTACAACCGGGCGACCGCGCCGTTCGGCCTCACCGCCGACGACCTGCGCGGCGCGGTGGCGACCGTCTCGCCCGCCGCGACGTTCGATCTTGCCTACCGCGACGTCGCGTTCAAGCTCCACGTCCAGAAGGACCTCGCCTGGATGTACCGGGTCTGCGCGCGCTGGGCGGCGGGCGAGGAGGTGTACGAGCTCGTCATGCTCGACTGCCTGACCCGTCTGCTGCGCCGCGTCGACCACGCGGACTTCGTCGACGTCGGCGCGTGCATGGGCCATTACGCCTGCTACGCCGCGGCGCTGCTCGGCGACCGCGAGCCGACGTTCGCGGTCGAGAGCAACCCCGCCTACTGCACCGCGCTCGAGCGCTCCGCGCGGCTCAACGGCTTTCACCGCCTGCGCGTGCTCAACGCGGTGCTCTCCGACCGCCGCGAGAGCGCGCGGGCCGACGGGCTCACCGTGACCTACGGCGCGGACGGCGGCGGTTCTGTCGCCGCGCTCACCCTCGACGCGTTGTGCGAGCGCGAGGGGATCCGCCCGCGGCTCGTCAAGATCGACGTCCACGGCGCCGAGGGCAAGGTCGTCGCCGGGATGGCGCGGCTGATGGCCGACAGCGTCGAATTCATCCTTCTCGAGGTGCACCCGCAGCCGGACCTCACGCGCTACTCCGGCGGGATGAGCCGAGCCGACATCCTCGACCTCATGGAGGCGCGCGGCTACTCGGTGTTCTACATCGCCGGCCACCGCTACAAGGGGACCGCGGAGCTCGCGGCGCACCTCGCCACGTCGGGCTTCACCTACCGCCGCGTCGACGCCGCCAGCCGCGACCTGATCCTGCTCGACCGCCCCGAGGACATCTTCCTCGTGTGCACGCACCACACGGACCTCACTCCGTTCCTCGGCCCGAGCGCGCCCGACCCCTGCCTCGACCGCTCGATGATGTGACCGGGTCGGCCGTCGCCGGCCCTCGCGTGTTGAGAGGATGCCGATCTCCGTGTGCTAGCCTTCGGCAATGACCGGGGGTGGCGATCGCGGCGCGCGGGCCTGGCGCTGGGGCCTGCTCGCCGCCACGGCCGCGACCTTCGGCTTCCTCTACGTCCCGCTCGCCCGGCTGTGGTTCCTCGCCGACGACCCGCACTGGATGTGGATGGCGTCGACCACACGCTGGCGCGAGATCTTCTTCGACCCGGCGCGCTTCCGCGCGATGGCGCCGAACTTCACGCCGATGCTCGGTGCGGTGTTCAAGCTCGACTGGGACCTCTTCGGCCTTCGTGCGGCGGGTTACGTGTGGCACAGCCTCGTGATCCTGCTGCTCGCCTGCGGCGCCCTCTTCCTCCTCCTGCGCTCGTACGCGGGCGCGGGCGCCGCGCTGCTCGGCGTCCTGCTCTTCCTCCTGAGCCCGACGACGGCCGTGGTGGCGTCGTGGCTGTCGACGCGTCATTACGTCGATGGCCTGCTCTGGGCGCTGCTGGCGCTCTGGCTGTCACGGCGCAGCGCCGCCGCCGGGCGTCCCGCCTGGCTCGCCGCCGCCGCCTTCCTCGTCGCCGCGCTGTTCAAGGAGGTCTACGCGGTGCTTCCCGCCGTCGCCGCGCTGCTTGTCCCCGGACCGGTCGCGCGGCGCGCGCGGGTGACCGCGCCGCTGTGGCTCGGGCTCGCGGTCTACGCCGCCTGGCACGTGTGGATCATGGGCGGTCTGGGCGGGTACCTGACCAACGATACGCTGTCGCTGGCGACCGCGCCGCGGCTGCTGCAGCAGACCGCGAGGGCGCTGGCGGTCCATCTCGCATGGGGCGGCGGCTGGACGGTGGCCGGGCTCGCGGCGATCCTCGCCGCGGCCGCCGTGATGGAACGGAACGTCGCCGCGGCCGGCGTGCTGGCGGTCCTGCTCGTTCCCCTGATCCCGATCGCGCACATCGTCGCCGCCCCCGACGTGTACAGCGGCCGCTACATGTTCCACCTCGCGGCTGCGGGCGTCGCGTGGCTCGCGGTCGCGGCCGAGCGCGCGTGGCGCCGATTCCCTAGAGGGCGCTGGGTCCCGGCCGGGGCGGTCGCCGGGCTCGCGCTCGCCTTCCTCGCGCGTGACCTCGCGATCCTGCCGCGGATCGCCGCCGAGCGGGCGCAGGTGCGCCTGTCGGCGGAGGAGTTCCTGAGCGGGCGGCGCCGCTTCATCGTCTCCGCGCAGCCGGCGTTCTTCTACGAGTCGCTGCGCAAGCTCTACGCGCGCGCCTCGGGCGCGGCGGTCGACACGCGACTCGTCCCGCTGCCGAAGTACCTCAAGTACGCGTCAGCGTCGCGGCTGGCGGAGATGCAGGCCTCGGGCGTCGCGGTGCCGGCGGACGCGATCGCGGCGTTCCAGGCGCGGCTGCTCGACGCGCCGATCGAGACCCACATCCGCATCGACGGCCTCCGCCTGGAGTGGGAGTTCGGCCCCGACCCGCGCGCCGTCTACACCGTCGTCGCCGGCCACGAGAGCGGGCTGTACACCGAGGACGCAACGCCGCTGGGCGCCAGCGGCAGCGTGCTGATGACGACGGCGACGCGGGATTCGACTCCGACGCGCCTGTACGCCAAGGTGCTGTACGACCGCGCCGACGGGCGCGAGGTGATCTCACCCGAGTTGGTGCTCGAGTTCCCCGGCCGGCACCGGATCGACTACGCCAGCCCGCCTGCGCCGGCGCGTCCCTGAGGGTCGCCTCAGCGCGGGGCGGCCGGCGCGGGCGGCGGCTCCTGCATCACCGCGTGCACCGGCACGGTGAACGCCCAGTTTCCGGTCGCATGCGGCGTGATCGTGCCGTGGCGGAGGAAGTACTCGACCAGCAGGTCGGCGATCGGACGGTCGATCTCCTTCACCCGCGGCGCGCGCGCGAGGTGGGGGTAGCCACCGCCGCCCGAGGCGCGGTAGGAGTTGATCGCCACCGTGAAGCTCGCCTCGGCGCTCACCGGCGCCCCGGCGACGCGCAGCGCGCGGATGCGGTGCCCGGCCGGGGCGGCGGGGTCGACCTCGTAGGTCGCACCCTCGAGCGTGTCGAAGTTGTACGGCGGCACGCGCGGGTCGCGCAGCAGGGCGCAGCCCGCCTGCGGCCGGCAGTCCACGCCGGCGATCCCGCGCACCGCGTGCTCGAGCACGTCCGCGAGCTGGACACCCGTGAGCCGCACCACCACCAGCGTGTTGGCGTACGGGTAGAGCGCCTGGACCAGGCGCGGCGTGATCGGCCCGGCGGGGAACACGACCTTGGTCATGCCGAGCGGCGCCGCGAGCGAGAGCTGCGCCCCCGACGCCTCGAGCTGCACCGCGTGGATCAGGTCGACTCCGGGGTCGTCGGCGATCGGAAAGCTCGTCACCGTCAGCGGCGCGGCGAGCGCGCCGATCGGGCGCGACAGCTCCGCCACGGCGTGTTCGTGGGCGGCCGCGACCGCCGCGGTGACGCGGACATCGGCCGGCTCGCCGCCGACCGGCAGGTTGTCGCCGCGCCACCCCGCCATCCGCCAGTGCCCGCCGTCGCGCTCGAGGTCGAGGTCGACCCGCGTCACCATCTCGGCCCAGCGGCCGGGCTGCGCCACCACCGTCTTCCCGAGCGCGCGCGGCGGGATGCTGCGGTGCGTGTGCCCGGTGAGGAGCAGGTCGATGCCGGGCAACTGCGCCAGGCGCCAGGCGAAGTTCTCCGCCTCGCTGCCGTTGTCCTCGCCGCTGTCGAGCTCGCGCTCGAACCCCGAGTGCACGACCACCAGCACGACGTCGGCCCGCGCGTGCAGCGCGGGCAACCGCGCGGCGGCGGTCGCGACCGGGTCGCGGAACGAGAGGCCGCGCCAGTGCTCCGGAGGCTCCCAGTGCGGTACGTTCGGGTTGGTGAGGCCGAGCACGCCGACTCGCACCCCGCCGCGCTCGACGACCACCTCGTCCCGCACCGGCAGCTTCGCCGCGTCCGCCCCGTCGAGGTTGGCGGCGAGCCAGGGGAAGCGCGACTGACCAAGCGAGCGCCGCAGCACGTCGAGGCCGAAGTTGAACTCGTGGTTGCCGACGACCGCCGCGTCGTACCCCACCAGGTTCATCGCCGCGATCGTCGGGTCCTCGCCCGGGGCGCCGGCCGCGGCGATCGCGTAGTAGCCGAGCGGCGTGCCCTGGATCGCGTCCCCGCCGTCGAGCACGACGGTGTTCGGGCTCTCGGCGCGGACCCGCGCCACCAGCGAGGCGATCTGCGCCGTCGAGCCCGCGGCCGGCTTGTCGCGCAGGTCGTCGACCGGCAGCACGTGCGCGTGCAGGTCGGAGGTGAACAGCACGGTGAGCGTGACGCGCTGCTGCGCCCGGGTCGCCCCTGCCGCCAGCAGCACCGCCGCGGCGAGCGCGACGCGGATCGCGCGCCGCGCCACCCGGGGGGTTCGCCCGTCGTTCCGCCGTCCCCGGACCCCGCGCCCCGGACCCCGGATCCCGGTCTTCACAGCGCCACCGTCTCGCGGTGCTCGCCGAACACGCCGGCGAGGACGCCGGAGATCTCGCCCAGCGTCGCGCCGGCGTCGACCGCCTCGACGATCGGCGGCATCAGGTTGTCGCGGCCGCGCGCCGCCGAATCGAGCGCGGCGAGGCACCGCGCCACCGCGGCGGCGTCGCGGCGGGCGCGCGCCGCCTGCAGGCGCTCGACCTGCGCGCGCTGCGTCGCCTCGTCGACGCGGAAGGTCGGGATCGGCTCCTCGCGCTCGGCGCGGAAGCGGTTGACGCCGACGACGACCTGCTCGCCGGCCTCGATCGCGCGCTGGGTGCGGTACGCCGCCTCGTGGATCTCGCGCTGCTGGAAGCCGCGCTCGATCGCGGCGAGCGCGCCGCCCATCGCCTCGATGCGGTCGATGTAGGCGCGCGCCTCCGCCTCGATGCGGTCGGTCCACGCCTCCACCACCCAGGCGCCGCCGAGCGGGTCGACGACGTCGGCGAGGCCGGACTCGTGGCCGATGATCTGCTGCGTGCGCAGCGCCACCCGCGCCGTCGCCTCGCTCGGCAACGACAGCGCCTCGTCCATCGCGTTGGTGTGCAGCGACTGGGTGCCGCCCGCCACCGCCGCCATCGCCTGGATCGCGACGCGGACGACGTTGTTCTCGGGCTGCTGCGCGGTGAGCGCCGAGCCCGCGGTCTGGGTGTGGAAGCGGAGCAGCCAGGAGCGCGGGTCGCCCGCCTTGAACTCCTCGCGCATCATCCTCGCCCACATCCGACGAGCGGCGCGGAACTTCGCGACCTCCTCGAGGAAGTTGCTGTGCGAGTTGAAGAAAAACGAGAGGCGCGGGGCGAAGTCGTCGATCGCCAGGCCGGCGGCGAGCGCCGCGCGCACGTACTCGCGGGCGTCCGCCAGCGTGAACGCCACCTCCTGCACCGCGGTCGAGCCGGCCTCGCGGATGTGGTAGCCGGAAATCGAGATGGTGTTCCACTTCGGCACCCGCTCGCCGCAGAACGAGAAGATGTCGGTGATCAGGCGCAGGCTCGGCCGCGGCGGGAACCGGTAGGTGCCCCGCGCGATGTACTCCTTGAGGATGTCGTTCTGGATGGTGCCGGAGAGCGCCTCCCAGGCGACGCCGCGGCGGCGCGCGACCGCCAGCACCATGGCGAGGAGGATCGAGGCGGTGGCATTGATCGTCATCGAGATCGACACCTTCTCGAGCGGGATCGCCTCGAGCAGCGTCTCCATGTCGTCGACCGTGTCGATCGCGACGCCGACCTTGCCGACCTCGCCCGCGGCGAGCGGCGCGTCGGAGTCGTAGCCGATCTGCGTCGGCAGGTCGAACGCGACCGAAAGCCCGGTCTGCCCCTGCTCGAGCAGGTAGCGGTAGCGCCGGTTCGACTCCGCGGCGGTGGAGAAGCCGGCGTACTGGCGCATCGTCCACAGGCGGCCGCGGTACATCGAGGCGTAGACGCCGCGCGTGTAGGGGTACTCGCCGGGCATGCCGAGCCGCTCCGCGTGCCCCTCGCCCAGGTCCCACGGCCCGTACGTCGGCTCCACCGCGAACCCCGACGAGGTCACGAACTTGGCCCGCTCCTGGCGGGTCGCGGTGCGGTACGCGGTCTGTTTCCAGGACTCGTAGTGCGTGATGCTCATCGGCTGGCTCCTCGCCCTCCAGGGGCGGAAAGTATAACAGGCAACGGCGTTTTCGCGGCTCGAGCGCGACCCGCGCCGGCCGCCGCCCGCGTCGCGCGAACCGACCGTCGGCGCCTGCCGCGACGGGCGGCGTCGCCTATCTTGTTCGCGGGCTTTCCGGCATACTGCCGGCGATGTTGACGCTGTCCGGGACGCTCGACCGGCTCCACCTCGGCGACCTCTTGGAGTGGCTGCAGCTCACCCGCGCCACCGGTCGCCTGCTGCTCTCCGCCGGCTCGGTGACGCGCTCGCTCGAGGTTTCCAAGGGCAAGGTCGCGTTCGCCTCCTCCTCGCGCGCCTCGGAGCGTCTCGCATCCTGGCTGCTGCGCAAGGGGCTCGTGCCGCGCCGCGCCTTGGTGCGCGCGCTGGCGATCTCCCAGACCCGGGGCGAACTGTTCACCGTCGTGGTCGAGCGCGAGGCGGGGGTGACGCACGAGACGCTGTTCGAGGCGGGGCGGGCGCTCGCCACCGCGCTCGCCGCCCGGCTGCTGCGCGAGGACAAGGTGCTGTTCAGCTTCGACGCGGGGTTCCCGGTCGAGGACCGGCTCCACATCGACCTCGACCTCGAGTGCCGCAACCTGATGATGCAGGCGGCGTACCGCGCCGACACGCTGCCCCCGGCCGACACCTCGCACGAGTCGCCGCACACCACGCTCGACCCCGACACGCTCGAGCGGCTGTTCTGGCGCATCACCGCCGACCTCGAGGGCGAAGCGGTCGACGCCGCGGCGCTGGTCGAGGCGCACCGCACGTTCCTCGCCGTCGGGGCTTTGCTCCACCGCTGGGTGACGCAAGGGCCGCCGCTGCTGCCGCTCGGTCCCGGCGACGTCGAGCGGGTGCAGCGGCGGCTCGCCGCGGGCGAGGCGGTCGCGCTCGAGGACTCGGCGACGCTCGGCTGGGACATGCTCTCGCTCGTCAACGGCCTCGACGCGCCCGGCTTCACCCGCGCGACCTCGGCCTCCGACGCCTGGCTGATGGCCGGCGACGACGGCCCCGAGCTCGTCCGCTTGATCGTCGAGAACTCGCGCTGGCGCCGCGAGCGTCACGGCGAGAGCGACGACGCGCTGCACCGCGCGGCGCTCGCGCGTGGCGCGGCGGGGCGCCGACTCGCGTCCGTCGTCGGGCTGCGCGAGGAGACGGCGGCGACCGCGGCCGCGCTCCCGGTGGTGCTGCTCGAGCTGGTCGCGACCGCGCTCGCCAGCGCGCCGCTCGCCAGCCCGGCGATGCAGCGCTGCGCGCTCCACCACCTGCTGCCGCTGGTCGGCCAGGCGGCGGGGCAGGCGGCCGGGCTTCCCGACGTCCTGCTCGCGGCGGTGGCCTCGTCCCCGGCGGACCACGTCGCGATGCGGCTCGCGCGGCTCGTCGACCTGGCGGCCGGCGAACTCGGCCAGATGCCGCCGAGCCAGGGGATCGGGGCCGCCATCGACGCGGCGGCGGCCGCCGCGGTGGCCGAGGCGCGCGCCGCAGCCGAGGAGATCGCCAGGGCGCCCGTGGGACGAGGGTAGAATCGCCCCATGCAGGTGCTGGTGATCGGGGGGAGCCGCTTCATTGGCCTCGCGATCGTGCAGCGTCTGCTCCAGGACGGCCACCGCGTCACGCTCTTGAACCGCGGCCGCAGCCCCGATCCGTTCGGCGCGCGCGTCAGCCGCGTCGTCGGTGACCGCTCCGACCCGCAGGTGCTGCAGCGCGCCCTCGGCCGGCGCGAGTTCGACGTCGCGATCGACGTGATCGCCTTCCGCGAAGAGGACACGCGCGCGGCGGTCGAGAAGCTGACCGGCCGGATCGGCCACTTCATCCACATCTCGACCGCCTCGGTGTACCTGATCCGCGACCGCGTGTTCGGGCCGTTCCGCGAGGAGGACTTCTCCGGTCGCCTCGCGCCGCGCACCGAGAGCACCGGCTCGTCGTGGACCTACGCCTACCACAAGCGCCGCTGCGAGCTGGTGCTCGCGCGCGCCTGGGAGGGCGACCGCTTCCCCTTCACAACCCTGCGCCTGCCGATGGTGGTGGGCCCGCACGACTACACCGAGCGCGCGCAGACCTACCTCGAGCGCCTCGCCGATCACGGCCCGCTGATCCTCCCGGACGGCGGCCTCAACTCGTGGGGGTTCCTCGCGGTCGCCGACGTGGCCGAGACGATCGCGGCCAACCTGATGAACGCGAACGCGTTCGGCCGCGCCTACAACCTCGCGCAGCGAGAGATCGTCTCGGTCCAGCAGTTCGTGTCGAGCGCGGCGGCGGCGATGGGGCGGCGGCCGACTCTCGCCTCGGTGCCGTCGGAATGGCTCAACCGGGTCAACCTCGGCATCGCGTTCTCGCCCTACTCGCACGACCACGACATCGTCCTCGACATCGCCGCGGCGCAGCGCGACCTGCTGTTCGAGCCGACGCCGTTCCTCACCTGGTGCGAGCAGCTCGTCGCCGACTTCCGCGCGAGCTGGGACGGCACGCCCTCGCGCCTCTACGCCACCCGGCCGCTCGAGCTGCGCCTGGTGCAGGAGCTGGCGCAGTTGCGCATCCCCGGGGTCGGTCCCGCCGAGGCGACGGCCGACGGCTGAGGCCTTGCGTCGCGCGCGGCACGCAGCGCCCGCCTCAGCCCGAGTCGAGTGCGGCGAGCGCCCAGCGCGCGGCGTCCTGCTGCGCCGCCTTCTTCGAGCTGCCCTCGCCGCGCGCCAGCACCTCGCCGCCGAACTCGACCTCGAACACGAACGTCTGCAGGTGGGCCGGACCCCGCACCTCGACCTGGCGGTAGAGCGGCAACGGCAGGCCGCGGGACTGCGCCAGCTCCTGCAGCGTCGATTTCGGCTCCTCGCGCGACAACAGGCTCGGGTCGAGCGCCTCGACGAGCGGCTGGAAGTGGCGCCGCACCCCGGTCCGCAGCGCCCGCCAGCCGCCGTCGAGCAGGAGGGCGCCGAGCAGGGCCTCGACCGCGTCGGCGAGCAGCGCCGGGCCCGCCTGTGCCGTTCGCAGCCCGCTGCCGAGCTCCAGCACCGCGGCGAGGCCGAGGCGCTCGGCGAGCGCGGCGAGCGAGCTCTCGCGCACCAGCGCCGCCCTCGCCCGCGTCAGCGTGCCCTCGTCGGCCTCCGGCCAACGGGCGAAGAGCAGCGCGGCGACCGCGTGGGAGAGGGCGGCGTCGCCGAGGAACTCGAGGCGCTCGAACGCCGACGCGGCCGACGACTGCAGCGCGGAGCGGTGGCGCAGCGCCTGCTCGAGCAGCTCCGGCCGCTCGAAGCGGTGGCCGAGCGCGGTCTCGAGGCGGCGCAGCTCCCGCGCGCGGGCGGTCACGCCCGGACGCTTCGCCACAGCACCTCCCCGCCTCGGCGCACGCTCACGACCCGATGGTAGGGGAGGAACGTGCCGTCCGCCACCGTGAACCCGGCGGGCAGGATCTCCGCCACCGCCGCGAACGGGACCTGCTCGCTCGTCTCCTCGCCGTCGCGGCGCACCCGCACCGCCAGCACCACGCCCTCCGCCGCGGCGGCGCCGTCCCACCGCAGCCGGTTGAGCAACGCGCGCAGCATCCGCCCCGCCATTCTCGCTCCGCCGGCTGCGATTATGACCCGGGCGCGGCCTGCACCGCGGCGGCGGCGTCGGCACCCACTGCGCCGTCGGGGTGAGCGCGGCCCTTGACGCCTCGCGGCGCCGGCGTGACACTGCGCCGCCATGGAGAAGTTCCGCATCCGCGGCGGCCTGCCGCTGCGCGGCGAGGTTCGCGTCTCGGGCTCGAAGAACGCCTCGCTGCCGTGCCTCGCGGCGACGCTGCTGACGCGGCAGCCGGTGGTGCTCGAGGGCCTGCCCAGGGTGCGCGACATCGTCACCATGGAGCGGGTGCTGGCGGCGCTCGGGGAGTCGTGCGTTCATGAGGGCGGCGCCACCACCGTGGTGGCCGGCGACGGGACCTCGCACCACGCGCCCTACGAGCTGGTCCGGACGATGCGCGCCTCGGTGCTGGTGCTCGGCCCGCTGCTCGCCCGGCGCGGGCGCGCGCGCGTCGCGCTGCCGGGCGGCTGCGCGATCGGCGCCCGCCCGATCGACTTCCACCTCCAGGCGCTCGCCCGCCTCGGCGCGGAGCTCGGGGTGGAGCGCGGCGACGTGGTGGCGGAGGCGCCGCACGGCCTGCGCGGCGCCGAGATCGAGTTCCCGCGGGTCACGGTGACGGGCACCGAGAACCTGCTGATGGCGGCGACGCTCGCCCGCGGCCGCACCGTGCTGCGCAACTGCGCGCGCGAGCCGGAGGTCGAGGACCTCGCCCGCCTCCTCCGCGCGATGGGCGCGCAGGTCGACGGGATCGGCACCGCCACGCTCGAGGTCGAGGGGCGGGGCGAGCTCGGCGGCGCGGTGCACCGCGTGATCCCCGACCGGATCGAGGCCGGCACCTACCTGATCGCCGCCGCCCTCGCCGGCGCCGGCGTCACGGTGAGCGGCTGCCGCCCGGACCACCTCGGCGCGCTGGTCGACGCGCTGCGTGCCGCCGGCGTGCCGCTCGAGGTCGCGCCGGACGACGTCCGCGTCCCCCGCCGACCGGCCTCGCTGCGGGCGGTCTCGCTCGCCACCGCGGAGTATCCGGGCTACGCCACCGACCTTCAGGCGCAGCTGCTGGCGCTGATGACGCAGGCGGAGGGCACCAGCGCGATCACCGAGGCGATCTTCGAGAACCGCTTCCAGCACGTGCTCGAGCTCAAGCGTCTCGGCGCGGCGATCGAGGTCGAGGGCAAGCTCGCACGGGTGTCGGGGCCGACCCCGCTGCAAGGCGCCACGGTGATGGCGTCGGACCTGCGCGCCTCCGCGGCGCTGGTGCTCGCCGGCCTGGTCGCGGGCGGCGAGACCGTCGTCGACCGCATCTACCACCTCGACCGCGGCTACGAGGCGATGGAGGTCAAGCTCAACGCCCTCGGCGCGAGCATCGAGCGGTTCAATCCGGGTCCGTACGTCTGAGGCGCGGCACCGGCCGGACCCGGCGCGGTCTCGGCGGCGACGCACGCCGGGCGCCGCTTGCTATGCTGCCGCCGTGACCGCCTGCATCTTCTGCCGCATCGCTGCAGGTGAGGCCTCGGCGCAAGTCGAGTTCGCCGACGACCGCCTCGTCGTCTTCCGCGATCTCGCGCCCCGCGCCCCGGTCCACCTGCTCGTGATCCCGCGCAAGCACGTCGCCTCCCTCGCCGAGGCGCAAAGCGAGGACGCCGGCCTGCTCGGCGAGCTGCTCCTCGGCGCCGCCGCGGCCGCCGCCCGTGCCGGCATCGCCGACGGCTTCCGCGTCGTCACCAACACCGGCCCCGACGCGGGGCAGAGCGTCCACCACCTGCACTTCCACGTCCTCGGCGGCCGCCGCCTCTCGTGGCCGCCGGGTTGATGCCGGCGGGGGCCGGCCCGCCGCCCGACGCGCTCGCGAGCGCTGTCCGCGCCGGCCGGTGGGAGGAGGTCCGCGCCGCCGCCGACGCCGCCCCGCGGCCGCTCCCGCCGATCCTCGCGCTGCTCGCCGCCCGGGCCGCGCGCGCCGGCGGGAACGCGCTCCAGGCGCTCGCGCTCCTGCGCGAGGCGCTACCCCGTGCCGGGCCGCTCGCCGCGGCGTTCCGCCTCGACGCGGCCGAGGGCGGGCGCGCGCGCGGGCGCGGCCCCAGGGCGTGCCGCCAGCCGGTCCGCGCGCGCCCCGCGGCGGGCCCGCAGCGGCGCGGGTCGTGGGAGCAGCTGCCGCTGCCGACGCTCCGCCGCTTCCCGCGCAGCGCCCTGCCCAAGCCGCTGCGGCGCGGCCTCGCGATGGCGCTCGCGGTGCGCTCCGGCGACGCCGCGGGCGTCGTGCGCGCGCTCGGCGATCGCGGCGGCGATCCGACCACGCTGCGCGGCGCCCTCTTCCTCGCCGCGGCGCCGGGCCTGGACACGGCCTCGCGGCTCGCCTCGGCCCAGGCGCTGCTCGCCGGCGGCGAGTGGCGCCTCGCCCAGACCGAGCTCGGCCAGATCGCGCCGCCGACCGACGCGAGGTCGCGCCAGGGCTGGGCGTTCCTCCGCGGCCGCGCCGCCTACCGCCTCGGCGACCTGCCCGCCGCGGCGCGGGCGTTCGCCCAGGCGTTCGAGCTCGCCACCTCGAGCGAGGGGCGGTTCGCCGCCGCGACCCATCTCGCCCGCATCGCCGAGCTGCAGGGCGACCTCTCCGCCGCGCTCGGCTGGTGGGACGCGGTCCGCACCGCGGCGCCGCGCGAGGCCGAGGGGTGGGACGGCGGGGCCCGCGCCCGCATCGCCCTCGGCCGCCTCGACGAGGCGCTGCAGCTGCTGCAGCGGTCGACTCCCGCGGCGGCCCGCGTCGCCGCACCGCGCAACGCCGCGCTCCTGCTCGCGCGCGGCGAGTTCCGCCGCGCCGGGCGGCTGCTGGCGCTGGCGTCGCCGCGCGATCCCGCCGCGC
>Ga0335080_10005509_pt1 | contig 13024 bp, 10 predicted proteins | sample Lox_Sample_34_FD_206720 | JGI IMG/M metagenome (GOLD analysis project Ga0335080, IMG submission 206720) | Soil microbial communities from Loxahatchee National Wildlife Refuge, Florida, United States - Lox_Sample_3.4 | ecosystem: Environmental > Terrestrial > Soil > Wetlands | place: USA... | reverse complement strand
GCCGCGGGGAGCACGGCTCTTCTCGTCCGGCAGGACCCGGCCACGGGCCGAGTCGCCTCCGAGACGTGGAGCCCGGCGAGCGCGCTCGTCCTCGACACGCTCGGCGACGGGCGGGTCGTCTTCGACACGCGCTCGCCCCGCCAGAACCTGCGCGAGGTGCGGCTCGACGACGGCTCGGCCGACGGGCGCTGGCTCTCGCGCGGCGAGTCCACCGACCGGCAGCCGGTGTACTCGCCCGACGGCCAGTGGGTGGCCTTCTCGTCGAACCGCGGCGGGGGCATGAACCTGTGGCTCGTCTCCACCGCCACCGGCAACCTGCGCCGCCTCACCGACGCCAACGTCAACTGGGACCCGGCCTTCACCGGCGACGGCAAGAGGCTCGTCTGGAGCTCGAACCGCGGGGGGAACTTCGAGATCTGGATGGCCGACGCGGACGGGAGCCGGCCGCGCCAGGTGACGAGCGACGGCAGCAACGCGGAGAACCCCACCCCGACTCGCGACGGGCTGTGGGTCGTCTACAGCTCCGGCAACCCTCAGAAGGCGGGCCTCTGGAAGATCCACCCCGACGGCACGGGCGCCGTCCAGCTCGTGAAGGGCCGCGTCTCCCTCCCCGACGTCTCGCCCGACGGCCGTCTCGCCCTCTACCGCGTCTTCTCCGGCCGATACCCCGCGATCCTGCGTGTCGTCCGGGTCGAGGACGGGACCACCGAGCCTTTCGAGATCCCCGTGGACGCGAAGCGCCGGACGACGGTCACCCTCGGCCGCGCCCGCTGGATGCCCGGCGGGAAGGCCATCGCGTTCGTCGGCCAGGACGACGCCGGGGCCTCCGGCGTCTACGTGCAGGGGTTCGCGACCGGCCAGGACACGACGACCACGCGCCGGAAGCTCTCCGCCTTCGACCCCGACGTGGCCGCGGAGTCCTTCGGCCTCTCGCCCGACGGCAGCCGGCTCGTCGTCGCCGGCTGGGTGCAGCTCTTCAGCCTGATGGAGGCGGAGCGCCTGCCCGGCCTCCTCGCCCCCCCGCGCGCCGTCGCGGCCCGCTGACCGCACGCGACCGGGTGATGGCCGGCCCGCCACCAGAGAGAAGAACGTCACCAGGCGCGGCGCCGGTTTGCCGAAGGAAGCGCCGCGGTGACCGCGAAGCGATCCCCGGCGGCGACAACGCGGTCGTCCTCGCCCATCTCCACGTGAGTTGCGCCATCAGGCTCATTGACCCGAGGCAGGGGCAAGGCTGAATCGCTCTGGTGGCAACCCGCACCTTGACGCCGAGACCATGGCGCTCATCGGTGAGGCGGCTCAAGATCGCGCAGTCTGCGCCCTTCGGAGATGGACGCGGCCCGGCGCATTGGGACCACTCCAAGTGCGGTCACGCATCTCAATGGGCACACGTGCATTGAAGATCGCTCAGAGCCCGTTCGCCGCCAGGAAGCGGAGGACGGCTTCCCAGTAACCTGGGGCGTTCGCGGCGCCGCAGTGGGGGGCGCCGGGGGCGATCCAGAGCTGCTTCGGGCCGGGGTGGGCGTCGTAGACGCGGCGGACCACGGCCTCGGGCATCCGGGGGTCGGCGCCGTCCACGATCGCGAGCAGGGCCCCCCGGGCTTGCCGCGCGGCCTCGACCGCGCTCACCTCGTCCGCGTCGAAGCCGGCGCGCCATTCCGCGACCGCGATCCCGGCCGGAACGAGAGGGAACCACGACGGTAGTCCGTAGTAGAGACGCGCGTGGTGGGCTATCGTGCTGCGGTAGTCGTCGTAGGGGGCCTCGGCCACCACGGCCCGAACGTCGCTCTCCCCGGCGGCGGCGCGGAGGACGGCGACCGCACCCATCGACGCCCCCAACAGCACGACTCCCGAGTGGGCGAGGCCGCGCCCGCGCAGTGAGGCGATGGCGGCGCGCACGTCCTCCCGCTCGCGGCCGCCCATCGTCGTGTAGCGCCCTCCGCTCCCGCCGTGGCCGCGCAGGTCGAGGAGGAGCACTGTGTGTCCCCGCCCGTAGAGGCGATAGCCCGAGTCGGTGTAGCTCTCCAGGCTGTCGCCGAGGCCGTGGACGAGGACGGCCGCGGCCCGCGTGTCGTCGCCTCGGGCGAGCCAGGCCCGGAGGCGGAGCCCCTCGGAGGGAAGGCCGATCTCGGTCCACGGCGGATGGGGCGCGTGAGCGGGCTGCCGGATCGTCCCCAGGAGGACCTGCGAGACGGCGAGGGGAAGACCGACGAAGACGGTCCCCCCGTAGAGGGCGACCCGGGCCAGGATCCGGCCGCGGCGCGTGGCGAAAAGAGGGCGCACGGATCCATAATGACGCGGCTTCGGACGGAGTGACCATGGACTTCGTGCTCAGCCGCAAGGGGGGCGTGCCCGTTCACGACCAGCTGCTCGCCCAGCTGGAGCTCAAGATCCTCGGTGGCCTGATCGTCCCCGGGCAGCGCCTGCCGTCCGTCCGCGTCCTCGCCCGGCGGCTCGGCCTCCACGCGAACACGGTTTCGTCGGCGTACCGGGAGCTCGAGAAGGCCGGACACGTGGAGCTGCGCCGGGGGGCCGGCGTCTACGTCCGGGCCGGCGCCCCGGCGGGGCTCGACGAGGCGCGCGGGCTCGACGAGCTCGTCCGTCTGGCCCTGAGCGCCGCCTTCCGCAAGGGCTTCTCGGGGGGCGAGATCCGGACGGCCGTCGAGCGCTGGCTCCGGGCTGCGCCGCCGGAGCGCGTCGTCATCGTGGACCCCCAGCCGGAGACGATCGAGATCATCGCCCACGAGATCCGCACCGCCCTCGGCGTCCCCGCCTCGGGCTGCACCCTCGAGGCGCTGGCCCGCGAGCCCGGTCTGGCCTCGGGCGCCCTGCTCGTCGCCCTGCCCTACCACTTCGCGAAGGTCGCCCGCATGGCCCCCGGGGCGCCCCTCGAGCCGATCCACGTCGACGTCTCACCGCAGGAGCAGAAGACCGTTCTCGCGCTGCCCGCGGGCGCCACGGTCGTCATGGTCTCCACCTCGCCGAGCGTCCTCAAGTTCGCGGGGGCGCTCGTGGGCGGCCTGCGCGGCGACGAGCTCCTCGTCGAGACGCGGCTCCTCGCGCGGCGTGCGGAGTGGCGGCGGCTCCTCCCCGCCGCCGACCTCGTGCTCGCCGACGTCCTGTCCTCGCCCGCGCTCCGCGAGGCCGGCCCGCGCCGCCTCCGCGAGCTGCGCCTGCTCGCCGAGTCGGACCTCGCCCACATCCGCAAGGCTCTGGTGACGCTCATTCCTGCCGCCTAGGGGACCGGCGGTCATCGACGGAGGGAGCCCGCAGCGGCGAGGGAGGGTGATGGCGCTCTGGACCGACCCGCGCATCCCGCTGCTGGGACCGAACGTGCAGCGCGCCCACGGTCGTCTCGCGGCCGCGGTCGGGCGCTTCATGATGGGCGTCCGGGGCTGGCGCGTCGAGGGGGAGTTCCCGGACATCCCGCGGATGGTGCTCATCGTCGCCCCCCACACCTCGAACTGGGACTTCCTGACCGGCCTGTGGGTGAAGCTGGCCATGCGCATCGGAGGGAGCTTCGTGGGCAAGCACACGCTCTTCCGGTGGCCGCTCGGCATCTTCATGCGGTGGCTCGGCGGCGTGCCGGTGGACCGGTCGGCCGCGGCCGGCTTCGTGGAGGAGGCGGCCCGCGTGCTCCGGGACTCGGAGCGAATGACCCTGGTCATCGCGCCCGAGGGCACGCGGAAGCGCGCCGGCCGATGGAAGTCGGGCTTCTACCGCATCGCCGTGGTGGCCGGCGTCCCCATTCTCCTCGCCGGGTTCGACTACTCCCGGAAGGTCGTCCGCTTCGGGCCGCTCTTCCACCCCACCGGAGACTACGAGAAGGACTTGCCCGCGATCCAGGCGCACTACCGCGCCGGGATGGCCCTCAAGCCGGAGAACTACGGCTCGTAGCCGCCGGAGTCCTCGGTCGGAGCCCTCGCTCGCCGGGCCTCTTCAGTCGCCGTCACCGTCTCCGATGACGTCCTCGAGGTGGCGGAGAAGCCGGGCGCCCGCCTCCTTGCTGTAGGGCTTCGCGTAGAAGTCCTCGAGCTCGAGCGGGGGGTGGATCTTGAGCGAGCACCGCTTGAAGAGCTTGCCCGGCACCTGCTTGTGCAGGAGGAGGTCGCGGAACCCGTCGACGCGCACCGGCAGCGCCACCGCCCTCGTGTTGTGGAGGAGCCGCGACACCCCGGAGCGCAGGGGCGCGCCCTTCTTCGTGGTGCCGGCGGGGAAGTGGAGCAGCCAGCCGTCGTGGATCGCCTCCTCGACGCGCGCGACCCCGTCCATGTCCACCGGTCGGCGGACGTCCACCCCGCCCTCCCGGAAGCTGCGCCTGAACGTCACTCCTCCGGCGAGGGTCATGAGCTTGGTGAGGAGGTTCTGCTTCATCGTCTCCTCCGCGGCAGAGAAGCGGAGGACCGGGTCCTCGAGCGGGAGCTGGTGGCGGACGTAGACGAGGTCGAAGAAGGCGAGGGCCTCGAGGAAGTACGTCTGGTGGTTGGCCAGGAAGGCGACGTTCATCCGGGGCAGGTCCTTCAGGACCTCGTCGCCTTCGACCTGGACGTCGTTGAGGATGGCGAGATAGGGGACGGTGAAGCCGACCCCGAAGCCGGCGAGCAGGCCCCGCCGCAGCCACCGGTTCAGGAACGTCCGGGCCGCTTTCTCGGGGAGCACGCCCCCCAGGAGCTTCACTCCCGGGATCGCGCCGACGAGCCCGTTGGCCAGACCTCGTGCACCCATGCCGCGACCGCCTCGACGGCCGACCGATCTTATCCCGCTCCCGATCGCCGGTCACGCCCGAGGCTACTTCTCGAGCCTCTCGGCGGTCAGCTCGTACTTCCAGTACTGTGTCACCCGGGCCTGGGTCTCGTAGCGGATCGTCCACGAGGCGGGCAGGGTCAGGCCCTTCGCCGGCTTGAAGTCGGAGAAGGTCTCCTGGATCTGGAGGTAGACGTCGGACTCGCTCGACGACGACTCGATGGTCGTGCCCAGGGACTGAGCGTGGCTCGCCTTGTAGACCGAGGCGACGTGGCGGAAGGTGTCGGGATCGAAGTAGAGGACGATGTCGAGGTCGCCCTGGCCCTTCTTGGCCCGGTAGCTCAGGCGGTGCAGCTCTCGCCCCTCCAGCTTCTTGATCCCGTCGTAGCTCACCTTCGCCCCGCGCTCGCCGAGGGCGGCGAGCGCCCACGCCCCGTTCAGGACGCCGCCCAGGAGCCCCTCGCGAAGGATCACCTCGTTCATGCTCACGAAGTGCCCGAGCGCGGAGCGCTTCCCGGGCAGCACGTAGCCCACCTCGGGCTTGCCGCCCTCGAAGCCGAAGCTCTCCTCCGGGTAGCCCTGCGAGGGGAACTTCATGCGCAGGGCGAAGCGGGAGGCCTCCGAGTCGAAGCGGAAGCGCCCCATGAGCGCTCCCGCCACCCCGCCGCTCGCGGGGGCGGTCATCGCGCACGCGCCCTCGACGTCGCGGGCGGCCGCCCGAGCCTCCGCCGTCCCCACCGCCTCGAGGTGGTGGGCGACCACGTCCTCGGGCTTCATCTTGTCGCCCGCGCCCGCGGCGGCGGGAAGAGTCGCGACGACGACGGCGATCACCAGGTGTCGGCGCTTCATGGCGGCCTCCTGACTCGGCGACGCGCCATCATATACTCGCGCCCGCCGCGTTGCGGGACGTCGAGGCGAGCACGAGCCGGCGCCTCGAGAGAGGCCCCCGCTCAGTAGAGGACGCGCGTGCGGATGCTCGTCGGGAGGGCGGACATCTGCGTGCGGACCTCGTTCGACACCTCGCGGTTGAGGTCCATCACGAGGTAGCCGACGGCCGGGGTCGTGGCCAGGATCTGGCTCTCGATGTTGGCGTGCGCCTCCGACACGATGCGGTTGATGTCGCTCAGCACCCCGGGGACGTTGCGGTGCACGTTCAGCAGGCGGTGGCGGCCCCGGAGGGGCGGGGGCTCCACGTGCGGGAAGTTCACGGCACCGGTCGTGGCTCCCGTGTTCACGAACTTCACGAGCGCGGTCGCCACCTCGCGGCCGATGGCCGCCTGCGCCTCCTCGGTCGAGCCCCCGACGTGCGGGGTCAGGATCACGTTCGGGAGGCCGCGGAGCTCGGTCGCGAACTCGTCGGTGTTGCCGTCGGGCTCGGCGGGGAAGACGTCGGCCGCCGCGCCGGCCAGGTGGCCGGAGGCGAGGGCCTTCGCGAGCGCTCCGACGTCCACGACGCTGCCGCGGCTGAGGTTCAGGAGGTAGGCCCCGGGCTTCATCCGCGCGAGCTCGCGGGGGCCGAAGAGCCCCCGCGTGAGCGGCGTCTCGGGGACGTGGAGGGTGACGAAGTCGGCCTGGGCGAGGAGGGCGGCGAGCGACGCCGCCGGACGGTTGTTCCCGATCGGCAGCTTGGGGGCGACGTCGTGGAAGAGCACCTGCATGCCGAACGCCTCGGCGAGGACGCCGACCTGGGTGCCGATGTGGCCGTACCCGACGATGCCGAGCGTCTTGCCCCGGATCTCGTAACAGGAGGGCGCGCTCTTCCTCCACCGGCCGTCGTGCATGTCGCGCGAGCGGTCGGCCAGGCGGCGGGCGAGGGCGATCACCTCGGCGATCACGAGCTCGGCGACGCTGCGGGTGTTGCTGAACGGCGCGTTGAAGACCGGCACGCCGCGCCCGGCCGCGGCGTCGACGGCGACCTGATTCGTGCCGATGCAGAAGGTCCCGAGGGCCAGCAGCCGACGGGCTTCGCCGAGCGCCCGCTCGGTGACCCGGGTCTTGCTCCGGATGCCGAGGACGTGGACCTCGCGCATCCGCTCCACGAGCTCGTCCTCCCCGAGCGCGCCGGGGACCGTCTCGAGGCGGAAGCCTTCCTCGCGGACGATCTCGAGGGCGGTCGCGTGAACGTTCTCGAGGAGGAGGACCCGGATCTGGCCCTTGGGGAACGAGGTCGGGGCCGGCGCGGCCTCGGTCGCAGGCGAGGTCGGCATGGTGCCGCGCATTCTATCCGCTCGCTCCTCGGGGCCGCCGCCGCGGCTCGCCGAGGAGGTTCGCCCTCATCGAGCGCCGGTCGGGGCGGATCGAGAAGGGACCGTAGCAGAGCCGCCTCAGGATCGTGTCCGGCCGCTGGTACCAGCTCGCCCAGCCGAGCGGCGTGTCCCCGTTCATGTCGCGGGCGTCGATCGTCGCGCCGGCCTCGAGCAGATGGTCGATCGTGTCTTCGGTGCCGAAGGCCGCCGCCCGATGAAGGGGCGTCTCCCCCTTCGTCCGGCAGTCGCGCATGAAGGCCGCCGTCTCGACGCCCGGCTTCGTCGCGCGGTTGGGGTTCGCGCCGTGGGCCAGGAGGACCCGGAGGACGAGGTCGTGGGCGACGCGGTCGGTCGTGCAGAGAGCCGAGTGCAGTGGCGTCTCCCCGGTGTCCGGAGAAGCCGCGTCGGCGGATGCGCCGCTCTCGAGGAGGAACTCGCAGAGCCGCCAGTGGCCGTGGAAGGCGGCCGTGTTCAGCCCCAGGTCGTCGCCGAGCGAGCGCAGCTCTTCACCCCGCTCGAGGAGGACGCGCACGGCGCTCACGTCGCCGTAGTAGGCGCACCACTCGACGAGGCGCACACCCTTCTCGTCCTCGGCGTCCGCGGGATGGCCTTCGGCCAGGTGGTCGAGCACCAGGTCGGTGCGTCCGTCCCGGATCCGCGCCAGCCTCTCGCCCTCCATCATGAAGACCTCCTGACCCCTCCGGGAGTCTATCGCGGCCCCGGAGGCGGCAGGGCCGGTCAGAAGAGCGAGAGCTGCCGCTTCGAGCCGGACGCGTCGTCGAAGTCCTGGCCGAGGAGGGCCAGGACCGGCTCCGCGACCGGCCGCAGCTGCCGCTCGACGTAGTGCTCGTGGTCGATCGGGTGCCGCCTCTCGTCGGCTGGCTCGGGCCCGTCGGTGGTGATCACGTAGGCCACGCGGCCGCGCCTCTTCCCCGGCATCTTCCGGGCCGCCGCCACGTGGGGCGGGGTCGTCGCGGTGTAGGCCTCGGGCACCTTGCGGAGGGCCTTGCGGTAGACGAGCCGGTCGTCGAAGCGGCCCTGGCGCAGGCCCAAGACGACCTCCCGCAGGTAGTCGAGGACGGGCCGGTCGGTGAAGAGCCGGGCGTAGAGCTCGCGCTGGACGTGCCGGGCGAGGTCGGTCCAGTCGCCGCGCACGGCCTCCATGCCGGTGAAGGCGACCTCCTCGCCGCCGGGCCCGTCGACGAGGCCGGCGTACCGCTTGCGCGCGCCCGACGTGCCGTGGCGCACGGCGGGGAGGAAGAGCCGGAGATAGAGCCGGTCGAAGGCCAGCTCGAGACGGCTCGCCACGTGCCAGCGGTCCGCGACGTGCCGGGCGACTTCGCGGTTGACGCGCGCCACGAGCGCCTCGCCGACGGCGCGAGCGGCGACACGATCGCCCGCCCCGGTCTCCACGAAGAGGCTGTCGGTGTCGCCGTACAGGACCCGCCGCCCGTCCTCCTCGATCCGGGCCCGGCACCAGAGGAGGATCTCGCGGCCGAAGGACGTGATGGCGTTGGCGAGGCGCGGGTCGTAGAAGCGGCAGGCCGGCGTCCCGAGGACCCCGTAGAAGGAGTTCATCAGGATCTTGATCGCGTGACTCGTCACGCTGTCGCCCGCCCGGCGGGCCTGCTCGCGGCGGGGCGTGAGCTCGTCGAGGAGCTCGCTCAGGATGCCCTTCCGCCGCGCGAAGGCGGCGCCGCTCGGGGCCCGGATGGGATCGGCGTCCGTCTGGCCGGCCTCGGGTCGGACGAGGTTCAGGGGGTCGATCTCGAAGGTGCGGATGAGGGTCGGGTAGAGGCTCTTGAAGTCGAGCACGACCACGTTCGCGTGGAGCCCGGGAACGGGCTCGAGGACGTGTCCCCCGGCCTGCGGCTCGACGAGCTCGACCTCCCCCCGGACGCTCGGGGCCACGACCCCGCGCCGCCCGAGGGCGGAGAGGTAGAGGAAGTCGAAGGCGGCGATCGAGGACGCGACGCGGTCGAGGGGAAGGCCGGTCAGCCGGCTGCGCTCGACGGCGAGCTCGACGAGGCGGAGCCGCTCGAGCACGTCGAGGGCGAGGCGGGCGTCCGTCCGGTTGTACTCCACGAGGCGGGCGCGGTCCTCCTCGAAGAGGCGCAGGATCTCCTCGGCGCGTCCTCGCCCGGCGATGGTCTTGCCCTCGCCGAGGACCGAGCGGGCCACCGCGTCGAGGCCGTAGTCCTCCATGCGGACGAAGGCCCCTCGCAGCAGGTGGATCCCGTCGAGGACCACCCGGCCGGGGACGGTCGCCCGGCGCGTCCCCCGCAGCGCGCCCTCGGCCCGGAGGCGGAGGGCTCCGGGCCCTCGTCCCAGCTCGAGCGGCGCCCCGTGCCGGGCCGCGATCCGGTCGAGAACCGCCAGGTCGAAGTCGACGACGTTCCAGCCGGTGAGCACGTCGGGGTCGAGCTCGCGCACGCGCCGGCAGAAGCCGGTCAGCAGCTCCTTCTCCGTCGCGAACGGCCGCGCGCCGTCCGGGCAGCTCTTCCCGGGGGGCGTGAGGAGCAGCACCTCCGAGGCACCGCAGCCGTGGAGGGAGACGGCGAGGAGGCGGCGGGCCGCGGGGTCGGTCTCGATGTCGAAGGAAAGGACGGTGAGCCGTGGGGTCCAGTCGGCGGGCCCGATCTCGGGATCCTCGAAGACGAGGCCGAGGCCGGGCGCGTCCCGTCCTTCGCCACGGATCTCGAGGGCGCCCCGGATCCCCCGGTCGATCAGGGGCCGCAGCGCGAAGCGGACGTCGGCCTCGTGGGTCGGGATGCCGGCTCTCGCCAGGCGCTCGCGGAGCGGTGGAACGTCGGCCGGCTCCTGGACCTCGACGCGCACGACGGGCCGGCCGAGCGGCGTGACGTGGCTCGTCGGGGCCTGCCTCCGCGCTCCCGCGTCCCTCGCCCGCTCGGCGTCGTCCGCCTCGACGTAGAAGCGGGGGACCTGCCGCCGGTCGCGCACGAGGAAGGGGCGGCCGTCCTCGAGGCGTCCGAAGAGGTGGAGAACGGGAACGCCCGACTCCACGCGGTACGTGGGCTGCAGGATGAACCCGCGGTACGAAGGCATGTCGGCTCCGGTGGGGAGGCCTCGAGCGGCGATTCCAGTCTAGCGCCGCCCACCCTGCTCGGATCAGGCGAGGTGCAGCTCCCTCGTGAGCGCGCTCCGGAGCGCCTGGCCTTCGGCCTCCAGCCGCGCTCGCACCGGGGCCACGTCCCGACGCTCCTTCGCCTCGCCGACCAGCTCCAGGTAGAACTTGATCTTCGGCTCGGTTCCGCTCGGGCGCACGGTGAGGCGCGCGCCGTCTTCGGACTGGAAGGCCAGCACGTCCGACCGAGGGAGGCCCGAGGACCGCCGCTCGCCGCCGATGCGCTCCTCGCCCTTCTCCGCGTCGAGGACGCGCACGACCGGGCTCCCGCCGATCCGTTGGGGCGGACTCGCCCGCAGACCAGCCATCGCGGCGTCGATGCGGACCCGGCCCTCCGCGCCGGGCAGGACGACCGACCACTGGACCTGGTGCGAGAGGCCGTGGGCCACGAGCAGGTCGTCGAGCCGGCCGAGGAGCGTCCGCCCGCTCCTCTTCAGGAAACGGGCCAGCTCGGCGAGACGGAGCGCGGCGCCGATGCCGTCCTTGTCGCGGACGAGGGGACCCACCGTGTAGCCGAGCGCCTCCTCGTAGCCGAAGACGAAGGCGAGCCCGTCCCGCTCCGCCCCGAGCGCCGCGTCGGCGATCCACTTGAAGCCGGTGAGCGTCTCCCGGCAGGCCACACCGCGGTCGCGAGCCATGCGCGAGAGGAGGCTCGAGGAGACGACGGTGGTGACGACGAGCTTCGGCCTGCCGCCCGTCGCGGCGTGCTCCATGGCGTCGTCCCCGAGGAGCGCGCCGAGCTCGTTGCCCGACAGCATGCGGTAGCCGCGGCCCGAGGGGTCGGGCACGGCGGCGGCCAGGCGGTCGGCGTCGGGGTCGTTGGCGAGGACGAGCTCGGCCTCTGTCTCCGTCGCCAGGCCGAGCACTCGGTCCATGGCCCCCGGCTCCTCGGGGTTGGGGAAGGAGACGGTGCGAAAGGCACCGTCCGGGTCGGCTTGAGCGGGTTCCGTCGCCACGCCGAGGAACCCGGCCCGAGCCAGGGCCCGGACGGCGAGCCTGTGCCCCACGCCGTGCATCGCGGTGTAGGCGACCCGCAGGGGCGTCGCGTCGGGCTCGTGGAGGGCGGCGCCGGCCAAGCCGTCGAGGTAGGCCTCCTCGACCGCCGCGTCGCGCACGTCCACCAGGCGGCGCAGTCCTCCGCGCGCGGCGTCGGCGGGCGTGGGCCGGGCGATCGCGCCCGCGCGCGGCGCGGCGGCGATGCGGGCGGCGATCGCGACGTCGATCGGGGGGACGATCTGCGCCCCGCTCGCCAGGTAGACCTTGTAGCCGTTGTCGGCGGGCGGGTTGTGCGACGCCGTCACCGTCAGGCCGGCCGCGGCGCGCAGGTGGGGGACGGAGAACGACAGGAGCGGCGTGGGGATCGGGTCGGGGAAGAGGTGCACGACGATGCCCAGGCCGCCCAGCACCGCCGCCGCGTCTTCGGCGAAACCCCGGCTCGAGTGGCGGCCGTCGAAGCCGACCACGACCCCGCGGGACCGCGGGTCCGGTCCGCCTCTCGCCGCCTCGTCGAGGAGATGCGAGCCGAGGCCCCAGGTGGCCTTCACGACCGCGAGCCGGTTCATCCGCGCGAGGCCGGCCTCGACCCGGCCGCGGAGGCCGGCCGTCCCGAACTGGAGCGGGCCCGACATGCGGTCGGCCAGGTCCCGCCTCGCGGCCTCGTCTCCTCCCTCGGCCCGGCGCAGGAGCGCCTCGAGCTCGCCGCGGGTCTCGGGGTCCGGATCTTCGGCCAGGAGGTCGCGGGCGGCGGCCAGGGGGTCGAGCATCGGGCCATTCTACGGCGGGGTTACGATCGGCCATGCTCGCCACGCTGGTCGTCCCCGCCGTTCTCGCCTCCACTCCCGCTCCGGTCGATCCCGCCCTCGCCGAGCGCTTCGTGCGGCTGGCCCTGGCCTGCGTCCACCAGGAGTACCCGAACAAGATCGCCCACGTGATGAACGGCGACGGCGACGCCCGCCCCCCCCGCGAGCTGACCCCGGCTTTCTGCGGCTGCTACGACTGGCACTCCTCCGTCCACGGCCACTGGCTGCTCGCGCGGATCGCACGGCTCGCGCCCGACGCGCCGGTCGCGGCCGAGGCCCGCCGGGCCCTGGCGCAGAGCCTCACGGCGGAGAACCTCGCCGCGGAGGTGAGCTACCTCGGCGGGAAGGGGCGGGTCAGCTTCGAGCGTCCGTACGGCCTGGCGTGGCTCCTTCAGCTCGGCGCCGAGCTGCGGGAGTGGAGCTCTCCCGAAGCGCGCGCGTGGGCGGGGGCCCTCGCGCCCTTGGAGACAGCCTCGGCCGCGCGCCTGCGCGATTGGCTGCCCAAGCTCACGCGACCGATCCGGATCGGAGAGCACTCGCAGACGGCCTTCTCGCTGGGGCTGACGCTCGACTGGGCCCGGGTCGCCGGGGAGCGGGCGACGGAGGCGCTCGTCGTCGGCCGCAGTCGCGACTTCTATCTCGCCGATCGGGACTGCCCGCTGTCCTACGAGCCGTCCGGCGAGGACTTCCTCTCGCCCTGCCTCGGCGAGGCCGACCTCATGCGCCGCGTCCTGGCTCCGGCCGACTTCGCACGCTGGCTCGACACCTTCCTGCCCGCCCTTCCGACGGACGGCTCGCCGGGATGGCTCGAGCCCGGCGTCGTGACCGACCCCGCCGACCCGAAGCTCGCCCACATCGACGGGCTGAACCTCAGCCGGGCGTGGATGCTCGAGGGCATCGCCGCGGGCCTGCCCGAAGGAGACCGGCGCATCGCCGGCCTTCGCGCCGCCGCCCTCGTCCACCGCGCCAAGGGCCTCGCCGCGGTCACCGGCGAGCACTACGAGGGGGGCCACTGGCTCGGGACGTTCGCCGTCTACCTCGTGACGGGCCGGGGGCTCGCGAAGGGGGCCGCCCCCGTGCCCGCGCCGTGACCG
>Ga0335080_10005507_pt1 | contig 13031 bp, 13 predicted proteins | sample Lox_Sample_34_FD_206720 | JGI IMG/M metagenome (GOLD analysis project Ga0335080, IMG submission 206720) | Soil microbial communities from Loxahatchee National Wildlife Refuge, Florida, United States - Lox_Sample_3.4 | ecosystem: Environmental > Terrestrial > Soil > Wetlands | place: USA... | reverse complement strand
CGATCGAAAATGCGCGCCAGCAGGTTGCGTCGTTGATCGGCGCTACGGCCAAGGAAATCATCTTCACCAGCGGCGCGACGGAATCCGACAACCTGATGATCAAGGGCGTCGCGGAAATGTACCGCGAAAAGGGCAATCACATCATCACGCAGGCCATCGAGCACAAGGCTGTGCTAGATACCTGCAAGAACCTGGAGAAGCATGGTTTCGAGGTAACGTATCTCCCGGTGCAGAAGGATGGCCGCGTCAGCCCTGAAGACGTGCGCAAGGCGATCAAGTCGACCACAATCCTCATTTGCATCATGTACGCCAACAACGAAATTGGCGTCATCAACCCGATTCAAGAAATCGGCAAGATTGCCAAGGAACACGGCATCATCTTCGCGGTCGATGGCGTTCAAGCAGTTGGCAAGGTTCCCGTGGACGTGCAGAAAGACAACATCGACCTTTTGGCGATTTCCGCGCACAAACTGTACGGGCCAAAAGGCGTGGGTGCGCTGTATGTTCGCAGGCGCAATCCCCGTGTGCAGCTTTCGGCGATCATCGACGGAGGCGGCCACGAGCGCGGTATGCGTTCCGGCACGCTAAATGTGCCTGGTATCGCCGGGCTTGGCAAAGCTTGCGAACTCTGTCAGCAGGAGATGGCGCAGGAATCGGTTCGCCTGGCAGGGTTGCGCGACCGTCTTCGTGCCGGTCTCGAAGCCAAGTTGGACGAAGTTTTCATTAACGGTTCGATGGAGCACCGGCTCCCGAATAACCTCAACATGAGCTTTGCCTATGTCGAAGGCGAATCGCTCCTGATGGGGATCAATGACGTGGCGGTTTCCAGCGGTTCCGCGTGCACCTCGGCAACCCTGGAGCCCAGCTACGTACTCAAAGCTCTGGGCGTAGGTGAAGATCTGGCGCATACGTCGATCCGCTTCGGCCTGGGGCGATTCACAACCGAGGAAGAAGTCGATTACGTGATCGATAAAATGGTGCAGGTAGTTACCAAGCTTCGCGAGCTTTCGCCGCTGTACGAAATGGCCAAGGAAGGTATCGACATCTCCAAGGTGAAGTGGCAGACCGCGTAATTTTAAGAAGGAATGGAAGGTAAAGTCATGGCAAGCAGTGCAATCGCAAGTGAAGGAACTCTCCGGATTCACCGGTCCATCGCCGGAACATCCGCGCCGTTCCGGGTCACGTTTCAACCCTATCAGGACGGCGATGAGCCGGCTCCTGCCGCCGAGCGTTCGTTTTATCACCTGCAGGATGTTCGCCAGTTTCTGAATGTGCTCGGCATCGGCGCCGAGTATGTCCGTGAGGCTCTCCGCGAACTGACGGCAGGCCGTTCGGCGTTTCTGACGAATATCGGTTTGACCGAGAAGGCAATCAAGAACGCAGGTTTTAACGCGCTTCTCGCTGCGGCGAGGGGCTGAGGTTTGGAAACGCAGGAATAAGGAGTGAGGGGCAATGGCTTACAGCGATAAGGTAGTCGATCATTACAACAATCCGCGCAACGTGGGCAGCCTTCCTAAGGAGGATCCCAATGTCGGCACGGGCCTTGTGGGCGCACCGGAATGCGGCGACGTCATGAAGCTGCAGATGCGCATCAATCCGGACACCAACGTCATCGAGGAAGCCAAGTTCAAAACCTTTGGCTGTGGCTCGGCGATCGCCAGCTCCTCGCTCGCGACGGAGTGGGTCAAGGGCAAGACCGTCGATGAGGCGCTATCTATCAAAAATACGGACATCGTCCGCGAGCTTTCTCTTCCACCGGTAAAGATCCACTGCTCCGTGCTGGCCGAGGACGCCATCAAGGCCGCCATCGGCGATTGGAAGAAGAAGCACGGCGTAGAAGTGCCCGAGCACGAGAAGGCCTCGCACTAACGCGCGGCTTGTTCGTACCAAGCCGGCTAGACGATCTCACAATCGCTCCGACGACAATCGCTCCGGAAAGTGAAGTAGCAATGGCAACGGAAACGACAACGACGACGCAAGCGCCCGAGAAAGTTGGGCCGGTAATTCACCTGACGGAGCGAGCCGCGAAGAAAATTCTCGCGCTGCTCGCTAAAGAAGGTGTTTCGCCGGAACAGGGAGGCTTGCGAGTTGGTGTGCAAGGTGGAGGCTGCTCGGGGCTCTCGTATGCAATGCGGTTGGACACCCAGGCTCGCGATCGCGACAAGATCTTCGAAGAATTCGGCGCGCGCATCTTCGTGGACCCAAAGAGCCTTTTGTACTTGAGCGGCACGACGCTCGAATTCGAAGAGACGCTCATGCGTCAGGGTTTTGTGTTCCAAAATCCCAATGCGGCGCGTAGTTGCGGTTGCGGGAGCTCCTTTACGGCGTAGCGGCAGGCATGGACTTTGGTCTGTGCGTTTGTTTGGTACCGACTCGGTCTTAACAAGTGGTTGGCCACCGCAATCGCCAGCCACTTTTTTTATTGGTATTGGGGGGCAGCACCGCTAATTTTTATGACGACTACACCGACGACTACCCATCCGCCCCTGGTGTGCTGGAGTTGCCACGAGCGCACCGTTGGAACGCACTTCTGTTCCTCGTGCGGCAAGGTGTTGCAGGTCCCGAAGCATAGCGACTATTTCGCCATGTTTGAATTGCCGCGGAAATTGTGGCTGGAAATGAGCGCGCTCGAGCAAAAATTCCTGCAACTCACGTGGAAGCTGCATCCGGACAACTTCGTGAATGCCACTCCCGAGGAACGCGAAATTTCTTTGAAGCGCAGCTCGGAGCTGAATGATGCCTACCGTACGCTTCGGGATCCAGTAGCTCGCGTCGAGTATCTGCTCGCGATCGAAGGCGCACGCAAAGAAGGGCAGAACAAACAGCAGGCCCCGCCGGAACTGCTCGAAGAGGTTTTTGAGTTGAACGAATCGCTCGACGAGCTGCGCGAAGCTAAAGCTTCCGGCAGCGACACCGCCGATCTGAAGCATCGATTGGATGCGGCCGAAAAGAATTTCGAGGAGAAGCTCAAACAAGTCGATACCCAACTGCAAGCCGCGGCTCAGGAGTGGGACAAGGCCATTCAGGAAAACGCCGACAGGACGCAACGTGACGCGGTGAAAACCAAATTGAACGACTTGTTAAATCGCCGTTCCTACATTCGGAATTTGGTCGTCAACGTACAAAAGGAATTGCTCTAGCGCCATGGGTCGCATCGTAGGAATTGATCTCGGAACTACGAATAGCCTGGTCGCGTATGTAGACGCGCAGACCGGCCAGCCCAGGTGCATCCCCGGGCCGAGTGGCAGCACGCTCTGCCCATCGATTGTCAGCCTGGATGCCGATGGCAGCATTATTGTCGGTGAACCGGCTCGCCGGCGCTTGTTGACGCAGCCGGAACGTTCCATCTATTCGGTGAAGCGGTTAATGGGCCGGGGCCCTGCCGATGTGCAAACGGAATTGAAACTATTTCCGTTCCGCATCGATCCTGCCAGTAAGAGCGTGATTCGTGTCCAACTGGGTGATAGAGTCTTCACGCCGCCGGAGATTTCCTCCTTTATTCTGCGCGAGCTCAAGAATTGGGCTGAAGTGTATTTTGGCGAGACCGTCGACCGCGCGGTCATCACCGTCCCCGCCTACTTCAACGATGCGCAGCGCCAGGCTACAAAGGACGCTGGAAAGCTTGCAGGGCTGGAAGTGTTACGTCTAGTGAATGAGCCAACCGCTGCGGCGCTCGCGTATGGTCTCCACGAAAAGCAGCGCGGCAAGGTGGCCGTTTACGACCTGGGCGGCGGCACGTTCGATATTTCCGTCCTTAAACTGATTTCGACCAGTGAAGGTGATATCTACCAGGTGCTATCGACCAATGGCGACACACACCTGGGTGGGGACGACATCGACAACTTGCTCCAGGCCTTCGTTCACGAGCAAATCCTGCAAACCGACCAGATCGACTTCTCGCCGCACGGCGAATTGGCGCAGGAACTACGCAAAGAACTGATCGCGCTCAAGCACAAACTTTCGGAAGTCGAGTCGGCGACACTGCGCTTCCAATTGCCAAATGGAAAGTTCTATGTCCACGAGTTTACGCGCGGAGCCTTCGAAGCACTGATTCGTCCCGTAGTGGACCGCACGATGGTTCCCGTGAAGCAGGCCCTCGCGGATGCGCAATTGAAACCCACGGAAATGGACGAAGTCGTACTCGTCGGTGGCACCACACGAACTCCGGTGATTCGCCGCACCGTTCAGGAGTTCTTTGACCGCAAGCCGCACACGGAACTGAATCCCGACGAAGTGGTGGCACTGGGTGCGGCGGTGCAGGCAAACATCCTCGACTGCGGCGTGCAGAATATGCTGCTGCTCGATGTGACGCCACTGTCGCTCGGCATCGAAACTTACGGTGGCGCGGTCGCCAAGGTGATTCCACGCAATTCCACGATTCCCGCCAGCGCGCAAGAGCTATACACCACCGGGGTCGACAACCAGACGGGGATTGATATTCACGTGCTGCAGGGCGAACGAGAACTGGCGAAAGATTGCCGCTCGCTGGCGCGCTTCACGTTGAAAGTGCCGCCTGCGCCCGCGGGCCTGCCGCGCATCGAAGTGAAGTTTCTGATCGACGCAAATGGAATTCTCCAAGTTGGCGCAAAGGACGTGCGTACTGGCGAACAGCACGTGATCGAAGTGCAGCCGAGTTATGGCCTGAATGACAATGACATAGAACGGATGCTCGAAGAATCCATCGAGTATGCCGAACAGGACTTCGCCGAGCGGCAAACGATCGAAGCGCGCACGGAGGCCGAATCCATTCTGACCGCTACGAACAAGGCGCTGGCGAGCGCCAATTCCGGGGGCCTGAATGAGATGGAGCGCGCACGCATCGATACGTCCATTGCCGCGTTGAAATCCGCGGTGCAGGGAAGCGACTACAAGCTCATTCGGCGGCAGATTGACGAATTGAATAATGCGACCGAGCACCTGGCGGAATTGCTGATGAATTCCGCGGTGCAATCCGCGTTGCAAGGCAAGAATCTGGCGGAGGTTTAGGGAGAGGCATATGGGCGGCAGCAATCCTTATATCGAAGAAGTGAAATACAAGAAGGCCACGAAGAAATTCAAGGTGACCTTTCTTCCCAGCGGCAAGACGGTCGAGGTCGATCCGGAGAAATTCCCTTACGGTCACAACGGGCTTCCCGGGAGCATCCTCGACATTTCGGAAGGCTTCAAGATCGGCCTGGACCACGCGTGCGGCGGCGTCTGTGCTTGCTCGACCTGCCACGTGATGGTGAAAGAAGGGCTTGAGTCCTGCAACGAAGCCACGGACGCGGAGCTGGATGAACTCGACGAAGCCCCAGGTATTACGCCGAAATCGCGCTTGGGTTGCCAGACCGTTCCCGACGGCACGACGGATATCGTCGTGGAGATTCCCGAATGGAACAAAAACTACGCGCGCGAATTGGATCATTGAGGACGCGTATGCCGCACACCTTCGACTGGGATAGCCTCGACGACATTGCTATCGGCCTGACCGATCGCTTTCCGGACCTCGATCCGTACACGGTTCGCTTCACGGACATGCACAAATGGATCACGGAATTGCCTGGGTTTGCCGGTGATCCACAAAAGTCATCGGAGAGCAAACTGGAAGCGATTCAAACCGCGTGGCACGAAGAGTGGGAAGATCGGCAGAAATAGAGCGACGCGGGCGCATGGCGCAACGGTGCGGAATCCCGTATAATTGATGGATTGTACTCACCCTTTTGTGGCGCTATGGTGCAACGGTTAGCACGCGGCCCTTTCAAGGCCGAAATACGGGTTCGATTCCCGTTAGCGCTACCAAGCTTTTGCATCCCGAGATGATATTCTTACCATTCACTGTTCTTGCCGCTGGAGGTTTCTGCAATGGCTGACTTATTCCGATCTAGCAACCCGGTCCTGAAAGAGAGCTCTTTCACGGGGCAAATCGCCGCGGGCGATGCGATGACGATTCAGGGCACGGTCAACAAGACCGGCTTGCTGATGCTATTCGTGGTGGTCGCCGCTGCGTGGACTTGGGGCCTCAGCCACTCACCGAGTCCCGAAGCAGCATACCCGTGGACGATCGGCGGAGCAGTGGTTGGCTTTGTCGCTGCGCTCGTCACAATTTTCAAGAAAACCTGGGCGCCTCTGACCACGCCTTTTTACGCGCTGTGCGAAGGGCTGTTTCTCGGCGGAATTTCAGCGATCTTCGAAAAGTCTTATCCGGGAATCGCGGTGCAAGCGGTTGCGCTCACCTTTGCGGTAATGTTTGTTCTGTTGCTCGCGTACAAGACGGGCATCATCCGTGCGACGCGCGGGTTCAAACTTGGAGTCATCGCGGCGACCGGCGCCATCGCGCTTGTCTATGTCGTTAACTTCTTCATGCAGCTCTTCGGGTTGAGCGGCTTCTCCTTCCTGTATAGCAGCACACCGCTGGGCATCGGCATCAGCGTGGTGGTGGTGATCATTGCCTCGCTGAATCTGATTCTGGATTTCGATTTTATTGAGACGGCCGCGCGGATGGGTTCGCCCAAGTACATGGAGTGGTACGGCGCGTTTGGTCTGCTAGTGACGTTGGTCTGGCTGTATCTGGAAATTCTCCGGCTGCTTGGCAAAACGCGCCGCCGCTAATTGCTTTTCTCTTTGATAGCGCTTGAAGCGGCTCGTTGGTTGACGGCCCGCAACGAGATACAATCTGTTCCGGCGCACCCTAGCCCATGACTGCTGCCAAGACATCCGCCTATAAACTGTTCACCATCGGTCATTCAAACCTGGAAATGTCGGATTTTCTGGGCATGTTGCTCCGCTATGAGATCAAACTGCTCTGCGATGTGCGGAGCCGTCCTGGCAGTTTTCGTTTCCCGCAATTTAACCGCGAACCGCTGATGAACCAGCTGGCCACAGCCAAAATCGTTTACCAATTTTTCGGCGACCAGTTTGGTGGCCGGCCGCTCGATTCGCGCTACTACCGTCCCGACGGGCTGGTAGACTATGCCGCCCGGCGTAAAGCTCCGGATTTCGCCGAAGGCATGGATCGGCTGTTGGGCGCTGCGAAGAGTCAGCACCTGGTGGTGATGTGCGCGGAAGAGGATCCACTGCACTGCCACCGGTTCATGTTGCTATGCCCGGCTCTGGTGAAACGCGGGATTTCCCCCATTCACCTGCGCCGCGGTGCGGTGTCGGAATCGCAGCGCGACGCCGAGGATCGCCTGCTGCAGGCTCACGGGTTTGCCGATGTCACCAGCAACTCCTTGTTTGCCCAGGGCCGGGATGCCGCCCTCGAGGATGCGCTGCGCCTGCAGTCGGAACAATACGGGTTCCGCACCTCTCCGGAGGCGATTGAGTACTTTTGAGGGGCGAATGTTGGCTTATTTCCGCAATTTAACTGGAAAAGCGCTGGCGCCTGCCCGATGATAGATGCCGCTTTAAAAAGGGATTACACTTAGCGATTCAAGATAGGCCGATCCGGCCCGCGAATTGAGGTTCACGCTTTGACTGTGACCGCTGTTTATGTGACTGGCTCGGCCAGCGCCTTCGGCTCCCGCGTGGTGCCCTCGGAGGAGGTGGATCACGCGTTCGGCATGCCTTCCGGCAAGTTGAAGACACGAGCAGGTATTCATTCCTTCGCACATGCCGCCGACAACGAAGATGAAGGTTCGCTGGGAGAGGATGCGGCGCGCAAAGCGCTCCAGAATGCCCATGCCGAGGCGCAAAACCTCGATTGGATTGTCGCCGCCAGCGAGACCCACCACGCGTATCCTTCTCTGTCCGCGATTCTCCACGGACGGCTTGGTCTGCGGGAAAACTGCAACGCGCTGGACGTGGGAAGCGGCTGCTTGGCGTTGCTGCAGGCGTTCGCCGTTGCACAAGCGCTCTTTCTGTCGGGAAGGGCCAAGAAGATTCTGGTTACGACGGCTGATGTACACAGCCGCACGCTGGGCCCCGGCCGTGCTGCCGGCGAATTTGGCGGCCTCTTCGGCGACGGCGCCAGCGCCTTTTTGCTTTCCGCGAAACCGGCCGATGCGAAGGGCCTTGCTTACCGGCTGGGCGATTTCTTCTTTGGCTGCGCGGCGAAATATGCAGAAGCGATCGCCATTAGCGATGCCGGCGGTGGAAAACTCGAGGTGCAGTTTGACGGGGACGCGCTTTCTCGCGCGGCCGTCAGCCGCATGGAAAAAGTGATCGATGAGGTGGAGCACCGCAGCGGCATTTCACGGGATACCGTTGGCGCCTTTGCCACCCACCAGCCGAATCCGCGTCTGGTGACGCTGCTTGCGAAGCAACTTGGCGTTTCCGCAAAATATTTTCCGCCGATTGTAGCGACTCGGGGAAATCTGGGGTCCTCGATGTGCGGCGCCGCGCTGCACGACGCTCTGCATCATGCCTCCGAGCAACCGGTCGACCAGCGCAAGCCCGTGTTTCTCGCCTCGCTCGGCCCGGGATTATTGTTTGGCGGCGGGTGGATGGTACCTGCCGGAGCATAGCGCTGCCCGACGCTGTGATCCAATCACGGCCCAGGCCGGGTACGTGTGGTGAATTGCGTATTCACCGTCGGCACAACGCAGCCTTGTGCGGGCGGCCAGCCAGGATCTGTCGTGGCGTTCCTGCACAGCGTAATCAAGGCATTGCTCACCTCTGAGGGAGCTACAGCGCCATCCAATGGCTCGGCGTACACGGCGTAGCTCCTCCCCAGGGGCAAGTGCTGGATCAGATAGCTCCCATCGAACTGCACCGGGCCCGGCGACTGGCAACTCCAGCCCCCGAGGGCTCCCGCGATCACGGAGCCGGTGGCCACGTCCACCGCCACAACGTGCGCGCCGAAAACGCCCGTGACCCACGGCGCGGCCGCAGGCAGAGAGAGCGGGTTTGCGGGAAACACGCGACCCTGAATCGAACCGGTGTAGGTGGTATCGAGCGGATCAGGGTAGAGCGTTCGCAGGCCAGTGCGGTCGTCGTCTCCCAGAGGAGCATCGGGCTGTTGCAGGGATGGCCGGACGCCCGAGAACGTGCCAGGAGCGGGCGCAAAAGGAAACATCATCGAGCCCCACACCGCAGAGTGACTGAATCCCAGGAGGTGCCCCAGTTCGTGAGTGAGAATGGATTCGAGGTCGTACGACTTCAAATTCGCACTCAAGGCGGAGGGAGTCGAAAACGATATCGAGGAGTCGCTGGGATTGAAATAGATGTCCGCATCGAGGATTTGACCGACTTCGGTGGCTGCCGGGCCGCTACCTACTTGTGCTCCGACAGCATCGGCGGTGATGACGCGTGTGAGAGCCAGCACGCCGGGGGTGAACGCGGCATCCGGCTGATCGAAACAGATCGAGTTGATGCCGTCAGAACCGCAGGCCATCGCCGAGGAAGTCCTCGCCATAGTTCCCAGCGAACTGGGTGTCAGGGTGGTGCCGGAAACATTCGTCCAGACATTCAGGGACTGCTGCACCACCTGCTCGATCTCGTTGAGGCGGCCCGTGGCAGTCTGATCTGCCGTCCGGATGGTCTGAGGGCTACTGCCAAGCGCAATGCTCCAACGCACCGCGATCGCGCCGGGATTGTGTAATTGGTGCGCGGGGATAGGACAGGCCGAGCTGCCGGTCACGCTCGCGGGCTGGCGCATGTCCGGAACAATTTCGTTGAAGGCGTAGGCATGCGCGACGACTACAGACCAAAGACAGTAGAAGAACGCCACACTGCTCGCGGCCAATCTCCGGATTGTAGTTTGCTTTTTCATTCCCAAGCTCCGCTGCTCGTTCTGGCGACGCCAACTACAATGCCTGCCTGGCAATCTCCTTGTTCATCCTTTCCAAGAAAAAATCGATGCGCAGGTTTTTGACGCCGGTCTTGGTGAACCTGTTCTCCAGCGGATCGAAGACTGGCACATCGGCGGAGTCCTGCGTCACGGTTTCCCGGCCGCTTTGCTGGTTCTTTCGGATCCGGAAGGTGCCTTGGGTCCAGCCTACGATGCGAAATTGCGCCCCGGGATGGCCAGTCAGAAACAGAAAGAGTTCCTCTCCCGGCCGGAACTCCGGTACGCCGTCGACGTGGGAACGGAGGTGCTCGAAACGCCCGCCGGGCGTGCGCACAAGGATTCGGGGCGGCAGGAAGCCTTTGTCACGCTGCACTACTTCAAAAATGGTATCGGTCCAGATCTCGCTGTTTTCGATGCGCGTGGTTGCGCTAACGCAGCGCACGCGAGCAATGGCTGAGGAGTTCTCAACGAGCTTATAGAACGGCAGACGGACGAGGGTCGTGGCATTGGCGACGATCGCGATCAGTGCGAGCCCAGCCAGGAAGAGTGCCCAGAGGAAGCGACGGCGTTGCACGTAACTCATCTAATGCCTCCTTGCGCGCTACTCAATACGGAGAACACCTGAAGCGGCGGTGCGATCTAGATTAGAGTTCTGGATAAAAAGGGTGCGTTCCCCCGGCGCAGCGGTGGCCGGAACCTGGAGCGTCAGGTGAATGATCCCGAGGCCAGCAGGTTGTTTTGAGATGACACTGATGTCGCCGGGCCCGGATACGGTGTAGCTCATGCTGGTGTCGAAGCCGGCTTGGGAGAAAAGACAGATATCGGCGACACTCGCTCCACTCGAAGGACGGAGCAGCGAGATCGGATTACCCGCGAGGCTGCATGTATTGTTGGAAACGGCGAAGGTGCCGATGGCAGCTACGTCGATATCCAGTTCGTCCGCGTCGGAATCGACGCCGGCAGTCGTGGGTTCCACGACTACGATGTCCTTGCCGGTAGCTGCTGGGGAAGCACTCGTCAACGTAATCACATCGTCGCTGGTGTTTGGTGCCACGACGACCAGTTGGACTACGTTCGAAAGAGTGCCATCAGGATTCTTGATCGAGATGCTTACGTTTCCGGCCTGCGCTACGTCGGCGCCGTTGATGGGAGCGGAGCACGAATTACCGCTGAAGCAATTCGTAATGCGTGGCGCGCCGCCGAGGAGCAGCGTGGAGCTGGGGTTGCTGCTGCTGCCAACAAAACCGCTGCCATCCACGCGCAACGTGAAACCGTTGCTGCCGCCCGCATAGAGGCTGGCCGGATGCAGCGCAAGGATATTGGGCGCCTTCGATATGGTCAGATTCGACGTGCCCCACTGTGTCTGGTCATCCTGGCTAACGGCAATGACCTGCAACGCATTCGGCGTGGGCGCGACCGCTGGAGCGGTGTAGATTCCGGAGCTATTGATGCCGCCGCAGCTTCCGGCCTGAGCGCAGCCGGATCCGGTGATTTGCCAAATCACATTTTGATTGGCTGAGCCCTGTATAGCCGCCGTAAAAACCTGTACTGCCAATGGCGCGACGGTCGTTGTGTTCGGGAGCACATTGACCACGACGTGGTTCAGGACGGTGATTGGCGCGGAGGCTGACAGTGTGGAATCGGCGGCGCTACTAGCGCTGATCGTCACCGGATTTGGGGCCGGAATCGCTCCCGGAGCGACATAGTCCACCTGCGTTGCCGTGCCGCTCGAGTAAGGCGCACACGGATTGAAACCTGTGACGCAGATTTGGCCAGCCGTGGAGTTTCCACCCGCGATGCCGTTAACACTCCAACTGATTGTCGAATTCGACGTGCCGCTCAGCGCCGCCGTAAGCGTGATTCTGTGATGGGCGGCGAGTGTCGCGCTTGGCGGGCTGATGGCGATGCTGCCACCACCCGGCTCGATCGTGATGTTGGCTTGCGCGCGCTTGGTCTGGTCGGCTAATGCGATCACTGTTACCAGCACTGAGTTTGGTTGAGGCGGTGTATTCGGCGCGGTGTAAGTGGCGGTGCTCGGCGACGGGATGGTTCCCGCGGCTTGTACGCTGCTGTTGATGGCCAGGGTGCCACAGGAGACTCCAGAGCAGCCGGTGCCCTGCAAGGACCAACTCACCTGTTGGTTCGGATTCGATCCCGGAACAGCAGTGAGCGTCGCGGTCAGAACGCTGCTTGCGCCGACGTCAACGTTCGCGGGCGCCGAAAGCTGCAGCGTGAAGTGGCTGGTAATCGTGACAACAGCGGAGCTCTGTTTGGAAGGATCCGCTACGCTGGTGGCGATCAGGTTGACGGTTGCAGAGCCGGGAGCGATTTGCGGCGCCGTGTAGTTGCCGCTGGCGTCCACGGATCCACACGAGTTCGGGCACGAGGTCCCGTTCACGCTCCAGTGAATGGAACTATCCGGTTTTCCTTTGCTCGACACCGTCGCTAGAAATGACCGCGTGGCACCCAATTCCACACTGGCGGCGTTTACAGAGAGGGAAAGCGCGATGTCGCTGGACACTGTGATCGTGGCGGTGGCGGACTTAGTGGTGTTCGCATGGCTGGTCGCGGTCACTTGCACGGTTCCGCCCGAAGGAAGGTCGGTGGGCGCCATATAGACACCATCGGCAGAAACCGTTCCGGCTTGAACAGAGCCACCGGTGATTCCGTCCACGCTCCAAACAACAGCCGTGTCTGAGGTGCCAGAAACAGTCGCAGAAAAATTCAGTGTTTCACCTAGCAACACCGTTCCCGCTTGCGGTGTCATCGTGATCGTGATGGAGGGAGGTGGTGGCGGCGGGGGCGCTACTGAGCCTGCGCCTCCCCCGCCGCAGCCCAGAGTCCACGCACCTGCCGCGAGGAGAACGAAGGCCAGCGCAAACGCGCTCGTTGCCGACAGAATTTTCCTCATCGCACTGTTTGTTTTGCGCATTTGCGGAAGGGGCCGCATGCCGTTCTCATTTGCAGACGGAAGTCCAATGCGCGCGGCATGGTGGTATGGTTAGCGCGCGTTGGATTGAAATCAGCGTGGCCGTAGTTAAGGTTCGTTAATCCAAGGCGTTGCGGATGATAATCAATGTCCGTTTCGGTGGAGGGGCAGCGAAGTTGCGGTTGTTCCAATCCGCCGTGGCCGTTTCATTCTGAAATCTGTCGCGTGGTCCGATTCCACATTGGAAATTCATGATGATTGACTTTCGGTGTGTGCGCTTCAATAATCCGCGCATGTCGCGACCTGATGCGGTTCGCCGGGTGAAAAGCTACTCCGCTGCGAACGGTTTCGTGTATCAATATTTCTTTTTTGAGGTGAATCGCGTTGTCGGCGACA
>Ga0335080_10005506_pt1 | contig 13034 bp, 12 predicted proteins | sample Lox_Sample_34_FD_206720 | JGI IMG/M metagenome (GOLD analysis project Ga0335080, IMG submission 206720) | Soil microbial communities from Loxahatchee National Wildlife Refuge, Florida, United States - Lox_Sample_3.4 | ecosystem: Environmental > Terrestrial > Soil > Wetlands | place: USA... | reverse complement strand
GCGCGACGTCTCGCTCGAGCTCGAGGCCGGCCAGACGCTCGGCGTAGTCGGTGAGAGCGGCTGCGGCAAGTCCACGCTGGCCCGCCTGCTCGTCGGCCTCGAGGCACCGACCGCAGGAACGGTCGAGGTCGAGGGCGCGCCGGTCAGCGCCGGCACGACGAGCGAACGACGCGCGCTTGCCCGACGCATCCAGCTCGTTTTCCAGGATCCGTTCTCCTCGCTCGACCCTCGGCTGAACGTCGAGCAGGCGCTCGGCGAGGTGTTGAAGGTCCATCGTCTCGCGAGGCGCGGAGAGCGGCCTGACCGGATCGCCGGCTTGCTCGAGATGGTCGCGCTCGGACCCCGTTTTGCCCCCCGCTATCCGCACGAGCTGTCGGGCGGACAGGCCCAACGGGTCGCGATCGCGCGTGCGCTCGCGGTCCAGCCGCGCATCCTCGTTCTCGACGAGCCGACCTCGGCCCTCGACGTCTCGGTTCGAGCCGAGGTCATGAACTTGCTGATCCGCCTGCAGGAGGAGCTCAGCCTCACGTTCGTGTTCATCAGCCACGACCTCGGCATGGTCCGCCACATCAGCGACCACATCCGGGTCATGTACCTGGGGCGAGTCGTGGAAGCGGGCCCCTACGACGGCGTTCTGGACAACGCTCTTCACCCGTACACACGCGCGCTCGCTGCCGCCGTTCCTGTGCCCGACCCGGTTCTCGAGGCGGGCCGGCGCGAGCAGGAGCCCCCGCGGGCGGCGGCGGCCTTCGCCGAGCTCGAGTCGGGCTGTCCCTACAACCCCCGCTGCCCGCTGGTCGAGGACGTCTGCCGGAGCATCGACCCGCCGCTCGTCGAGCTGGCGCCGGACCACTTCGGCGCCTGCCACGTAGCCGCCCGCGAGGCGAGCGCTGACGTCGGACATTCGAGCTAATAGGGCGGGGGTCGAGGCGAGCAGCGAATCACGTAAGCTCGCGGCATGGACAGCGATCGGGCGCGGCAGCTACTCGATACCGAGCGGGCGCGGATCGAGGAGGCGCTTGGCCGGCTTGCACACCAGGACGACGGCGAGATCGCCGGCGAGGACCCGGCCGGCCTTGCAAGCAACCTGTACCAGGACGAGTTCGACGCGGGGCGGGCTGAAGACCTACGCGAGCAGCTGGCCGCCGTGGAGCGAGCCGAGCAGCGCCTTGCCGCAGGCACCTACGGTCTCTCGACCCGGAGCGGCGAGCCGATACCCGACGCACGGCTCGAGGCTCTCCCGACGGCCGAGCTGACGGCAGAGGAAGAGCGTTCACCCACGGGTGGGTGAGCTTCCGACTGCAGCCGGCCGCGAAACGGCCGGCGCACCTCTCCCGAGTGCGCGCATCCGGAAGTGGAGCGGACGTTCGACGACCGCCTGGGCCGGGCCGACGAGCAACCCTTGAAGCCGGCGGATGGCGTCGAGATGGTCGCCGGTCCAGACGATCCGGACCGCGACTGCACCGGCACTCTCGTCCTCGGCGTCCAGGTCGTGTCGTACCGCCCGGATCAGGCGGCCGGCGGCTTCGGGGTCCGGTGCGAGCGTGCCGGGGATCGCGTCCTGACCGGCAAGAGCGCGTGCGAAGGCCTCGTACCAGCCGGAGACGGCGTCGACAGTCGCGAGCAGCTCGTCGCGCGCACTCGCCCGATCGGCTCGTGAGCGGCCGTCATCGCGTTGCCAGAGGTCGAGTACCCCTTCTGCGGCGAGTCGCAGGCCGGCGACGCCGTTCACGAGTGCGGTCACGTCGCTGAGCCGCACCGGCTTGGTGCCGCGCTCGGCGAGATAGCTCCGGAACGCATCGTCGAGCCGTCGTGAGGCAGCCGCAGCTCGGGTCGCTTCGGCATCCGGGCCGGGTCGGGACGGTAGGCCGCTGTCGCAGCGGCCGATCCCGAATCGCACTGCGGCCGCGAAGTAGCGCGCGCTCTCGGCGTAGGCTTGCGCCAGTGCTCGCGCCAGCGCCCCGGCTGCCCCTCGCGGCCAGAGCGCCAGCCCGACAAGAAGGCTGACCGCGCAACCGATCGCGACGTCCTCGACGCGAAGCAGCCCGACGTGCCATCCGGCCGGCTGGAGGATGTTGAAGAGGATCACGAGCGTGACCGTGAACGCAGCCTGGCCCGCGGCGAACGAGATCGCCGCCGGGGCGAAGCCGGCAACCAGGATCGCCGGCGGAAGCAGCAGCCACAAGAGCGTGGTGTTCGTCCCGATCGCGGTGACCAGACCGGCTCCTATGGCAACGCCGACCGCAGTGCCGACGAGGGCACGCACGATGTTCTGCCCGGTGTTCAACGCGCTCGAGCGGAGCACGGAAAGGGTGCCGAGCACCACCCAGAACGAGTGCTGCACACCCGAGAGATCAGCGACGAGAACGGCGAGGCCGAGCCCGACCGCGCCGCGCAGGCTGTTGTGCAACCAGACCGAGTGCCGTTCGAGGTGGGCGCCGGCGCGCTCCTGCGCACTGGTGAGAGGCCCGCCGATCCCTCTCGGCTGACGGCCGAGCATTCGCTCGAGCCAGCTGCGTCGCTCGGCAGCCGCGGTCAGCTCGACGTTTCTCGCGATCTGCGAGACCACGAAGCTCAGCTCCTGCGCCCGGAAGCTCGGATCGAGCGACGAGACCATCTCGTCGACCGGCTGCTCGCCGGCCGCCGTCCGGGAATCCGCCTCGCGGCGAATGGACGGGGCGATGGTCGTGCGGCGCTCGAGTCGCGCGAGGGCGAGTCGCAGCTCGTCCAGGCTCGAGCTCAGCGCTTCCGGCGGCCCACCCCTGATCGCGAGCAGATCGCCCGCCGTTTCGAGAACCCGTGCGGCCGCCGACTTCACCTCGCACACCTCCGGATCGGCCGGGATCACCGTTGGTCGCGGCGGCTGGACGATGATCGCGTTCAGCCACTTCACCTCATCCACCAGGCGCACGACGGTGCGCGCGCTCGTGCTCAGCCCGGTGGGCCGATAGGGCGTCGCGAAGAACACTCCCTGCAAGGTCGCGACCGCGTCGCCGGCGCGTGCGATCGCACCGTCCCGCTCGACCTCCGACGGCCGGTTCTTCCCAGACAGGAGGTAGGCGGCATCGACGCGCAGCCGTTCGGCCAGGGCACGGCAGGCCGTCGTTGCCGCGTCGCGCAGCGGATCGCGTACCGGCGCCGGCCACAGAAGCGCGACCGCAAACAGTGACACGGTTGCCGCCAGACCCCACCCGGCCAGACGGTCGGGAATCGATGACGCGGGTGCGGGAAGAGAGACCGGAAGGATGAACGCCAGGAGCAGCGACACCGTCGCGCCAGCCAGCACCGAACTGACGACACCGACAAACAGCACCCCGAACCCCACCAGCGCCATCGCCGACGCCGCCACCCAGGCAGGACGCGACGCCAAGGTGGCGAGACACACGAACCCGGCGCCCGCAGCCCCGAGCGCGGCCTGCGCCTTGAGCCGATCGCCCATCGGGCCACCGAAATCGACCAGCAGCAGCATCGCGAACGACCCGAACGCAGCGAATGTCGCCAACGCAGGGCGCCCGAGCACCTCCTGGCCGAACGCGAACATCGCCGGCATCACGAGCGCAGCCCGCCCCGCGCGCCGCAATGCCGCCAGTCCCGGATCGCGAGTCCGTAGACGCCGGCCCAGGGCGGTCACCATCGAGTTCACCGGCCAACGTCTATCAGGCTCCGCCGGTTGCCTCGGCGTGAGCAATCGGGGTAGCTCAGAGGTAGCGTTGCGGCGATGGCTGAGGGATGGCCTGCGCTCCGGTACGAGGAGTGGCGCCAGACGTGCGACACGCTTCATGCGCACACCCAGGTGCTGGGAAAGTTGGCGGCGGCGTTGGCTCCACCCGAGCCTCAGCTTCAGCACGCTGCGCTACGTCTGAGCGCTCGCGGTTGGGAGACGCTTCCCCTGCCTGCTCCGAACGGCTCGGGCGCGTTGGCCGTCTTGCTCGACCTGCGGAGCTGCGAGGCGGTCGTCGAGCACAGCGGCGGGCAGGCGAGGCGAATCGCGCTCGTCCCCGACCGGCCGGTCGGCGCGGTCACTCGCGAGGTGCTGGCCGCCGTCCGGTCGCTCGGCGGGGAGGTGGAGATCGACCCGAGACCGCGCGAGACGCCCTGGACGATTCCGCTCGACGAGGACGACGAGCACGCGACCTTCGACCCGGTACAGGTCGGCACGTACTTCGAGGCCGCGACCCGCGCTGCCCAGGTGCTGGCCTCGCTTCGGGCTCCCTACCGGGGTCGCTCGACACCGGTCAACGCGTGGTGGGGATCCTTCGATCTCGCCGTGTCCCTCTTCTCCGGCCGGCCGGCCGAGCCTCCGTCGGAGGACTTCATCATGCGCAACTCGATGGACGCAGAAGAGGTCGCAATCGGCTGGTGGCCCGGCGACGAGAGGTATCCGCGCCCGGCCTTCTACGGGTACGCACATCCCGCGCCCGAGGGCTTCTCTTCCGGCTCGCTCACACCGGCGACGGCTCGATGGGACGACTCGCTGGGCGAGTTCGTGCTCGACTGGGACGACGTCCGCGGGAGTCTCGATCCCCACGGGACCGCGCTCGCGTTCGCGCGCTCGACGGTCAGGCATGCATGCGCCGTTTGCGGCTGGGATCCGGTGCTTGCCGCGACCGTCGAAGGGACTCCACCGCCGGTCGTGTGAGCGCTCGCCTACTGATCAGATAGGGCGCGCGCACGAACGCGCCGGCCGCCGGCCGCCGTCGCCGGCGTGATCGACGACGCGATCGGCGTCGAGCCGACGCCGTAGGTGGAAGGGGGCGGCGTGCTCGCCCGCTCGCGCGACAATGGCGGCGTGAGCCGAAAGCCTCCGCGCGCCCGGTTCCGCAAGACGGTGGCCCTGCTGGTGATCACGGCGACCGCGATCACCCCGGTTGCGATCGCGGCCGTCTGGCTGCGTGAGGAGCTCCTGAACACCGACCGCTACGTCGCGACGGTGACTCCGCTCGCCTCGAACCAGGCGATAATCACCGCCGTCTCCGATCAGATCGCGACCCGGCTCCTCGACCAGGTCGATGCCTCCGTCGTCGAGAAAGAGGTCGGAGTCCTCTCGCCGCTGCTCGGCGCGACCGCACACGGCTACGTCCAGCAGGCGATCGAGAGGCTCCTGGGCACGACCCAGTTCAAGCAGCTCTGGGTCATCGTGAACACCCAGGCGCACGAGGCGCTGGTCGCGGCGCTCGAAGGCAAGCGGAGCTCCCTGGTCGCACCCGACGGGAGCGTCGACCTCGACCTTTCCAACATGGTCGCGGCGGCGAGAGACGCGCTCGTCGCCCACGGGCTGACGATCTTCGAGAAGGTCGACCCGAACGAGCTCGGCCACCGGTTCACGATCGCCCGGCCGGACACGCTTCGCAAGGGGCGGCAGGCCGTCTCGGTGCTGAGGAAGCTCGCGATCGCCCTGCCGGTAGCCGCAGCCGTTCTCTACGGCCTCGCCCTCCTGATCTCGCGTGAGCGGCGACGGACGCTTCTTCGTACCGGCGTCGGCCTCGCCGTCGCCGGGATCCTCGGCATCGCGGCCGTCCTCGCCGGACGCTGGTTCTACCTCCACGATGTCGTCGGGACGCAGGTGCCCGCCGACGCCGCCCGCGCGTTCTACAACACGGTCTTCCGGACCCTCCGGCTCGCCTACGAGATCACCTGCATCGCCGGAGTCGGCGTCGTCCTCGTCGCGATCGTCGCAGGCCCCTCGCGCAGCGCGACGCGGATCCGGGCCACCACCCTGAGCACGGCCGGCGGCCTCGCCGATACCGCCGTGGGGGACAGCGCCACGAGCTCCTGGGTCGCGGCGAACAAGAGCACGCTGCGAACGGTCGCCGTCGTGCTCGGACTGCTCGTCCTGCTCGCTGCGCACCACCAGACGCTCCGGCTCGGTGTCGAGATCGCGATCGTCGTACTCCTGGTGCTGGGGTTGATCGAGATCCTGGCCCGGCCGCACGGCCGAGGACGCAGCGCGGTCCCCTGAGAAGCGCGATACCTTGAGAGCATGGCCGACCCGGAGGCGAAGCCGTACGGGAGGCAGGCATTCCTGATTCTGCTCGCAGGGGGGATCTCGTCGTTCTGGTGGGCGTCGAGGGCGAGCAATGTCCTCTCCCCCGTCACCTCCGCCTTCTCCCAGCTCGTCGGCAACCTGTTTCCGGTCGGCGGCTGGCGGATCTACACGATCTCGGGCTCGATGCCGATCTTCGACCCGGCGAGCTACCGCCTCGAGATCAGCGGACTCGTCCGCAGGCCGCGGAGCTTCACCTACGACGAGCTGCTCGCCCTGCCGCGCGCACACCAGGTCTCGACGTTCCACTGCGTCACCGGTTGGACGGTCGACGACGTCCGCTGGTCGGGCGTGCGCTTCAAGCATCTGCTCGACCTGGTCGAGCCGCTTCCCTCCGCGAAGGCGCTTCGTTTCGACTCCCTGGAGGTTCCCTACAACGACTCGCTCACGACCGAGCAGGTCCGACTGCACGATGTGATGCTCGCGCTCGAGATGGACGGTCGGCCGCTCTCGCGCCCCCACGGCTCCCCGGCCCGGGTCGTGATACCCGAGATGTACGGCTACAAGGGCGTCAAGTGGCTGTCGAAGATCGAGCTCGTCTCCCACCAGCCGACCGGCTACTGGGAAGGCCTCGGCTACGACCAGGACGCCTGGGTGGGCCACTCCAATGGCTACGGCACCTAGCGGCCGCATCAGGCGCTGGGGTCGCACCGAGCGTGCGGTGCACTGGATCCACGCGGCCGCGTTCTGCGTGCTCCTCGGCTCGGGGCTTTGCCTCTACCTGCCGAGCCTGGCGGAGGCCGTCGGACGGCGGCCGCTCCTGAAGACGATCCACATCTACACGGCGATCGCCTGGGCGATCGCGCTCACGCTCGTCGTGGTCGTAGGCGACCGGCGGGCGCTTCGACGCACCGTCCGAGAAGTCGACCTGTTCGACGCCGACGACCGCGCCTGGCTCCGCGGCCGCCGCGTGCCGCAAGGGCGGCTGAACGCGGGCCAGAAGCTGAACACGGTGGCGACGGCCGCATTCGCGATCCTCTTCGCGATCAGCGGCTTCTTCCTGTGGCTCGGCGAGCGCGACACCCGGTTCCGCCTGGCCGACGCGCTGCTCGTGCACGACTACCTGATGTACGTCTCGCTCATCCTCTTCCTCGGTCACCTCTGGCTGTCGCTCCTGATGCCGTCGACGCGCCATGCGCTCTCGGGCATCACGCGGGGCTGGGTGCGCGAGGACTGGGCTGCACGGCGGCACTCGAAGTGGGTCGCGGCGATGCGGGCCGGCGAGGAGCCCTGAAGAGCCGGGGCGGGAATGAGCCGCGGCCTCAGCCCTCGACGGGCTGCCAGCGGAAGCCGCGGATCGCGGCGACGAGGCCGATCAAGCCCCAGACCCCGACGACCGCGATCGCCCCCAGGTCGGTCCACAGGTGCTGGTTTCGCACCATCACGTCGCGCGTCAGCTGGGTGTAGTGCGTCAGCGGCAGTACCTCGGCGATCACCCGCAGGAACGCCGGGTAGTCCTTCGGCGTGAAGAACGTACCCGAGATGATCGCCATCGGCAGGTACACCGCGTTGATCACCGCCGAGGAGCCCTCTGCCGAGCGCACGAGGCCCGTGATCCCGAGCCCCATCGCCGCGAAGCAGAGCGCGCCGATCGCGAGCACGACGAAGAGCGAGAGCAACCGTGAGGGCACTGCCACCGAGAAGAACAGCCGCCCGGCGCCGATGATCAGCCCCGCCTCGATCAGGAAGACGACGAAGGTCGAGACGAGCACGGCGACCAGGTAGGTCGGCGCCGGCAGAGGCGTGGAGCGGATCCGCTTCAGGATCCCGGACTCGCGCCGGACGACGAGCGTGATCGCCAGGCCGGCGAAGCACGTCGCCGCGACCCCGTAGCCGATCATCCCCGCCTCGAGGAACGAGGCCGCCCGGATCCCGCCCTCCTTGGTGATCCGGTCGTTCCCGTAGACGGATGCAAAGATCAGGAAGAAGATCACCGGCAGGAAGAACGTGAAGAACGCCGCCTCGCGGTTGCGCCAGAACAGCAGCTGCTCGGCGCGGAGCTCGTGGCCGAAGAGCCTCATCGCGCCTCGGCGTCGGCCTCTTCCTGGGCAGAGGTCAGCTCCAGGTAGACGTCCTCGAGGGTGGGGCGCCGGACCTCGAGCTCGAGCAGCTCCTCGCCGCGCTCGAGCGCCTCGGCGGTGAGCTCGTGCAGGCGGCGGGTCGGCTCTGTCGTCTGCTCGACCACCACCTCGCCGTTCCGCCGGAAGCGGATCTCCGTCTCGGAGCTACCGCCGGTGAGCTCTGCGGGCGAGCCGACGCGGACGATCCGGCCTTCGCGCAGCACCGCGACGCGGTCCGAGAGCTGCTCGGCCTCGTCGAGGTAGTGCGTCGTGAGCAGGATCGTGGTGCCGAGCGAGCGGAGGTTCCGGATCGTCTCCCAGGCGGCCCGGCGCGCGCCGGGATCGAAGCCGGTCGTCGGCTCGTCGAGGAAGACGAGCTCGGGGTTGCCGACGAGGGCGAGCCCGAGGTCGAGGCGCCGCTTCTGGCCGCCGGAGAGCGTCCGGCAGCGCGCGTCGGCCTTGTCGCCGAGGCCGACGATCTCGATCACCTCGGTCACGTCCCGCGAGCTCGCGTAGTAGCCGCCGAACAGCTCGAGGCTCTCGCGCACGGTCAGGTTGGGGTAGAGCGACGAGGACTGCAGCACGACGCCGAGGCGCTCGCGCCACTCCTTGCCGGCCCGGACCGGGTCGACCCCGAGCACCTCGACCTCGCCGGCGTCCCGGCCGCGGTAGCCCTCGAGGATCTCGACCGTCGTCGTCTTGCCGGCCCCGTTGGGGCCGAGCAGGCCGAACACCTCGCCCGCGCCGATCTCGAAGTCGATACCCCGCAGGGCTTCGTGCGAGCCGTAGCTCTTCCGGAGGCCGGAGACGCGAACCGCGGCAGGCACGGTCAGAGCTCGACCTCGGCGAAGCCCGCGGTGGGGAAGCGCACCTCGCGGCCGGTCAGCTCGAGCAGGATCTCGCTGCAGTCGGGCTGATGCCCGACCGTCACCACGGTCTCGCCACGGCCCGCGACTGCGGCACGCAAGCTGTCCGCGTCGGCGCCGGGAGCGAGCCGCTCGTCGATCTCGACCTCGAGTCCGGCGGCCGCTGCGATCGCCTCGGCGGTCTCGCGGGCCCGCAGAAGCGGGCTCGAGACGACGGCATCGAGCTCGCGCTCGGCGAGTAGCTCGCCGAGCATCAGGGCCGCCTCGCGTCCCGAGTCGGTGAGGGGCCTCGCCGTGTCGGGGCCGCCGGGGGCGGCCTTCGCGTGGCGCACGACGATCACGAGCACGGCGCCACCCTATCGGCGCGGTCTGCGAGCTCCTCGATCGGGAGCAGAGCCGGGTCGACACCCTCGCCGGGTAGCGTGTCGGGATCCATCGGTCGAGTGTAGACAGGAGCGCGATCGGGGCCCTCTCGCTCCCAACCGTCTAGTCTCGGCCGATGCGCACTCTCCGCTACGTCGTCGTCGACGTCTTCACCGACCGCGCGCTGACGGGCAATCAGCTCGCCGTGTTCACCGACGCGCGCGACCTCGACGAGCTCACCATGCAGGCGCTCGCGAAGGAGATGGCGTTCTCGGAGACCGTGTTCGTACTGCCGCCCTCGGGCGAGGACGCCGACGTCCGCATCCGTATCTTCACGCCGGCAAGCGAGCTGCCGTTCGCCGGCCACCCGACGCTCGGCTCGGCGTTCGTGCTCGGCGCGCCGCTCCAGAAGATCGTGATCCGGCTCGAGACCGGCGCGGGGGTGGTCCCGGTCGAGCTCGCGCGCGACGGGGCCCGGATCACCTTCGGCTGGATGGAGCAGCCGATCCCACCGTGGGAGCCGTTCGCGCCGGCGGCCGAGCTGCTCGCCGTGCTGGGCCTCGAGCGCTCGGGGCTGCCGGTCGAGCTCTACCACCTCGGCCCGGACCACGTGTTCGTCGAGGTCGGCGCTCCGGAGCAGGTCGCCGGGCTTGCCCCCGACTTCGCCGCCGTCGCGCGGATCACCCGCGCAGGCGTCAACTGCTTCGCCCGCGAGGGGCCGCACTTCAAGAACCGGGTGTTCGTGCCCGGGCAAGGCGTCGACGAAGATCCCGCCACCGGCTCGGCCGCCGGACCGCTGGCGATCCACCTCGCCCGCCACGGACGGACCCGCTTCGGAGAGGAGATCGAGATCTCGCAGGGTGCCGAGCTCGGCCGGCCCTCACGGCTCTTCGCCCGCGTCGACGGCTCCGCCGACCGGATCGAGCGGGTCATGGTCGGCGGGTCGGCCGTGGTCGTCGCCCGCGGCGAGTTCAGGATTCCCTGAGCGCCAGCGCCTCGATCTCGGGCAGCTCGAAGTCGAGCGCCGCCCAGAAGACTCCGCCGTCGCGGGAGAGATAGAGCCGGTTCCGGGCGGCGTAGACGAGGAGGTCGGGGTTCCAGCCGGCGATCGCGACCGCGGTTCCCGGAGGAAGCCCGCGACCGGACTCGCGCCAGGTCGTCCCGGCGTCATGGGAGACGACCATCGGCGGCCTGGCGTCGACGACCGCGACCACCGTCGAGCCGGACTCGGCCGCGGCCACCACCCGCGGCAGATTGAGGCTGGGCTGCGGAGCCGGCTCGAACGGCTCGTCCGCGGAGACCTCGAAGCTCTCGGGGTCGACGGCGTAGACGCCTGCGGCCGTGGCGGCGAGCACGATCACCGAGTGGCGGCCTCGAACATCGAGGCCACGACCGCCGTCGCCCTCCGGGCGGCCGCGGCCGGAGCAAAGCCGCTCGAGCGCGCCGCGAGATACGAGATGCAGAACGCGTCGCCCGCACCTGTCGGGTCGCCCGGCAGGGGAAACGCGGGGACGTGCGTCGTCTGCCCTCCGACGACCACCGTCGCACCGCGCGCGCCGTGGGTCAGGAGCAGCTCCCGCACCGGCAGCGCAGCCGGATCGCCGATCGCCTCGACCTCCTCGTCGCTGAGCTTGAGCACCCAGACGTGTCGGAGCAGGTCGGGATCGAAGTCGGCATCCAGCTCGAGCGGCCCGGTGCGGGCAGGACGAACGAGCCCCTGGCCGTCGAGCGAGAGCCGCCGCCCTCGCGCGGCCGCCGCGAGCGTCTCGGGCGGGAAGTCGCTGCGGGCGAGCGGCGCGACGTGGACGAAGCTCACCTCCGGCGGCAACTGGGGCACGTCTTCCGGCACCCACGTATCCCCGAGCGCAAGCACCGTCATGTGCCGCCTGTCGCCCTCGTAGGAGATCTCGAAGCTCGCCGTGCTCGAGCCGGCCACGTACCGCACCGGCGTCCCGAGCGCCGCCAGCGGGGGAAGGAGCTGCTCGCGGTCCTCGAGGGCGCACCGCGCGTAGACGAGAGCCGGCACGTCGAGGTGCTGCAAGGCGCGCGACGAGTGGAAGGGCGCGCCGCCGGTACGCGGCGGCTCCCCGGGCAGCAGGTCGCGTGCGAGATTCCCGAGCAGCGCGATCACGCTTCGGCCAGCACGGGCCGACGCACGAGCCCCACCGCCGAGACCAGGCCGAATGCGAGCGCGAAGCTCGGCAGCGACGCCCCGCCCCAAGGCAGCGAGTGCGGGTCGGTGTGCGCGACCAGCCGGGTCCACCAGCCCGGTCCGACCGGCGCCAGCCACTGGTAGAGGCAGAAGCCCGCGAGCCACGCTCCGAGCGGCCAGAGGCGGAACTCCGGCGCCGAGAACACGTCCTCGGGCCGGTAGTGCCTGCCGGCGAGCAGCCAGTCGGCGAGCAGCACCCCGAAGAGCGGCACGAAGAACGACCCGAGCAGGTACAGGAACGGCTGGTAGTTGCGCAGGTCGACGAGGAGTGCGCCGATCGTCGCCACCGCCGCGGTCCCGGCGACGAGCAGCCGCTGAGGCACGTTTGGAACCAGGTTCTGGAGCGAGACCGCCCCCGAGTACACGTTGGCAAACGCTTCGTCGCTCTCGTCCACGGTGAGCGCGAGCAGGGCGAGGACGCTGGCGGCGCCCCCGGCCGCGATCGCCGTCAGGAGCCCCGGCGCATCGCCGATGTCGCGCGACATCGCGATCACGGCACCGAGCGCGAAAAGCGGGATCGTCGGCACGAAGTAGCCGAACCCGGCGCCCCAGAAGCCGGAGGCGCGCGTACGGGAGAAGCGCGTGTAGTCGGCGACGAGCGGCGTCCAGGAGATGATGCTCGCGAGTACCAGGTCGAACCCGGGCCAGAAGGCGTGCGAGCCGGGCCGGTGCCAGAGGGCTTCGACATGCCTGTCGTGGAGCGACCACCAGCAGAGGTAGAGCAGCGAGGCGATGACGACCCATACGGCGAACTTCCGGACGTAGCGGCGGACGAAGCCCACCGGCCCGAGCAGCGCCAGCGCCGTCGCGATCACACCGAAGAGGAGCTTCCAGAACGCCGTCCCGCCGAAGCCGAACACCTGTTGCGAGAGCGCGCTCGCGCCGGTGGCGATCACGATCAGCTCGAACACCGACCAGCCGAGGCACTGGAGGATGTTCAGGGCGGTCGGGGCGTACGACCCGCGCCGTCCGAGCGGTGCACGCATCAGCACCATGGTGGGAACGCGTGCGTCAGCTCCGATCAACCCTCCGAGGCCCAGCATCACGTTCCCGACTACGGCAGCCGCGACGATCGCGCCGACCGCCACCGGGAGCGAGAGCGCGAGCCCACCCTGAGTGACCGGCAGCACGAGGAACGCCCCGGCGACGATCACGAGCAGCGACACCGACAGGTTGGCCCAGAGCAGGAACCCGTCGAAGGTCCCGAGCACGCGGAGCCTCGACGGAACGGGCTCGATGCCCCACTGCGGTGCGTCCTTCACGCTTCTCCCTTCGCCGGCATGACCCGGATCAGGTTCGACGGGTGTGATCTCAGCCGCTGTCGCGGCACCCCGGTCGGCCTCAGCGTAGTCATAGTTGCACGCGCGCACCGCTGTCATCGCGGCCGGCGGCTCGTCCCTGGCCCCCCGAAGCCACGCATCTCCGACGGTTAGTTCGCGGCCGATAGGCGCCTGAGGACGTACGGCAGGATCCCGCCGTGCTTCAGGTAG
>Ga0335080_10005504_pt1 | contig 13038 bp, 9 predicted proteins | sample Lox_Sample_34_FD_206720 | JGI IMG/M metagenome (GOLD analysis project Ga0335080, IMG submission 206720) | Soil microbial communities from Loxahatchee National Wildlife Refuge, Florida, United States - Lox_Sample_3.4 | ecosystem: Environmental > Terrestrial > Soil > Wetlands | place: USA: Florida... | reverse complement strand
TAATTCACGCGCGACCGCATCGGCAACCTCGGTAACCAGGCTCTGAAGGCTCTCGGGGTTGCTGGTCCGACTGGTACCGGCCCAGAGGAGCTTGTCCTTGGTCAGCGAGTAGATCAGCGTTTCAATGGTCACTACCTCGTCGGTTTGCACTGATCCGGTGGAGTAGCTGACTTGCATTCCATACGACGAGTAGTACGAGCCGAATGTGGTGTAGGCGCTACCGGAGAAGCCACCCGGGTCGACGATGACCTGCTTGTCATGGGCAACCAAGCGCATGACCACGACGCCCTGAACGCCGGCCTGCTTGAAATGGGCGATGGCGTAATCCACGTTGGGGTGTTCCAGGCCTATCAGCGTGTACGCGGCGACGCCGTTCGCACCGCGGATGGTCAGTTCATGAGCCAGGTACACCTCCGCCGAGCGCCGCTGCCTCGCATCGCTCGAGATCACCAATGCCGCGACGATCTTGCCCGAGGGGTCGATCCGATGGGCGTCCGGCGCCTTCCAGGTAGAGGTGAAAGTTGTGGTCCCACAGGCGCTCAGGCTGAGCGCCACACCGCAAAGCAGGGCGCGTAACGTTTGTGACAAGTGTATTGCTCCCAGGCGTCTGGGTTGGACACTAGGTGTCCTTGGCGCGATTCGCAAGCAGCATTGCGCCGTAATGCTTCTGGCCTGAGCTCGCTCGATTCGAGTGTCGCGGGGAGGCTTTCAGATGGCTCCACGGTGCTGATGGCTCACAGATGTCGGCGCATGAAGTTGCCGGCGCTCTTCAGGGCTTCCCGGCCCGCCACGAGACGGGCGTTCCATACAGGCCACGCGTGGATCATGTTCGGCCAGATTTCGAGTGTCACCTCGACGTCGGCTGCGCCCGCTGCGGCGGCAAGTCGTACGGCATCATCGAGCAGAGTCTCAGCGGATCCAACCTGGATGAGCACGGGTGGCAGAGCGGTGAGCTCGGCGAAGAGCGGCGAGATGCGCGGGTCGCTGCGATCGGCCGCGCCGCCGAGGTAAGCGTCGGCGAGCTCACCCAGGTAGGCCTTGTGAATGAGGGGGTCGACGCCGTCCTTCGTGGCAAGCGTTGCGCCGGACAGCGTGAGGTCGGTCCACGGGGACACCACCCACAGGCACGCGGGCAGCTCCTCCTTCAGGTCACGCAGCCTCAGCGCGAGTGCCAGCGATAGTCCTCCTCCTGCGCTGTCGCCGCCGATGGCAATGTGCTGCGCCGCGATACCCTCACGTCGCAGAAAGCGCCACGCTTTGAGGGCGTCATCGAACGCCGCCGGGAAAGGATGCTCGGGCGCCAGGCGATAGCCCACCGCGAGCGTGCGCGCACCGCTCGTCCGTCCCGCCTCGGTCACCATGCGGCGATGACTGAGGATCGAGCCCGAGCAGTAACCGCCGCCATGGAGAAACATGAGCACGTGGGTGTTGTCACTGCCGGGTACGATCGAGTATTCGCCGGGAATCCCATCGATATCGACCGGGGTGAGGAGCACGTCGGCGGCCACCGGCCACTCTGTGGCGACTTCATCGAGACGCCGACGGCGTTCTGTCCATCCCACGGGCCGCGGCTTTGAACTGAGCAGCGCACGAACGGCGCCGATATCACTCTGCTCCATGGCGCACTCCCAGGAGTACGAGTCTGTACCAGCGCAGATTGTGCGCCTGCTTCGTGCCCTTGGCTGAGCCCGTCGTCGGCCCCATCGCCCGTACTCAGAAGTTATAGCCGAGGCGCACTCCGATCACGCGTGGCGGATTGACCAGGTAGTCGTTGGTGAGATTGTCGACCTGATCGGGCTGAGTGGGCGGCGACAGGATCTCCTGCTTATCCAGCACGTTGGTCACGTAGAAGGCCGCGCGCCAGTGCGCGTGAGTGAGCGCTGCATTGAAGTTCAGGATCTCGAAGCTCGAGGAGTGCTGGATGGTATTGGTCCCGACACTCGGAGCCACCTGCAGCGCGACCGCACTCCGATACACCCCGTTCGCCGTGAGCGCAAGGTCGTATTCGGGCGTCAACGGGATGTCGTAGATGAGCGCCGCGCTCAGGCTGTTCTTGGGGCTGCCCGGAAGCTGCTCGCCAGATTTTCCGGAAAGCAGGCCAGGGACGATCGTGCCCGTGCCGTCATTCGCGGGCAGGGAGAAGTCGCTGGTCAGCTTGGCATCGACATAAGCGTAGGAGAACGAGTAGCTCAGGTGCGGGACGAACAGCGGGCCGGTGGATTCGAACTCGAAGCCTTTCGACTGGGCGGTGTTGGCGTTGTACACCGCCAGATTTCCGGACGGCAGGCTCGAGGATATCTGCGGCTTGTCCCAATAGATGTCGAAAATCGCGAAGGCGTAGGACAGTCCGTTGGCCAACCGTCCCTTGACGCCCGCCTCGTAGTTGTTCGTGCTGTCCGGCTGATAGGTCCGCAGCAACGGGCTCTCCGCGAAAATGCCGCTCTCCGGGACCGAGTTCGCGCCACCGCGACGGAAGCCCTGGGACCACAATGCATAAACGAAGTTGTGGTCGGCGAACTCGTACGAGACATCCACCTTACCAATTGTCTTGGTCGCCGGCGCTTCGCGCGGCGTCGGCGGGATGAGGGTCGGGAAGGTGAAATCCTGGTACAGCTGCCGGTCGGTGAACTCCTGGTTGTAGTAACGCGCGCCGCCCGTGATCTGCGCGCGCGGCAGGAAATGCCAGGTCAGCTCGCCGAATACCGACTTGTCCTCGAAGGATTGCTTGTCGATCTGCTGGAACGTGGTGTCGTTGGGGCCACTCAGGAGAAGGCAATCCGGAAAGGTCGCTCCCGCGAAGTAATAGCCGGTACAACCCTGCGCCATCGAGCGCTCGGGTGAACCGGGATTGGTGACGTACCAGGAGCCGTTGCGCGTCTGACTTTCGTAGAACAGGCCGAGCGTGTAGTCGATCTTGTGCGCCGGGTCGGCTCGCGACACCAGGCGCAGCTCCTCGGTGAAGGTGTACGACGAGTCGGTGAACAGGAACGGATAGATGAAGCGCGGATTGGTAGGAATGCCCGCGTAGTAAGGCAGAAAATAACCGCCGTCGAAGCCGGCGTAGTCGAAGGTGGAGTCCTGGATCAGGGAGCCCGCTGTCTCGTGATAGGAGGTGGTCGACGAGACGGTGGCAAATCCGGCGTCCCACGTCAGGTCGAGGCTCGCGAGGTTCGTCACACGGTCGAACGGCTCATCGACCATCGCGAATTCCTGGTAGTGCCCCCCAGGAGGGTACATGGTGTGCGGATCGAACGGCGAGACGCCGCCGGCGAAATCGGGATTCACCTGCGGCCCGCCATCGCCGGTGACCTCGGAATGCAGGAAGGCCGCTTCCGCGGTGAACGACTCGGCCGGTTTCCACAGCAGACTCGCCCGTCCGGTGAAGGTCTTTTGCCAGTTCCAATCGTCGCGACTGGTGTAGATGGGAGAGCTGTTCACGATGTCGCCGGGGTCGGCGAGCAGCGGCACGCCGTAGATCGTGTTGTTGGTGCGCACATTCGGGCCGAAGACGCTGATCCATCCCGGGTCATAGGCCTCCTTGGCCGAGGCGCGAAACGCCAGTGTGTCGCCGAGCGGTATGTTGATCATGCCCCTGACCGACCAGCCGGTTCCCTCCGAGTGGGCGAATTTCAACCCGCTCGCCTCGATCGAGCCGGAGAGTCGGTTCAGCTCCGGGGAGTTGGGGATGAGTCGCAGCGCGCCGCCCAGCGCCCCGGCCCCGTAAAGCGTTCCCTGCGGCCCGCGTAGTACCTCGACGCGGTTCAGGTCATCGAGCTGGAAATAGCCGTCGATCGGCGAATTGCCGATATAGGTGCCGACCGGACTCTGCTCGAAGGTACGAAAGGCTCTGGCCGGACTGGCGGTCGCATTGATGCCGCGGATGATCGGAGTCACGGCTTCGCTGAAGCGCGCACCATAGTCGAACATGCTCAATCCCGGTACCTGCGTCGCCAGCGTTGCGATGTCGGTGACGCCGGTCGCGGCGATCTGCTCCGGGGTGACGACCGAGATGCTGTAAGGAACAGCTTCGAGGGCTTCCGTGCGCCGCGACGCCGTCACCGTGACCTCCTGCAACTGCGCCGCGTTCGTCTCGGTCTGCTCGGCGACGGCCGGACGCGGCGCGCCGTGGAGCGCAATGAACACAGCGGCCGCGATGCGCGTGCCTGCCGGAAATACGCGGACACAGTGATCTGCGCCCGGGACTTTTCTAGGTGAGCTCCCCATTCACTCTCCCCCTGCCTTGGTTCGCGTCAGCGCGTCCAGCGATAGACTGCCCCCGGAAACGGCGGCTTCCACTGGTCGAACGCGCCGGTGACGAACACGGTGTCCGCGCCGCGTGGACCGAAGGCGATGTTGGTGACGTACGGCGTTGGTACCTCGATCATGCGCACGAGCTTCTTGTCCTCGCTCACCACCAGGACCCGTCCCGAGCCGTTCTGCGCGATATAGTAATTGCCGTCCGGTCCGAGCTTCACACCGTCCGGACCGTTGTAGGCGTCCTCATTGGGCGTCTGTGGCGCGAGATCCTGCAGCCGTGCCCATACGGTGCGCGGCCCGAGCGCGCCGTCCGCTGCGATCGGAAAGGAGAGAATGCGGCCGGCGAGCATCTCCGCGACCAGCAGATGCTGCTGGTCCTTGGCGACGGTGAGGCCGTTCGAGTAGTGAATGGTGTTGGCTACCTCGGTGATGGTCCGGCCGTCGGCCGTCATGTGCAGCACGGTGCCGGTGATCGGCGCCTTGATGTCGTAAACGCCCGAGGCCGAGAAGTAGATGCCGCCGTGACCATCGGCGGCGAAGTCGTTGGGGCCGATGAAGCGCTTGCCGCTGCTGTCGAGGCGAATCGTGCGAACTTCCTTACCGCTCGCATCGAGCTCCGCGAGGGAGTTGTCGTCGTAACAGGCGACCAGGAGATGATCCTTGAAGGCGATCAGCGCGTTGGCACCACAATGGTCCTTGTGCCAGTAGACCGTGAGGTGCTGGCCGTCCCAGGTCTTGATGTTGCTCTGCGCGTACTCTACGAAAAAGAGCTTGTCCTGTCGCCACAGTGGACCCTCGGGATAGCGAGCGTCGGAATCGACGGTCGCAAGCGATGCGGCGAGCGCCGGCGCACTCGCGAGGCAGAGAACGAAGGACCGCGACGCAAGTCCCGCGCGCGAGACGAGACCCCTCAGATCCGTCGTCGATTTCCCCACGCTCACGGATGTAGCACGGCCCACCGGGTCGGGCCATTCATTTTTCTCATGGAGCGATCGATGTTTTCGCTACAGCGCTGACGGCTGACGCAGCAGTCAGCGCGCACAGTCCCATCAGTGCGGGCCCCGCTGCACGAGACCGCACCTGACGACGGCCGGGCACACCAGCCGGCCCCGGCCGGCCTGCGTCGGAGCCGACGCGCGCTCCATTGCGTGCGATATGCACGGAAAGCGTGGTCGCCGCGTGATGCCGCTCACGGTTTGGCCGCCGAGCTGACCCGCAGAATGCCGACCGGGCAGGAGAATCCGCGGCTACGGTTTCCAATCATGAGCATGGCTCAACTCGTCATCGGCGCCGCCCTCGGCTTTATCATCGCGGAAGGGGTGCTCTACGGCATCCGGCACCTCATCCTCTGGCTGCGGCGCGATGAGACGCGCCGGCGGTTCCGGACATTCACGGTTTCGCGGGAGGGGGCGTTCATGGCCGGCTTCACCCGATACGGCGCCCTGGTCGGGGCGAGTGCCGCCATCATCACGCTGGGGGCGTGGGCGGTCGGCGACTATCTGGCGGCGAAGTCCGCGCGCAGCGCGGCCATGGCCAATGCCTTCGAGGCTGCCACCCCCGTGCCGGCGCCGGCTCTGCCGCACTCTGTCGATGACACTGCAGGAGTCGATGCTGCAGCCGACGCGGACTCGCCCAAGGCGCCGCCGGCTGATGGCGTCGATCCCTATGCCGACCCGGATTTCAAGGTCCAGCACCACGCGCACCGCGGCGGCACGCCCGTGAGCCTCAAGGAGACCCTCCTGGAGCGCTCGGAGGCCAAGGCCCGCGCCGAGCTGCTGCGTGAAACCAAGCAGCACCTGCGCCGCTCGCAGTACGACTGCGAGGCGGCTGACCATGCCGCCCGTTATCTCAAGGCCGGCCTCGACGTGTGGGGGTTTGCGGCCTGGCAGGTCAAGTACTTCCCCGCGGACGGCTACAAGGGTGCGACGCTTCCCGAGTGCAAGGACATCAAGGACGTTCTGGACCCTTCGTCGGTGGACCTGAAGTCCACCGTCGCGCAGGTCGGTCACCCCTGATCGATCGCGCCGACGGCCGCTGTTGGAGGACCCTCATGATCGAGTACTTCCCAGCGCGGACTCTTGCCGTATTGAGCGCCATGCTGATCGTGTGTAGCGCGGATGCCCGCGCGGGTAGCGCGGACAACGTGCGCACCGCGAAGCGTGTGTTCCTCGAGAGCATGGCGGAAGGTCATTTCGAAGGGCTGCAGCGGATTTATGCTCCGAACTTCGTGGCGCACGGGGCCTCCGCCGACTACAGCCTCGAGCAGGACTCCGCAGCGACGGCGTCGTGGCGCGCGGCCATGCCGGATCTCAGGGTGACGGTGGAGCGTACCGTCGCCGATCGGGATCTCGTCGCGGTGCACTGGAAGGTCGTTGGGACCAACACGGTGGCTGCCGGCGGAATGCCGGGCAAGGGCGAGCGGGTCGGCGTCGAAGGGATGACCTTCTTCCGCTTCGCCGGCGGACTCATCGTGGAAGAGTGGAGCGTCATCGACGTAGCGACGCTGCGCAAGCAGCTCAGTTAACGCCCCGGCAGCGGTTCGGATCGTCGATCGTCCGCCTTCCCATGGATCGGTGCGAACCCGCCGGCTTCGTCAGATCGGCTGATCGATCGATTTGGCAAGCGGGGTAAAGAGCTTCGGGCCCCCCTCGCTCATGTGCCAGCAATCCTCGAGCCGGATGCCGAACTCTCCGGGAATGTACAGTCCCGGCTCGTCCGAGAAGCACATTCCGGCCTGCAGCGCCGTTATGTCGTTGCGCACCAGATAGGGCGGCTCATGTACGTCCATGCCAATGCCGTGGCCGGTACGGTGCGACAGGCCCGGGAGCCCATAGTCCTTGCTCCAGCCCTTGCCCTCATAGAAGGCGCGCACGGCACGGTCGACGCTGCCGACCGCAGCGCCGAGCCTGGCGTTCTCGAGGGCGATCTCCTGGCCGCGCTTGACGGTGTCCCACACCTCGCGCTGCCGGGGGGAGACGTCGCCGAACACCCAGGTCCGTGAGATATCGGACTGGTAGCCGTGCACGCTGCAGCCCGTGTCGATCAGGATCACGGAGCCCGGGTGCACCTCCTGCGGCTTCACCGACCCGTGCGGAAAGGCGCTCGCCTCGTTGAGCAGCACCAGCGAGAACTCGTGCGCGCCGCCGAGCTGCTCGGTCGCGGCGACCATCAGGGCGAGAATGTCGGAGCCACGCATACCGGCGGCGATGCGTCCGTGCACGTGGCGCAGCGCTGCGAGGGTCACGGCGTTGGCGGTCTGCATCAGCGCAAGCTCCGCCGCAGACTTGATCATCCGGCAGCCACGCACCAGGTCATCGGCGGGTACCAGCTCGGGCCGCGGGGTCGCAGCGCGCGCTATCTGATCGACGATGAAGAACCGCGTGGTCGCCTCGACCGCGAGCGGCCCTCGAGCCCCGCTCCGGCGAGGCAGGGCGCCCGCAAGCAGGTCAAAGGGGCTTTCGTCCTCCTTCCAGGGACGCAGGTCGGCGGGCACCCGCAACGTCTCGCGGACCGAGGGTTCCTCGAAGTACGGTGTAACGATCACCGCCTGACCCGAAGCGGGGATCAATGCGGCGGTCGTGCGCTCGGACCTGTGCCAGCGGATGCCGGTGAAGTATTCGAGCGTGGAACCGGATTCGACGAGGAGCGCCGCGACCCGGCGCTGCTGCATCAGGGTCTGCAGCCTGGCGAGGCGCGCGCTGTGCTCCAGGGCACTGATCGGCTGCGCGCGGCCGGTCAGTGCGCGCAGACCCTCGTGCGCCGACGTCCCCTGGGTTGCCGGCCCCTGCGCGCCCACGGCGACCGCCGCGCCGGCGGCGGTCAGCCCGAGGAAAGTCCGTCTCGATGTCGTCATGGGTTCCCCGCATGCCCCTGCTGCCGGCGAGGACCATAGCATTCGCCGCCCGCCCGATGCGCTCGGCCTGCTGGCGAGGGTGCGTGCGCTGGTCCCCGCCGGACTGTGACGTCCGTCACTCCCCGCTCTCCGACCGGCCCTCCGCCACGGATTTTGAGAGGCCAGGACACGAAGAGGCCGTTGTTTCGATTTAGCTTAATTCCGTGGATATCCGGTCCAAAGTCATCGCGTTGATCGGGGCGATCTTCGTGATCCTCGGTATCGCCCAGGTGCTGGTCGAGAAGCTGGTGATCATGCCCAGTTTCGCCGAGCTGGAGCACGCCGATGCGGCCACCGCCATGCGCCGCATCAACTACTCGCTCGAGCGCGCGCTCGGGGAGGTCGCGACCTCGGCGACCGACTGGGGCAACTGGGCCGACACGTATCGCTTCGTCCAGGACCACAACGACGCGTTCATCGCGGCCAACATCAGCGACCTGGCGCTGCGCCAGCTGAACATCAACGCGCTCGTGATCGTCGACGAGAACGGCGAAGTCGTTCAGTCCAGAGACCTCGATCTGCAGACCGATCGGCCGTTGGGCCTGAATCTGACGACATACCCGGCGCTGCCATCGGACTTTCCCTGGCGGGCAAATCTGCGGCGCGGCACCCCCGCGCGCGGGCTGCTCAGCAGCAACCGCGGGACGCTGTTGCTGGCGGAGGCGCCGATACTCGATGGCAACGGCCACGGACCCCCGCGCGGCATGGTGATCTTCGGACGGCTCCTCACGCCTGTCGTCGTCGAAGGCATCGGTGACCAGGCGCAAACGAGCCTCACGCTGCTGCCGCCGATCGCGGGCGCACCGTCGGAGGGCATCTTCGAGAGCGACAGCAGTACCGGTGTCTACCGGACTTTCAACGATATCTATGGCTGGCCGACGGCGCGGCTGGAGCTCGACGTGCCGCGCCGGATCACCGCGCAGGGTCGCATGGCCGTGGGCTACGCCTCGAGCGGGCTGCTCGCCGCCGCGGTGATCGTCCTCATCCTGCTGGTCGTGGTGCTCAACCGGGCGATCCTGCGGCCGCTGGAGCTCGTTACGCGCCACGCGGTCGCCCTCGGCGAGGACAAGGACCTCACCACGCGGCTCGATCTCAAGCGCAAGGACGAATTCGGTGTGCTGGCCCGCGAGTTCGATCGCATGGTGGAGCGCGTAGCCGAATCCCGCACGCGGCTGGTCGATCAGTCCTACGAGGCGGGTTTCGCCGAGCTCGCGCGCGGTGTGCTGCACAACCTCGGTAACGCGATGACGCCGATCGGCGTGCGTCTCGCCACGCTTTACGACCGCTTGCGCGCGGCTCCCGTCGAGGACGCCGAGCAGGCAGTCGCCGAGCTGCTGGCCGAGAAGGCGGACCCGCAGCGCCAGTCGGACCTCGAGGAGTTCCTGCGCCTCGCCAGCCGCGAGATGGCGGGCACGGTACGCGCCGCGCGCGACGACATCGCCGTGATCACCCGCCAGACCACCGTCATCCAGACGGCGCTCGCCGAGCAGATGCGCGCGACGCGCAACGAACACGTCATCGAGCCGGTGCGTCTCACCGAGCTTCTGGCACAGTCGCTCGAGATCGTGCCGGATGTCTGCCGCCAGCGTCTCACGGTCGACAGCGACGAGACACTGCGGCGGCTCGGCGTGGTACGCGTCGCCCGCACGGTGCTGCGCCTCATCCTGCAGAACCTCATCATCAACGCGGCGGACGCCATCCGCGATGCGGGCAAGGACAAGGGGACGCTGCACGTAAGCGCCGAGATCGTGCATGACGCCGAACGGGAGCAGCTGCATCTGCACTGCCAGGACGACGGCGTCGGCATCCCCACCCAGAATCTCGAGCGCGTCTTCGAGAAGGGCTTTTCCACGAAATCGCCGGAAACCAACCACGGGATCGGCCTGCACTGGTGCGCCAACGCCATCGGCGCGCTCGGCGGGCGGATCTGGGCCGCCAGCGACGGCCCGGGGCGCGGTGCCTCGCTGCACCTGCTGGTGCCGCTTGCCGCCCGTGAAACCGCTCCGATCGCCGGAGCTGCCTGAGGTCCTCCCATGGCTGAACGTACCCCAACACCGATTCGCGTACTCGTGGTCGACGACGAGCCCGAGATCCGCGAGGCCTACCGGCAGGTGCTCTGCTCGAGCGAAGTGAACCTGGAGATGACGGGCTTCCACGAGCTGCGCAGCCGGCTGTTCCGCAAGAATCCCGCCGAGGCGCTGCGGCGCGCCGCCGCACGCGCGGCGACCAGCTTCGAGCCGGTGTTCTGCGAGCAGGCGACCCAGGCGGTCGCCGCCGTGAAGGAGAGCCTGGCGCGTAACGAGCCCTTCGCCGTGGTGTTCCTCGACGTGCGCATGCCGCCCGGCCCCGACGGCGTGTGGGCGGCGACGCAGATCCGCGAGCTTGACCCGGCCATCGAGATCGTCATCTGCACGGCCTACTCCGATGCCGATCCAGGTGAAATCGGCGGCTTCGTGCCCCCCGAGGACAAGCTCTCCTACCTGCAGAAGCCCTTCCACCCGCACGAAGTGCGGCAGATGAGCATTGCGCTCGGCAGCAAGTGGCGGGCCGAGCGGCGCATCGTACGGCTGGCGTATTTCGACACGCTTACCGGGCTGCCGAACCGCGAGCAGTCGCACAACCGCCTGGTGGGCGCGCTGCAGGTGGCCAAGGACAAGGGCGGGAACCTCGCGGTGCTGTATCTCGACCTCGATAACTTCAAACGCGTCAACGACACCCTCGGCCACGCCGTGGGCGATGAGCTCCTCTGCGTGGTCGCTGACCGGCTGCGCGGCTCGTTGCGCTACGGCAGCGACTCGGTCGCGGGGTCCAACAGCACCCGGGTCGGCGACATTGCGCGCCTCGGGGGCGATGAGTTCATGGTGCTGCTGCCGAGCCTGCGCAGCACCGTCGATGCCGGCGCAGTGGCCGAGCGGCTCATCCTGGCGTTGCGCGAGCCGATGCAGCTCGCCTCGAATTCGCTGGTAGTCACGCCAAGCGTGGGCATCGCGATCTTTCCTCAGGACGGCGCGGATGCCGAGACGCTGCTGCGCAACGCGGATCTCGCCATGTACTTCGCCAAGCGCCGCAGTCCCGGTACCTTTGCCTACTTCGACGTGTCCATGAATGCCACCGCGCTGCACCGTTTCACCATCGAGGAGCAACTGCGCGGCGCGCTCGAGCGCAACGAGTTCTCGCTCCAGTACCAGCCGCAGTTCGACGTACGCAGCGGGTCGATCTCGGGCGTGGAGGCGCTGTTGCGCTGGACGAACGCCGAGCTCGGCGCGGTGAGCCCCGTCGAGTTCATACCGGTTGCCGAGGAAACCGGCCTGATCCTCGCCATCGGCAAATGGGCGTTGCACACCGCGTGTCAGCAGGCCCAGGCGTGGCGCAACGAAGGCCTGCCGGTGCAGCGGATGGCGGTCAATGTCTCCGGTCGTCAGTTCGCCCTCGCCGAATATCCGAACGAGGTGGCCGAGATTCTCAGGGAGACGGGTTTGCCGCCGGCGGTACTCGAGCTCGAGATTACCGAGTCGGTGGTTATGGCCGACGAGGCATGGGCGGAGAAGGCCATCAATCAGTTGAAGGCGCTCGGCATCTCGCTCGCCATCGATGACTTCGGCACCGGCTACTCGAGCTTCGGCCGGCTGCGCCACTTCGCCGTGGACCGGCTGAAGATCGATCGCTCGTTCGTCACCAGCATCACCGAGGGGAGCGACGATCGGGCGATCGCGGCGGCGATCATCGCCATGTCGCGCTCGCTGCGCATCAACGTGACCGCCGAGGGCGTCGAGAACTTCCCGCAGCTCACCTTTCTCCAGGAGCAGGACTGCCAGGACGCGCAGGGCTTTCTCCTGAGCCGGCCGCTGCAGGCGGACGCTGCACGCGAGTTGCTGCGGCGGGTGAACGAGATGGGCGATGCCTCGCGCACGCAGCGCCTGAGAGTCATCACCGGCTAGCCGACCTGCGCCCGCAGGTCCGCGCACTCGGCGCACGCCGCACCCGGCGCACGCCGCACCTGGCGCACACGGCACCGGCGCACACCGCCCCTGGCGCACGCCCCGCCCGGCGTTGCCGCTGCGCGATTGCGCGTAGAATCGCCCCCTCACGGCTCCCGCCCGGCCTCGGGTTGATGGAATCGGAAGGTATGCAGACCGCACTCGCCGATTTCATCAGCGCCACACCGCGGGGCCGTGAGGCCGATGCGATCCTGCGCAGCTGCGTGCACTGCGGGTTCTGTCTTCCCGCATGCCCGACGTATCAGCTTCTCGGCGACGAGCTCGACAGCCCCCGCGGGCGCATCTATCTCATGAAGCAGCTGCTCGAGGGTGCGCCGGTGACGGCGAGCACGCAGCTGCATCTCGACCGCTGCCTCACCTGCCGCGCCTGCGAGAGCGCTTGCCCGTCCGGCGTGCAGTACGGCCGGCTCCTCGACCTCGGGCGCGCGTTGACGGAGGAGCGCGTGCCTCGCGGGCGGGCCGTGCGCCTCAAGCGCTACCTGCTGCGCCAGCTCGTCCCGCATCGCGAGCGCGTGCAGGCACTGCTCGCTGCGGCCCACGCGGTCCGTGCGCTTCTGCCGCAAGCGCTCCGGGCACGTCTTCCCGCAACGTCTGCGCCGCTCCCGGCGCTGCGCGCCCCGAAGCCCGCGTGGCCGCCGCCGCGTCATGCGCGGCGCGTGGTACTTCTCGAGGGCTGCGTCCAGCCCGCGCTTGCCCCGGACATCGATCCCTCCGCCGCGCAGGTGCTCGACCGTATCGGCATCGCGGCGATGGTTGCAGGGGATGCCGGCTGTTGCGGAGCGCTCAACCATCATCTCTCGGCGCACGCCGAGGCTCGCGGCGAGGCGCGGCGCAACGTGGACGCGCTCTGGCCGCACGTCGAGGCGGGAGCGGAGGCGGTGGTGGTGACCG
>Ga0335080_10005503_pt1 | contig 13039 bp, 12 predicted proteins | sample Lox_Sample_34_FD_206720 | JGI IMG/M metagenome (GOLD analysis project Ga0335080, IMG submission 206720) | Soil microbial communities from Loxahatchee National Wildlife Refuge, Florida, United States - Lox_Sample_3.4 | ecosystem: Environmental > Terrestrial > Soil > Wetlands | place: USA... | reverse complement strand
CTTCGATCGCCAGAATCGTGACTTCACAATCATGTTTCTTCAATTGCGGCCCAATCCGATCCACGGCTTTCGATACCCGCGCCGGCAAGTCGTCAGGATGCAGTCCGTAAAGCACCAGCAGGCTACCGACCAGCGGATCGCCGGCAAGATTATCGATGAGGCGGGGACCTTCGCTCGACTGAAAGGCAATCTCCAGCATCCTTTCCAGGCAGGAGCCATGCAGTTCCATGAGCAACTGGACCAATTCTTTGGCGGCGCTGCGGAGGGCGGGGTCTCCCGCCGCTTCGAATTGCCGCACCAGGTCGCCGACGCGCCCCATACGCTGTTGTAATTGCTTGGAATCTGTCACGGCCCTCCTCAAGATCGAAGAAGCGAGAGCCTTGGTAAGCCGGCTCGAACTTCAGCCGGCATGACCACAGCCCTCGCTTTTCAGTTGCACGGACGGGGTTCAGGGTTGAAGCCCAAACATTGGTGAATGGCGAGTCTCCAGCACCTTGCCATTTCCCAGGTACATATGCACGCCACAGGGGAGACAGGGATCGAAGCTGCGCACGGCGCGCATGATATCGATACCCCTGAACTTCTCCGGCCCGTTCTCCTCAAAAATCGGCGTGTTCTGCACCGCATCCTCATACGGCCCCGGAGTGCCATAGACGTCGCGCGGATTGGCATTCCAGGGCGTAGGAGGATAAGGATGATAGTTTGCGATCTTGCCGTTGCGGATCACCACGTGATGCGACAGCACACCGCGCACTGCCTCGTGGAATCCGCAGCCGATAGCGTCTTCGGGGACCTTGAAATCGGTCCAGGTTCTCGTCCTGCCTGCGTGCAATTCCTCGAATGCTTTCTCCATGAAGTGCAGCGCGCAACAGGCAGCGTACACCTGGAAGTAAGTCCGCGCCCGGTCACGCTCAATCGCGTTGCTCCACTTGGGGATCTTCCACTCGAACTCCACCTCAGGCAAGGAAGCGGTTTTGGGAAGATACATCTTCACGCTGCTGCCGGTTGCCTTGATGTAGCCGATATCGACCAGCCCGGCTAGCGCTGTAGCCCACAGGCGGGCGATCGGTCCGCCGCCGGTATCGAGAGCCAGGTGATCGCCGCTACGTTTGTCGTACCAGCGCGGCGACATCACCCAGGTGTACTTGCCGCCAAAATCGCGCTTCTGCGGCCTGGGTATCGTCGTCTGGTTCCAGGGATGATGCTTGTCCACCGGATTGCCCAGGGGATCGTTCTTCACGAAGGTCTCGGCATTTTGCCAGTCCTCGTAGTAAGAACTTCCCAGCAGGATGCGGATGTTCAGTCCGATGTCCACCAGGTCAGTGCTCACCAGTTTGCCATCGACGACCACCCCCGGCGTAACGAACATCTTACGGCCCCAGTTCGTCATGTTCTTGTAGGTGTAGTCGCAGTGATCGGGATCATTGAACGATCCCCAGCATCCCAGCAATACGCGGCGCCGGCCGACTTCCTCATAGCCCGGCAGCGCCTCGTAGAAGAAGTTGAACAGGTCGTCATGCAGCGGCACGACCTTCTTCATGAACTCGACATACTTCATCAGGCGCACGAGATAGTCGGTGAACAACTGCACCGTAGGAACGGTTCCGACTCCTCCCGGATAAAGCGTTGACGGGTGGACATGCCGCCCTTCCATCAAGCAGAACATCTCGCGGGTCATGCGGCTCATCTGCAAAGCTTCACGATAGAAGGCGCCGGTAAAGGGATTCAGGGCCGTCATGATGTCGCTGATCATGCGATAGCCGTGCAGATTGGCGTGGGGCGCGGCGGTTTTTTCCGCTTTGCTCCACACGCTGGGGTTGGTTTCCTTCACCATCTGCTCGCAGAAGTCCACACCCACCAGGTTGTCCTGAAAGATGTTGTGGTCGAACATGTACTCCGCGGCTTCACCCAGATTGACGATCCACTCCGCCATGGCCGGCGGCCGGATGCCGAAGGCCATGTTTTGCGCATAGGTGGCGCAGGTGGCGTGGTTGTCGCCGCAAATGCCGCAGATGCGGCTGGTGATGAAGTGAGCGTCCCGTGGATCCTTGCCCTTCATAAAAATGCTGTATCCGCGGAAGATCGACGAAGTGCTGTGGCATTCGGCCACCTGCCGGTTCTCGAAGTCGATCTTGGTGAAAATTCCCAGGCTGCCCACAATGCGGGTGATCGGATCCCAATTCATTTCCACCAGGTTTCTTCGCTTGGTGGGAGCCTCTTGTGTTGGTGCAGTAATCGTGGCCATTCGATCGCTCCTCTCAGTAGGTTCTGGGGTGATAGCCGGTGGTAAGTTCAGCCCGCGGATGCCGCCACTTCGGCTCTTTGTTGACCGTGCTCTGAGTCATCGAGCGCAGGGCGGCAACAGCTCGCCCGTAGGCGCTGGCTGCTCCGGTCGAGACTCTCGCGCCGGGGGGTTCATCCATAAATGGCATGAACTTGTCGGGAAATCCCGGCATGGTGCAGCCAATGCAGATTCCGCCCACGTTGGGGCAGCCTCCGATGCCGTTCATCCATCCTCGCTTGGGGACGTTGCAGTTGACGACCGGCCCCCAGCAGCCCAGCTTCACGATGCATTTCGGGGAGCCGTAAGCGGTGGCGAAATCTCCCTGCTCGTAATATCCGGCGCGATCACAGCCCTCATGAACCGTTTTGCCGAACAGCCAGGTGGGCCGCAGCTGATCGTCCAGAGGAATCATCGGCGCCAGGCCTGAAACCTGGTAAAGCAGGTAGAGAACCGTCTCCATGAAGTTGTCAGGCTGCACCGGGCACCCGGGCACGTTGACGATCGGAAGGCCTGCTTTTGAGCGCCAATCCCAGCCCAGGTAGTCCGCCAATCCCATGCAGCCGGTGGGATTTCCCTGCATGGCATGGATGCCGCCATAGGTGGCGCAGGTGCCGATGGCCACTACCCCCAGCGCTTTCGGAGCCAGCCGATCAATCCATTCATTGGTGGTGATGGGCTGGCCGGTTTTGGGATCAGTCCCCAGACCCGCCCAGTATCCTTCTTTCTTGATGCTTTCGTTTGGAATGGACCCTTCCACGACCAGGACAAAAGGATCGAGTTGACCCTTTTCGGCCTGATACCAGTACTTCATGAAATCATCGCCAACTTCATAGGCGAGCACAGGATTGTGCAGGTGCACTTTGGGCAGCCCGGGGATAGCTCCCAACAATACGTCTTCAATACTCGGTTGGGTTGCTGCGGTAACCGAAACCGAGTCCCCATCGCAGCCCAGGCCGGCGGTGATCCAAACTATGTGGACCTCCGCGACTGCCGGCGCTTTTTGCGTGGAACGACCATACGGAACTCCCTCCGCTGCCATAGCTGGGCTCTCCTTTCAAATCACGCACTTGGATGAACAATGCCAAAAGGACAACACACGCGAGAACCACGAGGAGCCGCTTGCCTCCTCGAGAAAATCGGGCCAATGCCGGCGGGAACTGGGCGCCGACAAGATGTCAGGTACCCTTCCCGCCCCATAACATCAAGCCGCGATTGCCGCCGCAAGCGGGCCTTGCCTTTTTTTCGATTCGTGAATACTCCCATACGGGCTATCGGGGATTCCCCGATAGCTCTTGGATACGCGCGCTAAGCGCTCTTGGGTCGAATGCTCCACTGGATGGCATGCTGTACCAGTTGGCGGGCGCTGTGCAGAGACAGCTTTTCTTTGAGGTGTGCCTGGTAGGATTCCACGGTTTTGATGCTGAGATGCAACTCCTCGGCGATCTGGCGGGTGCCGTGGCCTTCGCCGATAAGGCGGAAAACTTCCAGCTCCCGGTCGGTCAAGTCAGCCATGGGAGATGCCGAACCCGCCGATCCGCCGATGTAGTGCTGCAGCATGCGGTTGGCGATGCGCTCACTGACATAAATTTCGCGATTCAGAATTCTGCGCAGCGCAACCAGGACCTTTTCGGTGGCTTCCTGTTTCATGATGTAGCCATTGGCGCCGGCGCGCAGAGCGCGCTCCGCATAAATCGATTCGTCATGCATGGAAAGGATCAGCACCGGAAGATGCGGATATCGGATGCGAACACTCTTCAGCAGCTCCAGACCGTCGGGCCCGTTCAACGAGATGTCGAGGATAAGGATGTCCGGGTGGCAGAGGGGAATCTTCTGCATTGCGGACTGGGCTTCCTCGGCTTCGCCGCAAACCATCAGGTCACGTTCTCCATCGATGAGCAAAGTCAGACCCTGGCGAATGATGGGGTGATCATCCACCACCATGACGCGGACTTTCTTGGCCGACCCCGCATGCTGTGCTTGCATAATTACTCCTGCGATCCGCTTGCCCGGATGGGGAAAAGACAACTTACCACGGTTCCTCCGGCGGGCCCTTGGCGATGCACTTCCAGGGTGCCGCCGATCATGCCCGAGCGGTAATTCATGATCTGAAGCCCGACTCCCGAACCCCGCGCCAGCGGCTCGGCGATACCGGAACCATCGTCGCGGATCACCAGAGTTCCACGGCCCGACTGCGACGACAGGCCGATTACAATGCTGCCCGCGTGGCCGTGCTTGATGGAGTTGTTCACTGCCTCCTGGGTGATGTGGTACAGATGGGTGGCCAGCGCCGCGTCTTCGATCAACACCGGTTGCGGACACTCAAAACTGCACTTTACCCCGAATAGATGCGAAATTTCGCCGGCGTGAAACTGCAGCGCCGACATCAGTCCGTGGGCATCGGAAACCACCGGCAGCAGGCCGCGGGAAAGCTGGCGCGTGCGCGAAATCGCATCGTTGACCAGTTCCACGATTTTGGCCGCCTCGGCCGCTTCGGGAGCATTCTTCTCCGCCAGTTTATTCTGTTGCACCTTGGCCATGAAGGCGATCCCGGTCAGGTGCTGGCCCAAGCCGTCGTGCAGATCCTGCCCGATGCGGCGTTGCTCGCGGGCGCTGATCTCGAGAATGGTCTTCTCCAGGTTCTTGCGCTCGCTGATGTCGCGAATCGCGCTTGAAACCAGAACGCCTTCTTCCGTCTCCAAGGGACTCAGGCTGATTTCTACGGGAAACTGGTGGCCAGCCTTGTGCAGCGCATAAAGTTCGACGCCCGCCCCCATGGGTCTCACTCGCGGCTCAGCGAAGAAATTGCGGCGATGGATCGGATGCTTTTCGCGTAGCCGCTCAGGCACCAGGATCTCGATGCTCTTTCCCAGGAGTTCATGGCGCTGATAGCCAAATAATTTTTCCACCTGCGCATTCACCAGAACGATCTTGCCCTCGCCGTTCACGACGACTACCGCATCGGGCGCCGCTTCCAGCAAGCCGCGGAATTTCAATTGCGCCCGTTTCTGTTCCGTGACATCAATGCCCGATGCAATTACGTAGGCAGGAGTGTGGGCGGTAGCCGGAAGTTGGGTGATGGTCCAGGCGATGACGTGCTGACCGCCCACGCGTGTTATCCAGGAACTTTCATATCCATGCGGGACGGGATTGCCCAGGGCCTCGTAGAAAGCAGCCTGGAACGCCTCCGCATCCACAACCGAGCAGAAATCCCAGAGGTGCTTGCCTTGCACCTCCTCGAATGCATAGCCCATCATCCGCTCACAGGCTCGATTGAAACGAATGACGCGTCCGTGCTCGTCCAGAACCATAACCAGGGCGCCGACAGTATCCAGGATCGCAGAGACGAAATTCCGTTCTTCCTGAAGCTGACCCTCGGTCCGCTTGAGATCGGAGATATCGAAGGCCACTCCATGAATGAACCATGGACGCCCGTCTTCCCGGCGCATCATCTTGGCCTCGCAGTGGAACCAGATGACTCGGCCGTCGCGGGCAATCACCCGGTACGCGGAACGCAGCGGTTTTCCGGAAAGGAACATGGCCGCCGCCTCGGTGCTCCACCGCTGCTTGTCCTCGGGGTGAATGTGCTCGTACCAGCGAACCGGATCTTCCAGCCACTCCTCCTGGGAATAGCCCAGCACCGCTTCGATCTGCGGGCTGACGTAGGCTCCTCCGATTCCACGATCGAGGTAGGCCATGAAGACTACCGCCGGAAGCTGCTCCAGCAGCGCGCGGTATTTGGCTTCAAGATTGGGTGCGCGATCTTCGCCGGCGTAACTGCCGACCGCGCGCGCAGAATCCGGACCGGCAGAATTTGAAAATACGCCGGCTAATTCCTTGAGAATTTCAGCTGCGGCATCAAGATCGGGCAATGCCTCGGGAGAAACTTCCTCCGCAGCGTCGCGCGGAACATGCAGATCGGCGGAAGTTTCAGAGAACGAACTCATTTTTCCCAAAGCCAGTCCGGCGGCGAGCCTGTGGCGCGGCGCCCCCGAGCTTATGCCGCAGATGCACTCCGTTCAATTTTCCAGAGCCGAATTCACACCGCTCAGGATTGCGCCCGCCTCCTCCACGCCGGCTCTTTGTTCAGAGAAGCCTGCGTAAAGCGCCGTAGCGCGTGGATCGCTCTTCCATAAGTCTGAACCGCGCTGGAGGAAAGCAGCGAACCCGGCGGCTGGTTCATGAAAGGCATGAACTTGTCGGGGAAGCCCGGCATCGTGCATCCGATGCAGATGCCGCCCACATTGGGGCAGCCGCCGACCCCGCCCATCCAGCCGCGTTTGCCCACATTGCATTGCACCACCGGCCCCCAGCATCCCAGCTTTACGATGCAGACCGGGGATCCATATTCATCGGCGAATTGCGCCTGTTCATAGTATCCGCCGCGGTCGCATCCCTCATGAACCGTCGAGCCAAACAACCACGTGGGCCGCAACTGGGCGTCCAGCGGAATCATGGGCGCGTGGCCCGCCGCCATATGCAGAAGATGCAACAAGGTCTCCGTGATGTTGTCGGGCTGCGCCGGACAGCCAGGGACGCAAACGATCGGGATTTCAGCCTTCGAGCGCCAACCCCAGCCGAGATAGTCCGGCAGACCCATGCAACCGGTGGGATTGCCCTCCATGGCATGAATCCCGCCGTAGGTAGCGCACGTTCCTGCCGCCAGCACCGCCCAGGCCTTCGGCGCCAGACGGTCAATCCAAGCACAGGTGGTAATGGGCTGTCCCGTAATCCTGTCCGTGCCGAATGAGGCCCAGTAGCCTTGCTCCTTATTGTTCTCGTCGGGGATCGAGCCCTCGATCACCAGAATGAACGGCCGATCCGAGGCTCCATCGGCCGCGGCGTGGAAGTACGCCATGAACTCCTCCCCATTCTCCGCCGAGAGAAAGGAGTTGAACAGGCGCACCTTGGGAATCCAGGGCAGGGCTCCCAGCACAAGATCCTCGATGCTCGGCTGCGTGGCAGCGGTCATGGCGATGGTGTCGCCATCGCATCCCAACCCCGCAGTAATCCACAGGATGTCGATTTCAGAAATCATTGCCTGAAGCCCGGATGGTGAATTGCCGGAACGCTCCGGCGTGGACTGTCAGCGCCAGACTGATCTGGACGTTCTCGCCGGAGCAAACGGCCTACATCTTACCGGATCATTGGCTTTGCGGCACGCCCGAACCTGCTCGCCACCATTCAGGCAAAACGGGAGGAGCGCGAATTTCACGCCGTGCCTGATCGGCGCGTACCGCATGATCGCAGGCGAGTACGGCCCGAGTAAACTCGGCCCTCCCGGGTTCTCCTGCAGTTCAGGCGAACCAGAAAGACCCGCCGCGCATCCAAGTCACGCGCAATTAGGAAGATCCATGGTTCCACGTGGGCACAGCCGGCCTCGGCTGTTCGGCGGAGCGCAGCTTCGCAGTCCGCTGGCCGGCAGTCGACAATTCAACCCCAGGAAGCCTGACGCATGAGCGCGCTTCTCATTCCCTCGCTGCCGCAACTCACCGGGAGGAGGCGGCTTCTATTTGCCGCTCTTTTCGCCGCTATCGCAGGCATGATTCTGCTCGGGGGAGTGTTCTGGCCATTTCGTGAAGCGGCATTCGTTCGCTCGCTGCGCGAAGCCACCTGTACCCAAGTGAGCCTTGAGAACTTTCACCCTACTTATTTCCCTCGGCCCGGCGCCATTGTGGAAAATGCGGTCTTCAGCGGGTTCTCGGCAAGAACTTCGCCACCCCTTGCCACCATACGCACGCTCACAGTCCAGAGCAGCCTTTTCGGCCTGATCAGGAAGCACATCTCATTCATCCGCGCCGAAGGCATGGAAGTAAATATTCCTCGAGGGCAAGCGGCCAGCGGAACCTGCAGTCCGAGCAGAATCACTGTCGATGAACTTACTGCGCCGGGAGCAATTCTGAATTTCGAGTCCCGCGATCCCGGCAAGGCTCCGACCAGATTCGTCTTCCGCACCGCCATTTTCCGCGGCCTGAATACCGATCGATCCGTTTCCTTCACCGCGGATTTCTCCAACCCGGAGCCGCCGGGCCAGATCAGCGCCTCGGGCAGGTTCGGCCCCTGGAAGGACAGCAATCCCTTCCAGACTCCGGTGTCAGGCGAGTACTCCTTTCAGAATGTCGATCTGGGTGTCTTCAAGGGCATAACCGGAATCCTCACTTCGGAGGGTAAATTCGAAGGAGTCCTCGACCAGATTGCGGTTCGAGGCACAACTGAGACTCCGCGGTTCAGGGTGGCCTCGAGCAGCCACGAAGGCGATTTGAAGACTCGATTTGCGGCCACGGTAAGCGCAAAGACCGGAAACGTCTTTCTTACGGAAGTGGCAGCCAGCATTTGGCAAACTACATTTAGCGCCACCGGCAGCGTCGAGAACGACCCAAAACAGGACGGAAGAGTTACGAGGCTGGAGATAAGCACGAAAGACGGGCGGGTGCAGGACTTGCTGAAGCTGTTTATCAAAGACGAAAGATCTCCTTTGGGCGGCACTGTCAGTTTCCGCAGCCACGTGATCCTTCCCCCGCAGAAGCACCCTTTTCTGAAGGTAGTGGAATTGACAGGAGACTTCGGCATCGCTGCCGGCGAGTTCTCTAACTCATCTACGCAGGAACGCATCGACAAGCTGAGCGCCGAGTCCAGAGAACAGAACGATCAGAACCCTCCCGTGGTGCTCTCGGACTTGAACGGCCATGTGGACCTCCGGAATGGCGTCGCTGCATTTTCCGGGCTTTCCTTCCATGTGCCCGGAGTCGCAGCTGAAATGCACGGTACCTACGGGCTGATTTCCGAACATGTAGACCTGCACGGAACCATGAAACTCGATTCCACCCTTTCGCATACCGCTCACGGCGGCCGAGCTCTGCTGCTGAAGGTCATCGAGCCCTTTTTCAAAAGGCATCCAAAGGGATCGGAAGTTCCCGTGAAGATCGCCGGAACGTACCAGCGCCCGTCCTTCGGCCTGGATCTCGGCGCCCGGAAAGAGAACAAGGTAGAAAAGCGGCTCGAGCACCTGTACCAGCACGCTAGCAAGTGACCCACAGCCCGATGTAGAAGACGGGCAGTCTCGATGTGTGGGGACGTCTCGTCCGTCCATGCCGAGGGCTCAACGGGGCCGTAATACGTCGTAGCGGGTGACGGTGTAGCCGAGCGCCGCTCCCAGGAACACATCGGAAGGGAAGTGCGCACTGGTGGTAACACGAGACAAGCTCACCGCGGTCGCGAAACCATATACAAGGAATGGCACCCAGCGGTGAGTATGATAGCGGCGAGCTACGACTGTGGCCACGGCAAAGGCACCCGCCGCATGCCCGGAAGGGAAGCTGCTGCCTTTGAACGGGGACTTGCCTCCGGCGAAGAATGTGTCATTCAATGGCGCGCCGGGCGGAACGTCAGACGGCCGTTTTCTGCGCGAGATTGCCTTTATCGCCAGATCAACTACGGCGCTGTCGGCATAGGCCTCGCCCGCCAGCAACGAAGTACTTATCGCGTAGGGATCGTGTCGAATGTAGCCCGTAGTCAGCAGCGAGGCGGGTAGCAGAATCACTTCGGCCGTGGTGATGGGCGCATCGAAGGTGTCGTTCAGGTCATCCAGTTGACCGCCATGGTTGCGGAAATAGGGCATGATGTGCGGGTCGGCAACGATGAGCCCCGCCGTGCCGCCAACAATGGCCAGCGTTGGTAACCAGGCGTGTCCTTTGCTCAATTGGCGCGGAAAAAGCCAGATATCCTTCTGATCGTGCAGGAAGTCACGCGGCAGGCTTCGCCAGCTGACATTTCGGCACGGAGCCTGGTTGCCATCGGGCGAACATTCCTGAATCTGTGATGGACTGTCGGGCAGGTTCATCCTAGGAGCCTGCGAATATGCCGGGTCCTTCTCGAATATAAACAGCATCGCCCCAAGGGCGAAAAGCGCCATAAATCCGCGGTTTGCCATTTTGGAGTTCGGTTTTGATGCATTCCCGCGCCCAGGTGGTGGCTTTTGATGCCTGCAAGTTACTTTTGAAAGGGCGCGACATTACCGCCGAGGGTTGTTCTCTACAGGCAAGATTGCTGTTTCAGCAGGCATTTCAGCGTCCCGGAGCCCTGCTGCAGAATTTTGCACTCGGTTGTTCCAGGCCGGGCAAGCATAAAGAGCTGCGAAAGCGACGAGAACCGGAACCAACCTACGGTGTTTCCCCGACATCTGAATGCAGCTACGGAGACCGACTATGTCTCAGCCTCTGAATCCCCTGGAAGAAAACCTGGAAGCGCAGGACTTTGAGCTCCTGGCAGCGACTTTCGATGGCCCTGATACGGATAGGCTGTTTGAGCTGTTCGCGACGCTGGCCGCTCTGTGCCAGGAAAAGGCCCGAGTCATCGAGGAAATCAATAAGGCGATGCCCTCCCAAGCCAGGAGTCTTCCCCAACCGGCAGGCGAAGTTCGCCCGCGTGGCAAGGTAATTCCCTGGCCCACGACTGCGGTCGCAAAGTCACGAAAGCGAGCCGGACAGAAGTAGGGCACGCTGGTTGATCGCGCACCTAGAGAGTCCCCCGCCTTCCCGCCGGTGATCCTGGGCGATGCGAACGCCCGAGCGAGTTTCTAATATTCCCATTTACCTTCATAGGCGTGCTTCAAGCCCGCGATATCCAGCTTCTGCATTTTCAGCATGGCCTGCATCACACGCGCGGATTTCTCAGCGTCTTTGTCTCCCAGCATTTCGCCGAGGGCGGACGGCACGATTTGCCACGAGACCCCATACTTATCCTTCAGCCAGCCACAGCGTTCCTTTACTCCGCCCGCCGAGAGCTTTTCCCAGAAATGATCCACCTCCTCCTGGGTTTCGCAGTTCACGAAAAACGAAATCGCCGGCGTGAAGGAGAACAACGGGCCACCATTGAGGGCAATGAATTCTTCGCCCTCGAGCTGAAAGCTCGCCGTCATTACGCTGCCTTTCGGGCCAGGACCGGCTTCCCCGAAACGCCTGACGGTTCCGATTTTCGAATTCTTGAAAATGGAGGTGTAAAACTTCGTGGCTTCTTCGGCCTGGTCGTTGAACCACAGAAACGGGGTAATTTTCTGCATGATCGCTCCGGTAATCTCTTTCGCGTGACTTTTATGAATCAAGCTTTGGGCAGTCCAGGGATTTCGATCATAGGCCGGATTTCCACCGTGCCCTTGGCCGCGCCCGGAATCTGACCGGCGATTTCGATAGCCTCGTCCAGATTGCCGGCATCGATCAGAAAGTAGCCGCCGAGCTGCTCGCGCGTTTCCGCGAACGGACCATCTGTGACCAGACGCTTCCCTTCGCGTACCTGGACACTGGTCGCGGTCGAAACCGGCTGCAGCGGAGCGGCGCCGAGGCAGTGCCCGTTGGCTCTCAACCGCTGTGCCAGCTCACCCGACTTGCTATAACATTCCTGGCGTTCTTCCTCGGTCCAAACATCCTCATCCGCATAAATCAGCAGCATGTATTTCATGGTATGCGTCTCCGGTGACAGCTCGAATTCTCGACGTGAATCGTGCCTTACTTCTTGCCTGCGATCTGGGCCCGCATGCGTTCTTCCTGCGCCTTGACTTCGGGCGGAAGGGCGTCGCCGAAATCTTCGGCTTCGTACACTTGCCGGATTTCTACTTCTCCCTCGCGGAATGGCGCCCGCTTGAGCCACTCGATAGCTTCCGGCAGAGAGTTGACCTTCCACAGCCAGAAGCCAGCGATCAGTTCCTTGGTTTCGGCGAAGGGACCGTCGATGACATTGCGGGCCGCGCCCGAAAACTTCACCCGCGCTCCTCTGGAACTCGGCTGCAGGCCATCGGCAGCCAGCATCACACCGGCCTTGACCAGTTCCTGGTTGAACTTGCTCATTTCAGAAAACAATTCCTTGCTGGGAAGAATGCCGGCTTCCGAATCTTTATTAGCCTTTACGATGACCATGAACCGCATGATGTTCCTCCTTGGCTGATTTCAGTCACGGATTTCGTGTTTCTACCGGTATATCGAACGCCGGGCAGCCAAATCGACACCCTTTGTCGACAATATTTACAATTTAGAGATGCCGTTCGATGCCGCGGAAGCGGTTGAGGTAGTGTATCGCTCGGATTGGGGCAGAATTGTGGCGGCCTTGATCGGCCTGGTGGGGGATTTCGATCTCGCCGAAGAAGCGGCGCAGGAAGCCTTTGCCGCAGCAGTGGATCAATGGCCGCTGACCGGCGTCCCCGAGTTCCCGCGCGCCTGGATCATCAAAACCGCCCACAACAAGGCAATCGATCGCATTCGCCGCAGAACTCGCTTTGAAGAGAAACTCGAGACCTATGTCCACTCAGGCATGGTTCGCGAGGTGGAAGAGCCGGACTACGATAGCGAAGCCATTCCCGACGATCGCCTGCGGCTCATTTTTACCTGCTGCCACCCGGCGCTCGCGCCCGAAGCCCAGGTAGCGCTGACCCTTCGCACGCTATGCGGTCTCGAAACCGATGAGATCGCACGCGCTTTTCTCGTGCCTGCAACGACCATGGCCCAGCGGCTGGTGCGGGCCAAACGCAAGATTCGCGATGCCGGCATTCCCTATGTGGTGCCGGAAACCTCCGACATGGCGCCACGTCTCGATGCGGTGCTGACGGTGATCTATCTCGTATTCAACGAAGGTTACGCGGCCACGCGCGGCGGGCCGCTGGTGAGAACCGACCTTTGCGCAGAAGCCATTCGCTTGGGCCGGCTGGTGCGATCGTTGATGGGACCCAATCCGGCGGCCGAAGCCACCGGCCTGCTTGGGCTCATGCTGTTA
>Ga0335080_10005502_pt1 | contig 13039 bp, 10 predicted proteins | sample Lox_Sample_34_FD_206720 | JGI IMG/M metagenome (GOLD analysis project Ga0335080, IMG submission 206720) | Soil microbial communities from Loxahatchee National Wildlife Refuge, Florida, United States - Lox_Sample_3.4 | ecosystem: Environmental > Terrestrial > Soil > Wetlands | place: USA... | reverse complement strand
GATTGCTGCCGGTCTTGAAGGCCGACTCGATCGACGCGGTCGTCGGCGTCCCCGAGATCTTGCTGAGCGCCGCCTGCACGTTCATCACCGTCGCGAATCCGGCCACCGACGGCGAGTCGATCAGGGTTCCCGGTGCCCCCCACTTCTTGATCGCGGCCTGGAATAGCTGAGCCTGCTGGCTCGTCCCGGTCGGGAGGATGAACGGTGAGGCGATGTACATGCCCTCGGCTCCGCCGGCGGAGGCAGTGATCACCGGCGGCGCGCCACACGGATCGATACCCATGAGCTTGCCGCTGTACCCGACGCTCTTGAGCGACTTCAGCACGTTGCCGCAGCCATTCGGCACGTCGATATAGGCGAGGTCCGCACCGCTGGACTGGATCAGCGCGGCCTGCGGACTCGGGTCCGGGGAGGTCGGCGAGAGCGGGACCTGCTTGACCGTGGTCACGCCCGCTGCCTTGAACACCGGGACGATCTGGGGCAGGATCGACTCGCCCTGAGGGTTCGAGAAGTACATGAGCGCCACGCTCTTGACCCCGAGCGTCTTGCCCGCGTACACCGCGGCCGCCGCGTTGTCGCCGACGCTCACCGACCAGAACTGGATCGAGTTCGGGGCCTTGAACGGGACCGGCGTAAACGGGATGCCGCCGATGTAGGCGAGGTTGGCGTGGCCGTAGATCGGGATCGACGCGGGCGCGCCGACGTCGGCCGCGCCGAGGATCGCAAGCGGATGCTTGGCCACGAGCTCGTTGGCGCACTTCGCGGCGCCGGCCGGCGTCCCGTCGCCGATGCAGCTGTCGATCTGGATCGGGTGGCCGTTGATGCCGCCGAGGTAGTCGTTCACATAGTTCATGGCGGCGATCGCGCCCTGTCGAGCCTCGGGGAACGTGACCGGACCGGTCTCGTCGTTGATCATCCCGAACACGTACGGGCTGCCGGTTGCCTTCTTCGGCGTGCCGAACGAGAACGAGCTCGCGGCCGCCGTCGTCGTGCTCGTGCCGCCGCCAGACGACCCGCTGCTGTTGCTGCTGCCAGCGCTGGTGGTGGCGCTGCTGCTGCTCGAGCTGCTCGATCCGCATCCGGCGGCCAGAAGCCCGGTGACGGCCACCGCGGCCGCCAGGCTGAGCCATCTGGAAGATCTCATCTGTGCTCTCTTCTCCTCGTTGGTTTGGGTCTGTCGGTCAGGTGATATGGACGTCTGTCAGGCAGCGGCGGCTTCGCCCAGGTAGCTGGCTGCCAGCAGCTCCCGCCGCTCGCGAAGCTCGGCCGCGGGCCCTTCGAGCGCGATGCGGCCGTGGGTCAGGACGTAGGCCCGGTCCGAGATCTCGAGCGCCAGCGCGACGTGCTGCTCCACGAACAGCACGCTCGCCCCGAGTTCGTCGGCCACCCGGCGGAGGATCGGGAGCAGGCGCTCGACGATCACCGGTGCCAGGCCGATGCTCATCTCGTCGACGAGCAGCAGCTTCGGCCGCGTCACCAGCGCGCGCCCGATGGCCAGCATCTGCTGCTCGCCACCGGACAGCAGCCCCGCCTTGCGGTTCAGGCACTTCTCCAGCTCGGGCAGCATCTCGAGCAGTTCCCGCTCGCGAGGACCGTTGCGCCCGCCGGCGAGCCGCAGGTGCTCGCGGACCGTCAGGCCGGGAAACAGCGCGCGTCCTTCGGGCACCAGCGCGAGGCCCCGCCGGGCGAGAACGTGGGCCGCGGTGCCCCCGACATCCTCCCCCGACATCTCGATCGCGCCCGAGATCGGCCGGTTCAGCCCGGCGATGGTCTCCAGCGTCGTCGTCTTACCCGCGCCGTTCGGCCCCAGCAGGGCTACGACCTCACCCGGTGCCACCTCCAGGTTGACGTTGCGGACGACGGGAATCTGCTGGTAGCCCGCGAACAGGTCCTTGAGCCGCAGGGCGTGACCCGAAGCGGTGCTAGTTGCTTGCGGCGGCATGATGCGCTCCTAGGTAGGCCTCGATCACGCGCGGGTCCTCGCGGATCTGCGCCGGCGTGCCGGTCGCGATCTGCCGCCCGAAGTCGAGGACCATGAGGTGGTCGCAGACACTGAGGACAAGTCCCATGTCGTGGTCGATGAGGAAGACCGTCACGCCGTGCTCCTGGGGCAGCGAGCGCAGACGCTTTCCCAACTCGTTGCTCTCGTCGGTGTCGAGCCCGGCGGCCGGCTCGTCGAGCAGCACGAGGCGTGGCTGGCGGGCGAGCGCCCGGCCCACGCCGACCAGCTTTCGCTTTCCGAGCGAGATCTCCGACGGGTAGCGGTCGACCACGTCCTCGAGCCCGCACACCGAGATGGCCCAGTCGACCCCGGAGCGGTCGGGCGGCCGGTGAGGCATGAACAGGTCTCGGAGCGCCGAGGGAACCGTGACGTGCTCGCTGGCGACCAGGAGGTTCTCGTCGACCGTGAGGTCGTCGAACAGCTCGACCGACTGGAACGTGCGGGCCAGGCCGAGGCGCGCCCGTCGGTAGGGGCGAAGGCGGCTGACGTCGCGCCCGCCGAAGGTGACCCTGCCGGCGGCGGGGCGGGTGTACCCGGTCAACGCGTCGACCATCGACGTCTTGCCGGCGCCGTTGGGCCCGATCAGGCCGAACACGGTGCCCTCGACCACGCGCAGGTCCACGTCGGCCACGGCGACCACGCCGCCGTAAGTGACGCGAAGCCCGCTGACGTCGAGCAGCGACTCGCCTGTTTTTGCCGTCTCAGTCATCTCTCCTCACTCGGCGCCAGAAACTGTACACAGTTTTCGTCCTTGTGTCCAGAGCTTGATTGCGAGCACAAGTTATGCCTGTGTTAGCTGCTCGCCGTGCAGGAACCTCGCCCAGCGACCGACCAGCTCCTCGGCCACCTCGCCTGCTCCGGGCGCCTGGCCGCCGAGCCGCTCACCCGGCCCGCCATCACCCCACGTCCCGAACAGCAACGGGACCTCGACTGTGTGCGTTGCGCGAAGCTGCGGGCCGGCCCCGGGGTGATCGACCACGTAGCGGCTCACGCGCCCGCCGGCTGCGGCGCGGGCGTCGGCCCACCGCGCCAGCGGTCCGGCGACGATCGCGTCGGTGGCGACCGCGACCAGATCACTGTCGTATCGGTCAAGCACCTCGTGCGGGTCCTCGCCGGGGTACAGGTGGGCGACGATGTCCGGGACGCGCTCGGGCGGTGGCGCGGGTCGCCACGGCGCGTCGAAGAAGAACGTGCCCTCGTCCGCGGTGTGGCCGATCAGCACGTCCACGTCACGAGAGATGCCGGGGTTTGCCGCCGGCGACACCGGGACGATCTGCGGGTCCAGGGTGGGGAGCGCGCCGCCGCGGGTGCCGCGATATTCCGGGCGCTCGAGCAGTTCCTCGTGCAACGCCACGATCCGCCCGGCCGGAAGCGAGCGCAACTCGGTGGGATCGGCGAGCGTCTCGGCCCAGCGCATCGCAAGGTCGGCGGGCTGGATCAGGTCACCCAACGGGGGCGACTGGAGGATCGTGCGGTTGAACAGGCCGTCGGCGGCGGGCGCCGCCAGCAGGTCGATGGCACACAGCGCCCCGGCCGACTGGCCGGCCACCGTCACCCGCCCCGCGTCGCCACCGAAGCTCGCGATGTTCACGCGCACCCACTCGAGCGCGGCGATCTGGTCGAGTAATCCCCAGTTGCCGGCGGGCGTGCCCAGATCCGGGTGCCACAGCCAGCCGAGGCTCCCCAGCCGGTAGTTGACGGTCACGACCACCGCGTCGGCTTTCGCCGCCAGCCAGCCACCGTGGTAAAGGCTCGCGCCGGCATGGCCGATTGCGAACCCGCCGCCGTGCAGCCAGACCATCACGGGCCGTGGGTGCTCGGGCGAGAGCGAGGGCGTGTACACGTTCAAGCTCAGACAGTCCTCGCTGGTAGGCGGCATCGGCCCGTGCGTGAATCGCGCCACCGGGCGGTCGGGCTGTGGCGCGGCAGGCCCGCCCCGAACCGCGTCGTGCACGCCGGTCCACGGATCCGCTGGGCCCGGGGCCACGAACCGCTCGGCCCGCGCGTACGGGATCCCGAGGAACTCGACGCCGTCGGCACCGCGCAGACCCGACAGCGCGCCGGCTGCGGTCTCGGCTCTCGCCGCTCCGGTCCTCACGCGCCCGGTCGCCGGGGGCCCGCCGGCCACGGTCAGCGCGCCGGCGCGGCCGCCTGGCTCGCCGCCGCCTCCGGATGGCCGTCGGACCAGGAGATCACCGGGTTGCGCAGGACGCCCACCCGCTCGATCTCCGCCTCGACCACGTCACCCGGCCGCAGATACAGCGACGCGGCGTCCTCACTGAAACCCGCCACACCGGAGACGGTGCCCGTCGAGACGATGTCACCCGCGCTGTACCCCATCGCCGAGTAGTGGCTGATGATCTCCGGAACGGTGACCGACATGTTCCTCATGTTCGAGCGCTGACGGACCTCACCGTTCACCCGCAGCTCCATCGACAGCTGGCTCGGGTCTCCGACCTCATCCGGGGTGACAATCCACGGCCCGATCGGCACGAACGTGTCGATGCTCTTGGACAGGCAGAACACTCCGGCCTTCATCTCCTCGCGCTGGATGTCGCGTGCGGTGATGTCGTTGAAGACGATGTAGCCGGCGATGTAGTCCTCCGCCTCCTCGGGCGAGAAGAACTTGCCGGCCTTGCCGATGATCACCGCAAGCTCGAGCTCGTAGTCCAGCTCGTTCGTCATCGCCTCCGGATACACGATCGGATCGTCGGGGCCGATGATCGCGTCGATGTTCTGGAAGAACACGATCCACGGCAACACCGGATGCGACCAGTTCACCCGCGTGGACTCCTCGTGGTGCTCGCGGAAGTTGCCGGCGGTGTGGAAGAACTTCTTCGGCACGATCGGCGCCCGCAGCGTCACATCGTCCAGCGGCGTGACCCGACCGGTCCGCTCCGCGCCACCGCCGAGCTCGAAGTACCGGCGCATGTCGGGGACGTCGAGCTCGAAAACCTGGCCGTCGACCAGCTCTCCAACCCGACCGTCGTCGTAGGTCACCAGCTTCATGTCAGCTCCTCCTGGCGGTTTCGGACGCGGGCTTCGGCGCCGCTGCGCGCCAGAGTATAGACAGAACAGCAAACTGTATGCAAGTTGTGCGGCTGCCTACTGACGGCCGGCCCGGGGGCGCAACCGCCGGGCTACGCCCGCGCCCGCCGCGCGATGTCCGCGCCGCCGGGCTACGCCCGCGCCCGCCGCGCGATGTCCGCGCCGCCGCCCTACGCCCTCGCCGCCGCCCTACGCCCGCGCCGCCGCCCTACCGCGCCGGCGAGCCGATAGCGCCCGCGACGTCCCCAGCGCCGCCGCGCGCACGGCCGGCGCCAGACGGTCTGCCGCCACCATGTCGCCCGCCTTGGCCACGATCGACAAGGCCGCGATGACCTCACCGCGCGCGTCGGTGATCGGCGCGGCCACCGACAGCGCATCGTCGGTCACCTGCCGGTCGCTGATCGCCACGCCGTTCCGCCGGACCTCGGCCAAGACCCGCTTCAGCCGAGCCGGGTCGGTGATCGTGTGATCGGTGAACCGCCGGAGGGGCCCCTCCAACACCGAGCGCTGCACGCCCTCCGGGGCGTGTGCGAGCAACACCAGCCCGATCCCGGAGGCGTGCAAAGGGAACCGCCCGCCCACCCGAGTGAGGACCCCGACCGCGCGCCGCCCCGCGATCCGCTCGATGTAGACCACGTCGTGCCCCTCGCGCACCCCGAGCTGGACGTTCTCGTGGGTCACCTCGTACAGGTCTTCCAGGAACGGCAGGGCGGCCTCACGCAGAGGCACCCCGCGCGGTGCCAGCGACGCGATCTCCCAGAGCCGCAGGCCCACGCGGTAGGACCCGTCGCCCTCGCGCTCGAGCGCGCCCGCGGCGCACAACTCGGCGAGCAGCCGATGCGTCGTGGTGAGCGGCAACGACGCTCGGCGGGCGATCTCGGACAGGGCCAGGCTCGGGCGTTCCGGCGTGAACGCCTCGAGAACCGCGAAGGCCCGCGCGACCCGGCTCGGAGCGGGGTTGGGTGGGATCCCCATCTTCGCATTGTGCCCGTGTCTTCCGCTCAGCGGAAGGGACCATTGCAGTTGGTCGTGCCCGGACCTAGGCTGGCTCGCCAGGTGGGAGAGGCCAAAGCTTGACGTCGACGCCATTTCGCGAGAGCCTGGAAACGCCGGGCCGCTTCAACATTGCGGTGGAGCTCGTGACCGCGCGCGGCCTGGTCACCGCCGAGCGCAGCCGTGCCCTGGTGGAGAAGGCGCGCACGCTGGCCGGGGACCCCCGCATCGACGTGTTGTCGATCACCGACAACCCCGGCGGGAACGCCATGCTCGCGCCCGACACGCTGGGCACCGACCTGCTCTCGCGTGGGCAGCAGGTGATCATCCACCTGTCCTGCAAGGACTGGAACCGCAACGCGCTCGAGAGCCGAGGCTGGAAGCTCGCCTCCGAGGGCTTCGACAACGTCCTGTGCCTGTCGGGCGACTACCCGCTGACCGGCTACGGCGGCACCGCGGCGCCGGTGTTCGACATCGACTCGGTCGGGCTGCTCAAGCTGTACAGCGACATGAACGCCGGCCTGCGCGTCGCGCGCACCGGGGAGCGGCTCGATCGGACCGACTTCTTCCTTGGCTGCGTGGTCACGAATCACAAGCTGCACGAGCGCGAGGTCGTCCCGCAGTACCAGAAGCTCGCCAAGAAGGCGAGAACCGGCGCGCGCTTCGTGATCAACCAGATCGGCTACAACGCGCGCAAGGACGACGAGCTGCTGCGTTACATCGCGCGGGAGCGCCTCGCGGTCCGTGCGCTCGCCAACGTTTACCTGCTCTCGCGCCCGGCGGCGCTCGCCTTCCACGCCGGGAAGATCCCGGGCGTGGTCGTCACCGACGACCTCCTCGCGCTGGCCGACCGTCACGCGGCCTCACCCGACAAGGGACGCGCCTTCTTCCTCGACCTCGCCGCCAAGCAGCTTACGGTCGTGCGCGGCCTCGGGTTCGACGGTGCGTATCTCGGCGGGCACGCCACCGCCGAGACGTTCTTCGAGATCCTCGACCACGCCCACGCGTACGCGCAGGACGATTGGCGCGAGCTCTCGCGCGAGATCCGCTTCGGCCGCGCCGACGAGTTCTACCTGTTCGCGCGCGACCCCGACACGGGCCTCTCCTCTGACGAGCTGAACCCCGACTACGTGAAGTCCAAGAAGAAGCGCCGGACCGACCTGCGCGTGCCATTGAGCTACCGCTTCAGCCGCCGCGTGCACAGCGCCGTGTTCGAACCGGACGGGGCGCTGCACGACGCGGCGCGCTCGTTCTACGCGAAGGTCGACGCGGCCCCGGCCCCGGTCGGCCGCGCGGCGCACGCGCTCGAGCAAGCGGCGAAGGTCCCGATGTTCCACTGCCGCGACTGCGGCGACTGCTCACTGCCCGACATCGCCTACGTGTGCCCGGAGTCGATTTGCGCCAAGAACCAGCGCAACGGCCCCTGTGGCGGGACGCGCGACGGGCTATGCGAGGTGTATGACTCGGAGTGCATCTGGTCGCAGGCCTACGAGCGCCTGAAGGCGTACGGCGAGGAAGAAAAGATGCTCTCCAACCCCGTGGTGGTCAAGGACAACGCGCTGGCGCGAACCAGCGCATGGGCCAACGCGCTCCTGGACCGCGACCACCAGGCCAAGAACGGCGAGCTCAGCGGCTGATCGACAACAACCCGAGAAGGAAGAGAGACCATGGCGGCACGCAATCTTCAGGACGTAATTGACGAGTCCGGCAACGTCGTGCAGTTGCTGCGCAACTCGCAAATCGGCGCCTACATCTACCCGGTGGTCCCGTACGAATTCACCAACTGGCGTCGCGAGCAGCGCGCCTGGCGCGAGACCGCGGTGCTGTTCGACCAGTCCCACCACATGGTGAATTTCTTCTTCAAAGGGCCGGACGCGTTGAAGATGGTCTCGGAGACGGGGATCAACAGCGTGGCCAACTTCCCGGTGAACATGGCCAAGCAGTTCGTCCCGTGCACGCCGGCCGGCCACGTGATCGGCGACGGCATCCTGTTCCACCTCGGGGAGGACGAGTTTGTATGGGTCGGGCGCAATCCGGCTGCCAACTGGCTTCAGTACCGCGCCGAGACGGGCGGCTACAAGCTCGACTTCGAGTACGACCAGCGCTCGCCCTCCCGTCCGTACGGCAAGCCGGTGACGCGCAACGTCTGGCGCTTCCAGATCCAGGGCCCGAACGCCTGGCAGGTGATCGAGAAGGTCAACGGCGGCCCGGTCGAGCAGCTCAAGTTCTTCCGCATGGCCGAGATGAACGTGGCCGGGCAGCGCGTGCGGACGCTGCGTCACGGGATGGCCGGCGAGCCGGGGCTCGAGCTGTGGGGACCGTATGAGTCCTACGACGAGGTGCGAGGCGCGATCCTCGAGGCGGGCAAGGAGCTCGGGCTGGAGCCCTGCGGCGCCCGTGCGTACGCGTCGAACACGCTCGAGTCGGGCTGGATCCCCTCCCCGCTGCCCGCGATTTACACCGGTGAGGAGATGCGCGGCTACCGCGAGTGGCTCGGCGCCGACAGCTACGAGGCCAACAACGCGCTGGCCGGCAGCTTCGTCTCGGACAACATCGAGGACTACTACCTCAACCCCTGGGAGCTCGGCTACGGGCAGTTCGTGAAGTTCGACCACGACTTCGTCGGCCGCGACGCGCTCGAGCAGATCGACCCCGAGACCCAGCGCAAGAAGGTGACGCTGGCATGGGGCGACGAGGACGTGGTCCGGATCCACGCTTCCTTGTTCGAGACCGACGAGGAGCCGTTCCAGTTCTTCGACCTGCCGATCGCCAACTACGGCTCGTCGAACTTCGACTCGGTGCTCGACCTCGAGGGCAACCTGCTCGGGTACTCGATGTTCACGGGCTACAGCAACAACGAGAAGCGCGCGCTGTCGTTGGCCACCGTCGACCCCTCGGTCGAGATTGGCAGCGAGGTCACGGTCGTGTGGGGCGAGCCGGATGGCGGCACGCTCAAGACCACCGTCGACCGTCCGCAAAGGCAGATCAGCGTCCGGGCGATCGTCAGCCCGGTGCCGTATTCCGAGCCGGCCCGGCTGCAGTACGCCGAGGGTTGGAGGACGGCTACGCGGAGTTGAGCACCGCTAGGCGACGTAGCTCGCCGGCGCGCCGACGGCCTCGGTCGCGGCTTGGCTCGGCGTAAGCGCGGCCAGGATCTCGATCCCGCGCTCGAGCTGGTCGGGCGCCAGCGTGAACGGGAGCCGAAGGTGGCGCTCGAGCAGCCCCGCGGCGGCGAACCGCGGCCCGGGCGTGATGTGCAACTGGTGCCGGGCCGCCTCGAGCGACAGGCTGGTGCTGATCGGCTCGGGGAGCTCCGTCCAGAGGTACAGGCCGCCGGGAGGCAGCGTGTAGCGCCACGCCGGCAGGTGCTCGTCGAGCGCCTGCCCCAGCGCGGTCCTCCGAGTCCGGATCAGCTCGCGCCGCTCGCCGAGGATCTCATCCAGCCGCGCGAGCGCGCTCGTAGCCACGAGCTGCTCGAACAGCGGGCTGGCCATGTCGCTGGCGGCCCGCGCCCGCGCCATCCGGTGGATCACCACCGGGTCGGCGCGGGCCCACCCGACGCGCAGCCCTCCCCACACCGATTTGCTCAGCGAGCCGATCGTCACGGTGTGTCCGCTGCCGAAGGCCGCCGCCGGCGCCGGCACGTGCACGTCGTCGAGGTTGAGCTCCACGAACGTCTCGTCGATCACGGCGAGCGTTCCGGCTCGCTCGAGTCCGCCGATCACCCGGCGTCGGGCCACGGCGTCCATGACAAAGCCCGTCGGGTTGTGGAAGTCGGGCATGAGATAGGCCAGCGCCGGCCGGTCCACGCGGGCGATCATTTCGAGCCCCGCGACGTCCCAGCCCTCGTCGCCCATCGGCACCGGCGTCAGCCGCGCGCCGCCCACCCGCAGCGCGTCGAGGGCGGCCGGGTAGCTCGGGAGCTCCACCAGCGCGCGCCGGCCGCGTGGAAGCATCGCGCGAATCGTCAGGTCGAGCGCATGGAGTGCGCCGTTCGTGACCAGGATCTGCTCGGGGCGAGTGGGAAGGCCACGCCGATCGAACCGCGCCGCGATCGCCCGTCGTAGCGACGGGAGGCCAAGCGGGTCGTAGCCGTGGTGGTCGAGCCAGCGAGGAAGCTCGCGGGCCGCGGCGGCGAACAGTTCCTCGAGCACGCCCGGCGCCGGCAACGCGGCGATTCGCATGTCGAGGCCGGGTCCGCCCACGATCGCGTCGGGCGCCGAACGGTGCCCGCCCGGCAGCGTGACCCAACTGCCCGATCCCTGCCGGCTCTCGATGTACCCCTGCTCGCGCAGGCGGTCGTAGGCGCCCGTCACCGTGGTGCGACTGATGCCCAGCACAGCGGCCAGCGTCCGCTCCGCCGGCAGCCGGCTCTCCACCGCGACACAGCCCTCGAGGATCAACGAGCGAAGGGCCGCGGCGAGCCGCTCGCGGCTGGTGCCTTCACGCTGCCAGGGGCCGAGCAGTTCCTCGAGGCGACGGGGCGTCGTAATCGACACATGCCACTTGTAGCAGATTGGCCCATGCGACCGCGGGCCATTTCCTGTCATCCTTCAGTTCATGCCACCGCCCAGGTTGCGCCGGATCGCTCAGCTTTACGCGGGCCTCGTGCTCTACGGCCTCAGTGCGTCGATGATGCTGCTGGCGGGCCTCGGTGTGGATCCGTGGGACGTCCTGCATCAGGGGCTTTCGCGCCGGTTTGGCCTGGGAGTCGGCACCTGGGTCGTGATCGTCGGCGCGCTAGTCCTGCTGCTGTGGATTCCGTTGCGTCAGCGACCGGGTCTGGGCACGATCTCGAACGTGATCGTGATCGGGGTCGTGGTCGACATCGTGCTCGCGATCGCCTCCCCGGTGCACTACTTCCCCGCCCAGCTCGCGCTGATGCTGTCGGCCGTCGTGCTCAACGGAATCGCCACCGGCCTGTACATCGGTGCCGGCCTCGGACCGGGCCCGCGCGACGGCCTGATGACCGGCCTGGCCTCACGCGGTCATTCGATCCGCCTGGTTCGCACCGGAATCGAGCTCAGCGTGCTGCTCTCCGGCTGGCTCCTCGGCGGGACGGTGGGACTCGGAACCGTCGTGTACGCGCTCGGGATCGGTCCGATCGCCCACCTGACGATCCCGCGTCTGGCCATTCGCGCGCCGGCCGGCGGCACGTATGGTGTGCATAACCCCGCGGTGTCAGCGATCGAACCGACGTAACTCGCAACTATCGCTTACCTCCCCTGTTAGGTCCTGTACTGAACAGACACGAAGGGAGGCAGCATGCGCAGAATGCGCTTCGTCGCGGCAATCGTGTTGGTTGCCAGCGGCCTGCTCGCGGTTGCAATCACCTCCGCCGGCAACCCACAGCCGGCCTCGGCCGCCCCGGCCCCGCCTACGGCGACGACCGGGTCACCGTCCAAGCAGGCCCAGTCGAGTGCCACGGTCTCGGGGACGGTCAACCCCAACGGCACCGCGACCAGCTACTACTTCCAGTACGGCACCAGTACAGCGTACGGGTCGAACACCCCGTCGACTGACGCCGGCGCCGGGAGTGCCGATGTGCCGGTTTCGGCCGACCTCACCGGTCTCACCTCGGCCACGACATATCACTACCGCGTGGTCGCGGTCAGCAGCGCCGGCACCACCCTCGGCGCAGACCAGACATTCACCACGACGACACCGCCGGCGGTCACCACCGGAACTGTGTCGCAGGCCACCCGTTCATCGGCAACCCTGGCGGGTACCGTGAATCCGCAAGGTCAGTCGACCACCTACTACTTCCGCTACGGGACGACGACGTCCTACGGAACCCAGACCAGCCCGGCCAGTGCCGGCGCAGGCAACGGGGCGGTCGGTGTCAACGCGACCATCAACGGGCTGACCGCCAACACCACCTACCACTACCAGTTGGTGGCCCAGAACGCCGGCGGCACGTCGTTCGGTACCGATCAGACAGTGACGACCACGTCGAGCCAGGCCGTAGTTCTCGGGCACGAGGGATTCGTCTCCCCCGGCTGGGTGGTCGGCGTCGAGCTCGGTTGTTTCCACGGCACCGACACGTGCAGCGGTCACATCACGATGACGCACAACGGCGTAACGATTGGCCAGCGCAATTACTCGATCCCGGCCGACAGCGGCGGCTTCCAGAACATGGGGCTGAATCAGACCGGTAAGACCCTCATCGGTCAGAACCGCACGTTCCACCTGCTTGCTGTCACGGTGAACGTCACCAGCAACACCGGCCAGAAGCTGTCCTACGTGATCCACCTCGCACGGTGGGTGTGGCACTAACCCCGTAGTACCGCGGAGATGACAGGGGCGGGGCGCGCCGGCAATTCTCCCCGGCCGGTGCGCCCCGGCGCGGTGCCGCTTCAGCGCCGCCTGGCGCGGAGCTCGCGGTTCTTCAACCGGTTGCCGCACACGGCCATGTTGCACCAGTTCCCCTGCTGGTTGCGCGAGCGGTCGTAGAAGGCCCACCGGCAGTCGGGGTTCGCGCAGACCTTCAGCCGCGACCAGCTCCCGTCCTGTTGGGCTTCATGGATGATCAGCAGAAGCTCGAACAGGGCATCGCCCAACTCCTCGTCGCGGGCGTTCTCGAGCCCGACCGCTCCATCGTCGCCGACGGTCAGCCGTGCGCGATGGGCCACCGCGACCTCCCGCATCGGCTCGACGCCGCCGTCGCCCGCCGCGCCCTCGATCAGCGAGCGAATCGACTCCCTGACGCCTCTGGCCAGCTCCAGTTCCGACGCTGTCGGCTCCGCGGCGCCGGCTCCGAGCAGGCCGGCTTCGACGAGCCAATCGCGCGCCACCGTTGGAAGGACCAGCCGGTCGGTGCCGTCTTCAACGTCGAGCGTGTTGACGAATCCCTGCACGCGTAACAGCGGCATCGGGGCCGGCTTGTTCTCGGTTCCGGGATACCAGGACGGCAGTTCGCTCACGTAGTCAATTGTAGTCCGCGTGACCGGCAAAATCGCTTGACAGGTCACCGTGACCAGCGTATCATTGTTGATG
>Ga0335080_10005501_pt1 | contig 13041 bp, 10 predicted proteins | sample Lox_Sample_34_FD_206720 | JGI IMG/M metagenome (GOLD analysis project Ga0335080, IMG submission 206720) | Soil microbial communities from Loxahatchee National Wildlife Refuge, Florida, United States - Lox_Sample_3.4 | ecosystem: Environmental > Terrestrial > Soil > Wetlands | place: USA... | reverse complement strand
TCGCCACGAGCATCAAGTATCCGGGGATCTTCCTGCTCGTCCCGCTGGCGGTCGCAGGGTGGCGGGAGCCGCGGCGGCTCGCGATCGGGCTCGGGCTCGCGGTCGCGGGCTTCTGCGCGACGAGCCCTTTCTTCCTCGTGCACTTCGGCAGCGCCGTCGGCGACGCCTACCGCGTGCAGAAGCTCGCGCGCGAGGGCTGGCTCGGCTTCGAGCACGACCACGTCGCCCCGATCGCGTTCGTGGCGAGGCTCTGGCACGGCCTCGGACCCGCGCTGATCGTCTGCATCATCGGCCTCGTGGTCGCGCTCGTCCAGCGCCGGCGGGCCGATCTGATCCTCGGCTCCTTCGTGGTCGTCTACTTCCTCGACCTCTGCACGCTGGGTGCGCACTTCGACCGCTACGTCCTGCCGCTGCTGCCGGCGCTCGGCGCGCTGGCGGGGAGGATGCGGGGCCTGGCGCCCGTCACCCTGCTCCTGCTGGTGGTGCCGCTGACCTGGTCGATCCGGGACGCACGGACGCTGACGAAGACCGACACGAGGGTCGTCGCGCACCGCTGGATCGAGAGCCACCTGCCGCACGGTGCCCGGCTGGCCACGGACTCGTCGCTGCCGCCCCTGGCCGGCTTCCGCGTCCTGAAGCTCGGGTTGCCGCTGCCCGAGGAAGCCCACGCCGACCCGAACCGCAGCATCAGCCGCCTCCGACGAGAGGGCGTTCGCTACGTCGTCGTCACAGGTGCAGTCGCCGACCGCGTCCTCGCCGCCCGCGAGGACTATCCGGGCGAGACCCGCTTCTACGAGTCGCTGCGGCGGACGAGGCGGATCTACTACGTCGCGCCCGGGGGCCGCTATGCGGGTCCCTGGGTTGCCGTCTACCATTTCTCCTCGTGAGACGGGTCGCAGGGGCACTCTCGCTTCTCGCGCTGGCGCTCGCCGTCGCGGGCTGCAGCGATGGAGGCGGCGGCGCGGGCGCGGCGGTCAAGGCCAAGCCGGCCTGCCCTGCGGCCAAGGGCTGGCAGCAACTCGCCGACAGCATCGACGCGCCCGTCTACTGCCCCCGCTGGATGCCGGACCCGCTCAACGGCGTCATCAAGGGGCGGTGGAACAACATCTATTCGGTCTCGCCGGACCGGAGCTACCTCGTCGGGTTCATCTGGTTCGAGCACGGCAGCGGCGAGCTGCACGTCAACCTGCGCGGCTATCCGGGCCGGACGAAGATCCCGAGGTGCCCGGCCCCCGTCGGCAAGGGCACGCTCCCCTGCTTCGCCGACCCGCACGGCCAGATGCGCGCGAACGGCATCGACGCGACCGTCTACACGGTCAACCAGGGCGCCGACCAGTGGCATGTGCTCCTCGCCTGGCACCGGAACGGCTCCCTGTACACGCTCAGCCAGCACGTCGCCGCGCCGTTGAGCTACGAGCAGGTCGTCGCCGACCTGAAGAGGATGCAGCGCGACCTCGTCCTGGTCGCGCCCAAGGCCTGATGGGAACCACCCGCCGGGGATTCCTCGCCGGCGCGGCCGCGGGGGCGCTCGGGGCGGCCGGGATCTACGAGCTCGTCGACCAGCTGACCACCTCCCCGAGCCGCACGGCTGCGACCGGGCTGCCGGCCGAGCAGCACCTGCTCGAAGGCCTCCGGGTTGTGCGCGACAACGGCGTGGCCGTGATCGTGCCGCCGCTGCACCACCAGGTCGTGACCGCCACCGTTCGGACGAACGACCTGCGCGCGGCCCAGCGGGATCTCGAAGACGCGCTGGCCGGGCTCGACCGCCGCTTCGCGCCCACCCCGGCGGGGCTCGGCGTCACGGTCGCCTGGGGCCTGCCGTACTTCGAGCGCCACGTGCCCGAGGCGTGGGCGGAGCACCGCCCACACGACCGCCGGGCGGACAAGCCGGCGCTGCTGCCGGCGATCCGCTTCCCGAGCGACCCGCGCTCGACGATGCTCGAGGAGAACGACGTGGCCGTTCTCCTGCGCAGCGACTCGCTCGACCACGTCACCGCGGGCGCGAAGGCGCTCTTTCAGGACCTGCACGTGCTCGAGCCCACGAGCATCCGCAAGGGGTTCGCCGGCGGCGGCTTCGGCGGGCAGCGGAGCCTGCCGAAGCAGATGGCGATGGCCGCTGGAGTACCCGGCGCCGACCTGATCCCCGACACCTCCGAGCTCTTCCTCGGCTTCACCTCGACCCAGGCGGCAAACCTCGGGCCCGGACGGATCGCCAACCTCGAGACGCTCGGCTACACCGATGCAGCCGGCGGCTACTTCCACGGCGGCACCCATATGCACCTCTCGCACATCTTCGAGGACCTGGAGGCCTGGTACCTGAACTTCGACTTCCAGGAGCGGGTCGACACCGTGTTCCGGCCCGGCCTGCACGTGCGCGAGAACGAGCAGACCGTCCCGCAGGGGCCGACCGCTGCGGCGGGGGCCGCGGAGGTCGAGCGCGACTTCCGCCGCGTCGGGCGGATCGGCCACAGCGCCTCGATCCAGCCGACGTCACGCCTTCCCGCCGATGTCGTCGGCCCGGACGGAACGGTCTACCTCAAGGGCACCGCGATCCCGCAGCGCGCCGACTTCAACACGCTCGACAACCCGTTCTTCTGGCGGCCCGCGGGGGTCGACCACCATCCGTCGGCCGGCGTGCACTTCGTCGTCTTCAACCCGACGAGCGACGACTTCCACCGCAACCGGCTGGCGATGGACGGCGTCCTGCCGGACGGCACGCGCCTGCGGCTGGCACCCGGCTCGAGGCCCCAGGGCATCAACTCCGTGCTGCACACGACGCACCGGCAGAACTTCCTCGTCCCGCCGCGTCAGCACAGGTCGTTTCCCCTGGCCGAGCTCTAGCCCTGAGGCGCCGGCTGGTACCTAGCCGAAGAACGCGCGCGCCACGTCGTACCAGTCCTGCGGCACCGTCTTCAGCTCGGCGGTCGCCTCCTCGAGCGAGACGTCGACGATCGCGTCGCCTCGCAGCGCGGCCATCCGGCCGAAGCGGCCCTCGTGGACGAGGTCGGCGGCCTTCAGCCCGTAGCGGGTCGCGAGCACGCGGTCGCGCGGCGTGGGGGAGCCGCCGCGTTGCACGTGACCGAGGACGGTGACGCGGGTCTCGAAGCCGGTGCGCTTCTCGATCTCCACGGCCAGCCGCGCCCCGACGCCGCGCTCGGAGAGTCGCACGTGCCCGAACTGGTCCACGTCGCTCGCCTCGTCGGGCCCTTCGAGCTCGTAGCCCTCGCTCACGACGACGATCGAGAAGTCCTTGCCGCGGGCGTGGCGCTTGCGGATCTCCTCGCAGGCGCCGTCGATCGAGACCGGCTGCTCGGGGATCATGATCACGTCGGCCCCGCCGGCGATCCCGCTCATGACCGCGATCCAGCCCGTGTGGCGGCCCATCACCTCGACGACCATCACGCGGTTGTGCGACTCGGCGGTGGTGTGCAGCCGGTCGATCGCCTCGGTGCAGATCCAGACCGCGGTGTCGAAGCCGAAGGTGTAGTCGGTGCCGGAGAGGTCGTTGTCGATCGTCTTCGGGACGCCGACGACGTGGAAGTCGTGCTCGGCGTGCAGCCGGGCCGCGACGCCGAGCGTATCCTCGCCGCCGATCGCGACCAGGGCGTCGAATCCTTCGTGCTCGAAGTGGCCGAGCACCGCCTCGACGCCGCCGTCGAGCTTGAAGGGATTCGTGCGCGAGGTGCCGAGGATCGTCCCGCCCCGCGGCAGGAGCCCAGAGATCTCGGTGCCTCCGAGCGGCTCGAACTTGCCGTCGACGAGCCCGCGCCAGCCCTCGCGCACGCCGGTCACCTGGTGCCCGCGTGTGAACGAGCGCCGCGCCACGGCGCGAATCACGGCATTCAGACCGGGGCAGTCGCCGCCGCCGGTCAGGATCCCAACCCTCACGGCCGCATCCTACGGGGCCAGGCAGCTGCAAGCACCGGCATCGCCGCCGTGACCGAACTGCGTCTGAACGGGGCCGTCGCAAGCCACGCCGAGTGCCGAAGGTGGGAGTCGAACCCACACGGGGCTTGCACCCCACCGGATTTTGAGTCCGGCGCGTCTACCAGTTCCGCCACTTCGGCCCGAATGTGCACTCTAGCCGCGGTACTCGCTTGCAATAGGGCCGCCGCTCGCTCCATACTCGCCTTCAGCGGGCAGTGGTGCCTGCGCTCGACATGACGGATCCGGCTGACGAAGGAGGAGGCGTGAGGCGAGGCATCATTCTCGGAGGGGTCGTCTTGACCCTGGTTTTCGCTCTGATGGCATCTGCCTGCGGGAGCAAGAAGAGCAGCAGCAGCAGCACCTCGGGTGGTGGCGGCGGCGGCGGCGCAACGGCGCTACCTGCCTCGTCCTGCGGGCCGCTCTACTACCAGGGCTCCGGCAAGCCGACCTACATCATCCCGTCCGATCTCCCGCTGCAGGGCTCCGGCCGGACGCAGACGATCCAGATGACGGACGCGATCAAGTACATCCTCAAGAACGCGAACTTCAAGGCCGGCAAGTACGCCGTCGGCTACCAGTCCTGTGACGACTCGACTGCGCAGGCGGGCAAGTGGGCTTCCAGCAAGTGCTCGGCGAACGGCAACGCCTACGCGCAGGACAAGAGCGTGATCGGCGTGATCGGCACGTTCAACTCCGGCTGCGCCGAGATCATCATCCCGATCCTGAACCGGGTGGCGGGTGGCCCGATGGGCATGGTCAGCCCCGCGAACACGTACGTCGGCCTCACGCACAGCGGCCCCGGCACAGTGGCCGGCGAGCCCCAGAAGTACTACCCGACCGGTAAACGCAACTACATCCGGATGGTGGCGGCCGACGACTACCAGGGCGCCGCCGATGCGTCGTTCATGCAGCAGCAGGGCGCCAAGAAGGTCTTCATCCTCAACGACAAGGAGGCGTACGGCCTCGGCGTCGCGACGGACACGAAGAACTCGGCGGCCAAGCTCGGCCTGAACGTCGTCGGCTTCACCGCCTGGGATCCGAAGGCGTCGAGCTACGAGGCGCTCGCCACGCGGATCAAGCAGTCCGGGGCGGACTGGGTCTTCCTCGGTGGCCTCATCTGCGAGAACGGCGCGAAGCTGATCTCCGACATGAAGGCCGGGATCCCCGGCGTGAAGCTGCTGGCTCCCGACGGCTTCAGCGACTTCACGGCCAACGGGGCGTCGGGCGTCGGCATGTACGTCACCGTTGCCGGCGAGCCGCCGGAGAAGCTCACCGGCGCGGGCGCGGACTTCGTCAAGAACTTCGGCGCCCAGGTCGGCACGGCGGTGAACCCGTACTCCACGTACGCCGCCCAGGCGATGGCCGTCCTGCTCGACGCGATCGCCAAGTCGGACGGCACGCGGGCCAGCGTGAACAACAACCTCCTCCACACGAAGGTGACGGACGGCATCCTCGGCACCTTCACGATCAACTCGAACGGTGACACGACGCGCAACCCGGTCACCGTCTACCAGCAGGTCGGCACGGGCAAGAGCGGAACGGGCAAGACCTTCAAGGTCGAGGTCCCGCCCGCGAGCCTGGTGGCGGCGGCTTAGCGGAACTCGGCAAGTACCGGCTTGGGGGAGGGCCTACGGGCTCTCCCCCAAGCGCTTTCAGGAGGGGCGCGTGGTCTCAGAGGCGAGTCAACAACGGTTGGCGGCACGCACAGGCTTCAGGCCGACCGTCACCTCCGTCGTTGGCCTCTCGCTCGTCGCGCTCCTGGTGGTCTGGCTCGGCATCAACTTCTACAAGACGCCGTCGGACTTCATCCAGATCTTCCTGATCGGCTTCACGCTCGGCGCTCTCTACGCGCTGATCGCACTGGGCTACACCCTCGTCTACGGCATCCTCGAGCTGATCAACTTCGCGCACGGCGACGTCTTCATGCTGGGCTCGATGATGGCGGTGACAGTCGTCGGCACGAGCCTCTTCGACCTTCACCACGGCGAGGCGTGGTACGTGCTCTGGCCGCTCGTGCTGGTGGCGTTGCTCATCTGCATGGCCTTCTGCGGAGGGCTGAACGTCACCGTCGAGCTGATCGCCTACCGGCGGCTGCGCCACGCGCCTCGCCTGGCGCCGCTGATAACGGCGATCGGCGCCTCGTTCATCCTCCAGAACGTCGGACTCGCGTGGAAGGGCCCGAACTACGTGCAGACCGCCTCGGTTCTGCCGACCGGAACCGTCTTCTCGACCCACGGCGTCGAGTACACCTGGGAGAAGCTGATCGTTTTGATCGTGACGACTCCGGTCCTGCTGCTGCTCGTCTGGCTCGTCCAGCGCACGCGCCAGGGGAAGGCGATGCGCGCGGTCGCCCAGGACACGGACGCCGCCGCGATGATGGGGATCAACGTCAATCGCACGATCTCGTTCACGTTCCTGATCGCCGGCTCGCTCGCCGGCGTCGCGGGGCTGCTCTATGCGCTCTACGCCGGGTCGGTCCGCTTCGACCAGGGCTTCCAGCTCGGCCTGATCGCCTTCACCGCGGCCGTCTTCGGCGGAATCGGCAACCTGCCGGGCGCAGTCCTCGGCGCGGTCGTGATCGGCCTGATCCAGGCGTTCAACGAGGGGCTGAGCTGGCATGCCCCCGGAAGCGACTGGACCCAGTCGATCGTCTTCACCCTCCTGATCCTGATCCTCGTCTTCCGGCCCGAGGGCCTCCTCGGCGAGAGGACACCGGAAGGTGGCTAGCGTGGCGCGGTCCGATATCGACACCGCCGGCCTGCAGAGCCGCGGGCTGCGAATGGGGATCGGGGCCGTGCTGCTCCTGCTCGCGGTGGCCGCCGAGCACGGCTTCGGCAGCCTCGACATCTCGACCTTCTACTTCCTCGCCGTCCTGGCGATCATCTACGTCCCGCCGTGGGAGAGCGTGCCGTACGTGGGCCGCTACGCGCGGGCCGGAATCGCGATCATCATCGCGTTCACCTATCCCTTCTTCTGGGACAAGCTGTTCACCGTCCCCATCTTCGGGGAGTTCCCCAGCGTGTCGACCGGGGTCGTGATGCTCGTCTTCATCATGATGGCCGTCGGCCTCAACATCGTCGTCGGCTACGCGGGGCTGCTGGATCTCGGCTACGTCGCCTTCTACGCGATCGGAGCCTACGTCGCCGCCTGGTTCGCCTCGGTGCAGTTCGCGCACGTCAACGTCCACTTCGGCGCGGTCGGGGTCGGCCACAACGTTCCCGGGTTCCACATCTCGATCTGGCTGCTGCTGATCGCCGCCGGCTTCCTGACGGCGATGGTCGGCGTGGTCATCGGCCTGCCGACCCTGCGCCTGCGCGGCGACTACCTCGCGATCGTGACGCTCGGCTTCGGCGAGATCCTGCCGCAGATCGCGCGTAACAGCGACAACTTCTTCGGCACCGGCTTCAACCTGACGAACGGGCCGAACGGGATCACGCCGATCGACGCGCCCGGCTTCTTCGGCGTGAACTACCTGACCGGCTCGGGAACCTTCTGGACCTCCGAGCGCCTCTTCTACTGGACCGGCTTGCTCCTGCTCCTGTTCACGATCTTCTGCTCGGTGCGACTGCGCGACTCGCGCCTCGGACGCGCATGGATCGCCATCCGCGAGGATGAGACCGCCGCCGCGGCGATGGGAGTGCCGCTGATGCGGACGAAGACGTGGGCCTACGCGTCAGGCGCCTTCTTCGGCGGCATCGCCGGCGCCTACTACGCCAGCTTCAAGAGCGCGACGTTCCCGGGGGACTTCTTCTTCAACATCTCCGTCTTCATCCTCTGCATGGTCATCCTCGGCGGCATGGGCAACATCTGGGGGGTGATCTTCGGCGGGGCCTTCCTCGCCTACCTCGACCAGGAGGGGCTGGCCGACAGCGGGAGCTGGATCAGCACGCACTTGCACTTGAACTTCAACGTGCCCGAGTACGAGTCCGGGATCTTCGGGGTGATCCTGCTGGTCGTGATGCTCTTCCGGCCCGAGGGGCTGATCCCGAGCACGAGACGCGCGGCGGAGTTCCACGAGGGCGGAGAGTACGCCGAGGAGTATCTCTACGACGTCCAGCACGAGGGGAACTGATGGCCGACCTGCTGACAGCCCAGATGGTCCGCAAGGAGTTCGGCGGCCTCGTCGCCGTCAACGACGTCGACTTCACGATCCCGGAGGGGTCGATCGTCAGCCTGATCGGGCCAAACGGCGCCGGAAAGACGACCTTCTTCAACATGCTGACCGGCGTCTACAAGCCGACGGGCGGCCGGATCGTGTTCGCCGGCGACGACATCACGGGCAAGCCGCCGCACGCCATCACCGAGCGCGGGATCGGCCGGACGTTCCAGAACATCCGCCTCTTCCAGAACATGACGTCGCTCGAGAACGTGCTCGTCGGCATGCACTCGCGGCTGAAGGGCGGCATCGTCCGCAGCATCCTGCACACCCCCGGCATCAAGCGCGAGGAGCGGGAGGCGACCCAGCGTGCCAGGGAGCTGCTCAAGTTCGTCGGGCTCGAGAGACGCGACGACGCGATCGCGAACAGCCTGCCGTACGGCGACCAGCGTCGGCTCGAGGTGGCCCGCGCGCTCGCGACCGAGCCGAAGCTGCTGCTGCTCGACGAGCCGACGGCCGGCATGAACCCGCAGGAGTCGGCCGACTTCACCAGCTTCGTCGCGAAGCTCCGCGTCGAGCAGAAGGTCGCGGTGCTGATGATCGAGCACGACATGCGCGTCGTGATGGGCATCTCCGACCGGGTGACCGTGCTCGACTACGGCGAGAAGATCGCCGAGGGCGGGCCGAAGGAGGTCCAGCGCGACCCGCGCGTGATCGAGGCGTACCTGGGCTCGGCGGCGGTGGCCCAGTGATCCTCAAGCTCGACGATGTCCACACCTATTACGGGTCGATCCACGCCCTCAAGGGCGTCTCGCTCGAGGTGGACGAGGGCGAGATCGTGACGCTGATCGGCGCGAACGGCGCCGGCAAGTCGACGACCCTGCGCTCGATCAACGGGCTCAACCACCCTCGTAAGGGGACGATCACCTTCCAGGGCGAGAACATCACGCAGGAGGCTCCGCACAACATCGTCAAGAACGGGATCGCGCAGGCGCCGGAGGGGCGCAAGCTCTTCCCGCGGATGACCGTGATGGAGAACCTCGAGATGGGCGCCTTCCAGCGGACCGATCGCCAGGGGATCAAGGAGGACATGGACCATGTGTTCACGCTCTTCCCGCGCCTTGCCGAGCGCAAGACGCAGAAGGCGGGGACGATGTCCGGCGGCGAGCAGCAGATGTGCGCGATCGGGCGGGCGATGATGGCGCGGCCGAAGCTGCTGCTCCTGGACGAGCCCTCGATGGGGCTCGCGCCCGTGCTGGTCGAGCGGATCTTCGAGACGCTGGTCGAGATCAACAACGAGGGAACGCCGATCCTGCTCGTCGAGCAGAACGCGCTGATGGCGCTCGAGGTCGCCAAGCGCGGCTACGTGCTCGAGACCGGCCGCGTCGCGCTCGCTGACGACGCCAAGTCGCTGCGCGAGAACGAGCAGGTCCGCAAGACCTACCTCGGCGAAGACTAGGCGCTGACTCGCAAAGGAAAGTAGGGCGGGGAGAGGAGGTAGCCGACGCGCGCGCGGCCGCCGGCTCGGCCGTGGGCCATCTCGAGCGCTGCGCCGAGGCCGCCGGCCGGGACGAAGCCGAGCTGGCGGGCAGCGACCGCGTCCCGGCAGCCGGCGACGACGACCGCGCCGACCCGGCCGAGCGCAGGTGCGCAGCCGGCCCAGTCGGCGAACGGCAGCAGCGGGTGGCACGTCCGTCCCTCGCGGTAGCCGGCGACCTCGCGCTCGTCGGTCGCGACCTCGCGTTCGAGATGAGCGAGCTCCTCCGGCTCGCGCGGCCCGGTGCCCAGCGCCTGGAAGACGGTGCGGTACGGCTGCTGGGTCGGGTGCGCGAAGTGGCGGTTGAAGCGGCTGAGCAGGATCACGGTGCCGCCGTCGGCGACCGGGAAGCGGTCGCGCCAGAGGCGCAGCGCCAGCCCGAGGCCGAGGTAGGCGGCGAGCAGCGGGTTCGGCCGCTCCCGCGGCAGGTGCGGAGTCGTCCTCGGCACGCCGATGCAGATCGCGTCGAGCTGGCCTTCGAGCGTGGCCGACCGGGCCTCGACCGCACGCAGCAGCGCCTCGGCGTGCGCGACCGAAGGCGGGCCGGCGAAAGCGGCGGCCGCGCTCAGCTCGCGCCGGAACGAGCGCATGAGGCGGTCGCGGGCAAAGCCGGGCATCAGCCGCAGCCCGTGGCGGAAGGGTGAGCGGGCGATCCGCTCGAGCGCTTCCGGGTCGTAGGGGTAGCCGCGCGCGGCGCCGGTCAGGCGGGGCTGGTTGAGGACGAGCGAGGCACCGAGCACCGGCACGCGCCGGAGCAGGAGCCGCTCGAGCTCGAGCGCGATCCTCCAGCCCTGAGAGACGCCGGTCTCGAGCAGCGAGTAGGCGCCGGCCGCGCGCAGGGGCTCGGCGTTCGCCGCGCCGAGCAGGGTCGCCGGGCCGCCGTGCAGCACGGTCTCGGCCGCGCTGAGCGTTACGACGAGATCCGTCTCGACGAGCACCCGGTTGACCCGGAGCGGCACGCTTCCGGCCGAGCCCAGCTCGGCGAGCTCCGGGTCCTCGGCGTCGTGGATCGCGACCGAGCCCGCGAAGTCGCGCGCGAAGGCGGGCGAGACGATCCCGAGCCGCTCCAGGTCGCGCCGCGCCGGCCTGCGCTGGAGGCCGCCCGCGACGAGCAGCGTCTGGCGCTCGCCGGGGATCCCCGCACGCTCCAGCTCGGCCGAGACGGCAGCGAGCGCCGGCTGGCGCGGATCGACCTGCGTGGCCGGCAGCGGTAGCGCGGGCAGCTCGACAACGATCGTCGCGCGGCCGCCCTTGGGCGCCAGCGCGGTGAGCGGCTGGCCGGCGAGCGGAAAGCGGAGAGCGTCCCGCAGCGCCGCGCGCACGTCGGCAACCGCCTCGCCGGGAGGCGGCGGCCGCAGGACGACGGCGTCCTCGGGAGCATCGACGACCACGAGGCTGCTCCCCGACAGGAGCGGAAGTTTCAACGCGCCGCTTGCGGTGCCGCCATCAGGACGCGCGGGCTTCGTCCACGCGTCCGTCTGAACTGACCGGTCGAGTCGCTTGCGTTCATCAATACGTTCTAAGGAATGTGGCGGTAGAGCCGGAGGAACACCCGCCGGAAGCCGCGCTTCGGCCAGAAGCGCGAGGCCCAGAGGTTGGTGATCCGCCAGTCCGTCGTCATCACGGGGATGCCCTGCTCGTGCGCCCAGGCGAGCACGTGCTCCGTCAGCGCCCGGCCGACGCCGGTGCCGCGCGCTTCGGGCTCGGTCGAACCCTGCGCCAGGTCGATGCTGTTCTCGGGGACCCGCAGGTCCGGCGGGCGCCGATAGAGGACGATGTGCCCGGCGACCCGGCCGCCGCGCTCGGCGACGAACAGCTCGTACTGGTCCCAGCTGTCCTCCTCGCGCCACTCGGCGAGCACCTCTTCGTACGTCTGCGGGGCGACATCCGAGAAGCTCGGCGACGGCTCCATCGCCTCGGCCATCGCCAGATCGAGGCGCGCCGCCTCCGCGAAGTCGTCCGAAGTTCCCGGCCGGATCGCCACGTCGCCGTCGAACGGCTTCTCCGCCGGCTCGGTCTCGCGGGTCGCCATCGCGGCCGAGGCGCCGAACGAGAGCCGGAACCACGCATCCACGAGCCCGGCGTCGTGGGACGGCACGAAGACGGCGTGTTGCCGGTAGCCGTCGTCCACCCAGCGTTGCGCCGCGGCGGCGTAGAGGTCGCGCATCGCCTCCCGGTCGCCCTCGATCGCCTGGCCCGCGATCCCGCTTCGCATCCACGTGATGCCGCGGAAGGTGATGGGCGCAGCGATCAGGTAACCGGTGGGCGCGAACACGCCCGAGGCGCCGTCCGCGCGCCACTCGTGCGTGACCGCGGCGAGCGGGTCGCCGAGCTCCGGGAGCAGCGGTTCCGCCTCCCGGTGGCGGGCGTGACGGGCCGCCAGCAGGGCAGCCGCATCGTCGAGGTGCTCGTCGGCAAACGGAACGACTTCGGAGCGGGCCATCGGACGTAGACTCGCAGAGATGTCTCCGAAGACGCTCACCGGTGCCGAGCTGCAGCTCGACGACGCGCCGGCGCGCGATTCCGAGCTGTTCCTCGTGGACGGAAACAACCTCGCCTACCGGGCCTTCTTCGCCCTGCCCGAGGAGCTGGCGACGAGCGAGGGCTTCTCCACGGGCGCGCTGCTCGGCTTCACGAACATGCTCTTCAAGCTGCTCGCCGACTACCGGCCGAAGGGCGTCGCCGTCGCCTGGGACACCCGGCCCGTCCATCGGACCGAGCTGCTGGAGACATACAAGATCGAGCGCCGCCCGATGCCGGACCTGCTGCGCGAGCAGTTCCCGTACTTCCGGCCGATCGTCGAGGCCTTCGGCTACCGCAACCTGGAGTTCGAGGGCTGGGAGGCGGACGACGTGATCGCGACGCTCGCGCACCAGGCCGACGAGGCCGGGATCAAGACCACCGTCGTCTCCACCGACCGCGACGCCTTCCAGCTCGTGACCGACAACGTCGCGCTGATGATGACCCCGCGCGGCGTCTCCGACGTCCACGTCTACACGCCGGAGCGGGTCGAGGCACGGCTCGGGATCCCGCCGGAAAAGGTGCCGGACTTCATCGCGCTCAAGGGCGACCCCTCCGACAACATCCCGGGAATCCCGGGGATCGGCGACAAGACTGCGGGCCAGCTCGTCGCCAAGTACGGCTCGCTCGAGGAGGTGCTCGAGCACGTGGACGAGCTGACGCCGGCCCGCGCGAAGGCCGTCCGCGAGCACGCCGACCAGGCGCGGGGCGCGAAGGTGCTGGCGACGATGCGGACCGACCTCGAGCTCGGGAGCGACCCGGCCGAGCTGGTGCTCTCGCCGCCCGACCGCTCGACGCTGAAGGAGATGTTCAGGCGCTTCGAGTTCCGCAACCTGCTCGGCCGCGTCGACGAGCTCGACGCCGCCGTCCCCGCCGCCGCCTCGCTCGTCCCGACCGGCGTCATCGTCCCGTGGCACGAGGAACTTAGTAACACTGTGTTACAAGGAGGAGTAGCCGCCGC
>Ga0335080_10005499_pt1 | contig 13045 bp, 15 predicted proteins | sample Lox_Sample_34_FD_206720 | JGI IMG/M metagenome (GOLD analysis project Ga0335080, IMG submission 206720) | Soil microbial communities from Loxahatchee National Wildlife Refuge, Florida, United States - Lox_Sample_3.4 | ecosystem: Environmental > Terrestrial > Soil > Wetlands | place: USA... | reverse complement strand
AGACGCGTACCATTCTCACGCCAAATTCCGATGGCCGCCTCGGTCAAGTCTGGGTTGATACCGGGACCAACGGAAATCCTGCCGCAATTCAGGTCGACACGAAATCCGCGCCGCAAAAATCCGAGTCACAGAAACCAGCGCCCAAATAGCATGCCCGAAATCAAGAGACGCACCATTCAAATGATGGTCGCTGGCATTTACCAGCGTCGCACGCGCCCTACATCCACATGTACGAACGCAGAATCGGCGTAGTAGCCCACGCCGCCCCGATGCAGTGATAGTGCGGCATCGCGCAACCTCTCTGGGCTGACCCCCGGGATGCGGATATCGATAGCCATCGCCTGCATGTGCAGGCTGTGTTGAGCGACTCGGTGCCCATGGCTGCGGAGAAAGTCATTGCTCCACGGCGAGCGGTACCCGCACACGATGTCAATTTCGGAATTCGGCCGGCCGACTTTCGCTTCCAGATCATGCAACAGGTCGAAGACTCGCGGATCGTAATGGTGCACATCGCCGGTCCGGTGATCTTTCAGATAGTCATCGAGTTCCCCAAGAGCTGCGGGAACATAGTCCTCGCCTCGCCGATAAACAATGTCAATCCGCTTCCCCGTATGCAGGTGAAACAGGCGCAGCCGATATTCCGGCGCCTGAGAAATCGCGGTACCAGAGCCTTCGCAGAAGATGGAAAGACCCAGTGTAATGACCGATAAAACAACCAACAAACGTCGCAAAATTACATCCCTTCCCTGCGGCCAAAAGACCACGAATTCTTACATCTTAATTAGGCTGAAAGCAGGAACGAGCAATGCTCATTAACGCCACATCCATCGATGCGCCAGCAGCCATCAGTGGCTGAATCCACAAGCGATGCAAGGTCTCAGCATCGACGTCCAAAACCGTCAAGAGGGCATCCATCGCTTCTAACCGTAGAGATGCTTCGAGCTCGTCGAGCGTAATTTTCTTGCGTAACTTGTCGCGCAAATGATCCATCACTTCGTAGTCTGGCCAATGCTTCTTTATTTTCATCGAATCTTTCGTTTTCACTTCCTTTTCGAAGGTTTTTACGCAGCCTGCGACTGTTTTTGGCCGCACTGCGCCCAAATTAAAGATATCGTGCAACGTCCGCCCTGTCGTTGCGCGAGGGCAAAGAAAGAAACCGAAGTAATTTTCCGCCCTGCAATTCGTACCAAAAAAAATCCTGGGCGCCCCGTTTCCGTCCGTTTTGAGCCTTCTCCCAGCCGATCTCCAGCCGAATTCGACCCGGCTGCTTGGAGCACGGTTTTCGCTTTACTATAACTTAATACTTATATAAGATATGACTTATGAATTCGTCGTTCGACCTAAATGCGTCCTTCGCCGCCCTTGCCGACCCAACACGGCGCGCGATTCTCGCGCGGCTGGCGCTCGGCGAAGCCACCGTAATGGAACTGGCGAAGCCGTTTGAGATGTCACAGCCCGCCATCTCGCAGCATTTAAAAGTCCTGGAAGACGCCGGGCTGATCGTTCAGCGAGTAGAAGGAACCCGGCGTCCTCGCCGGCTAGCCAAGCCCGGTCTTGAGGCGATGGATCAGTGGCTGGCGATGCTGCGAAAGGCGCTCGAAAAGAATTACGACCGGCTTGACCAAGTTCTGGCCGCTATGGACTCAAACAAAAGTAAAGAGAGGAAGATGCGATGAGTAAACTAACGCTTAAGACCGAAGGCGATACCCACCTGATCGTGACGCGGCGTTTCGACGCCCCTCCTGAAGCCGTGTATCGCGCACACTTGGAACCAAAATTTATTCAGCAGTGGATGCTCGGCCCCGAAGGTTGGACTATGCCTGTTTGCATCAACGAGGCGAAACCGGGCGGCAAGATCCGCTATGAATGGAAGAATTCCAACGGCCAGGGATTTTATTTGACTGGTGAGTTCATCGAGTTGAAACCCTACAGCAAGATCGTCCACATCGAGCGCATGCACCTGCCCGACGTCACGCCCGACAATCACGTCGAAACGACGTTCGCATCTGACGGTACCGGCACATTGATGACCATGCGAATGACCTTGCCAGATTCAAAGGCACGCGCAGCGATGCTGGCAACGGGCATGGAGCGAGGTATGGAAGCAAGCTACGTCAGGCTGGAAGGTATCATCGGTGCTCTAACCTCGTCGCCTGCATCACGCTAACGAAGACTTCGTCCCTGGAGCCGGAGTACTTATGCTCCGGCTTTTTTCTTGCCTTGGGAAGCACCTTTCGGTCCGGAACCTTTTCTTTTTCCGTCCGCAATCAGGTCAGCCACGGTCGTGTGTTCCAGAATCTTGGCAGCGGCGTCTCGCACCGCGAGAAACACTTCGTACAGTGCCCGGTGATCTGCATCCTTAGCAATCAATCCGCGCAACTGCTCAGCATCGCCCATGGGAGCCAGCGGGCCGTCCACCAACCGGATAATGTCACTCAGCGGAATCTCTGATGGATCGCGACGCAATTGATACCCACCACGGGCTCCACGCACGCTGTCGACAATACGGGCATTCTTCAACTCGAGCAAAATCAATTCCAGAAATTTCTCCGGCAAGTCGCTCTCTGCCGCAATTTCCCTGATTTTGATTGCACCCTGCTCGTGTCGGCGCGCCAGCGTCATCATCGCCTGCAGTGCATATAAACCTTTTTGCGAAATCTTCACTTCACTCTCCCGCCATCGCCCCGCCCTGCATTGTCCCCCATTTCCCGCTTTCTGCATAGACATACTGCGGATACTTCCGATGTGCGAGTACGCGGAAAGATGATGAAGCTTCGAACGCCTTCAGGGATGGTAAGTCGACAGAGGAGAGGTCGTCACAATAACACAGCGAATCCAACCGGGTTCAAACGAATTCGAAGGAAGACTGAGCAGAGCGAGCAACGAATCGCCGCAAGCCGATCACTGCCTACCGGTTCCATCAAGACTCGAACTTGAGCCGGTTTGGCGGGGTGAGAGAAACCGAAGACTGCTACTGAAATTCTGATCTAAAAAGGGAAGGACCTCGGAACCTATTGGTGCCATCGAAGGGACTCGAACCCCCACACCGTTGCCGGTACATGGACCTGAACCATGCGCGTCTGCCAATTCCGCCACGATGGCAAGTGGACTTCAGTCGTCGCGGCAACTGTGAAAGCCGCCGGATGAGGAAGACTGCTTCTCTATTTTACAGCGGTGCGGCTACCTGTCAAACTTCGGGCATCATCCCCGCGTTTGCGCCTGCACCCAATAGTCTTGCGATGTCAAAACCCGAACGATTTCGAAATCTACAAGGTCGTTCCAGCGTCCAAGCCAGACCCCGAGAACTTCTTCGCTGGGAGCCTCCATAATCTGGAAACATTTACTTCCGTCGATATCCATCCAACTCGCTTGATAGTTCACACCGTCGGGAAGCATCCGGCCATGGCGCTGGAATCTCTCGGCCATGGCCGGCATATTTTTGAAGCGCTCAATCACCATGAAAAGCATATCGAGAGAAAACCATGAATCAGCCGAATCGTAGTCCGGATTTACTCCAGTTTGGCGTTCATCGTAATCTTTGCCTTTAGCACCTTCGACACCGGGCATCCAGTCTCGGCGGCCTCGGCATATTTCTGAAAGGTTGCCGCGTCCGCCCCTGGAACCTTGCCCACCACATCTATGTGGCTCTCCGTGATCGTCCAACCAGAATCGAGCTTCTCAAACGAAAGCGTCACCGTGGTCGAAATGCTCTCTGGAGTCAGATTTGCCGTCCCTAATTGCGCCGACAGCGCCATCGAGAAACATCCAGCATGCGCGGCTGCGATCAGTTCCTCAGGATTCGTTCCGGGTGCATTCTCAAATCGAGTCGTGAAAGAGTATTGCGTGTTGTTAAGCACCCCACCCGGAGCCGACATCGTTCCCTTGCCGTCCTTCAAACCACCCTTCCAAACTGCGCTAGCCTTGCGTTGCATGACGTTCTCCTCAGAATTTCAAAATGAAGTCGCCCCGCCATTCTAGACGAAGCGTTCTGCTTGTGTCAGAGGCGAACGTTATTGTTCATCTCTGATCGCCGATTGTTTGAATGAAAAGCTTAAGAATTTGGGACTGGGAAAAAAAGAGATTGAGTGAGCGGGCACGAATTCAACAATCAAAAATCAACAATTCCTCCGACGATCGCAACTTTCTAGTAGAAATCCGAGCAGCTCAAATAAAACCCACACTGCGGACACTTCAGCTTGCAGCGGCTTTCGCGCAGCTTCATCGAACAATTGGGACAATATTGCCCCGGATCGGCCATCGGTCCCGTCGTGCGTCCGCTTTCGCTTGCGGGCACAAGTTGCTCTTTCTTTGTCATAGGCTCCAAAACGGTATCGCGCGACCTACTTTCCTACAAGTGTTCAGAACTCTTCTGATAAACAGTCTGTCATACGACCCGCATGCGGTTGCGCCGTTCGGCGTCAACAAAAATAGAACTCCAACCCTCAGGCTCGCGCGTCTTTCACCAGAACTATTTGCGAGCCAACTTCTCAATATCGTTCTGACGCGCGCCTGGTCACGCAGCGCGTTCAACGACGCTCATCAGCGTATCGCTCCAGCAGTCCGCCGTCATCAGCCACGCACCGAACCTCCGCCACACCCGAACATACTTGCCGCGCTCGGGCGTCATTACTCCGTCGGGCTTTCGGACTACGCAGGAAAAGCGCCCGATCTCCATCGCCATGTCGCCCGAATGCTCAATTCGGCTCGCTTCCATCTTCAGATCCGAATATCCTGCGTCGCCCAATCGTCGCAGCAACTGTTCAACCGACTTTTGCCCGTGGGCCCCTTCATAATGAGGCGGCAGCAACGCGCCATCCGCCGCATATAGTCGGGCGGCGTGATCGTAATTCCCTGTATTGAACGCCATCGTGAAATCTTGGGTAAGGTCTCGCAGCTGAGACTCGACATCCCGCGGCGGACGGAACTCCGCCGGAGAACTACTATATGGCCGGTACATCCAACTACCTCCTGGGGGAAGGCAAACGGAATCGCACTTGTTACAACAAAGATCTTGCGAAAATGCTCCGATTCTAACTCGAAAGTGCTTGCACGAATAAGAAAAGTTTTACCCTAATGAGGATTAGGTAGAAGGAAGGATTCCGCTTTTTTCAAGCCTAGCGTTCCAGAGGGACAGAGCGCACCGGCAGCCGCAATTCACCCGAATCATCGCTGATAACTGCAACCGATCGCTGCGAACCTTCCGCACTCCTACTTTGACGCTCGGCGAGTTGCCGCTTCACTCGCTCCATCAACACCACAAGCTTCTTCGTCTCATGATCTCGTTCTGCTTGCTTGCACATCTTCTGGAAGTCTTGAGGGGCGTAGGTGACGCGGTTGGTCATCGGGGAGTCTGCCTCGGTTGTTAAATAATTCTGCTTCAAAGGAAGCGATAGCCTAACCGATCCTGCGCCACTTGCCAAGCCCCTGTAAATACCTGAAAATCCACAACCTATCACCCCGAGGGACGGTGCCTCGTTAGCCCATCCTGCGCCGTATGAGCTCCAACCCTCTAAGTCTAATGCCCGCGTGACCTTAGTTACCTTTGACCCGGTACCATTTTCCGCGAAAATCAGTGCGGGCAGATTCTGCCTTGTTGGAGAACAAGTGTTATACCGCCGAATCTTAACCACGTTGTTATTCATCGCCGTGAGTGTTTCAACGGCGCTCGCGCGCGACCTCGCGGTTGTCTCCAACAAAGCAAACTCCGTCTCTGCGATTACCTTGCCGGACTTCGTCAAGGTCTGCAAGGCACAAACCAATCGCTGGCCCGACGGAAAGCCCGTTACGCTGATCATGCGCGCTCCTTCGAGCCCGGAGATGAAAGTCCTTCTCTCGAAAATCTTCGAACTTCCCGAAGATCAGGTAAAGGAACTCATTAACACCGCCAACCATGGTAGGGCGAACCATCCTGCCATCGTGATAGTCGATTCTGATGAAGATCTCGTCAATAAGGTCGCGTCCATCCCTGGCGCCGTCGGGGTGGTCGATGTCTACGCCATTAACAGCAGCGTTTCCGTCGTCAAGCTCGCCGGCAAGCTGCCGCTCGAGCCTGGATACCTACTCCACGGGAATTAACTAGGGTTTACGTGGCTCCGGGTTGAGCCACTCGGATTTGCATGGCTACTGATAAAAAAGCTCAATCCGCCGCCGCTTCCTCAGATGCGGGAACGTCCACTCCGGCTACCGCTGCCCCGGCAAGCAAGCCCCAATTTACTCGGCGATTTCCTCGCTTCACCATCGACGTTCGCCTGCAAGTCAAAATGTTTCAGGCCGGAGAGTTCCGCAATTGTTGGGGCCGCTCCACCGAAATGGGTCAGGATGGCATTGGTGCCACGCTCACCGGCAGTCTCGAACCCGGAGAGATCGTGACCCTCGAAATTCCCTTGCCCCTCACACCTTACCCGATCAAGGTCCGCGCAATCGTTCGCTACCGGCAAGGACTCCGCTACGGATTCGAATTCCTCACACTCAACGACAATCAGCGCGACACCATCAAGCGCGTTTGTCAGTTCCTCGCCACAAAAGCCTAGTTCGTCTTCAGCCGGCACGAAGTTGCCTTTTCCTTCCCAATTCGTCCAAGATGTGTGTCCATGCCCAGACGGTCTCGCTCCACCGTCCTCAGCTTCTTCTTGACTACTCTTCTGTGCACGGGAATCCGCGCCCAGGTTGCCGCAGATACCGACTGGCCGAATTACGGCAACGACCCAGGAGGCATGCGCTACTCCCCGCTCACTCAGATCAATCGAGACAACGTCTCGAAAATGAAGCTCGCCTGGACCTTCCACACCGGCGACATCTCCGACGGCAGCCATGGCCGCCGCCGCAGCGGATTCGAAGCAACTCCGATCTTCGTAGACGGAACCCTCTTTTTAACCACAGGCTTCAATCGCGTGATTGCGCTCGACCCGGAGACTGGCAAACAAAAATGGGCGTACGATCCGAAAGTCGATCTCACGCTCGAATTCGGTGACGGCCTCATCAATCGCGGAGTCTCCACCTGGGTCGATCCCAAACTCGCGTCCGGCCAACCCTGTCACCGCCGTATCTACGAAGCGACTCTCGATGCCCGACTCATCTCTCTTGACGCTTCGACTGGAAAACCATGCAGCGACTTCGCCGAATTCGGGCAACTTAGTCTTCGCGATGTTCCGGGATATCGCGCTGGCTGGTATCACATGACCTCGCCGCCGGCCATCATCAACGATCTGGTCATCGTCGGATCTGCGATCGATGACAACGGCCGCGCCGCAATGCCATCTGGCGTCGTCCGCGCCTTCGATGCGCGTACTGGCGCGATGCGCTGGACTTGGGATCCAATTCCCCTCACTCCGGGTGTCAGCTCTGACCGAAAGGCAGAACGCCAAGTCGGCGCCGCCAATGCGTGGTCAATAATGGCAATCGATCCACAACGCGATCTCGTCTTCATCCCCACGGGAAGCGCGAGCCCCGATTACTATGGCGGACTTCGCCCCGGAGACAACAAGTGGGCCAACTCCGTCGTCGCTCTCCACGCCAAAACCGGCGAGGTCGTCTGGGGATTTCAACTTGTTCATCACGACCTCTGGGACTACGACAGCGCCCCTCCGCCACTACTGACAACTCTGCATCAAAACGGCATCGACACTCCCGTTGTGATTCAAGGCAATAAAACAGGATTTCTTTTCGTCCTCAACCGTGACACCGGAAAGCCCATCTTCCCGGTAGAAGAGCGCCCCGTATCCAAGAGCGACATTCCCGGAGAAGTCGCTTCTCCAACTCAGCCATTCCCCATAGCGCCGCCTCCGCTTGCTCCGCAACGTGTCTCAATCGACGACGCCTGGGGACCAACTCCCGCCGATCTTGAGTTCTGCCGCAAAACATTCGGCTCGCTGCGCAACGAAGGCATCTACACGCCACCCAGCCTGCAGGGCACCCTAAACGTCCCCGGCAATCTCGGCGGCATGACCTGGAGCGGCTATGCCTTCGATCCACAGCACAGCCTGCTCATCACGAACACGAACAACCTCGTCGCCAAAATCAAGCTGATCCCCCGCGCCGATTTCTCGCGCGATGAAGTCCGCACTGAAGATGGAGAATACTCCCCTCAATCCGGCACGCCTTACGGACTCTTCCGCCGCTTCATCCAATCGCCATCGAATCTGCCGTGCGTCGCTCCCCCCTGGGGATCTCTCATCGCGGTCGACATGAATAAAGGAGAGATTCGCTGGAAGGTACCGCTCGGCTCCATGCAGGACTTCGGCAAAAAGCAACCTCCCATTCCTCCGGGCTCCATCACGTTGGGCGGCCCGATCGTCACCGCCGGAGGCCTGGTCTTCATCGCAGGGACTTTCGATCCCTACTTCCGCGCCTTCGACGTGGAAACCGGAAAGGAACTCTGGAGAGGCCAATTGCCAAACAGCGGCCACGCCACTCCCATGACGTTCCAGCACAACGGCAAGCAATACCTGGTGATCGCTGCCGGAGGCCACGACAAGATCACTGAAGAAAAACCGAGCGACGAATTGGTAGCCTTCACTTTGCCCTAGGGTCTGCAACGACCTAGCAGCGAAATCGGTATAATCGAAAACACTTTTTCAAACGCTGACCCAGAAATTTCCCGCCCTCCATGACGTACATCAGCGACGCAAACGACACCGCGACAGTCCTCACCGATGCCGATACTTTTTTTTCCTCCTACTTTGCGGACTCTGACGCTGACGAAGTCACCGGAATCAACACCGGTTTCAACGGAGTCGACGCTCCAGACTTTTGGGGTCTCGGGCAAAAAACTTCCGCTCTGATCCAGGTCTACGACCTCGTCCTGCCGCTTGATCTCGATCGGGCCACCAAGTACCTCACCCGGCTCGGTGCTATTGCAACTGCCCTCCTGGCGAATCGCGACGACAAACGTGGGTTTCCCGAGGATCCATTTCGCGGACGCGTCATGCCCGCCTGGGGCGGTAAAACGTCCGACCGCGACGGCCAATGGAACACCGACGTCGTCACCTCCGGAATATTTGTCTACGCAATGGCTGCCTTTGCGCGCCGTGTCGTCGACCGCCCGGACCTCTATCCCCAACTCCATGACCTGGCAGTCCCTCTCATTACTGCGACGATCGAAACTTACCAGGCATTCCATGACGAACTTCACTTTGTCGACGATGATCCATTTTCCTATTACGTCAATCCACCAAGTTACAGCACTCTGATGTGCAGCGACGGAAATGCTAGTTGCGAGGGCTACCGTTCACACGCTGGCGAGCCCGTCTCTTACAACGAGAGTCTTTCAATGATGAAGGCCCTCGCTGAGCTGGCCCTCGCCGGCAACAGCAATCTTTACCGTACCTCCGCCGACGCGAACCCGGAACGCAATAAGATCACCACCCATGAGGCCCCGCTCGTCATCGCAAAGAACGTCGCTTACCGCGCTTCAAATCTGCGCCCACTCACGCTCTCGGACCTCACTCCTTACTACGAATGGGACTCCGAATGGGACAGCGGCATCGAGGATATGGGGCACGCCCAGTTCGAGCTTGGTTCTCTGGCTGTCATCCTTGAGAACCAAGTCCGGCTCAACGCGCTTCTAGCAGCCGCTGGTCGACCCGAACGCATCCCTCTCGACCCATCGATGTTTGTTCGCTTCGCCAATACGTTTCTGAGAAAGGTTTGGCAAAACAATGTTCTCAGCCGTTTGGTCAACGGAAGCCATCCCGACACAAAGTACAACGCCGAGTGCGCCGGCTGGCTCCCTCTCTCGCAATTCGATCCCTGGGTCTGGACGCGTTCTCGTGACACGACCTTTTTCACCAATCCATCCAGCTTGCGTGTGGACAACCACGGAGCTCTTCTTCGCTACCGAAAGTTCAACTCTATGAAATACCTCACAGACTTTGCTGGCCAGAACTGGCTCATCACACCCGCCGCCCTCGCCGTCGGAGAAAATCCTCCAAAGAGTATTCGCGATCAAAAGTGGCTGCTCGTTCTGTCCGGGGTCGTGATTGCAAATCTTAAGGGAGACAACAGCGGCCAGTGGAACCATCAAACCGTGTCGTTCACTCCAGATATGGCGGGAACGGACGACCCCACTTCCACCTCTGGGCCACTGAATTGGGCGATCAGCCAATACTCCATTCCCAGGCCGGCAGGATCTGTCGGCACGGACTATCTCATCCGGTTTTCCTTGGAAGAGTGGTCGCCCTTCGTCTCGCTTGCTTCAGTTTTTGACCAGGCTCAGTCCATCAATGCGGGCTTCGCCGTAGATGACTGGCGTCCCAATCACTTCGAAACCGGAACAGATAAGGTTACCAACCAGCCGGTAAACAACATCTTCACGGGCATAAACGCCGATCTGGCAGTGAGCGATTCTGACGCCTGGCTCTACCGCCTCAGTTACAACATCACGCTATTAGGCAAGATCGTCTTCATAGCACCACCGGTGATCTTCTAACACCAAGGCGAATCAAAAGGTCGATAGGTCCGACGTCGCAGCTCTGAGGTCCGGAAGCCGAGAGCCAGAAGCCAAGAGCCGAACAGAACTTTGGGACTCTAAATCAAGCGCCCCCGCACCGCCCATGCTAGATTCCTACCGTGGATCGCGATGACCCAACCCGACTAGCGCAAGCGGTGGAAGCATCGCTAGACCTGGAAGGCGGCACGCGCGAACTCCCCCGCCTCGCCTATAAGAGCCGCACGCAGTTCTATCGCGTCTTCCGCGCGCTCATCGACGAAACACCCGGAGAAATGAGACGCCGCTTGTTGCTCGAACGCGCCGCATGGAGCCTCTCACGCACCACCATCTCAATCACGGAAATTGCGCTGGATGCCGATTACGGATCACTCGAAGCTTTTACCCGGGCTTTCCGCCGGGCGTACGGCGCATCCCCCAGCATCTACCGCCGCATGGGAGAAACCTACTATCACCTCCCGGCACCGAACTCCATTCACTTCGGCGCCCCTGAAACTGCAAAAGGAGCATCTATGGATCTCTTTGATCTCTTCGCTGGACACGACACCTGGCACACGGAGCAGTTGCTCGAAGCCGCTCGCACCTTGACCGACGAACAACTCGACCGTCCGCTGAAAAACCCCGTAAAGGTTGTCCCCTGGGACACACCCGATCAGACGCCGCGTCAAATGCTGGACCGCATCATACGGACCAAGGAAGTTTGGACCGCCGCCCTCACCGGAGGCGAACTGCCTGACACCAGCCCCGCCGCAACAAAGAACCAAACGCCCGAATCGATGCTGAAGCGGCTCAAGAAAACTGACAGCGAATTTCAGAAAATCTTGCGCAGTGTTCGCGATCGCGGGACGTGGACCGATACCTTCGTCGATAGTTACTGTGAGCCCCCGGAGACATTCACCTTCGGCGGGATGTTCGCCCACATCATCACGTTCAATTCGTATCGCCGTCTTCTGGCGTTGGACGCCCTGCGCAACTTGGGCGCAAAGATTAAAGGATCAGGCTGCCCAATGGATTACGAGCACGTGCTTTCGCAAGCCAGCGTCGCCCATTAGCATAAAACAGGTTTGAAAGGGCTCGGCTTCAGCCGAGCCGCTGATGCAACCGCAATTCAGGGCTTTAGCCCAGCCTGAGGGCGCACCGTTCGATGAAAGAAAAAACTCTGCCCAAAAACGGCGGTATCGTTGGCGTATCTGATCACGGTGGTTGGGCAATACTGGTAACCGCAACGCCCGATGGAACTCTCATCGACCGCCGTCGCGTGGATCTCGTCGACGAACGCCTCCCCAAGCTTCCGCACCATAGTGAAGGCCAGCGCCTGCCAATCGATGAAGCAGTGAAATTAGTAGAGCGTGTTCGCATCTCAGCAGAGAAGCACGCATCGCTCGTCTTGGACACCCTCGCGAAGACCGTGCCACATATTCTTGGGATCGCCCTTCGCAACTGCCAACCGCTACCACCAACGATCGCCGAACGAATCACGGATTACCGTGCGCAGAATGTCGCCGACTGGGTGATGTACCGAAAGGCACTGGCCTTGGCGGCCGAAGCACGAGGCTGGCCCGTTCACTGGTACGACCCGAAGAAGGTTCTGGCAGCGGCAAGCCAGACTCTGGGCACAGAGAATCTCGACGCTTATTTCCTCAACGTGAGAAAGACCGTCGGGCCGCCGTGGAACAACGATCACAAGCTCGCAATGGCCGCAGCCATAGCCGGCGCGAACTCCCCAACCGCCTAAGACTCAGACAATTCGCTTGGCATTTATACACTCGTCTCGTTGATTACCGAATCGCGCTTCAGCCATCCCGAACTAAGATCCATAGTCACTACCGGCAATAACTCCCCAAATAAAAGGGGGACGGACACTCAGCCCGTCCCTGTAAGTCGATCCTCGATGCACCAGTGCGCATGGACTATGGATTAATCCATATGCTGTTGGCGGCGCTGTTGTTCGTAAAATCGCGATCGGGAGTAGTCAGTCGGATGCCTGCGGTCGCTTGCGTCCATCCGGAAACCGTCGGCAGTACGGTAATCGTCACCGTCTTGCTCGTCCCCGGCGACATCGTGCCGAGTTTGCAGGTCACCGTCGCGCCACGCGCGCATCCTTTGGTTGCCGAAACCCAAGTCGTTAATTTCGGCAGCACCAGGATCGCAACTACGTTGCGCGCATCGTCATCCTGGATGTTCGTTACGGTGACGTTGTAGACAAGTGCCTCGCCAACTTTTCCCGGATTGCTCGAGTTCATCGTTACGCCCATCTCGGTTAACCCGACTCCGGTGATCGTGCTGGTGACGAACGCACTCACCGGACCGGCATTGGTCGCGCTCGCCGTCGCCGTCACGTCCTGAGGCGCGGTATCGACGGGGTGGATAGCAACCGTCACGCTCTTCGGTGGATCACCTGCGTTGATATCTCCCAGCGAACAGACGACGGTCATGTGCGGCGAGCCCGGAGTAAATAGGCAGCCTCCGCTCGGAGACGGCGATATCGGCAGTTCGCCCGCGGGCATCGTGTAAGTTACGGTCACGTTATGGGCAATACCACTGCTGCTGCTGACGCTCGCTGTATAGGTTGGCTCGCCATTCGGATCCGTCCCGGGCGCG
>Ga0335080_10005497_pt1 | contig 13048 bp, 16 predicted proteins | sample Lox_Sample_34_FD_206720 | JGI IMG/M metagenome (GOLD analysis project Ga0335080, IMG submission 206720) | Soil microbial communities from Loxahatchee National Wildlife Refuge, Florida, United States - Lox_Sample_3.4 | ecosystem: Environmental > Terrestrial > Soil > Wetlands | place: USA... | reverse complement strand
GCTATTATTGAATTGATGTTGGCCGCGTACGATGATCCGCCGCAATTCCAATTCGCGTTCGCCTCGGGCACAATCCGCCGAGTGCTGGCTGGATTGCCGGGTGTGTCCACGGCGGTATCGGGCAGTTCTCCCTTCTCGGTTGCGTCCTTCTCTGTTCGGTAGCGACTAGTTTTTCCCTCCTTCGCCTGATTTGCCCCGGCACTCGCACGTTCGAAACCAGACCGTTCGCTTTCGGGTGCTCTTTCTGATCACTGGTCACTGACCACTGGCCCGCTTAAACGGAGGAATATCATGACTACCATGGCTGCAACAGTAGGTCCCAAGATCAAGACCGCCCTGCCTGGGCCGAACGCGAAGCGCGTGCTCGAGGGCGACGAGAAGTACATTTCACCGTCTTATACGCGCTCTTATCCGATGGTGGCGAAGAGTGGGCGCGGCATCGTCGTGACCGATGTCGACGGCAACGAGTTTTTCGATTTCTCGGCGGGCATCGCGGTGACGTCGACCGGGCATTGCCATCCGGATGTAGTGGCTGCGATCCAGAAGCAAGCCGGCGAGCTGATCCACATGTCGGGCACGGATTTTTATTACGAGAACATGGTGGATCTGGCGGCGCGGCTGTCGAAGATCGCTCCCATGAAGGGGCCGCACAGGATTTATTACGGCAACTCGGGCGCAGAAGCCGTTGAGTGCGCGCTGAAGCTGGCGCGGTATCACACGAAGCGGCAGAACGTGATTGCGTTCTTCGGCGCGTTCCATGGACGCACGATGGGAGCGTTGTCACTGACGGCGTCGAAGCCGCAGCAGCGGCGTCGGTTCGCACCACTGATGCCGGGCGTAACGCATGTGCGCTACCCGGATGTGTATCGCGGATGCGTGGGCGGGGCGCAGGAAGCGGAGCACTTCGCGCTCGGCTGCGCGCGGTTTATCGAAGAGAAGTTGTTCAAGACGACGCTGCCGCCGGAGGAAGTGGCGGCGATCTTTGTCGAGCCGGTGCAGGGCGAGGGCGGGTATGTTGTGGCTCCGACGGTGTTCATGCAGGAGTTGCGGCGGATCTGCGATCGTCACGGGATCCTGCTGGTGGTCGACGAAGTGCAAAGCGGCGTGGCTCGCACGGGCAAGTGGTGGGCTGTCGAGCATACTGGAGTCGAGCCGGACATCGTTTGCTCGGCGAAGGGCATTGCTTCGGGCATGCCGCTGGGCGTGACGATTTCGCGCGCGGAGGTGATGGACTGGGTGCCGGGATCGCATGCGTCGACGTTCGGCGGGAATCCGGTGGCGATTGCGGCGGCCCTGGCGACGCTGGATGTGATCGAGAAGGAACATCTGCTCGAGCACTCGTCGAAGCTGGGGAATCACATCCTGGCGCGGATGGCGGACTGGCCGAAGCGGCATAAGCTGGTTGGCGATGTCCGCGGACGCGGATTAATGATTGGCGTCGAGATCGTGAAGGACAAGACGACGAAGGAATACGGAAATGCCGAACGGGACAAGATCGTCGAGATGGCGTTCCAGAAGGGCATCCTGTTCCTGGGGTGCGGGCCGAGCACGATCCGGCTGTGCCCGCCGCTGGTGGTGACGAAAGAGCAGGCAGACGTTGCGATGGAGATTCTGGAAGAGTGCATCGCGGCGGTGGGGAAGGACGCGTAGGCTTTTTCGAAGCTTTAAGGCCCAGCCCGGAAGATCGGGCTGGGTTTGTTTTCTTGCAGAATTCGACCAAGGAGAGGAAGTCGGTCAAACTTGCTTCGGATTTCTTCGGGTGGTTGAGGTTTCTTGCCCTTGGGGCAACTTTTCCCGATTCGGTACTCCACTGGACTCTTCATTCGAGGTTTTGTGCGGCTGGTCACAGTCGGAAACGTTTCCGGTCCGGTAAGTTCTTGAGAAAGCCAATGGTTTCAGGGCGCGCCATACGAGTTGTGACGGGGACGCTGGGATGGTTGGCCCAGTGTTTGGAGATTGACGATTCGCCGGAGCATCTAAAGACAGGGGTCCGCGGAGAGGAATATGCGTACTTCGAGTTGAGGAAATTCGGATACGTGATGGTGGAGCGGAACTACCGTTCCCCGCGCTGCCATGGAGAGATCGACCTGATCGCATGGGACGGCGAGGTGCTTTGTTTTATTGAAGTTAAGACGCGGACGACTCCAGACGTGAAGCCTGCCGAAGCGGCGGTGGACCGCCATAAACGGAGAGAGATCGCGGAAGTGGCACGGGATTATCTGAGGAGGATGCCACTCCAGTGCCAGTGGCGATTCGATGTGGTGAGTGTATATTATGACGGTCGTAACTCCCGCCCGCGGATCGAAATCTTTCGAAACGCTTCCCTCGCGGCGTAGAATATCGACTTTACGCAAGACCCCTACTGAAAGGATTTAGTTGTGCCGGAGCTCAGAAAAGATCCTATCGTTGGCCGTTGGGTGATCATCTCGACCGATCGCGCGAAGCGCCCAACTGATTTCGTACGCGAGAACATGAAGATCAAGGGAGGATTCTGTCCCTTCTGTTATGGAAATGAGAACAAGACGCCGCCGGAGATTCAGGCGTACCGGCCGAACCCGAATGGTGGCCCGGTGCCGCCCCGCGACACGCCGGGATGGACGGTGCGAGTGGTTCCGAACAAATTCCCTGCACTCGGAATTGAAGGCAATCTGAACCGGCAGGCCGAGGGGATGTTCGACCGGATGAACGGGATCGGGGCGCACGAGGTGATTATCGAGACCCCCGATCACAATGCCATGCTGGCGGGGCTGCCTCCGAAGCGGATCGAAGATGTGTTGTGGACGTTCCGGGACCGGATTCTTGACCTGAAGAAGGACCGGCGGTTCAAGTACATCCTGATCTTCAAGAATCACGGCGAGGCGGCAGGGGCGTCGCTGGAGCATTCACACTCGCAATTGATTGCACTGCCCATCTTGCCCATCAATGTGACGCAGGAACTGGAAGGGGCGAAGCAGTACTTCCTGTATAAGGAGCGGTGCGTGTTCTGCGACATCATTGCGCAGGAGATGGACGGCGGGACGCGCGTGGTGGCGGAGAACGAGAACTTTCTGACGCTGGCGCCTTATGCGCCGCGGTTTCCGTTCGAGACATGGATTCTGCCGAAGCAGCATGAGTCGGCATTTGAAAATTCGTCGTCGCACATGTTCGAAAACCTGGCGCGGGCAATCAAGAACCTGCTGAGCCGGGCGGACCGGGTGCTGGACAATCCTCCCTATAACCTGGTGGTTCACACTTCGCCGGTGCAGGATCCGACGAACGATCACTATCACTGGCACATCGAGTTCATGCCGAAGCTGACCAAGACGGCAGGGTTTGAGTGGGGGACCGGGTTCTATATCAATCCGACTCCGCCGGAAGAGGCGGCGAAGTTCCTGCGGGAAGCCAACGTCGAGGAGGCGGCGGCAGTTCCAGTCGGCTAGAGGCAGATTTCCAAGAACAAAAAAGAGGGCACGGTTTATACCGTGCCCTTTCCATTTGGCCGGAGAGAGAGGGGCTTCTGGAGAAGCCCGAATTGAAATGAGCATAGGCCTTCAGGCGGGGCGGGTTGTCACAGAGTTGTAAAAGCTCTACCAACCAGAGCGGATTCGGTCCCGAGGGTCGGGATTCTACAGTGCTCAGCCCCTCCGGTTCGCGATAACTAACTGATTCTACTAGTTTTACTTTTCAGAGTGTCAAGCCATGTCATTCCAGCCAAAATACCCTACTTGGGGGATTCGGGGTTTTCCGGTTAGCGGCAAGATTCCAATGGCTGCGAGTATCCGGCCGGGAGGCGACCGCGATGATGGGTCCCCTGAAGGTAGGGTCGTTGGTTGGGTTGACGGCGATCGCGATGGTGCATGTGGTGAATAGCGGAGTGCACCACATGGCGGCGAAGACTGCGCCGAAGCCCCCGGCGTTTCACCTGAGCGTCTCGCAGCGCACTGTGCTGGTGGGGCCACAGGTTCCTGCAGACGTGATTCTGGCGCTGCTGCGTAGCGCGCCGCAGAGTCGAGTGGTGATGTTCTCCAACACTCCGCGAAGCGCTACTGTGATGAAGCGCAGCGAGCAGTCCAGAAGAGCGTCGAGCAGGCGCGGGAAGCGATGGCAGCGGAGGGCTTGAAGTACGTGCTGGTGGGGGGAGACGCGGGCGCGTCGGGAATTGACGACAGCTTACTGGTCATCGCTCGCTCAGACCCGCGCTTCAAACTGAGCGGAATCTATCCGATGCCGAGCGGGGCAGGAAGCCAGGTCCGCAATGTGTACTTGTTCGAGAACGTCGCCGCGCCGATCGCGGATGCCAACCTCGATTCGACAGTGACGGTCGCGCTGCGCTAGCGCGCCAATCCTTCATGCCAGTCCTTCATGCGAGGATCGCTTCAGGCTTCTGTGCGATCCTGATACTCTTCATGCCACGCCATCTGGATGGCTTCAAGCTTGCCTTCGTTCGAGGCTTTGGGATCGTCACCGAAATCCGGGAGCTCGGTGACGTAGCGGTGCAGGTCGGTGAAGCGCACCGTGAGCGGATCGAGGTCGGGGTGGGCTTCGGAGAGTTCAATGCCGATGTCTTCGGCGTTGTCCCAGGTAAGTTGTTTGGGCATAGTGAGCTCCTGTTGTCTGTTATCACCCTCAGGGCTGAAGCCGTTTTTCAACGGGCGATTGATGGCGCGGCTGGAGCCGCGCCCTTTCAAAGCAGCCAACTTTAGTGGTGTTCCTCCGAGACGTAGTTCCGGTTCCACGCCGGGATTTCCACGACCACCTTGCCGGGTTTCTTGATCTGCGCCTGGCAGCCTAGGCGCGAGTTCAGTTGGAGGTCGGCGGCCATGTCGAGACGGTCGGCTTCGTCGTCGTCCATCTCGGAGAGATTCTCGGCGCCTTCCTTGACCCAGACGTGACACGTGGTGCAAGCGCAGTTGCCGCCGCAGGCGTGATCGAGCCCGATGCCGAAGTTGAGGGCGATGTCGAGGATCGATTCTTCCTTGCCGTGATCTTCGTAGGGCAGTTTGCCGTGTTCGAAGGTGACCGTCTTGCCTTCGGGGAGGAAGGTGATTTGGACGAGGTTCTCGCCGGGGGCTTCTGCGGTGGCGGCTCCTGTGCCTTGCGGTTTTTCCTGTGACATGTTGCTCCTTGGTGCTTCCTACGACCGCGGCTCCTGTTGCCCGGGTAGAGATCCTTCGACTGCGCACGGCCTCGCTTCGCTCCGCCGTGCTTCGCTCAGGATGACAAGAATACGAATCATTTGAACTCTGCTTTGGCCATGGGGTGAGGCGCGGTGGGGCCTTCGCCCAGGTCGGTCCCATCCATAGATTTGCCTTTCAATGCAGACGAGACGGCGGTGTCCATCATGAGTTCGGCGAGACGCATCGTGCCTTGGTTCAGGGCGTCGATGGCCTTGCGGATGGCCGCGTAATCGTCCTGCCTGCTGACTGCGGTCAGCGCGGCTTCCATTTTTGCAATCTGTATCTTCTCGTCGGTGGTGAGCTGTCCCCAGGCCGGGCTCTTCCTGCCTTTTTCGAGTGCGGCGAGAATCGTCTGGGTTTCGTTGCGTGCTTCCACTAGTTGGCGCTGGCGGAAATCTTCTTCGGCGTTGTCGAAGGAGTCGAGAATCATGGTCTCGACCTGGTCATCGGTCAGGCCGTAGCTGGGCTGGACCTGAATTTCGGCTTGCTTGCCGCTGCGCTGCTCGCGGGCGGAGACATTGAGGATGCCGTTGGCATCGATGAGGAATTTGACTTCGACACGCGGGATGCCGGCGGCCATTGGCGGAATACCTTTGAGGTCGAAGCGGGCGAGAGAACGGCAATCCTTCGCGAGTTCGCGCTCGCCTTGCAGAACGTGGATGGCGACGTTGGCCTGGCCATCGATCTGCGTGGTGTAGAACTGCGTGGCCGAGGCGGGGATGGTCGAGTTGCGCAGGATGATCTTGTCGGTGACGCCTCCGGCGACTTCGATGCCGAGCGAGAGCGGCGTGACGTCGAGCAGGAGCATGTTCTGGGTGGCGAGGGAGCCTCCGCCGAGAATGTTGGCCTGGACCGCGGCGCCGAGGGCGACGACTTCGTCGGGATTCAAATCGGTGTGCGGGACGCGGTGGAAGAGTTCCTGCACGAGAGCGCGGACTCTGGGGATGCGCGTGGAGCCCCCGACGAGCACGACTTCGTCGATCTGCTCGGGCTTGAGGTTCGCGTCTTTTAGCGCTTGTTTGCAGGGGCCGACGGTGCGATCGATGATCGGCTGAATCAGTTGCTCGAATTGCTCGCGAGCGATTTCGCGCTGGTAACGCTTGTTCTGCGGGAGTTCGATGTCGAGGATGACGAACGGCTGAGAGGAAAGGGCGATCTTGGCTTCGATGACCGCCTTGCGGATTGCCTGGACCGCTTCGGCGCTGCGGCGAAGGTCGAGGCCGAGATCGCCGCGGATGTCGTCGAGGGCGATGGTGATGAGAAGGTTGTCGATGTCGTCGCCACCGAGATGCGTGTCGCCGTTGGTGGCGATGACCTCGAAAATGCCGTCGTGCAGCTTAAGGATGGAGATGTCGAAGGTGCCTCCGCCGAGGTCGTAGACGGCGACGATGCCGTTCTGCTTTTTATCGAGACCGTAGGCGAGCGAGGCGGCAGTGGGTTCGTTGACGAGGCGGAGGACGTCGAGTCCGGCGATGCGTCCGGCGTCTTTGGTGGCTTGGCGCTGGGCGTCGTTGAAGTAGGCCGGGACGGTGATAACGGCCTTTGTGACCGGAGCGCCGAAATAACGCTCGGCATTACGCTTGAGCTGGCGAAGGATCAGGGCGGAGATTTCTGGAGGGGTGGAGGTCTTGTCGCCCAGATTGATGCGGAGGACTTCGCCGGGTTTCTGGTCATTGGCGACACGGAAGGGGAAAAGCTTCAATTCTTCCTGGATGTCTTCGACGCCGCGTCCCATGAGGCGCTTGATGGAGTAGACGGCGCGCTCGGGAGTTTCGATTAGATAGCGACGGGCCGAGTTGCCGATGATGGGCTGGCTGTTTTCATCGAGTGCAACGACGGAGGGTACGAGGTTGGAGCCGTCGTCGCCGGGGATCACGACAGGGGTTTCCCCTTGCATGAAGGCCACGAGAGAGTTCGTGGTGCCGAGGTCTATGCCGACGATGTGATCCGTGCTCATTGAGTGATTGTGTAATTTGGTAATTGTGTAATTGAAAAACGCCGGTGAGCAATCTCCTAAATTCGTCAATTACTCAATTTCCCAATTTCCCAATTTCTCAATCCATTCATTCTTCCAACGCCGCGTTCACGTCCCTAACCAGATTTCGGATGTAGCTGCGGCGGTTGAGGACGTCTACCATCTTTGCCGTAATCTTCGCGCGGTCTTCGGCAGGGGCTTTGGATCCGTGATTGCGGTCGATCAGGGCATCCCAGTCTGCCCAGTGTTTCTCGAGTTCCTCGAGCAGGGCGTCGTGCTTGGCTTCGAGTGCGATCTTGTGTTGCGTGATTTCTTTCGCCAGGTTGGCGTCGTCCTCGCCCATCTGCTTATTCATGCGGAGTTCTTCGAGTTGCATGTTGAGCTCGAAGACTTCTTCGAGAAGGTCGGGCGGGACGATTTGCTTTTTGACCTGTCCGGTGGCGCGGGCTTGTTCGGTGGCACTCTTCGACTGCTCTTCAAGTGCGATGCCTTCGAGATGCAGAAGGTACTCCGTGCGCTTGATTGGGTCACGCAGGGTGCGGTAGGCGTCGTTGAGCAGGGAGCTCTGTTCGAGGCTCCACTCCTGCTCCTGGCTTCCCGCTCGGGCGTTCAGGTCTGGATGCAGCTTGCGACTGAGTTCGTAGAAATCGCGCTCCAGAGCGGCAACGTCGAGATTCAATTTCGGCGGCAGGCCGAAGAAGGTGAAATAGTCGACCGGGGCCGGGGGCTGGACCTTGCCGCAAGAGGCGCAAAATTGGGCGGCGCGCATGGCTCCGCAGGACCAGCAGGTGTGCGTGTTCTGGGGGATGGGCTTGGCGCCGATGATGGTCAGGGTCGACTTGGTGGTCACGTTCTAATTCCTTGGAGCGCTTCGAGTGAATCTTGCGCTCATTTTCTCAACCAGAATGTCGGGGTGGCGTCTGCCGGAGCGGGTGAGTCGCCCGCTACCACACAATCCGATCGGTTCACACGATCTGGTCAGGCACACAATCCGATCAGGCCGAGAACGACGTTCCACAGCCGCAGGATTTCGTGGCTTGCGGGTTCACGAAAACGAATCCTTGCTGCATCAGCGTTTCCTGGTAGTCGAGGGTCATGCCGTGCAGGTAGATGAACGACTTCGGATCGACGAACACGCGAACATCGCCGAAGGTGAAGATGCGGTCGCGCTCGCGGGCCTGCGTGTCGAAGCGGATGTTGTAGCTGAGGCCAGAGCATCCGCCGCCCTGGACGCCGAGGCGCAGGCCTCCCTGTTCGGGGGAGATGCCTTCCTTCGCCATGGCGGTACGGATTTTCGCGATCGCTTTTTCGGTGACCGCGATGCCTTTGGCGGCGGTCGTGTTTTCAGTGGCCGTGGTCATCTGCCTACGTCTCTTTCGCCCCTTCGGGGCTGGATCATCCGGCCAAAGCCTCCCACGGCTTGCGCCGTGGGCTGCATTCTGCCGCCGCTTCGCGGCTCAAGGTCGGTGTTCAAGCTACTTTGCTTCTGCTGCTACAGGCCTGGTTGCGTCCTGCTTCTTCTTCCAGTCGCCGATGGCGGCGCGAATGGCGTCTTCGGCCAGCACCGAACAGTGAATTTTAACCGGAGGGAGGGAAAGCTCCTTCACGATTTCGGTGTTCTTAATTTCGAGGGCCTCATCGATCGTCTTGCCCTTGACCCATTCCGTGGCCAGCGACGAGGAGGCGATCGCGGAGCCGCAGCCGAAGGTCTTGAACTTGGCGTCTTCAATGACGTTGGTCTGCGGGTTGACCTTGATCTGCAGCTTCATGACGTCGCCGCACTCCGGGGCGCCGACCAGGCCGGTGCCCACGTCGGCGCTGTTCTTGTCCATGGAGCCGACGTTGCGGGGGTGGTTGTAGTGGTCGATGACTTTGTCGCTGTATGCCATTTGCTTCTCCTGCGAAGTTTTTTTCGCCCCTTCGGGGCTTGGTCTGTCTTATCTCAGCGGCTAAACCGCGGATCAAACTTGCCGTTTACGGCACGACTAAGTCGTGCCCTTCCCAAAATCCTTAGTGGGCTTCTCCCGCCCACTTCACGTCTTTCAGGTTGATGCCTTCTTTCGCCATCTCGTAGAGCGGCGAAAGTTCGCGCAGGCGCTCTACCGTTTCGATGACGCGGTCGGCCACATAGTCGACTTCACCTTCGGTGTTGAAGCGTCCGATGCCGAAGCGGATCGAGCTGTGTGCCAGGTCGTCGCCGGTGCCAAGCGCCTTCAATACATAAGATGGCTCCAGCGTCGCGGAGGTGCAGGCTGATCCGCTGGAAACTGCGACGTCGTTGATGCCCATCAGGAGTGACTCGCCCTCGACGTACGCGAAGCTGATGTTCAGGTTGCCGGGGAGGCGGTGCTCCATGGATCCGTTGATGAATGTCTCGTCGAGGCGTCCCATGATGCGGTCGCGGAGGCGGTTGCGCAGTCCGGCGAGGCGGCAAGATTCCTGCGGCATTTCTTCCTGGGCAATGGCGCAAGCCTTACCGAGACCGACGATGCCGGGGACGTTGAGCGTGCCGGAACGCATGCCGCGCTCGTGGCCTCCGCCGTCGATGATGGCAGAGATCTGCACGCGCGGGTTCTTGCGCCGGACGTAAAGTGCGCCGACTCCCTTAGGGCCGTACATCTTGTGGGCGGAGATCGAGGCCAAGTCGATGTTCTGCTTGTTTACGTCGACCGGAACCTTGCCGATCGCCTGCGTCGCGTCGGTGTGGAAGATCACGCCGCGCTCGCGGCAGAGCTTGCCGATTTCCGCGACAGGCTGCAGGACGCCGATTTCGTTGTTGGCGGCCATGATCGTGACGAGGATTGTCTTGTCGTCGAGGGCGCGCTTGAGATCGTCGAGGTCGATGAGACCATCCTTCTGCACGGGCAGATAGGTGACGCGGTAGCCGTATTTTTCGAGGCGCTTGCAGGTATCGAGGACAGCCTTGTGCTCGGTGACCGCGGTGATGATGTGGTTGCCCTTCTCGCGGTACATCTCGGCGACGCCTTTGATGGCGAGGTTGTCGCTCTCGGTAGCGCCGGAAGTGAAGATGATTTCTTTCGTAGTCGCGCCGACCAGCTTGGCGATGCGCTCGCGAGCGGTCTCGACGCCTTCTTCAGCGGCCCATCCGAACGGGTGGTTGCGGCTGGCAGCGTTGCCGAACTTCTCCATGAAGTAGGGCAGCATCTCTTCCAGGACGCGGGGGTCCATGGGTGTGGTTGCGTGGTTGTCCATGTAGATGGGCAACTTGATTCCCTTGGAATCGGGATGGTGCGTCGTGATATCAGCCTGGGGGATCTTCACATCCGTGCTCATTGATTGCTCTCCTGCTTTGTGACCGCGTCGTCGGTCGTTAGTCGTTGACAAAACCGACAAGCCACTCACGACGGGTGACGCTACTCTCGTTTGATGTTTCTCGGTTCTTCATCGGCTCAGGTGATCGTCACCAACTCCGTCGACTTCGATGCTTCCGAGCTTCCTTCTTCTGGTTCTTCGCGCATGTGCGAAATCTTGATGCGCTTCAAGACGGCTTCAATGCTCTCGTTCACCTTGCGCAGCGGCTCGCGGATGTTGCAACGGTCGCTTTGATCGCATTCCCCACGCGTCGTCACGCAGGAAGTAATGAAGAGCGGGCCGTCGATGGCCTGGATGACCTCAAACGCGGAAATCGTGTGGGCAGGCCGGGCGAGCGTATATCCACCGTTCGTGCCGTGCTGCGACTGCAGCAGGCCGGCCTTGGCCAGGCGCTGAAGAATTTTGGCGAGCGCCTCGGGCGGGATGCCGTAGGCGTCGGAGACGTCCTTGGCGCTGCGCGAGCCCAGACTGGCACACTCGGCGAGGTGCTTCATCGCCATGAGCGCATAGTCGGCTTTCTTTGTGAGCTTCAGCAAGGGCCTGACTTTTCCTCAAAAATACCCGACCGACATCGTCGGATATATATACGACTTTTTATGTCGCCTATAATTGTACGAGAAAAGGCGCGCTGGCCGCAAGTCGAAGCAGGGAGTGGAAACACAGCGTGATCCAATGGTAAGTACTTTGGGTTTAATGGCTTAATGCTATACGACGAAAAAAGTCGGACTTTGACGCTTTGGCTGGCAAGGACAGGAAGCCAGGCTTGTTACGAATTCACAACAGGTTGACGGAAGAGGACTTGACAAGGGGTAAAGCCGTTTTACAATGTCCCAAAAATTCCGGCGAAAGCTGCCCCGCAGCCCTAGGCAATCTTTTTTGGGGAAGTATCCGGATCACATGACCGCAAAGTCGCCCGCCTCTCCTCCGAACGCCAATCCGAAGCAACCTTGCAAGCATCCGCGTGTGCAGGTCGTGAGCCGCGACGAAGAGTCAGAATTCGTGGAGTGCAAGGAATGCGGCGAGATCTTCGAGTCCAGCGAGTTCAAGGACATGAACATCGAAGACGGCATCGGCGATCACGAGATCTGAAGTTTGCCCGGTTGTGACTGAGGTAACACTCCTGCTGCGTTTCCCGTTGTTGTGTGCGAAGAGTCCCTGTTACTTTCCGACAGGGAGCGCTCAGACTCCTCTAATTCTCTATGTCTAAAGTCGCCCTGGTCGTCGACGACTCCATGCTGATCCGCTACAGCCTCTGCCGGTATCTGGAGGAGCAGGGGTTTGTGGTGGAAGCCGCCAGCAACGGAGCAGAGGCGCTGGAGATCATCGGCCGGGGCAAGCCGGATCTGATCGTGACCGATATGCGGATGCCAAAGATGTCGGGCAGCGAACTGATTACCGCCCTCAAGGGTAATCCGGAGACGGCGCAGATTCCGATCCTGGTAGTGACCAGCAAGGCGAACGGATCGTGCGAGGCGGATCCGCGGGCGGACTTTGCGATCTATAAGGACATCGACGTAGAAGTGCAGCTTGGGGCCGGAATTGAGGCGGTGCTGGGGAATCGGGGGAAGGGGCAGGCCAGCGGGCAGTAGAACTCAGCCCGCACAAACGAAGAATCCAGCCTATTCGGCCGCTCGGTAGTCGTTTTCAATCTCCTTCGCGCGTGCGACAGTCAGTCCAGTTCTGCATCCATAGACCACGGTAGGTTCCAGGCTGCCTCCACCGACTTGCACCGCGCCGACAGCTCCACAGTGAAGATCCCTGTAATACAGCCAGGCCCTCTGCGCCGCCCGGACCCGCTGCTGATCCTCAGAACTGAGCTGCCTCAGGACATCCCTATACACCTGATTCAGCCAGTCATCGGACTTCTTGAACTCCATTGCATAGCAGGCATTCATTACGTCTTGCGTCTCGGCGTCTCCGCAATGCCCCAACATCTTGCTGGCAGCTTCTTGCGCTTCTGGAGAGTTCATGAGGACGTCCCATGAATGGACGGGTTTCTTCGTTTGTTGCGCGATTGCTACTCCGACAGAAAGACTCAGGACTAGCGTGATCAAGGTTGACGTTCGGTGATGCATAACCACCTCCATCGAGGAGCTCGATATGGGCTAGCGCAGGGTCATGCCGGCTTCGGCTGAGAAATCCATCGGGGCAAAATCCTTCGCAAGGAATTTGGGAAAGGCAGCGGCGGCGATCATGGCGGCGTTGTCGGTGGAGAGCGGACGCGACGGGAAGAAGACTGGGTGTCCGTGTTCGGCGCCCTTGGATTCGAAGGTTTTGCGGAGTTCCTGGTTGGCGGCGACTCCTCCCGTCACGAAAAGAGTCGCGACATCGTAGGCGTCAGCAGCGGCCAGCGTTTTTTCCACGAGGTCTTCGATGAGGGCGCGCTGGAAGGACGCAATGAGATCGAGTGTCAGCTTGTCGCAATGCGCCAGATAATCTTCGAGCTTTGGCTTCGTGATCGCGGCTAGAGCCTTGCGGCGGGCTTCGATCGAGGCGTGCAACTGATGCGACTCGACGTAGCGCAGCATGGCGGTCTTGATGCCGCTGTAGGAGAAATCGAAACGCGGGCGGTCGTCGACGGGAT
>Ga0335080_10005494_pt1 | contig 13053 bp, 9 predicted proteins | sample Lox_Sample_34_FD_206720 | JGI IMG/M metagenome (GOLD analysis project Ga0335080, IMG submission 206720) | Soil microbial communities from Loxahatchee National Wildlife Refuge, Florida, United States - Lox_Sample_3.4 | ecosystem: Environmental > Terrestrial > Soil > Wetlands | place: USA: Florida... | reverse complement strand
GTGCTGGCAAACTTCGAGCCGTTGAAGGAATTGCCGCCGCCGGCGCAGAATCCGACCGACGACGATGAGGACAATTCGCAGCAGCAGATGTGAGAAAAGGACGAAGCAAAGGGGTAATGAGGTAAGGAAGTAAGGAAAGAATTGAAGACGAGAATCCAATTCGGGATTGCAGTAGCGAGCTTGGCGAGTTCATTGGCGCTGGGGCTCGGGGTATGGGCGCAAGAAAAGCCACACAATCCACCTCCATCCTCGCCGCCTCATCCGGCGCAAGCGCATCCGCAAAATCAGGGAACGACCCGGCCGCCCAATGCGACGAATGCCAACAATGTGGCGCATCCAAATGTGAACCCGAATCAGAATCCGAATCGTCCGCCGCAGAACTACACGCCGCCGCAGCCACATTCGAATTTCAACCCGCAGAATGGACCGCAAAACGGAAATGCGGCGCGGCTGAATCAGCGGCAGCAACTGGGTGTTGGTGCAGCGCGACCGTGGGTCGATACCATGCGCGATCTGTCGCCGCAACAACGCGAGCGCGTGTTGCAGAACAGCAAGGCGTTTCAGAACCTTTCGCCCGACAAGCAGGCAAAAATTCGCCAACAGTTCAATCAGTGGGACAAGATGTCGCCGCAACAGCAAACCAATCTCCGCCAGAATGAAAACACCTGGCGCAAGCTCACTCCCGAGCAACAGCAGCACATCAAGAACGATGTTCTTCCAAGGTGGCGGCAAATGCCCTGGGACCGCCAGCAGGTCATCAAGCAGAAGCTGGGCGTGCTGCAAAACATGCCGGAATCGGCACGCAACCAGCGGCTCAGCGATCCAAACTTCACGCGCGGCATGTCGGATGATGAGCGGTCGATGCTGAAGGACCTGAGCCACACCCACGTCGGTGGCCCGCCAGAAAATCAGCCCGAATAGCTGTCCGCTTCCGCCAGTCGGTTTCCCACAAACGAACAAGGGCATCCTTTAGGAATAGGGTCTCTCGGCTTTTTGCCTGCTGAAAACCACCCACTTACAGGATCGGGGGATTCGGCAGCCGACTTGCCCCATCACCCCTAACCTTTACGCCTCAGGAGTGTGCCATGCAGACACTTTGGCAAGACGTACGCCACGGGTTCCGAATGCTGGTCAAATCACCGGTATTTACCGGAATCGCAATCCTGACGCTGGCGCTCGGGATCGGCGCGAACACCGCGATTTTCAGCGTGGTGAACGCGGTGCTCCTGAAGCCTCTGGCCTACAAGGATGCGGGCTCGCTGGTCAACATCTGGGGAGAGTTCAAGCGTGACGGAATCCCGCAAAACTGGATTTCTGAGCCAGAGTATTGGGACCTGCAAGAACGCACGAATTCGTTTTCGCAGCTTGCTGCGTACTCCTCGGGTGGAAGTGCAAATCTGACGCGGCCGGGAACGCGGCCCGTGCACGTCTCCGCAATACGTGCAAGTGCAGGCGTGCTTCCATTGGTCGGAGTCAATCCGCTGGTGGGGCGCAACTTCAGCGTGGATGAGGATCAGCCGGGGCACTCGCACGTCGTGCTGCTGAGTTATCCGCTCTGGAAAAATGAGTTCGCCGCCGATCCAAATATTCCGGGCAAAACGCTGCAGTTGGACGGCGAAACCTACACGGTGATTGGGGTTCTCCCGAGGCATTTTAGTCTTGGGAGCACTCACGATCTTTGGGTTCCGCTCGCGCTGAATCGCGCGAAGCCGGATGATCGAGGAAACCACGGCCTGCATGTGATAGCCCGGTTAAAGCCAGACGTGAGCGCGGTGCAGGCGTCGGCTGGACTTTCGCGATTGGCGGACGATTTGCGCGCGCAGTATCCGGCCAATTACGGAAGGGGCCCAGAAAAGAATTTCGATCTCTACCTCGTGCCCGTGAAGGAGCAGCTGGTATCGAAGGTGCGGCCGGCGCTGCTCGTTTTGTTGGGAGCGGTCGCGTTCGTTCTGCTGATTGCCTGCGCCAACGTTGCCAATTTATTGCTGGCGCATGCGTCTTCGCGAGAACACGAATTGGCGATCCGAGCATCGTTGGGGGCCGGGCGCGCGCGCCTGGCGCGACAGTTACTGACCGAGAGTCTGATCCTGTCGCTGAGCGGCGGCGTTCTCGGTTTGTTGCTGGCCTATTGGGGCCTGGAGGCCTTGCGCGGGCTGCTTCCCACGAATATGCCGCGGGTAGACGAGATCAGCGTCGACACAAGTGTGCTTGCCTTTACATTTCTTTGCGCACTCTGCACCGGATTGTTTTTCGGCCTGGCTCCCGCGTGGCATGTAGCCCGAACAGATCTGCGCGATGTGTTGAACAAGGCGGGTCGTGGCAATTCCGCGGCCGGTGGAAGCCGAAGGCTGCGCGCCACACTGGTAGTGTCCGAACTGGCGATCTCCGTGTTGTTGCTGGTTGGCGCGGGCCTGCTGATCCGCAGTTTTGGCCGCCTGCTCGAAGTTTCTCCCGGTTTTCAAACCGAGCATCTGTTGACGACGCAGCTCTCGCTTCCCGAGAAAATGTATGCGGATGGCCAGCCCGTTCAACTTTTCTATTCCCAACTAGTGAGCCGGATTAACGCTGTGCCGGGTGTGCTGGCCGCGGGCGCGGTCTCGGAGATGCCGCTGACGGACTCTTACTCCTCGGGTTCCGTCTTCTTTAAAGATACTTCGATCCAGGACATGCAGCGCGCTAGCGGTCTGAACAATGTCCCGTACATGGAAATTGATCAACGCACGGCCACGCCGGGCTATTTCCCGGCGATGCAGATACCGCTGGTTCGCGGACGGCTGCTCAGCGAGGCCGACGACCCGAGCGCACCGCTGGTCGCGGTTGTGGACAGCAATTTCGCCCATCGGTTCTGGCCTCATGGAGATGCGATTGGCCAGCAGATCGCCACGGACACCGTGCCGAACATCAAACCTGCGACACTGCGCTGGCGCACTATCGTGGGAGTTGTTGGGCACGTGAAGCACTACGGCTTGGACGTGGAAGGCCGCGAGCAAGTTTATTTCCCGCACACGCAACCGCCCTATGGCGGCTTTCCGCCGCGGGAGATGGCGCTTGCGGTGCGCACCGCAGCTGATCCGGCGAGTATCTCGAATGCCGTTCGCGAGCAGGTTGTGGCAATGGATAGAGACCTGCCGCTCTATCACATCGCGACGATGGATCAGCTAGTGTCGGAATCCGTGGCACAGCCGCGGCTAAATCTTTCGCTCATCGCTGCGTTTGCCGCGCTCGCATTGTTACTGGCGGCAGTAGGCGTGTATGGCGTTATGGCGTACGCCGTGAGCCAGAGGACGCAGGAGTTCGGCATTCGCATGGCGCTGGGAGCGTCGCGCAGCGATGTGCTCAAGCAGGTCATCCTGGAGGGCGGAAGATTGGCTGCGTTGGGGTTGGCTTTGGGGTTAGTCGCCGCGCTGGCGTTGACGCGCCTAATGGCGAGCTTGCTCTACGGCGTTGCGCCCAGTGATCCTGTGGCGCTGATTGCGGCGGCGGTGGTATTGGCTGTCGTGGCGTTTGCCGCATGTTATCTTCCGGCGCGGCGCGCGACACGTGTCGATCCGATGGAAGCTCTGAGGTACGAGTAGGACGACGCAAAGCCGTTGCGACTTTCTACTCCACGCGCAACATCGATGCAGGGTCGATGTGTATCGCACGCAGGACTGGCGGCAGCGCGGCTAACACGCTGGCAAACAAAATGATCAGGATTGGAGCGGTCAGCGTCCCAAAGTCAGTGGCACTGACGCCGTAAAAGAGCGCCTCGATCGGTTTCACCGCGACAAAGCCGAGGGCAATTCCGGCCACGATTCCCGCCAAAACCATCGCGAAAACCTCACCGCATACTTTGCGAACGATATTGGAAGCCTGCGCGCCAAGGGCGAGGCGGATGCCGATGTCGCGGCGCTGCTGCAGCACGGAGTAATGCAGCACACCGAACAGACCAACGGCCGCGAGCAACACCGCCACCACGGCGAAAAACAATCCGAGCGTGGCGAGCAACCGCTCGCGAATCGTCTGCGCGTCGTTGATTTCCTGTTGCGTGCGGATGCGCGACACCCGGAACGCCGGATTTGCCTGAGGAATAACCTTACGCAACGTTTGCGCAAGAGCTGCGGGATTTGCGCTGACCGTTCGCACGACGAAGGTGCCGCGCCCGTTTTGAGGTTTACCGAAAGGCACGTAGACGGTGGGAAGAACACATTCCCGGAGATCGCGGTAACAGGCGTCACGCAGCAGGCCAACCACATGGAACGCCTTGCGCGGGCCTTCATCGTCGACCTCTTCGAACGATTTGCCCACCGGATTCTCGCCAGGGAAGAACAGCTTCGCGAACGCTTGATTGACAATGGCCGCGCCCGGGTAGGTATCTGTGGCGCGAAAATCCTCGCCGTCAATGAAGTCGATCTTCATGGTCTCGGCCCAGCCGGGCGAGACACTAAGGAAGTAAGCGAGCGCATCGCCCGGCGGTGCGCCGTTGACGGAGATACCGTCGTTCCAAGCCCATTCGCTCAGCAAAGGCCAGCAGTTGAGCGCCACGCGTTCCACTCCCGGAACTGCACTGACCCGTTGACGCAGCTGTTCCCAAGCTTCCGGAGTGGACTTGCCGTTCGGCACCGTGTCTAGCGTCAGAATCCGCTCCGCCGAGAATCCTGTCGGACGGTGTGAGAGACGTTCGAAGGTCGTAGTGAAGAGTCCCGCGATATACACAACGAGAATGCAGAACGCCACCTGCATTGCTGCCAGGACGGACATAAGCCGATGGCGGGCATGGGGATTTTCGCCGCCTTTCAGCGCCGCTGCCGGTTGCACGGCGGACGCGCGCAGCGCCGGGGCCAGTCCAAAGAGAAGCGTCACGGCAAAGGTCAGCGCGATTCCGAAGGCCACGACACGCCAATCAGCCGCCAGAACCAGCCGAACCGGATTGTCCGGCGGATTGATCATGCGCACCACCAAGGGCGCCATCCCCCAGGCTAGAAGCGCCCCGACGACGCCGGCGAAAACGGCGATCCACGCGCTTCCCACGAGAACCAATTGAATCAGGCGCAGCCGCCCTCCGCCGATGGAAACGCGCAGAGCCATCTCTCTCTCGCGCGCGGCGGCTTGCGCGGTCAAAAGATTCGCCGTGTTGGCGCACGCAATCAGCAAGACAAGGACCACCAGCACGGCCAGCGTCACAAGCGGGAGGCGATTGGTCTCCTGCAGGCTCGAGACACCGGCGGAAGCCGGCTCGAGGACAACGCGTTGTCCCACGAAGTTCTGGATGGCTTGCGGCGACATCGCCTTGAACCCTTTGGCTCGTTCTTCCAAGAAGCCCCGCGTTACGCCTTCCAGTTTTGCGCGCAACGGTGCCTGCATCACGCCGGCGTTGATTCGCGCGAGCGTGCGGAACCAGCTGCAATCGGACCGGCTCGCGCACTCGTGCATCATTGTCGGAACGAATATATCGTTCACCGTTCCTGGCTCGGTTCCGGTGAATCCCTTTTGCGAGACGCCAACGATTTCGTAGATCTGGTTGCCCATGCGAAATGTCTGGCCGACGATTTTCGGATCTTCGCCGAAGCGGTGCGTCCAATAGTCGTAGGAAAGAACCGCGTAGGGGTGTGCGCCGGGGGTGAGGTCATCCTGTTCCGTCAGCAGCCGTCCCAGCGCGGGTTGCAAACCGAAAGATTGAAACATCCAGCCGGATACGTACTGCAGATAAGCTTTTTCCATTTCGTCGTCGCCGGCATAGGTAATGTCATTCCGGTCCGCGTAGGAGACAGCGATCAGCTCGGCTTGACCTTTCGCTGCCTGCCGCATTCTTTGGAACACCGGGTATTCCCAGCCGTCGTAAGATTGCGGTTTTCCTTCGGGGCCGATTCCCTGGCGTTCCATCACAAACAATTCCTCGGGGTGAGAAACCGGCAAGGGGCGAAACAGAAGCGCGTCGATCAAGCGGAAAGCGGCGGTGCATGCGCCGAAGGCCAGCGCGAGAGACAGAATCGCAGCGGCGGAAGTGATCTTGTTCTTTCGGAGTTGGCGGAGGCCGAAGACGGCGTCGGCGCGTAGGGAATCGAGCCAGGTACAGAGGCGCGCATCGCGGCTCGCTTCGCGATGACGCAAGGAAGAGCCGAAGGCGCGACGCGCTTCCTCGGGATCACGGCCATCGGCGAGCGCCTCGGCGATATGCGAATCGAGTTCCTCGTCAATTTCTCGATTTATTCGCGAGCTTCCGAACACATTCGTTAACCGTGTCCACAGAGACATCTGACCTCCTACTTAGTCGACGCGCAGCATCGAAGCTGGATCGATCCTCACGGCGCGAATCACCGCAGGAATGGAGGCTAACAGCGCGACAGCAAAGAGAATCGCCGCCGGCAGAACCATAATCGCGGGATCCGATGCCTTCACTTGATAGAAGAGCGCCTCCATGAATCGCGCGGAAGCCATTCCGAGAACGAGTCCTGCCAAGGACCCGATGAACAGCACCACAAAGGCGTCCATGGTCACGATGCGCGCGATGTTCGCAGCGCCGGCTCCTACGGCGATGCGAATGCCAATTTCGCGCCTCCGTTGCATCACGTAATAATGAAGTACGCCGTAGAGTCCCACACCGGCCAGCAGCAACGCCACAATAGAAAAGAAAACCGCAAGCGTGGCCAGAAGACGTTCGCGAACTGTGTGGGACAGATTGATTTCCGCTTGCGCACGAATGCGGCTGACGCGAAATTCTGGGCGCACGCGAGGCACTTCGTCGCGGAGAAATTGGCTGAGCAGGATGGGGTTCGGGTTGGAGGTGCGAACGATCAACTCGGCGCTGCCCATGTCCTGGACCTTGCCGTTGTCACCCAGGATCCGGAACGGCAGGTAGAGTTGTGGCACGAACGGCTGACGCAAATCGCTGTAGCGTACATTGCCCACCATGCCGACTGCCTGAACGTGCATGTGATCATTTCCGCTGAAGACGACATCGAACCGCCGTCCGACGGGGCTTTTTCCATCGAAATAGGCGTCCGCGAACGCTTTGTTTACCAGCACGCTGCCTGGCTGCGAGTCCTGCGGAAGAAAGTCTCTGCCGTCGAGCAGCGGAATCTGGAGCGCATCAATCCATCCTGGCGAGACACGCCGCATATACGTGCTTACGCCGTTCGGAGGATTGCCATCGACAGAGATGAAGTTGCTCCAATTGCCGCCGGAAAGAAGAGGAGCATCGCTCATGCCGACGGCTTCGACACCTTGGGTACGGCGCAGGTATTCCACCAACTGATTCCAATATTCGAGCGGTTGCGGCTGTTTGGTGACCGTGTTTACCGCGAGAACGCCCCTCGCGGAGAATCCCGTTCGCACGTGAGCGAGCCGCTCGAAGGTAGTCACAAACAGACTGGCGACGAACAGCACAAGAAAGCAAAAAGCCACCTGCACCCCGATCAGGCTGTGCATCAACCGCCGGCGAGAATGGGGATCTTCTCCACCCTTGAGCGCGCTTACCGGATTCACCGAGGAAGCGCGCAACGCGGGTAGCAGTCCGAAGAGAAGCGTCACGCCAAGAGCCGTCGCCAAACCAAAACCGAGTACGCGCCAATCCGCCGGCAACAGCAAACGAGCCGGATTGTCTGGCGGATTGATCATGCCGACGACAAACGGAGCCGCCCACCACGCAAACAACGCTCCGAGCGCCGCGGCGAGCAATGCCAGGCAGCCGCTTTGAACGAGCACTAATTGCACCAGGCGCCATCTACCGCCGCCAATCGAAACGCGCAGAGCCATTTCGCGTGCACGAGCCGCAGCTTGCGCGGTCATCAGGTTCGCCACGTTCGCGCAGGCGATTAGCAGAACGAGAATCACTAGCACGCCGAGGATTGCCAGTGGGCGGCGCGTGTCGGTGCGAAGTTCGGAAGCGCCGGAAGCCGCGGGTTCGAGCCAAACCTGCTGATTCAGGAATGCGTCGCGAACATCCTGCGGCATGCTATCCGTCGCGCCGTTCATCCGTTGCGTCTCGAATATACGGGTAATGGCTTCCATCTTGGCGCGGACCGGCTGCACAGCCGCGCCGGGCTTAAGAATGACAAGAGTTCGCAGCCAGCCCCAATCATTTGCGGTGGCTCCGGGATGCATCATGACCGAAATGAAAATGTCGACCATCTTGCCGGGTTCTGTGCCGGTGAACTTTCCGTCAATCACACCGACAATTTCGTAAACACGATCGCCCATGCGAAACGTTTGCCCGACGACGGAAGGATCTTCGCCAAAACGAGACTTCCAGTAACTCTGAGAAAGAACTGCGTAAGGATGGCCTGCGGGCTGAACATTGTCGCTCTCGGAAAGCAATCGTCCGAGTTTAGGGCGCAGGCCGAAGCTCGGGAACATCCAGCCGCTGACATACTGAACTTGTGCGCGTTCCACGTCCTGATCGGACTTGTATGTCAAGTCCATCGGCTCGGCTTCGGATGCCGCGATCAGCTCGGCCTGGTCTTTCACTCCGGCGCGAATTTCTTTGAACAAGGGATAGGACCAGGAGTTGTAGGTGAAGGATTCGTCCTTCAACACTGCGTGACGCGGAGCTTCGTAAAGACGATTCGCGTTAGCCACGGGCAACGGTCTCAGCAGCACGGCGTCGATCAGCCGGAACGCCGCCATGCACGAACCGACACCCAGGGAGAGAGACAATACCGCCGCGAGCGAAGTGATCTTGTTCTTGCGGAGCTGTCGAAAGCCAAAGATCGCGTCGGAACGCAGGGAATCCAGCCATGCGCCGATACGGACGTCGCGGCTGGCTTCGCGATGACGAAGAGAGGAACCGAAGGCTATGCGTGCTTCTTCGGGATTGCGCCCCTTGGCGACCGCTTCGGCGATGTGCGATTCCAGTTCTTCGTCGATCTCATCATTGACGCGGTTACTACGGAAGACGTTTTTGAGATTGCGCCAGGTGGACATGCTAGGCCTCCCGTAATACGCGATTCACCGCGGCGGCGATGGTCTTCCATCGCGATTCTTCCAGACCCAGTTGCTTTCTGCCGGCAGCAGTCAATTCGTAAACACGCGCGCGCCGGCCACTCTCTTTGGTGACCCATTCGGCGCGAATCCAGCCCGCTTCTTCCATGCGATGCAGGGCGGGGTAAAGGGAACCCTCCTCGACGCGGAGTACTTCTGCGGAAATGTCCTGGATGGCAGTCATGATGGCATAGCCATGCAGGCGAGAACGGCGTGACAGGATCTTGAGCACCAGCAAGTCGAGGGACCCCTGCAGGGCATCGGTTTTCGGCGGCATACCTAGACCTCCATGTATTAAGACGTCTAAGTATGGGAAATGTTCCGTGGGGAAGCAAAGATTTGTGCTCGTGAGATGTCCCGGGCCGGGCAGGGAAGTGACGCTTGGGCGTCGGAATCATCTAAACTGTTGATGTGAGTTCAATTAGCGCAAATTCCTTTTTCAGTCTGACCACGCGTTTCCGAGCCCTGCGACACAGAAATTTCCAGCTATTCGTTATAGGGCAGCTGATTTCCCTCATCGGCACCTGGATGCAGAATGCCGCGCAGCAATGGCTGGTATATGAAAAGACGAGCTCAGCGGCGCTGCTGGGCGTGTTTGGGTTCGCCAGCCAAGTTCCTATGCTGCTGTTGGCATGGATGGGCGGGTATGTGGGCGACCGCTACAGCAGGCACCGTGGCGTGATCGCGACGCAAAGCCTGTCCATGGTGTGCGCTTTTTTGCTGGCGGCACTGACCCTGGCGCATGTAATTCAAACCTGGCACCTGATCTTCATTGCGTTCATTGTTGGGATCATCAATGCATTTGACGTGCCCATCCGCCAGTCCTTCTTCGTACACATGGTGGACGACAAGCAGGATTTGCCGAACGCGATCGCGCTGAACTCCTCGATTTTCAATGGCGCGCGGATTATCGGGCCGCCACTGGCGGGCTTTGCGATCGCGTACATCGGGGCGGGCTGGTGCTTCTTTTTGAACGGCTTCAGTTTCATCGCCGTGCTTGTGGCACTCCTGATGATGCAGATCCCAAAGTCTGAAACGAGGTATACGGATGAGTCGCCAATCCGGGCGTTCGGTGAAGGATTTCGTTTTGCAATGACCGACGTGCCGATTCGGTCGGCGCTGTTATTGCTGAGCACGCTGAGTCTGTTTGGCCTGCAGTATTCCGTGTTTCTGCCAATCTATGCGCGTGACATTTTGCACGGCGACGCGAAGACGTTCGGTTTGTTGATGAGCGCGGCAGGCGTTGGGGCATTTTTGGGCGCTTTGCAATTTGCAGCGCGCACGAACTATAAAGGTCTGGCGCGGTGGATTGGGGCGACGTGTACGGTTTGCGCGTTAGGATTGCTAGTGATTTCGCAGGCGACATCGTTCTGGCTGTGCGCCGCGGTATTGTTTGTAGTGGGGTTCGCGGCTACATCGCAGATGGCGGCCACGAACACGATTATTCAGCAGCGCGTGCCGGACGAGATGCGGAGCCGGTTGATGGCCGTGTACGCAACACTGTTTATGGGCGTGATGCCGATTGGATCGTTGTTCGCGGGATTTGTTGCGAAACACTTAGGAGCGCCGCACGCTTTGCTGCTGTTGGGAATCATGGTGCTGATCGGGTGCGGAATCTTCCTGTTTCGCGTGATTTTGAAGGTAAAACCGCAACAAACAACGGTGGCGGGCACCATTCCGTCGGGGTAGGAAAATGTCGGCGCGCCGACATTTTTGTGGTCAGATCACATCAATGAAGTTCGCAGGTCACAAAAGGCCTAACAGCACTGTCTGTCGAAAAGGAATCCTTTTCTCGCGTTAAAAGTCGATTGCGCCCTGGGTTTTCAGTAGTTCCAGATAGCCAAGGAGATCTTCGGTCACGCGCTCGGGCTCTGCTTTCGAGTAGAGGGCGTGAAGCTTTTGGGCGATCTGCTGCACCGTGTGCTTTCCGTCGCACAGTTGCACAATTTCAAGACTGGGGCCACTGATGCGTATGCTGGCATTGGAGAGGAGAAGTTGGCGCGGTTGCTGGTTTTTGTCGTTCAGGCGAACCCCTGTAACAAGCCTGGGCGTGGCCGTGAGTTCCGGTTTCATGGAAAGATCCTCGGTGCGACGTTGATCGAAATTTACAGCCGAATCTCCAGTCCATCGTAGGCGATTTCGAAGCCGGCTTCCACTGCGGCGCGGTATTCCTCGCTTTTTTCGTCGAGCAACGGACTCTCGTGATGCAGAGATGTCAAAATCCGGCGCCCTTTGGTGCCCTTGGGAAAGTGTTCGACGAGGTTCCGCCACAAATTACTGTCGAGTACGGCCACATCCGCTGATTCAGCTATTTTCAGCCATTCGGAACTGCCACCCTCGATTTTTGGCGCCAGGAAGAGTTTTTTGTCCGCTTGCTCGAACAGAAACCCGACGCGGGTTTCTTCCGGAGAACAGTTCCGGCGAATGTCTTCGCTTACATAATCCGGAAAACTCCCCCCAAGTGTGATTGCGCTGTAGAAAAAGGTTGGCGGATCGCCCGGGTTATCCGAAAGATGACAGCCGATACGCCTGCGTGCGGAAATTGCCTGCCATTGAACGCGGCTGGTGAAGGCGTTGAAAAGTCGGCTCTCGGTTTTCAGGATTCGCTGGACAGCCGTGGTTGCGAAGAGAAATGCTCCATCCAGGTCGACGAGCTGTAACAGTCCCTCGACTTCCTCAAGGTCCGCGGAGGGAAGAAACAATCCTGCAATGGGACTCGAAGCATCGGGAGTGGGCGCCAGCGGCCCGGCAGAAAGAATTTGCGTGCGCAGCTCTGGAGAAGCCCCGATCAGAAACCAGATCCCTTCCACTGGGCTGAAAGCGAATTGGCTGTGCGTCCGCGGGCGGCCAGGTGTCGGGCCAGAACGCAGTTCCTTGCAATTGGGTCCGGCGCAATTCCATTGAGGAAATCCGCCGAGTGCGGCGGAGCCAAGAATTCTGACGAGCATTTCGCTGAGCTGCACTTTCTGGCTGGACTGGTAGCGTAGAACACAGATGGCCGACGGGGCAAGGTGCGCAGCCTAAACGAAACGACCGTTTCCGGCACGGACTTGTGGCACAGAGGTGCGAGTGTCGGGATGGCGGATCTGAAGCACGTTTGGGTCGGACGACACTGCTGGAGTCTCGAGCGACGGAAGAGCATCTGGCAGGAACAGAGAATCAGGGCAAAGCAGGATGACCGTTTGCACGGTGCCATCGTTCCAAACGAATGTCGCACGGCGCGGCTGAAAACGAGGCGGCTCGTTCTGCGAGCCTTTTTGGGTAGTGGGGCGCGCCTCCGACGATTGAGGCAACAAAGTAGGCCGCTGCGAACGAGAGTTACGCCACGCTTCTAATTCTGCCTTGAAGGCGTAGACCGTGCCGTTCTTGCGATGAATGTGGCGATGAACGGGCAATTGCTCGGATTTCTCCCAACGCTGCGCCGTGCGAACCTCCCGCCCTAGAAAAGATGCGATCTCTTTCCAGGAATCAAGTAGCCCGCCATGCTCCGACCTGCCGGCGTCCGGCGATGCCAGTTCTTCTGATACTGCAAAGTTCGGTTTGATCTTCGTGTTTGCCATGCGTGCCGCCTCACGGTACGTCTGTATATATGTGGCGGAAAGAGGAAAAATGTGACACCCGGCCATGAACGTTGCGGTACCCGATTGTGGACCTTGCCTGCAGTGCAACCCAGTTTGAGATAAAATCCGGCAAGCTATCGTTCGCGGAAGGCAAGACAAGAATCTCCACCCGCTTCGGAGAGAAAACCTGTTGTCTGACGGCGCGTTTGATACAACGAGCTATAGTCTGCTGGTGCAGCGTATCCAGGACGGCGACTCTGCGGCCGAAAGCGAGTTCGTTACACAATTCCGTCCGCGCGTGCTGCTGATCGCATCGGCACGAATGCGAGACCGGGAAGCCGCTCACGATTTAACCCAGGACGTATTGATGGCTGTGTTGACCGGGCTGCGGCGTGGCCAGTTGCGAGAGGCTGAGAAGCTGCCTGCTTATGTCCAGGGAACACTTAAGAACCTTGCCAACAACTACCTACGAGCACAGCAGCGACGGGGGGAATGCCGCCTGGATGTAGTGACGGAAGCATGGAGAAACCCGGTG
>Ga0335080_10005493_pt1 | contig 13054 bp, 9 predicted proteins | sample Lox_Sample_34_FD_206720 | JGI IMG/M metagenome (GOLD analysis project Ga0335080, IMG submission 206720) | Soil microbial communities from Loxahatchee National Wildlife Refuge, Florida, United States - Lox_Sample_3.4 | ecosystem: Environmental > Terrestrial > Soil > Wetlands | place: USA: Florida... | reverse complement strand
CGGCCCGAGCGTCGGCTGCTGACCGACCACTCCCGGCCCGCGAACCTCTTCCGTGTGGTCCAGCGCATCGGTGATGATCCAATGCCGGCTGACGAGTTGTACCGGGTCCGATCCGAGGTTCGTGATCCGCACCGTATACTGAAACACCCATCGCGCTTCGAGCGGCTGCGAGTGCTCGGTCGCGTATCGTGCGATCACTTCGACGCGGACGTCGTTGGTAACTGCGTCGGACGTGGGCGAGAGTGTAGGTGTCATAAGGCTCCGGTTGCGATGAGTTGTTCCAGCGCCATCATATCGCGGTAGAGGGCGCGGTCGCCGGTGAGCGGAGGCGAAACCTGGCGGATCCGGTCTCGGGCGGCTTCCAGCCGCTCGCTCGTTTTCAGCGGCGCAAGCAGATCCAGCGCCCGGGCCGCGGTCAGCGCTTCGATCGCCAGCACCGCGCGGGCGTTTCGCACGATGCGCTGCAACTTCACTGCAGAAGTCATCCCCATGCTGACAAAGTCTTCCTTGTTGCCGCTGGTGGTGATTGACCCGGTGGACGCGGGATGCGCCAGCACCCGGTTTTCGGCCACCAGGCTCGCCGCGGTCACCTGGGCCATCATTAATCCGGATTCCAACCCGGCGTGTCCCGCCAGGAACGGCGGTAGGTCTTCGTTTAAAGCCGGGTTCACCAGGCGATCGATGCGTCGTTCGGAGATGCCGGCCAGCGCCGAGAGTGCGATTCCCAGGAAGTCGAGCTGAAACGCGAGCGGCTCGCCGTGGAAATTGCCGCCCGAGAGAATCTCGTCGCCGAACACCAGCGGGTTGTCGGTGGCTGAATTGAGTTCGATCGTGAAGACCCGGCCGGCTTCGGCGAGCGCGTCGCGGACTGCGCCGTGCACTTGCGGGACGCAGCGCAGAGAGTAAGCGTCCTGCACCCGCTGGCAAGTGATGTGCGACTGCCGGATCTCGCTGCCCTGGAGCAGATCGCGTAAGCGCCGGGCGCTTTCCAGTTGACCCGGATGTGGCCGCGCCGCGTGAATCCGATCGTCAAAAGCCCGCGGAGTTCCACGCAGCGCGTCGAGAGACATTGCGCAGACAACGTCCGCGGCGTCGGCCAGGATCCGGGCGTTCCCCAGTTCGAGGCACCCGATGGCCAGCATCGCCTGGGTCCCGTTGATCAGGCTGATGCCTTCCTTCGGATGCAGCTCCAGCGGACCCAAACCCGCGCGCTTCAGAGCCTCGCCGCCCGGCAGCACCGAGCCTTCGAATTCAGCATCTCCCTCGCCGATCAGCACCAGAGCAATGTGCGCCAACGGGGCGAGGTCGCCCGAGGCGCCTACGCTGCCTTGTGAGGGCACGACCGGCGTAACGCCGCAATTGATAAGATCACACAGCCGCTCGGCCACCACCGGCCGGATGCCGGAGAATCCCTTCGCCAGCACATTGGCGCGGATGAGCATCATTCCGCGAACCACGTCACGCCCCAGCGGCTCACCGACACCGGCCGCGTGCGACCGGACTACATTGCGTTGGAGCTGGTCCAGTTGGTCGCGCTCAATCCGAACGGATGCCAGAAGACCAACTCCCGTGTTCACGGCATAGATCGGCGCATCACCCGCCGCGAGCCGGTCGATCAGCGCGCGGGATGCGTTCATCGCTTCAATCGCCACGGGCGCCAGAGCGACGGGCCCTCGCGAATCCAGGCCCACCACGTCGGCAATGGTCAGACTGGCGCCGTCGAGAATCACAGGCGCGAGTGCGGCCGGGCGGCGATCAGGTCGTCGATGTGGACGAGATCGGTGGGATAGTCACCCGTGTAGCAGGCGTAGCAATACTCATGGCGCTGGTCGTCCGCAACCGCTTTGCGCAAAGAAGCCAGCGACAGGTAGCCTAGCGAATCGGCTTCGACGAACCGCCGGATCTCCTCGATGCTATGGTTGGCCGCGATCAGTTCGCCGCGATTGGGCGTATCCACGCCGTAAAAGCAGGGCGAGATCGTGGGCGGGCAGGAAATCCGAATATGAACCTCGTGTGCGCCGGCCTGTCGGACCATGCGCACGATCTTACGGCTAGTGGTGCCGCGCACGATGGAATCATCCACCAGCACCACGCGCTGCCCTTGCAGCAAGTGCCGTACGGGATTCAGCTTTAGCTTGACTCCGAAATCGCGGATCGCCTGCGACGGCTCGATAAACGTGCGTCCCACGTAATGGTTGCGGATCAGCGCCTGCCGATACGGCAACCCGGATTCAGCCGAGTAGCCGATCGCTGCGGCGACGCCAGAGTCAGGCACCGGCACCACGAGATCGGCATCGGCCGGGCACTCACGCGCCAGCAGCCGGCCCAGGTTCTCGCGCGACTCCGCCACTGCCCGACCGAACACGATTGAGTCCGGCCGCGAGAAGTACACGTGCTCGAAAACGCACTGCGCGCGATTACTCTCCGGCGCATATCGCTCGCGTCTCATGCCATCGCGATCGACAACGATCATCTCACCCGGGTCGACATCGTGCAGATACGTTGCGCCGATCAGGTCGAACGCGCAGGTTTCCGACGCGAACACGTAGCATTTGCGTCCGCCGGAGACCTCCATTTCGCCCACCGCGAGTGGCCGGAAGCCGTGCGGATCGCGCGCCACGATGATGCTTTCCTGGGAAACGAATACCAGCGAGAACGCACCCTCCACTTGCAACAACGCCTCGCGCAGAGCGCCGGGAAGGGTTCGCTCGGAGGAGTGTGCAATCAGGTGCAGGATGATCTCGGTATCGCTGGATGCCTGGAAGATGGAACCAAGCCGGTGGAGTTGCGCGCGCAGCTCAGTCGTGTTCGTGATATTCCCGTTGTGCGCCACCGCAATCCGGCCTTTGTTGCACGACACCGAGAATGGCTGTGCGTTCAACAGCACGGTGTCGCCGGCGGTGGAGTAGCGAGTGTGTCCGATCGCCATCTCGCCCGGTAACGTCGCCAGAACCGGGCTGGTGAAGATGTCCGCCACGTGGCCCATCGCCTTGTGGCAGAAGATCTGGTCGCCGTCAGTCGTGCAGATGCCGGCGCTTTCCTGGCCGCGGTGTTGCAGCGCGTACAGGCCGAGGTAAGCCATCTTGGCTGCCTCGGGATGACCGTAAATTGCGATGACGCCGCATTCTTCGCGGAACTTATCGAACATAGGATTCGAGCGACCCCTCGTATGCGGACTTCAGCGCGGCGGCATCCCAGCACCCCAGAGTCACCGAACGCTGACGGATTTCCAAACCCTTCTCGATTGTAACGCCCACCACCGGGGCTTCCACACCGTGCTTTTGTGCGATCGCCGTCACCGCTTTCGCGTTCGCGGTGGAAATCAAAATGCGCGACGGCTCCTCGTGGAACAGGAGAATCTCCGGGCGAAGGTCGGAATCCAGATCAACCTGCGCGCCGATCCCGCCGAGCGAACATTCGGCGAGCGCGACCGCGAAGCCGCCATCGCTGAGGTCGTGCGCCGATTCGGCCAAGCCCGCCGCGACGATTTCGCGCATGGCGTTGTGCACGCGTTTTTCGTAATCGAGCGAGAGCGCCGGCGGCTTGCCCCAGAGTTGCTTGACGATCTCCTTGGCGTATTGCGTCGAGCCGAGGCGGGTCACATCCGATACACCGCACCCGCCCAGCAGCACCACCGAGCGGCCAACACTCTGAAATGCGATGGGCATGGCAGGCCCGGTTTTCATCAACCCCACCACCCCGAGCACCGGCGTTGGATACACACCCTCGCCGAGTGTCTCGTTATAGAGGCTTACATTCCCGCCGGTGATCGGCGCTTCGAAAAACCGGCACGCGTCGGATATCCCCTCGATGGCGGCCACCAACTGCGCCATGATCTCCGGCCGCTCCGGATTCCCGAAGTTGAGGCAATTGGTCGCGCCCACCGGCTGAGCGCCGACCACCGCCAGGTTGCGGCAGGACTCGGCCACGGCGAGCATTGCGCCATCGCGCGGGGACAAGTAGCAGTAGCGCCCGTTACCGTCCAGCGACATCGCGACCGACGTTCCGGTTTCCTTAATGCGGACAACCGCAGCGTCGGAACGCTCGGGCAACGCGACCGTGTTGGTGCGGACCTGGTGATCGTACTGCTGCCAGATCCACCGCTTCGAGCAGATATCGGGCGCTGCCATGAGCCGCAGCAGGGCATCCTGAATCGCCACTTCCGGCAGGGGCGGCGTCGGCAGGTCGGGCGGACGCAGCTCATGCGGTCGGTCGTAGAGCGGCGCTTCGTCCGCGAGTTCCCGGTTGGGAATCTCTGCGACCACCTCGCCGTGATGCTTCACGCGCAGCTTGCCGTCATTCGTGACCACGCCGATTTCGGCGGCCTCGAGTCCCCACTTGCGGAACACCTGGAAGACTTCTTCTTCGCGCCCCTTATCCGCCACCAGCAGCATGCGCTCCTGCGACTCCGAAAGCATGATCTCGTATGGAGTCATGCCGGTTTCGCGCTGCGGGACCCGGTCGAGTTCGATTTCGATCCCCACGCCGCCGCGGCTACCCATCTCGCACGTCGAGCACGTTAGCCCCGCCGCACCCATATCCTGGATGCCGACGATTGCGCCGGTCTGCATGGCTTCGAGGCAAGCCTCCAGCAGCAACTTTTCGAGGAAAGGATCGCCCACCTGCACATTGGGCCTCTTCTGTTTGGATTCCTCGGTGAATTCGGCGCTGGCCATCGACGCGCCGTGAATGCCGTCACGCCCTGTGCGCGCGCCCACATAGATGACGGGGTTACCGGCGCCGGACGCCTTGGCATAGAAGATATCCTGCTTGCGGCAGACGCCCAGCGCGAAGACGTTCACCAGCGGATTGCCGTCGTAGCACGGCTCGAAGAGGCACTCGCCGCCGACGGTCGGGACACCGAAACAGTTGCCGTAATGCGCGATCCCAGCCACCACGCCTTGAAGAATACGCCGGTTGCGCGCGCCAGTCTTGAGATCATCCGGCCGGCCAAACCGGAGTGAGTCCAGCACCGCGATGGGCCGCGCGCCCATCGTAAAGATATCGCGCAGGATGCCGCCCACGCCCGTGGCCGCACCCTGGAAAGGTTCGATGAAGCTGGGATGGTTGTGTGATTCGATCTTGAACGCCACCACAAACCCGCCGCCGATATCGATGATTCCGGCGTTCTCACCCGGCCCCTGTACCACCGCCTTGCCGCGCGTCGGCAACTTCTTCAGATGCAGCCGCGAACTCTTATAAGAGCAGTGCTCGCTCCACATCACGCTGAAGACCCCAAGCTCGGTATAGCTGGGCTCGCGGCCGAGAATCGCGACGATCTTGTCGTACTCGGCCGGGGTGAGTTGGTGTTGTGCGATCAGCTCCGCGGTGGCTGTCATGCCTTCACCGGAGCAGCTTCGCGCGCAGCGATTACCATCGATTGCAGCAGGACCAGCCCGTCGCTCGACCCCATGAGGTCCTCGACCGCGCGTTCCGGATGCGGCATCATGCCCATCACGTTGCGCTCCGGATTGAGGATGCCGGCGATATCGCGCATCGAACCGTTCGGGTTATCGAGGTAGCGCAGGCTTACGCGGTCCTCCGCTTCCAGTTCGTCGAGCGTGCGCTCATCGGCGACGTAGCAGCCCTCGCCGTGAGCGATCGGCATGCGGAGAACCTGGCCTTTGCGCGCGGCGCAAGTGAACGGTGAGTTGGTGGTCTCCACGCGAAGCGAGACGTCGCGGCACACGAACTTCAACCCGCTGTTGCGGATCAGGGCGCCGGGCAGCAATCCCGCTTCGACGAGAATCTGAAACCCATTGCACACACCGAATACGAGCCCGCCGTCCCGGGCGAATTTGGTGACGGCCTGCATGATGGGCGAAAATTTGGCGATGGCCCCGCAGCGCAGATAATCCCCGTACGAGAACCCGCCCGGAAGGATTACCGCGTCGACCCCGCCAAGCGAGGCGGAATCGTGCCAAAGAAATTCCGTGTTTTGACCGAGGACGCTGGAGGCTGCATGAAAGGCGTCGTGGTCGCAATTGCTGCCGGGAAAGACAATGACACCAATTCTCATCGATTTTGTTTTTTGGGGAGGTACTTTTAATTGTAGCAGGGGAGGGAATGAGCCGGCCAGGATTTGACGGAACGAAGCCATTTTTGAGACCGACACGCACCTGCTTTCTGGCGGAACGAACCCAATTTGGGCAAGCCTTTGTTGAAAACAAAGATGCTCTTGGGTTCGTTCGGTATCGGCGCATTCGTGGATTGCTGGGTTGGCAGCCGAGGAGATGCGGAGCGTGCGGGAGGCGCGACATCGGAATCGAGCGACGCTCGCCATCCTGACTTCATTATAACCGGACACAACTAACGAATTGATGCTATATCCTTTGTTTTCAGCACAATAATTGTTGTGATCGTCTTTGCCGCTGGGAGACGCAACTTGTAAGCTATTGTCTCCCAGGAGCTTGGAGTGTAACGCAGCCAATTGTCGAGCCTTATACTGCGTCACTCTACAATATTCGGTTTATCCAGTTGATCTCTCCCGGGATCACTCGCATGAAGTTGCGGTGAAGGTGTCCACTCCAGTCGTTGACTCAGATCTTCCGACCGGAAACCGGCGACCTGCCCGTCGAAGCTGGTCTGTTTTCCAATTTCCTGCAGCCGAGGCGTTCGTCACCGCGTCGGCTGGAATAGTTCTACCGGGTTACCGGAGGGATCATCCAGCAGGATTTCGGATCCTCCGGGACCCGAGACGATCTCGTTTCTGAAATGCAAGCGGTCCTATTTCAGATCAGCTCCAGATTACCGCGAGAAAGCATGACGAAATTTGCGGTGGCTCCCGGCTGTTCTTTGAAGCCGAGATATCTGGTGTAAAAAGAAACCGAAGGCGCGATATTGGTCTCCATGTATCGCACGCGTACCTTGCCGTCCATATTTGCCCCTTCAGCCGGCCGTGCGCCAGCACATTGCAATGGCAGTATAGAGAGGCAGAGTACACTCAGGATTCTGAGAATCCTCATAGCATTGCCCTCTTACTCCCTTTTGTATGGACCCGCGCGTCCGCGGGGCGTTAGAGGCTACCCCGATCGTGTGCAACTTGGGTTTTCGGTTGACTGGCGCCGAGTCGCCGATCTAACGCCGTAATCGTTGGATTGAAAGCCAGCGGCACGCGAAGGATAGTTGGTTTCTGAAAAACTGACACGGTTGGATGAAACCCAGTTTTTACACCAGTAAGCCCGCATGCCTTGCTGAGTTATTCAGTCGAGTCGTCGAGAGTGACATCTGCGGGCGTCTATTCCGAAACCGTGACTGCGGTCACAGCCTTGAGCAGTGGATTCACCAGTCTATGGCATCCTAACCAACCCACCAAAACTGGGATCAAACGGCTGAGATAAACCGCGCCGGATCCGACTACACGTTCCTGCCAGGGAGATGGAATCCTGTGAGGAGTCATCAATACCGGCAAGCTCATCACGAACGCGATAAACCATGGAGCCTCGCCGGATGCGGCTCCAGCCAGAAGTGGGATTAAGAAACCAAGAAATGTCGGAATTCCATGCCCAGTACAGCCACCCTGGCTTATACCGTATTGCCAATTCGCGGCATTAAGCAGCCCAGATACAAGGGCGACTGTCGCCGCTCGATCGATATGCTTCCTGAACACCAAGAGAATTGACGCTCAATTCAGTGCTAACGTTGCCACGCAGTTCGGGAGGAACGTCGATAGCCCGAAGGACTCTGCGTTTCGCTCGAATCCAGCCGCTTTGGTCCACCTTTCCACAAACCCCGTCTCAGAACCGCTGTCGGAAAGAACGCGGATCGGGTCTGTGCGAGGCCCACGCACCGCAGGGCGCAGTCGGGGAGGGTCGGAAAGCGCAGAACTACCTCCTTGCCATTCGTTCACGTAAATTGGTGGCTGCCGAGGGATCTCCGCCCGGCGCCGCCACCGTGATCATGCGATAGTACATTTCGGAGGTGATCCCGCTTATGCCAGCGCCATTTCGCTTCGGTCGTTCGCTTCTTGTCCCGGGAACCGCGCTCGGTGCTTTCATACTGGCGTTTCCCTCCGTGCTGCTGCCGCAGTCGGCGCCGCCGGCATTGGAGTCACCCCCGGCCGGTCCGCCGCGGACCGGTCCCAACGGGGAGAAGTTCATCGGCATGCCGAAGTTCCACGACCCTGCACCTTACGATATCGATGACCACCCGGGCTATTCGCAGATCTTCGATGGCAAGACCTTCGCCGGGTGGGATGCCGACCCTACCATCTGGCGCATCGAAAACGGGGTCATGATCGGCGAGACGGTCGAAGGGAAGCAGCGTGGGAATAACTACATCGTTTATCGAGGCGAGAAGCCGCGCGACTTCGATCTCAAACTGCAGATGAAGATCGAAAAAGGCGGCGGCGGCGGGATTCAATATCGAAGCGTCACAGGCGTGCCGTGGACGCGCCAGCAACCAGCGGGCCAGCCGCCTTACGATCTCAAGTTCATGATGACCGGCCCCCAGGCGGACTTCTGGTTCCCCGTCAACGCAAGGAGCGCTGCCTACACCGGACAGTGGTACTCCGAGAACACCATGCAGGGCATCCTTGCCTATCGCGGTCAGGTGACCCAGGCGCTGCCCGGCCAGACGAACCGTCTCGTCGCCACGATTGGCGATAGACAGGCATTGGGCGGTTACGTCAGGGTCAATGAGTGGAATGACTATGAGATCATCGCCCGCGGGCCGGTGATGATGCACATGATGAACGGCCAACTGATGGCCGTCTTCATCGACGACAACAAAGACTCGATCAATAACCAGCCGGGACTGATTGGCTTCGAGATCGAAAGCCAGCCCTGCAAGATTTCGGTTCGCAGTATCTGGTTGCGCAAGTTCGACTAGTGTTGTCCCGGTGATGCCACAAAGATGGTTAAGCGAGAGGAAATGAGGTTGGTCGGCAGTGAGGCTCCCGAAGTTAACGACCGGAAGCACGATGGCAGGCGTTTGTGCTCTCGAAGCTTCGAGGGCGGATCGTCGTACTTGATTTCTGGGCCACCTCTTGCGGTTACTGCTACGACGGTCCTTATCGACCGCGAGGGAAAGGTCGTCAGACAATGAATCGAGTTCGCGAGCGGTCCGAAGATCGGCCGAGTTGATGAGAGTCTGACTACCCGGTGATGCTACCTTCCGATAACGCTTGAAAAGCGGGGTTACTGGGCTTCATTCCGCCCATGCAGGCTCTCCTCTTGGACTATGCGGGCTAAGGCGTCGGCGTGACAATCCCGGCGGGCTCCGCTTGATGCGCGAAGCCCGCTATCCACAGCGCGGTTCTCAGTTCGCCTTCGTTACCGGAATGCGCATTTCAGTCGATTGAGTCGCCTGGCCGTCCTCCCCAGACCAAATCTCCATCGTCGGACCGGAGGGCACATAGCCTTGCTCCACAATGGATTTCAAGAACGCCCCCCAGCGCGCCTCTGTGTCCTTTACCCAGGGTCCGTTCACCACCACAACTGCCGTGAGCCCTGCAGGCAATGACACCACCTGGAATGGCGCTTCCACCTGGGTTCCCGGTTGCACCGGATATCCGGTCTCCCAACGTTCTTCAGACCAATACCGCCCCAGCGGAGGACCAACCGGAGTGATCGCCTCCAGCTTCAAGTAGGCCTGCACGCTACTCAGGGCAGCCGCGGTCTGCGCGTACGGCCCTTTCATCGGAACCACCACCGCCACCAGTTCGTCAGTCTGGCGAATCTCCGCTCGCAAAGCAGTAGGGGCCGCGGGCAACGCTGACGATGAATTCGCATTCGGGACCACGAGGGGGCGGTAGCCGGCGGGCGGAGTCAGATCGAACAATGCACGATCCGGCGTCCGACCGACAAAGATATTTCGGATATGCATCTGGTGTTCAGGCTTACCTGGTTCCTGAACGGTGATGTCGACGTGATGGACTTCGCGTGTAGCGGGGTCGATCCACATGTCCAGCATCTTCAGGTTGGGGATTGAGCCGTTCGGCGGTGCTTTGCTCAGCCGATAGCCCACAAGCTTCTGTTGACCGGTCCAATGCTCGCCAAGAAAATCGTCAGCCTGATTGGGCAAGGAGCGGAGCTGTGCGGAAAAGTCGTCAATATTGGACTGGCTCTCCACCGTCTTGCCGCTCTCATTCAAATAGGCGTGGGCGGCCGGCATCAGAACGATCTGCTTGCCGGTGGTCCCGTCCGTTCTGATCTCGATTCCCCACGAGCAGTGGATCCTCCGGTATCCGGGAGCCAGGTAGCTGAAGTCTACTCCCACGTACGGTTGTTCATTCAGGACAATCGTGTATTCCAGCGATTGAGAATTCCTGAGTTGGGCTGCCGCCGCGGCGAACACCTGGCCTGCTCGGGAACCGCGCGGCAACAGCACCAGGCCCACCGCCAACCCCACCAGCAGGACGGCGGTCATGACCGCCACCCGCGTGGCGGGGGGAGAAAGCACATAATATGTGAAGGCTCGCAAACGGCTCGGCCGCCGCTGTTCCACTTTCGTCCGGAACTCCAGCAGCCTCCGGCGCAGGCGGTCTTCCACATCGGCTGGCAGTTCCCCGTCGGTTCTGCTTCGAAGCAACTCGTCGATCTCATCACGCATGGCTACGTTCCTCCTTCTGCACTGTGGGAATGAGTTGGGAGAGCAGAACCCGCAACTTCGTACGAGCGCGTGCCACGTGTTTACGAACCGTCGATTCGCGGCAGTCCATTGCCGCGGCTATCGCGTTGTAGGGGACTTCCTCCACGGCGTGCATGAGAATCGCTCGCGCCTGGTTTTTGGACAAACTGCCGATGGCGCGAAATACGGCTGCATTCTGCTCGGCCGCGGAGACGTTCTGAATTGCGGAAGCCGCAGCATCCGGAATCTCCTCCGGAACGGCGGCCGCTTCCATCCATCTGCCGCGCCGTACTCTTCGGCGCAGCACATCATGCGCGGAGTGAATGCAGATCTGGAGGACCAGGGCGTGTGGATTCGGATGAGCACAGATGCGATCCCATCGCTTCCAGACCGTCAACAGGGCCTCCTGGAAAGCGTCTTCGGTATCGTCGGGATCTCGAACGATGCGCCATACTGCGCGCATCATCCGGTCCTCTATGGGTGCAATCAGCGCCTGGTACTCCTGCTGCCGGTCGTTCATGGAGCGGATCCTTCCTGAAAGCTCGTGCACAAAGAAGCCATGTTCATGATTTGCTCTCAATCAGGAAACGCTCGAGAGGGGCAGCGTGTGGACGCAGGCAACTGGCGCAATTCGGTTACTGCACGACCACGCTTACTCCGGTCTGGCTCCGCGCTCCGTTGATGGAAATTTGCACAGGCTGTCCGCCGGACGGCACGGAGGGGTCAACCAGAACGTTGATCTGCACCGCACCGGCGACGAGGCCAACCGCTCCGCCGGAGTAATCGACTTTACAGTCCACGCCGCCGATCCTGGCCGTCACCGTCGCGACCAGCTTCGGCAGCGGCGCGCCGAGTGTCACCTGGCCATCGGCAGGCATGGGATCCGTTACGCCTCCGCCCGTGGCGAACAGCAGGATGTAGTCGCCCTTGCGCGCCGGGTTGTCCGACCCGACCACACGGTACGACACGTCACGGATGGCGCCCGGTCCCTGTCCCGACGCGTCCAGTGTGAACAACCCCGGATGCACCGGCGCGACATTCACCGTGACCGCGTTCGACCGCATTCCGCGATACTCATACTGCATTTGTGTAGTCGTTTTCCCGGCGATGCCGTACGGAACGATCGCGGCCATCACTCCCGCCTGCGTGTACAGGATCGGCGCAGGAACGCCGTCGAACAGAAGGCGCGTGTCGGAAAACTGCGTGGGCAACTTGAAATTTGCGTCTACACCGGCGACGGCCAACGAAGCCGGTCCGTAGTTGGCGCCAAACAGCGTTACGATCTCGCCCGGCGACACGGCATCGTTCGCATAGCTCGCCGCATTGGTGAGTCCGTTCGTAGGGATGGCGGGTGGGGAGCTCTGGAGCGCGGTCTGCATCGCGGTGTATGCCGACTTCGGCTGATAGGTCGCGTCAAACTCGAGCGCAGCGCCATTGCCGGGAAACGTGCCTGGAACCCAGGAATATTTGTCGGTGAAGCCCCAGGTCTGCACTGCCGTGCATGCTGGAAACTCAAGGCAGAGAGCGACCATGTTGCCGTAGATCTGCGCTTGAGTGGTCAGGTTGGCGCTGGTGGCGTTGCCTGAGGAATCCACTGGCAAGCGCACATCCAACTCGGTGATCTGCACCTGCACGCCAAGATCGGTGAGCCGCTGGATATTCGCGCGCATGCTGGAGATCGAAGCCGTCGCGGTGGTCCAGTGCATCTGCAGGCCGACGCCGTCAATCGGCACGCCGCGCGTCTTAAAATCCTTCACCATGTTGTAAATCGCGTCTGCCTTCGCATTCACGCCCTCGGCGCTGAAGTCGTTGTAGAACAGCAGAGCCTTGGGGTCGGCCTCCCGCGCCCAGCGAAACGCCTGTTCAATGTATCCGGTTCCCGTCAGGCCGATGCCCGGCGTGTCATACCAAATCTCGCTTCGCAGCGTCCCGTCCCCATTGAAAGCTTCGTTCACCACGTCCCAGGCGTAAACCTGGCCCTCGAAGTGACCGACCTCGGTCTTGATATGGTTCTGGAGAATGTCGGACAGCTGCTGCGCCGTGAAGTTCCCGGTGGTGACCCAGCGCGGCACCTGGTTGTACCAGACCAGGGTGTGACCCCGCACCGCCATGTTATTTGCACGAGCAAAACTCACAATGGAATCGGCCTGCGTGAAACTAAAAGTCGTCTGAGCCGGCTGCGTCGCGTCAAACTTCATGGCGTTCTCGGCAGTTACCTGGTTAAACTCACGCGCCAACGTATCCGTGTAAGCCGCCTCGGAGAAATGCGAGGGATCCACCGCCGCGCCGATGCGAAGGTTGCGTTGCGCGGCAAGATCACGCAGCGGTTGGGCCGATATAACGAGGCAGCCGGCAGATACCAACGCTAAAAATAAGTGCACCCGGAACATTTGTTTGATCTCCGAACTTTAGAATGTCACTCCCATACACTCCGATGTCAAACGGTAGTACTGCCTCAAAGTAGCACCTATATGCGACAATTTAG
>Ga0335080_10005488_pt1 | contig 13058 bp, 8 predicted proteins | sample Lox_Sample_34_FD_206720 | JGI IMG/M metagenome (GOLD analysis project Ga0335080, IMG submission 206720) | Soil microbial communities from Loxahatchee National Wildlife Refuge, Florida, United States - Lox_Sample_3.4 | ecosystem: Environmental > Terrestrial > Soil > Wetlands | place: USA: Florida... | reverse complement strand
TGGGGCGGCCGAGGAGATCGAGCAACACCTTCGAGAGATCGACCGGCTCGGCCAGTTCACCAGGCTCGAAGGCCTGGAGGAGCGCCAGGGACGGGTGCGGTTTCGCCGGGCGCTCGTAGCACGGCGCGCGCTCCGTGAGCGGCTCGACCGGCAGGTCCGCCACCACCTTCTCGCCGCACAGGACGCGGAAGCGGCGGGTATCGGTCACGACGCCCACCTCGGCCACGTCGAGGTCCCATTTCTCGCAGATGCGCCGCACCTCGTCCTCGCGCCCGCGCGCGGCGACGAGCAACATGCGCTCCTGGGACTCGGAGAGGAGCAGCTCATAGGGCGACATCTCCTGCTCACGGCGCGGGACGCGGTCGAGGAAGAGATCGAGACCGGTCTTGGCCCTTGCCGCCATCTCCACCGAGGAGCTCGTGAGGCCGGCTGCGCCCATGTCCTGGATGCCGATCACGACGTCGGTCGTGAACAGTTCGAGGCAGGCCTCGAGAAGCAGCTTCTCCATGAAGGGATCGCCCACCTGAACGGTGGGACGTTTCTCTTCGGTGGAGGCGTCGAACTCCGAGGAAGCCATGGTCGCGCCGTGAATGCCGTCGCGACCGGTCTTGGCCCCGATGTACATCACCGGGTTGCCGATGCCCGCGGCCCGGCCCCGGAAGACCTTGTGGGCGGGCAGAACGCCCGCCGTGAAGGCGTTCACGAGGCAGTTCCCGTTATAGCTCGGATGAAACATCACCTCGCCGCCAACCGTGGGTATCCCCACGCAGTTGCCGTAGCCGGCGATCCCGGCCACGACCCCCTCCAGCAGGGAAGCGGTCCTGGGGTGAGCCGGATCTCCAAAGCGGAGCGAATTGAGCGAAGCGACCGGCCGCGCGCCCATCGTGAAGACATCGCGCAGGATTCCACCGACGCCGGTGGCGGCGCCCTGATAGGGCTCGATGTAGCTCGGGTGGTTGTGGCTCTCCATCTTGAAGGCCACCGCGAGCCCGTCGCCCACGTCCACCACTCCGGCGTTCTCACCCGGTCCCTGCAACACGCGCGGACCAGCGACGGGAAGGTTCCTGAGATACACCCGCGACGACTTGTACGAGCAGTGTTCGCTCCACATGACCGAGAACACGCCCAGCTCCACCAGATTCGGCTCACGGCCCAGGTGGATCTTCACCTGATCGAACTCGGCCGGGGTGAGGCCGTGGCGCGCGACAACCTCTCTTGTGATCTCGCTCATGGGGGAGCGGATTCTAAGAGCTGTCGCGCAGTGACGGCAACCTTTGCCGACGCATCCGACAGCCGAGCTCCAACCCCGCGCACGCGAGCCGGCCTCATCCGGGTCATGCCAACTTCGCCCAGCCGCGCTTCGGACCCGGCGATGGTGCCCACCCTGTCTCTCCGACCGGATCCGGCCCGAGGGCCAGCTTCCGGCGACGGCACCGCGACCACGCCGTTGACGGCCGCTGGCGAGGCATCGGCTCCTCGACGGGCGATCCGGATCCCTGCGCACCCAATGGTCGCGTCCTCCCATCCCTCGCCCTGCGGTCACGCCATCTGCGGCCTCGCGACCAATTTCCCCGCCGCGGGAGCGCGTGGGGGGGGGGGGAACCCACCCCGCTCGCCGGTGCGTGCTGCTCGTCCGATGCCCCCGTAGAGCAGTTTTCGCACCCGGAACGCCGAGGCGGCGATCCGGTGGCCCGGAAGCTGAGCTCGCCCGAATGGAGCAAATCGAGGTCGGACTGCGGATCGGGAACAGCTCGAGTCAGGGCGAGAAGTCCGCCGACCAACACGGCGGCCGGGCGGGAGGAGGTGGGGAACCGCTCGCCATCGCCAAGGGGGCCGACTGGTTGCTCGCGCCAGGGCGCGTGGAGGTGGAAAATCCCGCCCCGCTCGCAGGTTCATGCTGCTCGCTCGACGCCGCCCGTCGCAGCAGCGGTTTCGCGGCCGGGAATGCCGCGGCGGCATCGAGCGTGTCGTCAGTTCTCAAAGAGCCACAACACCTTGGAGCTTACCACCGACCCTGACACCCTCGCTGCCACCGTTCCTCCCGACGCCTGAAGGCGCGGGCTTCCCGGTGGCAATTCCGGTGACTCGAGCCGCGAGCACGCCGGCCACAGGCATGAGCGGACAGAGAGCTCGCTCGATGCCGAGAAACTCCGGACGGACCGCGCTCTCATGGGAGGTTTCGATGGCCTACCGGTTCGCAATTGCCTGCAAGTACCCCTGCCCTTTCGGCGATCATCATGCCGGCACACCACAGACACGGGGCAGGCAACCCTGACGGTCGCGATGCCGAGAACTGCAGACCCGCAGGCAGAGGGCTCTACGACCGCGGACGATCATCGTCCACACTCCCCCGGGACGCATCCCCGGGGAGGTTCAGGCCTTCGGCACCCCGCCGCTCTCAAGAGCCAGGCGGCGGTGCTGGCGTGCCATCTTCGTTGGGGACCCACCGCTTGCCCGCGCCTCGCCGATCGCGCTGGCGTACCCGCCGAAGAGCTCGGCCGCGAGGTACCTGATGCCGGGTCTATCCTCGGCGCGGCGGCGCCGCACCATCCCGTTCTCGCTGCGGTCGTGAGGCCGTTCCAGATTCATCGCGAACCGTGCTATCCCGTGCCCGCCCCGGTGAATGAGCGTCACGCGGGAACCATCCACCGCCTCGACGAGGGCCACGTGCGAGACGCGTGTCGCCCTTCGATCGCGGCGCGTCCCTCTGAAGAAGGCGAGGTCCCCTGGCTTCGGCGTCGCGACGCGGCGGAGGCTCCGATAGAGGGACTCGGACATGCTGCGCGCTGGCATGAGGGTGGGCAGCGCCACCCGCGCCTCGGCGAAGACGCGGCGCACGAAGCCACAGCAGTCACCCGCAAACTGCCGGCCCACGTGCCGACGAGCGGCAGAGATGAGACGCTCGCGAAGGGGCTCCGCCGCCTGGGAAGACCTCGGCGCGGCGGGCGCCGCAGGAACCCCCGCAACGGGCGTTTCGGCGGGCATTTGCCGGGGAGAGGAAGTGACAGCCGGTCTTCGGGACTCGCACACCTGGTGTGCGCAGGCAGCGGTGAGCGCGAGGAGGAGAGGAAGAACAGGAGGTCGCATGCTCGGGCAGCCTTCCGGGTCAGCCGCGGGACAGGAGGACCAGCGGCCAAAGGATAGAGGAACCGAGTGGGGGCCTACAAGCGCCTCTTGGTCACCTCGGAGGACTGGGGCGCACGTGCGTCGACCTGGAACGACTTTGCTCGAAATCCCTGGGAGTTCAGAAAAGGCGGGCAAGTACGGAGGAGTCCGGTGGACTCACGCACACCCGGGGTCCCATCACGGCCAGCGCCAGCTCGAGCTGCGGCCTCCCGGGATCGCCTTCGTTCGAATGCCCGCCCTTGAGCTCACGCGATCGGTGCATTCACACCACGCTCGTCAAAGCAACGCCCGGGGGAAGCGGCACGAGGACGGGAACGGTCGCAGCGAACGATCTGCTGCCCTTCCCGCGTCTCGAAAGGCCAGGACGAACTGGATGGGCCAGGGCGGCGTGAGCCGCTCGGCCGGAGGTCCGTCCGGGCAGGTCGCGCACGGCCGGGCCGGAACGACGGGCACGGGACTTCCGCCGGGAAACGTGCACCCCAGGCTTCGCGGACGAGGCTCACGCACGGCCGTGGAGCGATGGATCCATCTCGCTTTCGGGGCGCACCGGAGCCGTCCCCCTTGACCAGCACGCGCGACAAGCCCCGCCCGCGCGGGAGGAGGGGGCACCGCGCGTCCCCGCACGCCTCGGGTGCAAGGCGCGAGGCGCGAGGCCCCGAGCTCACCGGGAGCAGCGCCGCCGCGATGAGCTCGCCACTGGGGGTCAATGATCGGCCTCTTCCCCTGGGAAGACTCAGTTCATCTCTCCCATCCGCTGCGCCACGCTCCTGTCGCCTGGGCGTGCTCGAAGAAACCAGCATAGAACGGGTGGCGCGCCACCGTCGAGCCGTCGCCCACCACCACGAGCTTGCGCTTGGCTCGGGTGAGGGCCACGTTCATGCGGCGCACATCCGAGAGGAATCCGACGTCGCCCGAGTCGTTCCCGCGCACGAGCGAAACGACCACCGCGTCCTTCTCTCGACCCTGAAACCCATCGACCGTATCCACCTCCAGCCCCTCCTCGAACCGCTTCTCGAGGAGCTGTCTCAGGCGCTGTACCTGGGCGTCGTAGGGAGCGATCACCGCCACGTCCGCTGGCGAGACGCCGAGGGCCAGCACCCGCTCCACCTCCGACGCGCACAGTTCGGCCTCGCCGTCGTTCTGCTTCGAGTCGGAGCCCCCGGGCGTGCTCTCCTCGAACCCGAGTCCGGAGGTGTCGACCACCTCGAGCGGGGCCGAGTCGAGGGCGCGATCGGCCACCGATGGGTGCGCCCGCAGCGCGCCGCCGTACAGCGACACCGACGGGTAGCGCATGATGCGTTCGTTCATCCGGTACTGCTCGGCGAGCGTCACCCTTGCCACGTCGCCGTGGGACTCGTTGAGCCGCTCGAAGAGCGAGACGCCGAGGCCTTCCGCGCAGGCAGCGGCCGAGAGGACGGTGGGGGACAACTGCAGATGGTCGCCCGCGAGGATGACGCGTTCCGCCCGCAGGAGTGCCAGGTACGTCGCCGGCTCAGTCGCCTGGGTAGCCTCGTCCACCACCGCCAGCGCGAAGTGGCGCCCGGCCAGCACCGGCGCATCGAGCGAGGTGAGCGTGGCGAGGACCACGGATGCGCGCGAGAGCACCTCCTCCTCTGCGCGCGACTCGAGCGCCCGCGCCTGCGCGCGGAGCGCCCTCGCCTCGCGCTCGGCCTGGCGCGCTTCGCTGAAGCGGCCCGGGCCCCGGCGCCGCCCACACTTGCGGGAGATCCGCCTCAGCTCGTCGGCCTCCGCCGCCAGGCGCTGCGCGAGACGGGCCGCCTCGTGCGAAGCGACCCGCGCCTCGAGCGTGTGGGCGAGCACGGACGGAAGGACGCGCGCTGGATGTCCGAGACGCACCGCCTCGATGCCGCTCAAGGCGAGCCGCTCGACCAGGTTGTCGACCGCCAGATTGGAGGGAGCCGCGGCCAGAACCGGCTCGCCTCGAGCCACGGCCCGGCGGATCACCTCCGCCAGCACGGTGGTCTTGCCGGTGCCCGGCGGGCCGTGGACAAGCGCCACGTCGAGAGCTCGGTCGGCCAGGTCGAGAGCGCGCTCCTGCTCGGGGTTGAGGCGCGCGCGCAGGACGGGACCGCGCGCCTTTGCTGCGAACCGCGGCGCCTGCCCCGAGAGCACGCTGTGCCAGCGCCGGCCTTCTCTCGTGCCCGCGATCCGACGCAGCCCGGCCGCGAGTCGTTCCCAGGTGACCGGTGACGGCTCGAGCTCAAGCACGACGCGCCCCTGCGTCGTCCAATCGGGCGGGGGCTCGTCGAAGACCACGGCGACGCGACCGCGGGTCTTGCGCGCCACGACGCCCGCCGGCGCGTCCGCGCGCACTTCTCGGCGCAGCTGCACGCGCACCAGGCTGCCCGCGCCGATTCGGTCGCCGCCGAGGGATCGGCCGTCTGGTCTGGCGAAGGTGACGAGAGCGCGCCCGGCGAGCCCGGTCTCCTCCACGGCCTCGATCTCGGCGAGCGCCAGCCCGCGCGCCTCGCGCTCGGCGAGCGAGAGACGCCCCTGCGCCTGGGCGAACCGACTCCGTTCCTCGTCGCGCTCGGCATCGACGAGGCGGGCCAACTGCTCGAGGCGTTGCTCCAGATCCACGGCGCTTCTCCAAAAAGGGGGGCTCCGGCCGAAGGCCAGAAGCCCCTCCACTCGGCAGGTTATCATCGCGGTCGTGCCTGGCCACGGGACCTCGGAGGACGAGCCGGTGGTGCTTCCCATCGACGGGACGCTCGACCTGCATGCTTTTCGTCCCGCCGAAGTGGGAGACCTCCTCGCCGAGTGGGTGGAAGCGTGCCGGGCGCGAGGCATCTGGGAGGTACGGATCATCCATGGCAAGGGGACGGGCGCGCTGCGGCGAACCGTCGCCTCCTGGCTGGCAAGATCGGAGGCGGTGGCGAGCTACCGGAGCGCGGACGAGGCCAGCGGCGGCTGGGGGGCAACGCTCGCGACCTTGCGACCGTAGTCCGCCAAGGTTCACGGCGACGGGGGTAACGGTCGGCCTTTCCCCTTGCGCCTGCGCCGCACGCGGATAGTCTCGCTGGCACCCGCCCCTTTGGAGAGGTGCACGTGGTCGCCCTTCTTTCCGCAGCCATGGTCGCGGCCGCCACTGTTTCGGCTGCGGGCGCGTTCCCCTATCCCGTTCACCGGCGCACGCTCGGGAACGGCCTTGAGGTCATCTTGGTGCCCTACGATTCGCCCGGTCTGGCCGCCTATTTCACCGCCTTTCGGGTGGGCAGCCGCGACGAGGTGGAGAAGGGGCGCTCTGGTTTCGCGCACTTCTTCGAGCACCTCTCCTTCCGAGGCACGCGAGCGCACTCCGGGGATGACTGGGAGCGCATCACCAAATCGCTCGGCTACGACTCGAATGCCTACACCGAGGACGATGCGACGGTCTACTGGCTGGCCGGTCCAACGGCGGGGCTGCCCACCATCATCGATCTCGAAGCCGATCGGTTCATGAACCTCGCGTACAGCGAGGACGACTTCAAGATCGAGGCGCGCGCGGTCCTGGGTGAGCTCCTCAAGGACCTTTCCTCCCCGGATTTCAAGCTCTTCGAGGTCGCGCGCGAGCGGGCCTTCTCGCGCCACACCTATCGCCATGGCGCCATGGGTTTCGAGCGGGACGTGCGTGCCATGCCGAGCGGCTATCTGTACTCGCTCGAGCTGTACCGGCGCTTCTATCGGCCCGACAACGCCACGGTGGTGGTGGTGGGGGACTTCGACGAGGAACGGACCTTCCGCGACATCGAGCGCGCCTTCGGATCCTGGCAGGGCACCGGGCAACCGGTGGCGGTGGAACCCGAACCGGCCCAAGTCGCCGAGAGGCAGGTCCGGATCGCCTTCCCGACGCCCATCCTGCCGCGGCTCTATTCGGGATGGCACACGCCGGGAGCTGCCGACCCTGCTGCCGTGGCCGCCCAGCTCGTCCTGTGGCCGTTCCTGTTCGCGAGGCCCTCCGCCCTGTACCGCGAGCTCGTCCTCGAGCGACATCTGGTCGAGGAGATCGGAGGCGAGTACGAGCCGCACCGCGACCCCTTTCTCTTTGGCTGCGAGCTCGTCCTGAAGAACGCGGCCGCGGAGGGAAAAGCCCGCGCCGCGGTGGACCGGGCAATCGCCGATGTCGCCGCCGGGAGGATCGACCTTCGCCTGCTCGCCGATGTGAAATCGAACGTGCTTGCCTCGCTCGTCATGGAAACGGACACGCCGTATCGGACCGGGGTGTGGCTTCTCTACTACCGGGAGCTCGCCGGCGATCCCGGCTACCTGGAAGGTGTCATGGAGCGCGTGCGGCGCGTGTCGCCCGAAGACCTCTCGGTTTTCGCGCGTCGGTGGCTCTCGCCGCCCAACCGGACCACCGTGTTCATGAGCTGGGAGCCGCGGGGTCGCTCGCCCCGGCCGCTCGCCGGTCTCGGCGGAGGTGCGCCATGATGGAGCGCCCTCTTTTCCGAGCGGTCCGCGGGGCAGCGCTCGCGTTCGCGCTTGCCTGCGCTTCGGGAGGACAGGGTCCCCGGCAACAGAAGGCGCGGCCAGCGGGGTCGCCTTCCCGACCGCAGCTGGTGAGTTTTTCCGCGCCGTCGCACGCGACGGTGGCGGTGCGGCTCTTCTTTCGCAGCGGCTCGGCGGATGACCCGCCCGGCATGGAGGGGCTCACCAAGCTCACTGCCGACCTCATGGCGGAGGGTGGCACCGAGAGACTGAGCGCGAGCGAGCTGGCACGCGCTCTGTATCCGATGGCGGCCGAGCTCGAGGTGGTGGTGGACAAGGAGACCACCGTCTTTGCTGGCCGTTGCCCGCGGGAAGCGGTGTCGCGCTTCGTCCCCGTCCTGGAGGACGTGGTGCAGCATCCGCGCCTGGACGAACACGAGTTCGAACGCGTGAAGAGCCGAGCGGTGGACGCCATTGAGAAGGGGCTGCGCAGCGAGAGCGACGAGGTGCTCGGGCAACAGACGCTGTCGCTCATGCTCTACGGCGGCCACCCCTATGGCCATTTCACCGGAGGCACCGTGCAGGGGCTGAAGCGCATCTCGCTCGCGGACGTCCGGGCGCACCTTCGGCGCGTCTTCGTCGCCTCCCGGCTCACCGTCGGCGCGGCGGGCGGGTACGAGGGGGACTTCTCCGCTCGCATCGCCGCCGACCTGCACCTGCCCGTCGGCAGCGCCCGCCCACCGCTGCCCGCGCCCGCCAGCAGCGCACCACGCTTCCTCCTGGTGGAGAAACGGTCCACTCCCACGGCCATCTCGATGGGGTTCACCTGGGAGATGACGCGGGGCCACCCGGACTTTCCGGCGCTGGTGGTGGCCGTTTCGGCACTGGGAGAGCACCGGCAAGGTGCGTCGTTCCGGCTCTTCCGGGAGCTGCGGGAGGTGCGTGGGCTCAACTACGGCGATTACGCCTACCCGGAGCACTTCGTGCAAGCGAGCGACAGCGCTCTGCCGGCAGTGAATCATCCGAGATCGCACCAAGAATTCACGATCTGGATCCGTCCCGTGGAGCCGCAGCACAGGCTCTTCGCGATTCGCGCGGCCCTGTACGAGATCGACCGCTGGGCGCGAGACGGTCTCACGAGAGAGGAGCTGGAGCGTGTGAAAGCCTTCCTGGCCGGCTACACGCTCGCCTTCGACGCGACCGACACGCGGCGGCTCGGGTACGCCATCGACGACCGCTTCTACGGGCTTTCGGCTCCGTGGCTTTCGACCCTGCGCGCCCGCCTGCCCTCGCTCACGCTCGAGGAGGTGAACGGTGCGTTGAAGCGCCACGTCGATCCGGCGCGGCTTCGCATCGCCGTGGCGACGCATGGGGCCGCGGAGCTCGCGGCGGAGATCACGGGCGGGGCGGCCTCGCCCATCTCCTATTCCGTCCAGAAGCCGAAGGAGGTGCTCGCGGCGGACCAGGTGATCGAGCGCTTTCCGCTAGGAGTGAATGGGCCGCAGGACGTGCAGACCGTCAGGGTCGAGGATCTGTTCGAGAACTGACCCGCCGGGAGGGATTGCGGCCCGACCTTCGCCCCGACGGAGAGGCGGGCAAGGCACCGCGACCAACAGACTAGCTCAACACGGGGAGGCAGTGTCACTTTCGGTGCGTGGTTCTCCGCGGCACCGGGGAGTCCAGTATTCTTTTCTCATTCTCGCCAAGGAGGCGTCGGACAACGATGATCGCGCGGTTTCCGCTTCGGATGGTCAGCCCGCAGAAGGCACGCCGTTCGAACGAACCATGGCCTCTCGGCAGGAATGCGGCCGCGGGTCCCGCGTTCCCAAGGCGAGCATGCGACCGACGGTCGATGAGAAGAGACGCGGTCAAGGGCGTGGCTGCAGGGTCTTGCTGCGCGCGGCTTGCGCCATCCTCGCTGCTGCCGTCGTGCATGGCAGCGCAGCGGGACAGGCGCTGCCGCCCCCGCCGGTCTTCGCTTACTGGAAGGCCGGGGACGCCAAGGTCGCGGAGTGGAAGGCGATGGCGCAGCTCGGGCTGGCGACGGCAACGGGCAACTCCCAGGCCGTGTCGCTCTCCCTGCAGGCCTCCCTCTCGCGACGCTTGGGCAACAACAAGCTCGCCGCAGACGCGGGCGGCGCTTTCGCGCGCAGTCAGGTTTTTGTGGCCAACGTGCCGGCCGGGAGCCCCATCGCCGGCCCGGGGGACATGCACACCGTGGATCAGACCACGACGGAGAGCTGGTCGGTGAGGACGCGGTACGACCGGTTCTTCTTCGACCGAAACGCGCTCTACGTTCAGGCCGGCGCTTCCGCCGACCCGCCCTCCGGGGTGAGACTCCTGGCAGAAGGCCAGGCCGGGTACCGCCGGGTCCTGCTGGAGCGCGGCAAGGGCCAGCTGGCGGCGGAGCTGGGCTACGACTACACCCACCAGTCCTACGAGTCCTCGGCGACGCCCATCCAGATCCACTCCGGGCGCGCGTTCATTGGATACCACAAAGATCCCAATCCCCTCCTTGGGCTCGACACGTCCTGCGAGTTCCTGACCAACCTCAACCCGGAGTATACGCCGACGGGCATGGTGAAGGCCCTGGGCGACGACCGCATCACCGGTCTCTTGGGTGCGCAGGTCAAGCTGTTCGACAACGGCAGCATCGGGTTGCGTTTCTCGGTTCACTACACGACCTCGCCTGCTCCCCGTCCGCCCATCCCGGGCTTTAGCTACGCACCCGGGTTTGTGCCAGTTGCCGACCGGCTCGACACGAAATCGGAGCTGGTCCTGGTCTGGAACTACTCCTATCCCCGCGCGCACAAGTGACCTGACTGGCCCCTCGAATCCCGCTTGCCGACGCACCGCAGGTGCCGTTAGTCCACGCTCATGAAGCTCGCCATCCATGCTCAGCAGATCGATGCACCGCGCGACGTGGTCGCGTACCTCGCAAAGCACCTCCTCCGTCCGCTCCAGCGCTTGCACGACAGCACGGCCACCCAGCTCACCGTCCACATCCAGGACGCCAAGCCGGGCAAGGGCGGAGCGGTCCAGGCCTGCAAGCTCACTTTCCGCATGCCCGGGTCCCGCACGCTGCGCGTGGAGAGCGTCAGGGACGACCTCCATGCCGCGCTCCTCGAGTCGGCTCAGCGATTGAGGAGGCTCGTGCAGCGAGAGATCCAGAAGTCGCGCTCGCCCTCGCGGGCGCTGCAGGACAAGCCGCTCGGCAAGACCTGGCGAGCGGCTGCCAGCCGCTCGGCCACCGCCCCTGACGGCTCGCCCTCGACGCTCTGACGCTTGACTCGCCGTGGACTGAGCGCCCGCGACCACGCCAGGCGCCGGGAGCAGCGCCCACTTCCCGGGTTCAACGTCCAAGGCCGCGGTTGCACCCGGCGCGCACCCGCGCGTTCTGCGCGCCGGCTCTGGACCTCCCCACCGATGCACCGAGCGCGCATTCGATCCTCGGAGAGGCTTCCCGGGTCGGGTGAATCCTCATGCCGTCGGGGTCGGGATCTGGTGCAGGCGGATGGAGTTCGTCCGGCCGGGGATCCCCATCGGCGACCCGTAGACGATCACCACCCGATCGCCCGCCCGAGCGAGTCCATCGGCGAGCAGGCGTTCCGAGACGAGGTCGCACATGAAGTCAGCGTTGCGCACCGGCTCCATCACCTTGGGGACGAGGCCCCAGCACAGGGCGAGGCGGCGGCGGATGGCCTCGTCGGGCGAGAAGGCGATGACGGGGACGCGGGGACGATGGTGCGCGAGCAACCGGGCGGTCGTGCCGCTCAGCGTGAAACAGGCAATCGCAGTCGCCTGCACCTCGTGAGCCGCGGTGACGGCTGCGGCGGCGACCACGGCGTTGAATGGCCCGGGGCCGGTCCATAGGTCGGAGGGCGGTGGCATCCCGAAGATGAGGTGCTGCTCCGCCTGACACACGATGCGATCCATCATCTGGACGGCGAGGAGCGGGTAGCGACCGCTGGCCGTTTCCGCGGAGAGCATGACCGCGTCAGCGCCGTCCCAGATGGCGTTCGCGACGTCGCTTGCTTCGGCGCGAGTTGGGCGGGGGTGCTCGATCATGGACTCGAGCATCTGGGTCGCGACGATGACCGATTTCCCTGCCGCCGTGGCCTTGCGCAGGAGCTCCTTCTGGAGATTGGGAACGCGCTCCGGCTCGATCTCCACGCCGAGGTCGCCGCGGGCGAGCATGATGCCGTCGGCCTCGGCGAGAATGGCGTCGATGTTCTCGATGGCTTCTGGCTTTTCGACCTTGGCGATGATGGGAGCCACCCGCCCGACCCGCTCCATCACGGCGCGACACTGCACGACGTCCCTCGCCGATCGGACGAAGGAGAGGCCGACGTAGTCGATGCCGTGCGCGAGTCCGAAGGCGACGTCGCGCTTGTCCTTCTCGCTCATCGCCTCGGCGCGCAGGACGACCCCGGGGAGATTGATGCCCTTGTGTTCCTTGAGCACGCCCCCCTCGATCACCTCGCAGCGGGCGCGCACGCCATCGGACGCGAGCACCCGCAGCTCGATGAGGCCGTCATCGACGAGCATCCGGTCGCCGGGCCGAACGTCCTCGGCCAGGTAGCTGTAGGTGGTGGAGACCAGGTGCTCGTCGCCAGGGACATTGCCCTCGGTGGTGACCACGATCTCCGTTCCGGCCGCGAGCGGGACGCCCTCCCGTCCCGCCCTGAGCGAGCCGGTCCGGATCTTCGGGCCCTGCAGGTCCTGCAGCACGGCCACCACCTTCTCGATCTTGTGCGATGCGGCACGGATGTGATCGAGGACATCGGCGTGGTCTTCGAGCCGCCCGTGCGAGAAGTTGAGGCGTGCGACATCCACCCCGTGCTCGAAGAGGCTCTCGATCGTTTGCGGATCGGAGCTGGCGGGTCCCAACGTGGCGACGATCTTGGCGCGGCGCATTGGCGTGAGTTTGTAGGGCGTTCTCTGGCGAAGGACCAGCGCTTTCCAGGCGCCCCGCTGCCTCCTCGAGGCACGCATCGCCGGCCCGCTCCGTGCTGCCGGGGCGACCTGGCGTTGCACCGAGCGCGGTGGAACGTGTAACTTCCGCCGCGGCATGAGAATTCCGCGCTGCGCGACAGGGGAGAAGCGGAGCACGCAGCTCGGACGCGCGTTCTACGCGCGCGACCCCCAGACGGTCGGGAAGGAGCTGCTCGGCAAGGTGCTCGTCCACGTGGACGGCACTTGTCGCCGCGCCGTGCGCGTCGTGGAGACGGAGGCCTACGGCGGGACCGAAGACCTCGCCTCGCACGCGCGGTTTGGCCCCACCCGGCGCGCCGCCATCATGTTCGGGCCACCGGGTGTCTCCTATGTCTACCTCATCTACGGGATCTCGCACTGTTTCAATGCGGTGACGGGCGAGGAGGGACTGGCCTCGGCCGTGTTGTTTCGCGCGGGAGAGCCCCTGGAGGGATGCCTGCACGCGACCACCGGGCCGGGCAACCTCTGCCGCGCCCTCGGGATCAGGCGAGGGACCCACAACGGGGTCG
>Ga0335080_10005487_pt1 | contig 13059 bp, 13 predicted proteins | sample Lox_Sample_34_FD_206720 | JGI IMG/M metagenome (GOLD analysis project Ga0335080, IMG submission 206720) | Soil microbial communities from Loxahatchee National Wildlife Refuge, Florida, United States - Lox_Sample_3.4 | ecosystem: Environmental > Terrestrial > Soil > Wetlands | place: USA... | reverse complement strand
GTTCCGTGAGCGCGGGGTCGTCGTGATCTCGCTGGCCAAGCGGATCGAGGAGGTGTTCACGCCGGGCGCGAGCGAGCCGCTCCGGCTGGCCCACGACACCGTCGAGCTTCAGTTGCTCCAGCGAGTCCGCGATGAGGCCCACCGGTTCGCGATCACCCACCACCGCATCCGGCGCGACCAGGCGATGACCGCCTCGATTCTGGACGAGCTGCCGGGCGTCGGGCCGGCGCGAAAACGCGCCCTGCTGAACCACTTCGGCTCGCCCGACGCGATCCTGGCCGCCTCGCGCGAGGAGCTCGAGGCGGTACCCGGGATCCCGGGCAAGCTGGCCCGCGAGGTCTACCGCGAGCTGCACAAGACCGGTGTCTGAACCCGGCCCGCGCGGCGCCCGGTCTAGCGCGTGAGCAGGACGGCGCTCGCCGGCGGGAGCTGGATCGAGTACCAGCCGAGCAGCTGCGACGCGGTCTGAAGCTGCGGCGCGGGCAGGGTGCCGGTGGAGGTCTCGGCGCCGAACGTGTGCCCGCCCAGGGTCACGCCGTCGGTGGCCGCGAGGCCCGGCGCGCGGAGCCACTCGAGCTGGGCCTGGCCGCCGGCCGAGGGGAGCTGGAGTTCGACCGAGCGGGCCCGGGAGTCCTGGTTGATCAGCGCCACCCGGATGTGCCCGTCGGCGCTGCGCGTGGCCCACACCTTGACCGGACCGGCCGGCACGTGCACCGGGAGTAGCTGGGCCCCCGGCGGGAACGCCTGGGCGAACATGAGCATGCCGTAGTAGTCCGGGTGAACGAACGCCTGCCAGCCGCCGGCCGTGCGCCGGAACGTGAACACCTCGTAGGCGGCGCCGGGGAGGGAGTGGATGTTGACCCCGTCAACGCCCACGCTGGCCAGGTCGAACAACGTGTCGAGCATCCACAGGGCGGAGGCGAATGTGTTGCTGACCCCGGTCCGGCCGAGGCACCCGGCGAGCGCCGCGGAGTTCAGCTCGTCGACGCGGAACTGCAGCCCTCGTGTGTGGGCCGCGGCGATGTAGGGCGAAAGCGCCGTCGCCATGCCGGCCGAGGACCGGTCGCTCAGCAGATTCGCGATCGAGGGATAGGACGGCGAGCGGCGGTTGTGGAGGCACCCCTGGATCGGGTAGCGGTGGACGGTGACCATCCGCAGGCGGGGCTCGGCCGCGAGCAGCGCCGGCACCGCGCTCAGCCATGGAAGCTCGGCGCTGGCCGGACCGGCCAGCGGCACGGCGGGCAACGTGGCGGCCGAGCGGTGCGCCTCCGCGAGGAACGCGTCCAGGTTGTAGCCGGCGCCACGCGCGAACACCGGCTTGCGGTGGTTTCGGTACCACGGGAAGACGCTGTACACGTCGGGCTCGTTGCCGAGCTCGAGCGCCGCGACGTTGTCCACGCCCACGCCGGTGAGCAGCGCGTCCGCCTCGGCCGCGGTCAGGCGCGGGCGGCCCGCCGCCAGGTTCACCCCCAGGATCAGTTTGGCGCCGAGTCCGCTCGCCAGCGCCCGGGCGCTGGCCAGCCAGCCCGGCGTGAGCCCGTACGTGACGCCCGCCGGCGCCGACATTCCGGACACCGGCCACCACGTCGAGTCGGTGCTGTTGCCGCCGATCCGGAGACTGAGATTCCCGCCCACCCCACCGAGGTTGCGCAGCAGTTGGACGAACACGGGGTCCGGCCTGGCGGGATCGGCGCCGGTATACGCCTCGAGGGCGCTGTACTCGAGCGAGAGGCCGAGAAATCCCGTCGGTAGCGGGGAGCCGGCGGGGGTGGGATCGACGGTGGCGTAGACGGCCGATGGCGCCACGGGGTCGCCCCCCGCGGTGCTCGCCGGGTCACTGTTGGGCCGGGTGACGCCCGCCGCGTGGTACACGGCGATCCCCAGCACGAGGAGCGTCAGCGCGGCCAGGATCGGGGTCTGCGCCCTGCGCCACCGCACGGGCTCATCGTGCCATACCTGCTCCAGACGCCACCCACGTCCGTCTGGCCCGTCAAGCTCCCTAGGATTGGAGTGAGACGCGTGGCGCAGCTCGACGAGCACATCGACACTTCGGAGGACGGCGGCTCGTTCCTCACCGACCTGGTGATCATCACCGGGTTCTCGGGCGCGGGCAAATCCACCGCGATGGCGGTATTCGAAGATGAGGGCTACTTCTGCGTCGACAACCTGCCCTCGGAGATGATCCGTTCGCTGGTCGAGCTGTTCATGCACGCCGGCTCAAAGGTGCAGCGCGCCGCGGTGGTCTCCGATGTCCGCGGCGGAACGTATTTCGAAGGCTTCGCGACGATGCTCGATGACCTGCGGGCGTCCGGGGTCGCGCATCGCGTGCTGTTTCTCGACGCCGACGAGCCGACGCTGCAGACGCGCTACAAGGAGACTCGCCGGCGGCACCCCCTGGCTCCGACCGGAAGCGTGACCGACGGCATCGCGCGCGAGCGCGAGCTACTGCTGCCGCTGCGCGGCCGCGCCGATGTGGTGATCGACACAACCGGGCTGACCGCGGCGATGCTCCGCCGCAAGCTCGCGGACGAGCTACTGCCGACGCGAACGCCGGGACGGCTGGCGGTCACCTTCGAGAGCTTCGGCTTCAAGTACGGCCCCGCGCGCGACCCCGACGTGGTGCTCGACGTCCGGTTCCTTCCCAACCCACACTACGAACGCGACCTGCGGCCGCTGACCGGCGACGACCCGGAGATCGTGGAGTTCATCAACCGCGACGGGGCGCTCGACGAGTTCTACGAGCACCTGGACCCGCTGTTCGACTACCTGCTCCCGCAGTACCTCGCCGAGGGCAAGGCGCACTTGGTCGTGGCGATCGGCTGCACCGGTGGCCGGCACCGGTCGGTGGCGATCGCCTCGCACCTGGCGGCGCGCTACAGCCGCGATCCGGGGTACCTCGTGCACGTCGAGCACCGCGACGTCAGCCGGCCGGGGTGATCGACCACGTTGGCTTCGAGGTGTCAGACCTCGAGCGATCGGCACGCTTCTACGACGCCGTCCTGTATGCGCTGGGAGCGCGGCGAATGGTCCAGTCCGAGCACGTGGTCGCGTACGGGATCAACGCCCCGCAGGTGTGGATCGTGGTCCGCGGCCGCCCGCCGGGCCCGGGCTACGGACACCTGGCGCTGAGCGCCAACGGCAAGGCCGCGGTCGACGCCGCCTACAAGGGCGGCCTGTCGTGTGGGGGTAGCGACGACGGGCCGCCGGGGATGCGCCCGCAATACGGGGAGCGCTACTACGCGGCGTACCTGCGCGACCCCGACGGCCTCCGGGTAGAGGTCGTCTCACGAAGGTGACCCGCTAGCCTTCGCAGCGCCGGCGGCCGTCGGCGTTTTCTTAATGGAGTCAAAAAGGAGGTGCGGGCATGGCGGTGCGCGTCGGGATCAACGGCTTCGGGCGGATCGGGCGCAACGTGTTCCGCGCCGCGTACGAGCAGGGCGCCGACATCGAGTGGGTCGCGGCCAACGACATCGCCGACCCGAAGACGACCGCTCACCTGCTCAAGTACGACTCCAACTACGGGCCGTTCCCGGGCGAGGTCGAAGCGACCGACACGGGGTTCAAGGTCGACGGCAAGGAGATCCGGCTGTTCGCCGAGCGTGATCCGGCCGCGCTGCCGTGGGGCGACCTCGGCGCCGACGTCGTGATCGAGTCCACCGGCCTGTTTGCCGATCGGGAGAACGCCTCCAAGCACCTGGCGGCCGGCGCGAAGAAGGTGCTGATCTCCGCCCCGGCTACCGAGCCAGACGTCACCGTCGCGCTCGGGGTGAACTTCGACGAGGTGTACGACCGGGACAAGCACAACGTGATCTCGAACGCGTCGTGCACGACCAACTGTCTGGCTCCGGTGGCAAAGGTGCTCCACGACACGATCGGGATCAAGCATGGCCTGATGACCACGATTCACGCCTACACCTCAGACCAGCGCCTCCAGGACATGCCCCACCGCGACCTGCGCCGGGCGCGCGCGGCGGCGGTCAACCTGATCCCGGCTTCGACTGGCGCGGCCAAGGCGATCGGCCTCGTGATTCCCGAGCTGAACGGCAAGCTCAACGGAATGGCGGTGCGCGCGCCGGTCCCCACCGGCAGCGTGGTCGACCTCACGCTCGAGGCCGGCCGCGAGACTTCGGTGGAGGAACTCAACCAGGCGATGAAGGCCGCCGCCGACGGCCCGATGAACGGCATCCTCGCGTACACCGACGATCCGATCGTCTCGACCGACATCATCAAGAATCCCGCCTCCTCGATCTTCGATTCCCTGCTGACCGTGGTGATGGACGGGACGATGGTCAAGGTGATCACCTGGTACGACAACGAGTGGGGCTACTCCAACCGGATTGTCGACGTGGCGCAGAAACTGCTGTGAAGACGCTTCGGGACCTGGGTGACGTTGACGGCAAGCGGGTACTCGTGAGAGTGGACTTCAACGTCCCGCTCCAGAACGGCGTCGTGGCGGACGATCTGCGTATCCGGGCAGCTTTGCCGACGATCGACGAGCTGCGCGACCGAGGCGCGCGGCTGATTCTCGTCTCGCACCTCGGGCGTCCCAAGGATCGCGAGCCGTCGCTCTCGCTGGCGCCGGTCGCGGCCCGGCTGGGCGAGCTGCTCGGCCGGCCGGTGAAGCTGGCCCCCGCCGTAGTGGGCGACGAGGTGCGCGCCGAGGTCGAGGCGCTCGCACCCGGTGACGTGCTGCTGCTCGAGAACGTGCGCTACGAGCCGGGGGAGACCAAGAATGATCCGGAGCTGGCGCGAGAGCTGGCTTCGCTGGCTGACGTGTACGTCAACGACGCGTTCGGCGCCGCGCACCGCGCGCATTCCTCGACCGAGGGCGTGGCCCGGCTGGTCCCCGATCACGCCGCCGGGTTCCTGCTCGAGCGGGAGGTGGACACCCTGATGAAGGTGCTCGAGGATCCCGCCCGCCCGCTCGTCTCCGTCCTCGGAGGGGCAAAGGTGAGCGACAAGATCGGCGTGATCGACCGCTTTCGCGAGACCGCGGACACGATCCTGATCGGTGGCGCGATGTGCTTCCCGTTCTTCGCGGCGCAGGGCCACACCATCGGTGACTCGCTGTGCGCCGCGGACGACGTGGAGCTCGCGCGGCGGATTCTGGACGTGAGCGGGCGCGCGGAGTTGCTGCTTCCCGTGGACCTGGTGCTCGGGGACCGCTTCGCCGCGGACGCCAACGTGCGGGCGATCGACGGCGTGGACGTCCCCGACGGGTGGATGGGGCTCGACATCGGGCAGCAGACGCGCGAGGTGTACGGCGAGGTGATCGCGGCGGCGGGCGCGGTGTTCTGGAACGGGCCGATGGGCGCGTTCGAGCTGCCGCCGTTCGCCTCGGGAACGTCGGCCGTGGCGCACGCGGTGGCCCTGGCGCCGGGCACGACCGTGGTCGGCGGCGGCGATTCGGCCGCCGCGCTGCGCCAGTTCGGCCTCGACGGCGAGGTGACGCATCTGTCGACCGGGGGCGGAGCGACGTTGGAGCTGATCGAGGGCAAGCAACTCCCCGGGGTGGAGGCTTTGACGTGAGTTCGACCGGGGCCGCGCGCACCCAGTTCATCGCGGGCAACTGGAAGATGTACAAGACCGTGAGCGAGGCGGAGGAGTTCATCGCCGCGCTGCTTCCGCGCGTGTCGAGCGTTCAGGGAGTCGACATCGGGATCTGCCCGCCGTATCTCGCGCTGCAGGCGATGATCGACTCGGCCCGGGGCTCACGGGTACAGATCTACGCGCAGAACATGCACCAGGCGCCCGAGGGGGCGTTCACCGGTGAGGTGTCGGCCCCGATGCTGGTCGAGGTCGGCGTGCACGGTGTGATCCTGGGGCACTCCGAGCGCCGCGAGAACTTCGGCGAGACCGATCGCGCCCTCCAGCTCAAGGTCCCGGCGGCGCTCGCGGCCGGGCTCGTCCCGGTCCTGTGCGTGGGCGAGACGGAGGACGAGCGCGAGGCGGGCGACACCGAGCGCAAGCTCCGCCACCAGGTTCAGGAGGACCTCGCGCGGGTCGACACCACGCAGCTGGGCGACGTGGTGATCGCCTACGAGCCGATCTGGGCGATCGGGACCGGGCGCGTCGCCACGCCCGAGCAGGCCCAGGAGGCGATCGCGTTCATCCGCGCGCTGGTGGCCGACCGCTCGCGCGAGCAGGCCGAGCGCACCCGAGTGCTCTACGGCGGCAGCGTCAAGCCCGAGAACTGCGACGACGTGCTCTGCCAGCCCGACGTGGATGGCGCCCTCGTCGGCGGCGCCGCGCTCGACGCCGAGTCGTTCGCCGCGATCGTCGACTCTGCGACCCGCGCCTGATGGCGCTGCCGCCCGGTCCCGACGCGCTCCCCGCGAAGTCGTGCGTGCTGGTCGTGCTCGACGGCTGGGGGATCGCGCCCGATGGGCCCGGCAACGCGATCTCGCTCGCCGACACGCCGGTGTTCGACGAGTTGTCATCCACGTATCCGCACGCTCAGCTGATCGCGGGCGGGCGGGCCGTGGGCCTGCCCGAGGGCCAGATGGGCAACTCGGAGGTCGGGCACATGAACCTCGGCGCCGGCGCTGTGGTCATGCAGGACTTGACACGGATCGACGACGCGGCCGTCTCCGGTGGGTTCGCCTCGAATCCGGTGATGCGCGAGGCATTCTCGGGGGCCGAACGGGTGCATCTGATCGGGCTGGTGTCCGACGGCGGCGTGCACTCCGGCTTCAAGCACCTCGAGGCGCTGATTCGAATGGGGGCCTCGCTGGGCGTTCCCGACCTGGTGCTGCACGCGTTCACCGACGGGCGCGACACGCTGCCGCACTCGGGCGCCGGCTATCTGGAGACGGTGCAGGAGTGGATGGAGGACGCCGGGGTCGGGCGGATCGGCTCGGTCGTCGGGCGCTATTGGGCGATGGACCGCGACAAGCGCTGGGAGCGCATCCAGCCGGCCTACGACCTGCTCGTCCACGGCCGTGCCGCGCACCGGGCCGCGTCCGGGCCCGAGGCCGCGCGGCAGGCCTACGAACGCGACGAGACCGACGAGTTCATCACGCCGGTGCTCGTCGGCAATTCGGAGGCATGCATCCGGCCTGGAGATTCGGTGTTCGCGTTCAACTTCCGCCCGGACCGGATGCGCCAGATCAGCCGCGCGCTGGCCGAGCCTGGTTTTGACGAGATCGATCGCGGCGGGGCGCCGGCGGTCGAGCGCTACGCGACGATGACCCAGTACGAGGAGGACTTCCCGTATCCGGTGGCGTTCGCGCCCGAGCACCCCTCGATGACGCTGCCCAAGGCCCTGGCCCAACATCACGTTCGGCAACTGCACGTGGCCGAGACCGAGAAGTACGCCCACGTGACCTACTTCTTCAGCTGCGGCGAGGAGGAGCCGTTCGAGGGGGAACGGCGCGAGCTCGTGCCCTCGAACCGCGAGGTCCCCACATACGACCACGCACCCGAGATGAGTGCCCAGGGGATCGCCGACGCGTTCGTGCGCGCGTGGCGGGAGGACGAGCCCACGTTCGGGATCATCAACTTCGCCAACTCCGACATGGTCGGGCACACCGGTGTGATCCCGGCTGCGGTGAAGGGCATCGAGACGGTGGACCGGGCACTTGGGGAAGTCGTCGCCGCCGTGCACGAGTCGGGCGGGGCGGTCATCGTCACCGCCGACCACGGCAACTCCGATCACATGCTGGAGGACGACGGCAGCCCCAACACCGCACATTCGCTGAACCCGGTGCCGGTCATCGTCACCGTGTCCGGCGTGCGGCTGCGCCACGAGGGGATCCTGGCCGACGTCGCGCCGACCGTGCTCGCGATCCTGGGGATCGATCAGCCCGCGGCGATGACGGGCCGGTCGATGATCGATCCGGATTAGCCGGCGGCCGCGGCGCGCTCGTTCAGCAGCTGCGTGTGTAGCTGAACTGTCTCGGCGCAGGGGGCGATTCCGAGCTCCTCGCGCAGCAGCGTGCGCAGTTGCTCGTACACGCGTAGCGCTTCGGCCGTGTTGCCTCGGGCCGCCAGGGCCCGCATCAGTTGGCGGTGGCCCGATTCGCGATACGGGGCCAGCTTTGTGAGCTCGCGTCCGGCGCGCTCGGCCGCGACCAGCTCGGTGCCGCCGACGCCCAGGCAGGCCTGCGCGTAGCACTCGAGCGCACGCAGGTGGAGCGCCTCGAGTTCGTGCCGCACCTCGCGGATCCACTCCGCATCCTCATCGGGCAGGAAGCCACGGCGGGCGGTGAACAGCGGTCCCAAGCTGGCGCCCCAGGCGCGGTGCCAGTCATCTTGCGCGAGAGCGGATTCCGCGCGGTGAATCGCCGTCCGGGCGTCCTCGAGGTCGACGAACGCGTCGGGTGGCAGGCTCAGGCGCAGCTCCGCACGGCCGTCGAGCGTGTGCTCCGGGAGGACGCGGCGCAGCTTCGAGAGCAGCGCGCGCAGTGCGGTGTCCGCGGCGGCCGGCGGCGTCCGGGGCCACAGGGCATCGACCAGCTCGTCGCGGCGGACCGGGCGCAGCCGCTGCACCACCAGGTACGCGAACAACATCCGCCCCTGGCGGCCGGGCAGGTCGTGGTCGATTCGGCGGCCGTCGATCTCGACCGCCAGGGTGCCGCACACCTGAATCCTGACCGGAGGTGCCAACGTCGCGCCAACATACGCCCAACGGCGGGGGCCTACAAACCACGGGACCCAAGGAGGTCCAGCCGATGGCCAAGCAGATCAACTGCGAGTGCGGGTACGTGGCCCGCGGCGACAGCGACGAGGACGTGGTGCAGCGGATTCGCGAGCACATGCGGACCGATCACCCCGAGTTGCTGGCGCGCGTCTCCGACGAAGACCTCCGGGGGTGGATCGAAGAGACATGACCTAACGATTGGGGGTCCCATGAGCACAACTACGTCTGATGCGGTCGAGGTCCTCGTGGGCCCGGGCTGGATCGCCTCGCACATCGACGACGGCGACGTGCGGGTGGTCGAGGTGGATGTGAGCCCTGCGGCGTTCGATGCCGGGCACATCCCCGGCGCGGTCTTCTGGAACGCCTATGGGCACCTGCGCCCGGTGGCGTACCGTCCGCTCGATGAGGCCGGCCTGGCCGGGCTGCTGTCCCGATCGGGGATCGGACCCGACACCACCGTCGTGTTCTACGGCTACGGGGCCTACCTCGGCTATTGGCTGATGCGCTCGCTCGGTCACGGTCGGGCGCGGTTGATGGACGGTCCGCGGGAACGGTGGCTCGAGGCGGGAGGGACGTGGAGCGTCGAGGCCAACGCGCCCGCGGCGACGTCCTATCCGCTCGGGTCGGTGGCGCGCGACGTAGCTAGTCGCGAGGAGGTGCTCGGCCTGATCGACGACCGCGACGCCGTGCTCGTGGATGTGCGCTCGCACGAGGAGTTCACCGGCGAGCGCTTCTGGCCGTCAGGCGCCACCGAGGGCGCTGGCCGCGCCGGCCGCCTTCCCGGCGCGGTGTGGCTGCCGGTGGAGGTCCTCGCCGGTGACGGGGCGGCGGTTCGTCACGCTTGCCAGACCGCCGGCGTCGTGCCCGAGCGCCACGTGGTCGTCTACTGCACGATCGGCAACCGCGCCAGCCTCGCCTGGTACGAGCTGACCCAGGTGCTCGGATATCCGCGCGTCAGCGTCTACTACGGCTCGTGGGCCGAGTGGGGGACGGCTCTCGATACGCCGGTGGAAACTTCCTAGACGTCGAAGCGGCCGGTGGCCAGGAACCGCCCCATCGCCTCGTGCGTCTGCCGCGGATGCTCGAGCTGGGGGACGTGGCCGCAGTCGAGCTCGAGGTGTTTGGCCGAGGGCAGTTCCTCGCGCACGTGGCGGGCGAAACCGATCGGCACGAGGCTGTCCTTGCGGCCCCAAACGAACAGCGCGTCGGCCTCGAGCGAGCCCAGCCGAGTCCACAAGCCGTCGCGGCCGCGGGGCTCCTCGAGGTAGATGTTCCGCGCGGCCGCGTAGAACGCGGCTCGGCCAAGCGGAGTCAGATAGGAACGCATGAACTCGTCGATACCGGCCGCGGTCCACTCCCGGTCCGAGCCCGGGATCACCTGCTTGACGATCATCTCGACCAGCGGGCGCGGGGTCGGCTGGAAGATGCCTAGCTGGGTCGGGATCAGCCGGAGGTACGGCGCCCACGGGCGGGACTTCAGCCAGGCCATCGAGGGAGCGAGCAACACGAGTCGCTCGACCCGCTCGGGGTGGCTCAGGCCGAGCTCGAGCGCGACCCGTCCGCCCATGCTGTTGCCGACCACGTGGGCGCTGTCAAGCTCGAGTGCGTCCAACAGCGCGGTCACGGAGCGCGCGAAGAATGGGGCGTCGTAGGGCTGGAACAGAGGCTTGTGGGAGTCGCCGAAGCCGGGCAGGTCGACGGCGATGGCCCGGTGCGACGGCGCGAGCGCCTCGAGCGTGGGGAGGAAGGACGCCTTGGTGGCGCCGAGGCCATGGAGCAGAAGCACGGGCGCGCCGGTACCCGCCTCAATCGTGGACAGCGTCCCGGCGGCGGTCTCGACGCCGCGGATTCGGAGGCGCCCGTCACCCTGGGGCGGCGCGGTGGCGGCAAGAAAGCCCACACCGAGGTGCAGGTCGCGCCGGATCCGCAGGCGACCCTCGCGGAAGGCGGCCATCCCGCTCCGGACGTCCTCGGCGATCTCGCTCCAGGTCTGCGCGTCCGCGCTCAGGATCGCGTCCGGGTTCCCGCCGGCGCGTTCGAGGCGGGCGCTTCCGTTCTCGATGATCACGTCACGGCGGTCGCCGTCCTCCACCCGGATCCGCACGACCGTCCGGCCGACATCGAACACGGCGGGGTCAAAGCGCTGGACGAGCCCCTGTAGCGCGGTTTCCGCCGGGTCGTCCCTGCTTTGGTCTGCGGTCCTTACAGCCTTCATCTGCGCATAGCTCCATTCCCTGGATATCGCCGCGCAATCAAGTGTCCGTGTTCGGTTGCGAAAGCGCAAGTCCTCCTTGCGAATGCGGCGATCTTTGTGGGTCATGCGCACTATACTTGACATTAAGCCACTTAGATTTCATACTCCGGCTTGTAGTTGTTTTCTATCCCCGATAGGGAGGTTTTTGGAATGGCATTGATTCGCTGGGAGCCCGTTCGCGAGCTCCACACAGTGCAGAGTGAGATGAACCGGATCTTCAACACGTTCTTCGACTCGCCCACCCCGCGCGGCACCGGCAAGCCCACGCTGCGGCGCTGGATTCCGGCGATGGACGTCGTGGAGGCCGATGGCCAGTACGTGCTGCGCGCCGACCTGCCCGGCATGTCCGAGGCCGACGTGAAGATCGAGCTGGACGACAACGTCCTGACGATCTCGGGCGAGCGCAAGAGCGAGCGCGAGCAGCGCAGCGAGGGCTACCACCGCGTCGAGCGCGCGTCGGGGTCTTTCTCCCGGTCGCTGACCCTCCCCGAGGGTGTCGACGCCGATGACATCGAGGCCAACTTCGACAACGGTGTGCTCGAGATCCGCATCCCGAAGCCCGAGCAGCCGAAGCCGCGCAAGGTCGAGATCACGGTCGGTGCTGCCCCCAAGGCGATCGAGAGCTCCGAGACCGCCGAGACGGCCGAGCCCGCGCCGGCTGCCTAACTCTCTCCCCGGTATTCGTTCGGTCGGCGCGCCATTCGCGTGCCGGCCGGACCGGAGGGGAGCCGAGTAGGGTCCGGCCGGACATGTTCACGGTCCGGACTCGAGACTCAGGTTCGCGTGCCCGGACGGGCACGCTTCACCTTCCCCACGGCGACGTTCGCACCCCCGCGTTCGTCCCACTGGCGACCAAGGGCACAGTCAAGACCCTTGAACCGCGCGAGGTCGCCGCACTCGGCTACGAGCTGATCCTGGGCAACACGTTTCATCTGCTGCTCGCGCCGGGGCCCGAGCTGGTGGCCGAGTTCGGGGGCCTGCACGAGTTCATGCGCTGGGATCGCCCGATCATCACCGATTCGGGTGGGTTCCAGGTGTTCTCGATGGGGCACGGCGGCGTGGCTGACGAGATCAAGGGCCGCGGCCGCGGTGGCGGCGCCGGCGTGGCGTCGGACGGCGATCGCGACCGCGCCACCACAGGGGCGATCCTCTCGATCTCCGAAGACGGGGTCCGGTTCCGGTCCTACGTCGACGGTCGCGAGCGCTTTCTCTCGCCCGAGACGTCGATGTCGGTCCAGGCCGCGCTCGGCTCCGACATCGCGCTCGTGTTCGACGAGTGCACGCCGTTCCACGTCTCGCGCGAGTACACCGAGCGCTCGATGGAGCGGACCCATCGCTGGCTCGATCGCTGCCTGAGCTGGCACGACGCGCACGGGCCGGCCGGGCAGGCCGTGTACGGGATCGTGCAGGGAGGCGTGGATCGGGACCTGCGGCGGGTTTCGGTCGACGTCGTCGCCTCGAGCGCGTGCGACGGAGTGGCGATCGGCGGATCCCTCGGGCAGGACAAGGCTCAGATGCACGAGGTGGTGTCGTGGACCACCGCCGATCTGGAGCGGCTTGCGCCCGACCGGCCCCGCCACCTGCTGGGGATCGGCGACGTCGACGACCTGATCGCCGGGGTCGAGCTTGGCATCGACACCTTCGACTGCGCGCTCCCCACGCGGCTCGGGCGCCACGGCGTCGCGCTGGTTCCCCTGCCGGACACCGGCTGGCGCGTGGATCTGGTCAAGGGCCGGTGGCGCGACTCGCGCGAGCCGATCATGGACGGGTGCGGCTGTCCCGCGTGCTCGGGCGGTTTCACGCGGGGATATCTCCACTACCTGATGCGCGCCGGCGAGCTGACCGGGCTGCGGTTGATCACCCAGCACAACCTGTGGTTCATCGCCCGTTTGATGGACGACCTTCGGGATGCGGGCGATGAGGGCCGGTTGGCCGAGGTGGCGGCGGCGCTGCGCGGTGGCGCTGCGCCCGGGACGGCCGCCGGCGGTGGCACCTCGATCACCCCGAACCGTGCTTAACGTGTCAAACCCGGGCTCAGCCTCGGCCCGGAGTACACATAAGCATCTCCAGGACGCCTATGTGTACCCGGCGAACCCGGCGACGGGCGCCTCGACACTTTAAGCACCCCCGGCCGGGGGCGCGACGGCCCGCCGGAGCTACTTCG
>Ga0335080_10005486_pt1 | contig 13059 bp, 5 predicted proteins | sample Lox_Sample_34_FD_206720 | JGI IMG/M metagenome (GOLD analysis project Ga0335080, IMG submission 206720) | Soil microbial communities from Loxahatchee National Wildlife Refuge, Florida, United States - Lox_Sample_3.4 | ecosystem: Environmental > Terrestrial > Soil > Wetlands | place: USA: Florida... | reverse complement strand
CGAACGGGACGCGCTGCTGCTGGCCGAGCAGCGCGAACCAGATGTCGGCCATGTTCGGCGACGGGACGTCCGCGGGCGAGACGGCGATCGTCGAGGTGTGGTACCCGGCGAGCCCGGTGCCGAGCACGTGCACCGGCGTGTCGGCGGCGAGCGCCTGGGCGAAGTGGTGCAGCGTGCGTGAGCGGTGGTAGTCGCCGGTGCCGTTGCGAACGAGCGAGCCGTGGAAGCCCACGACCGCCTGGCGTTCGTGCCGCTCGATCCCCGCCACCATCGCGGCGACGTAGTCGGCGGGGTAGCGGATGTCGTCGTCGCAGAGCAGGTGGTAGCCGTGCACGTCGTCCGCCCGGAAGAACTTCCCGGCGTCGCCGAGGTTCTCCTGCGCGTGCCCGACGACGATTCGCGGGTCGTCGAGGAACGACGGCACGCGTGCATGACCGTTCAGGTAGACGCCGAGGGAGTCGACCTGCGGCAGCAGCGCCTCGACGACCGCGGCGAGCCCTCGTTCGCGGGACGGGATCGAGGCGAGCGTCGCGGTCACGGCCTCGCGTGGCCTGGCGAGCGCCTGCGCGGCCGCGTCGCCTCCGACGTAGCGCACGGTCCGCATCGGCAGCCGCAGCCGTGCCTCGGGGTTCATCCGCGACGGCCCCTCGACGTGGACGGCGAGCGACTCGTCGACGCGGTACATCGAGAGTCGCGCGCGATGCAGTCGCACACTGAGCTGCGCACCGACGCCGGAGCCGAGCAGCCGGTTCCCCTGCCAGCGGCGCGGCGAGATCGGGTCGAGCCGCCAGCGCAGCGCGTCGAGCGTCGCGCGCTCGCAGACGAACGCCGTGCAGTCCACCCAGCCGCAGTTGACGACGGAGCCGACACGGTGCGGGCGCGCCGTCGTCCAACGGGCCCGGCGCATGGTGGCGCCGGTCTCGTCGAGGTGGAGGAACAGCGAGCCCTTGCGTGCGTCGCGGATTCCCGACCAGAGGTCGAGGCTGCGCGCGAAGAAGCCGTCGCAGAGTCGGAGGTCGTCCTGGAGGACGACGAACGTCGGCGCGTCGGTCGACCGGAGGTCGGCGAGGATCGTGTTCCACCACGTCCACCAGTCCTCCTTGCCGTGCCGCCGCGCGGCGCGCACGTACGTCCAGCCGCGCGCGCGGAGCCGCCGCTCGATCGCGTCGTAGCCGTCCGGGCTGCCGTCGTCGTAGACGCGGACGTCGACGTCGAGGTCGGAGCCCTCCCGCTCGACGTCGTCGAGCAGCCGCGCGAGCGCGTCCGGGCGGTCGTAGGTCGTGACCGCGACGCAGAGCCGCTTCCGACGCGGCTGCGCGGCGCGCTTCCGGGCGGCGCGCGGCGCCGGCTGCTCGAGGCGTCCGCGCAACGCGTCGAGCTGCGCGTCCGTGTCGCCCCACGCGTCGGTGCCGACCGCGCTCCGGACGGTCGCGAGCCGGAGGTCGAGCCGCCGGCGCCCGGTCGGGTTGCTCAGGTTGCGGTCGTGGCAGAGCCAGAAGAACAGCGGGTCGGCCAGCACGGCTTCCCGCCCTCGCGCCTTGTGCCGGAGCGCGCGGACCCACGGCGTGTCGCTCGCCCGCGCGCGCCGCTCGTCGAAGGCGACGCCGTCGGCGAGCGTGCGCGTGAAGCCGACGCTGTTGAACAGGAGCCCCGCGCCGAGCCTGAACGCCGCGCTCCGCCCGGACTTCAGGTCGACGAACCAGCTCTGTCGCGCGCCGGCGAGCGGTTTCCCGGCCAGCGCGGCCGCGAGGAGCGAGAGCTTCCGCGGGTGCTGCCAGTCGTCGTCGTCGAACCACGTGAGGAGCTCGCCGCGCGCCGCCGCGAGCGCGAGGTTCCGCTTCGCCGGCACGCTCGTGCCCGGCGGCGCGCGCAACACGCGCACCGAGTCGCTCTCCGGAAGCGCCGACGCGCCGCGCGAGCTGTCGACGACGACGAGCTCGCGCTCCGCGAAGTCCTGCTTCTCGAAGTTCCAGAGCACCCACTCGGCGAACGCCGGCCGGTCCTCCGTGACGCAGAGACAGCTGATCGTCGCCGCACACACGCGTCAGCGCCGGCGTCGTCGGATCTCAACGGTCGCACTCGGGTCGTCGAACAGCTGTGCCGTGAACGAGAGCAGCACTTCCAGGCTCATGCGCGCGAGAGTCTCGATCGACCAGGCGCCTCCGAGTGCCGGCACCGGCGTCGGACAGAGCACCTCCCGAGCCGCAAGCGCGTCGCCCTCGAACTCATGCCATCGGCGGAAGAGCGGCGCGCGCAGGATGTCGTCCCGGGATTCTGTCTCCGCGAGGGTTGCGACGAGCTGCGGCACGGTGAGATCGGACTCGACGATCTGTCCGTGATGCACGTCGACGACCCACGGCTCGTCTGCCGCCGTCACGAGCAGCAGGAGACCGAACGCACTCGTGCCGAACAGCCGCGCGTCCTTCGGAAGCCAGGTCTCCCAGCCGCCGAGTCCGCCGACGAGCTCGCGCTCGGAGGCGATGGAGACGAGCCCGTCTTCGAAGACGCCATACCCGGGGATTTCCGCGAGGTCGGCCATCGCGGGCGAACCCTCCAACCCGAGCTCCGCGAGGGCAACGCCCGAGCCTGATCGCGGCGCGCCGTATTCCTGGACGAAGGCGACGGCAGTCATCGGCTAGACGGACAAGCGTACGTTCATCTGGGTGACGACGCGCTCCGCGGCCGGGACGGCGTTCACCGCTGTCGTGATCGTGCCGACCCGCGACGGCCACTGCGAGCCGATGTGATTATTGACGTCCAGGGCCGCGGGCGGACCCGTCGGATCGGGGAACCCGCCCGGCGACTGGTCGGGATTGTGCGGCGCTGCGGTGGAAGGCACGTTGCCGCTACGGGTCTGGAACGTGCGCTGCATCTGCGTGCCCGCCGCGGAGCGGCCGGCCGTCGCATACCGGGCGCGGTTCTGTTCCCACTGATCCGCGAGCATCGCGTTGATCCCGTCTTGCTGGTCGCGTAGCTGTCGCACGTATTCGGCGCGCAGCCCTGGGTTGAGCATGTTCCACGGCGGAACCGGGACGGCCGGCATCTGGCGTCGCGCATTGTTCACCGCGACTGAGAGTTCGGCGATCGAGATGAGCGCGTATCTGGGGTCGAGGTTCTGAACGCCGCGCAGCAGTGTGATGAGCGCCTGCTTTCGCGGTTCCAGCTCGCTGGGGAACACTCCGCGCGACTGCGCCTCTCCGAGCGCCTGCGCCTGCTCGCGCGCCGTCTCGAGCTGCCTCAGCATCTGCTGCGCGACAGGACTGCTGCCGCGGCCGGCCCAGATCGTGAACATCTGCACGGCCTGGGTGAGCTTCGCGATGATCGGCTGGTAGTTCGCGCCCTCCGCCTGACGCGTGCTCGAGTACACGCCGAGGCTCGTCACAATGATCGGATTGATCGCGGCGCGGACGAACCATGTGCCGCGCTCTTCGTAGGGCGTCAATTCCTTGAGGCCGTAGCGGGTCTGGATGCCACCGAGCAGCGGCCGCAGGATGCCGCCACTCACCGGGCCTCGCAGCCGCCGAGCTGCGGCGACCGCCGCGGCCGACGCGAGCCTCAGGCGCTCGTTCGGATCCTGTGGGACGCCGGCTTGCGCAATGAATCGCCCCAGACGCCGCGCGGCGCCGACGATCCAGCCGATCAGCCAGTCGATCGCCTTGTCGATCGGCGCGCGGATCTTGGCGATGATCCCCATGATCTTGTCGGCGACCTTGCCGAGGCCGACGAAGCCGGCGAGGAAGCTGATCGCGAGCGACAGCAGCCGCGCGAGGATGCCCTCGACCTTGCTCGCCGCCGCGCCGATCGCGCCGCCGGCGATCGCGACGATCGAGTCGATGAAGCCGGTGACGACCTGGATGATCGTCCGGATCTTCTGGACGAACACCATGATCATGTCGTAGATCGAGAGGATCGCCGAGATGAAGCCCGCGCCCGGGATGAACATCGAGACGAGCTTCGGGATCGCCTTCTTCACGACGAGGTCGACGACGAAGTCGGTGATCGCGCCGATCGCCATGTCCTTCAGGTTCGAGAGCTGCTCCTTGATCTTCTCCCAGACCGCGGCGACGCCGCCCTTCACGAACGCGACGACGATCTCGAAGCCGGTCTCCATCGCCTTCACGATCGGCTCGCTCGTCGCCTTCACGAGTTTCGCGCGGATGTTCTCCCAGGTGAGCCCGAGGATCGAGAACACGAACTTCGCGATCTCGGCGAGCGAGAAGCCCTTCGGGATGTAGATGCCCGGGAGCGAGCCGGTGAGCCAGTCGATCAGCCCGGCCTTGAGATGCGTGAGGAAGTTCCCCGCGAAGTTCTGGAAGCCGAGCTTCGCCGCCTTGCCGAGGTTCGAGACGAACGGCAGCGGGTTCTTGAGGATGCTCTTCAGCGCGGCGCCGGTCTTCTTCACGTAGCCGAACGCGCCCGGGCTGACGACGTCGAAGATGATCTCGAGCAGCTTCCACGCGGCGTTCAGGCCCCAGCTGATGAACTCGCCGACGAAGCCGACGAAGACCTTGCCGACCTTGATGAAGGCGCGCGGCACAAGGATGATGTCGACGAGCTCGAGGGACTTCAGCGTCGAGATGAAGAGCCCCGGGATTCGCCCGACGAAGCCCATCAGCGCCGCGATCGCGCCCTGGAACCAGGCCCACGCGCGCGGGATCGCGTTCGCCCGCTGCATGTTCTGCCAGATGTCCTCCTGGCCGATCAGCTTCATGAAGCCGCCGATGAGCGTCTCCGCGGTGCGCGGCACCGGGTCGCCCGTGATCGGGTTCGTGCCGAGGACGGCGATCAGCAGATCCCAGGCACGCGTTCCCTCCGCCAGCTTCGCGAGCGGCTTCAGGATCGCGTCCTTGATGAACTTGATGATCCCGTCGACGAGCGACTTGATGAAGCTCAGGAGCTTGTCGATGGGCGCGCTGAAGATCCGCTTCGCGCGCTCCCACACGTCGCCGAGGTGGAAGGCGTCCGACAGGCTCAGGCTGCCGAGGAACTCCTTGATCGCGTCGATGAACATGCCCGCGGTCACGCCGAGCGTCGCGATCTGCTGCGCGACCCAGTTCGCGACCTTGTCGACGATCCCGTAGTTGTCGAGCGCCTGGGTGATGAGCGCGCCGCCGGGGATGATCTGGATGGCGCCGCGCAGGATGTTCGCAGGGCTCCGCTCGACGGCCGCGCCGCTGATCGGGTTCATCCCGATGATCACCGTGAGCATGGTGAAGCCGGGGATGTAGGCCGCCTTGTCGGCGAAGAAGTCGCGCGCCTTCTGGATGATGCTGAGGCGCTGCACGCGCGGCTGCGTCCGGCCCTCGACGGCGAACGGCCGCTGCTGGACGACCGCGGCGGACGCGGCATGCGCCTCCACCTCGAGCGGCGACGAGCCGCCGGAGAAGAGCTGCACGCGCGGGCCGGCTCCCTGCTGCTGCACGACGTGCGCGACCTCGTGGGCGACCACGCCGAGATCGGTCGGCCGCTCGCCCGCGCCGAGGAAGACGTGCGACCCGTATGCGAATGCGCGCGCGCCGAGCATCGCCGACGCGTCGGCGGCTTTCGCATCGGAGTGGATCCGGACCGGTGTGACGTCGATTCCGAGCGACGACGAGATCGGGGCGGCGACGGACGACGGGAGCGGACGGCCGGCGCCGCCCGGCGACGGCGTCGGCGACGGGGCCGGACGGCTGCGCTGCGGCGGCTTCGGCGCGGGCGCGGGTGCCGGAGCCCGGCTGCGCGTCCCGCTAGGCACCGAGCGGCACCGTCTGTTGCAGCGGGCAGATGCCGCCGACCTTGCGGTACTCGCGCCGGACGCCGGTCTCGAGGTCGCCGGAGTCGATCGGGCGGCGCGCGTCGAGCGCGAGGAGCGACGCGTGGAGGACCGCGTTCCGGATCTGGCCGCCGGTGAGCTGGCATCGGGCCGCGACCTCGTCGAGGTACGCCGCGTCGACGTCGTGCTCCGGCGGGAGGTGGAGCTGCCAGATCGACCAGCGCTCGGGCGCGTCCGGCGCGCGGAACTCGACGACGACGTCGAGCCGGCGCTTGAACGCGTCGTCGATCCGCTCGCCGGCGTTCGTCGTCACGACGAGGATGCCCTCGTACGACTCGAGCCGCTGGAGCAGGAAGTTCGTCTCGAGGTTCGCGTAGCGGTCGTTCGATGTCTTCACGTCGGTGCGCCGCGTCATCAACGCGTCGCCCTCGTCGAGCATGAGCACGACGTCGAGCTCCTCCGCGCGGGAGAAGACCGCGTCGAGGTTCTTCTCGGTCTCGCCGAGGTACTTGTTCACGACGGTCGCGAGGTCGACGCTGAAGAGCTCCTTGCCGAGCGCCGAGGCGAGCAGGCGCGCGGCGAGCGTCTTGCCCGTGCCGCTCGGGCCGGAGAAGAGCGCGCGAACGCCGGCGGTGAGCTGCGCGCCGAGCGCCGCGCCGACACCTTCGTGAAGGCGCTCGCGGTTGCGGCAGCGCGCCTCCAGCAGCTCGAGCTCGCGTGCGGTCTCGGGCGCGATCGCGAGGTCGTCCCAGTCGCCGGCGAGCGGGACGCGGGTCGCGAGCGTCTCGAGTGTCTCCGCCTCGAGCGAGCGCAGCGCCGCGCGGACGTCGAGCGAGGTCGGCGTTGCCCGGCCTTCGAGCGCCGCCTCACCGCGCGCAAGGTCGGCAAGCCGGTGGATCGTGCCGGCGGGGATCCGCAGGTCGGTCACGACGTCGTCGGCGAGCTCCGCGTCGCCGAGCGCGCTCCTCCAGAGCACGGCACGGCGATCCGGGTCGGGCAGCCCGAGCGTGAGCGTGACGGCGCGCTCGGCGCGGATGCCTCCGCGTCGTCCGGCGATTGCTGCGCGCGGGCCGGCGTAGCGTCCGAGCGACGGGAACACGACGGTCTCGCCCGGCGCCGGGTCGAGCTCGACGAGCGGGAGCGCGTTGAGGAGCTTCGCGAGCGGCCCGGCAAGCCGCTCGGCCGCAGCCGGGTCGCGCAGCTCGAGCAGCCCGCGCCCGAGCCTGCGCGCAACGGCGCCGACGATCGTGCGGCGGCCGCCCGATCTCGGCCCGCGGACGACGAGCGGCCGTGGCAACGGACCGTCCACGACCTCGGGCGCGCGCTCGAGCACGCGCACGAGGTCGTCCGGCAGTACGAGCCGGTCGATGCGCGGGAGCTCCTCAGGCGGCCTGAACTGCACCCACGCCACGTCCGGTCCCGGCGGCCTGCCGCGCATTGCGTCCCACAGCACCGGGGGCACCTCCAGCGCCCAGCGCGAGCGCGGCGCGTCGGGGTTCGCGGCGGCGAGCACGCCGGCGGCGAGGAGCGCGAGGATCGCGTCGCGCGCGGCGCCGTCGTCCGACCACGTCGAGAGGAGCCCGACCGTCGGACGCGGCTCGCCCTGGAGCCGGGTGAGCGCCTCGAACAGCGCGCCGAACCGCACGTCCTCGTCGACGAGGCCCGCGGTGAACAGCAGCGTCATCGCCGTCGGGTCGAGCGCGTACGCGTCGCGCAGCGCACGGAGCGGAAGATGAATCGATGCGTCCGGCTCCCACGCGTGCACGAGCTCCCACCAGCGGTCGACGTCGCCCGTCGCCGGCTGGGCGAAGCCGGCGGCGGCGAGCTCGTCGTAGTAGCCGCGGAGGAACGCGAGGCCGTTCTCGTCGTCGGGCTCCGGCAGGCGGCCGCGCAGCCCGAGGATCGCGGCGTAGACGTGGAGCCGGAAGTGCTCGGCGGCGGTCCGCGGCAGCGTGTCGATCGCGCTCATTCGAAGTGGAGCGCGACGAAGCGTCCCGCCGCGGGGATCCAGCCCGGCGTCCGGTCGAGGCCCGCGAAGCGAACCTCGAGTGGCAGCTCGTCCAGGCGGAGGACGACGTCGACGTGGGTCGGGGACACGAGCACGCGCGCGTGGCGGTGAAGCAGCAGCGCGCCGAGCGAGTCGGCCGGCGCGAGATCGAGTGCGAGCCGGAGGCGCGCGTCTGCGTAGGCGGCGAAGCGCGCCGCCCAGCGCGCGACCGGTTCCGACGGCTCGCGCGGGAGCGTGCAGCGGCGCGGCGCCGGCCGGCGGCGGCCGAGCCGCCGCAGCTCGCGCTCGAGCTGCGCGTACGGCGAGTCGTCGGTGCGCGGCACGGCCGCGACCGTGAAACCCGCGGGATGGACGATCCGGAGCGCCCCTCCGGCCGCCGACCAGCGCCAGTCGCCCTCGGCGTCGAACGGCGCGAGCCACGTGCGCGGCGTGCGCCACGCGCGCGGCGGGCGGAAGCCGGCTCCGGGCCGGTCGCGCGGCGCGCGCGCTGCGAGCCGTGCGAGCAGGCTCCAGAGCGCATCGCCGCGCTGCGGCTCGTCGAGCAGCCGCGGCGCGACGAGCGCGAGGAAGTCCCACGGGTCGAGCGCGATCCCCGGCCTCCGCGGCTGCGTGAAGTCGCCGTACAGCTCGAGGTAGAGCGCGAGGTTGAGGAGATAGAACACGCCCCCGAGTGCGGTCTCGACCGGAAGCGACGTCGGCGCGGGCTCTGGCTCCGGCGCGGGCGCCGGTGCGACGTCCGCCGAGACCGGCGTCGGCGGCGCGGGTGTGCGTCGGTGCGTGTCGTCTCGTCGCCGCCGTCGCGGCGGAGCCTCGGCGCGGCGCCGTGACCGCGCGGCGCGCTCCTGCGCGCGCTCGCGGCGCGGTTCCTCCGCGGAAGGGTGCGCGTCCGGCGCGGGCGGCGGCGCGGGCGCGACGTCGGAGTCCACCTGCGGCGAAGCGACGAACGGCGGGGACGGCGTCTCCGGGCCGGGTTCCGGCAACGGATGCACCGGGCGATCCGTTCGGGTCGCGGGCGCGACCGGCGCGACGGCGACCGGTGCGTCCCCGACCGCAGCGTGGGCGCGCTGGTCGTGCGGTGTCTCGTCCGCGGTACGTGTTGCCGGCTCGACCTGCGTGACGCGGATGGTCTCGGGCGGCGTGGCGTGCGCAGGCGCGACCGCAGCTTCGATCTCGAGCCACTCGCGCGCCGCCTTCGCGAACGCGTGCGTCCGGACCGCCGTCGGGGTGCGCCTGACGGCGAGGGCGACGCCGAGCAGCAGCTCGCGCGCCGGTGCGAGCGGTTGCGACGCCGCCTCGGGTACGGACGGGCGCCAGGGAGGCGTGGGCGGGGCACGGTCGGGCGCCGGCGCGACGCCGGCGTGCAGCTTCGGCGCGTGGGAGGTCGTCGCAACCGCGACGACGGCCGCGAGCTCGACGAGCCCGAACGCTTCGACGACGCGCTCGACGATGCGCAACGCCGCGGCCGGAGGCAGCGCCGCGACGACCAGCGTCGCCTCGCCGCGCGCGGCGAGCACCTCGAGCGCTGCCGGCACGTGCTCGGGCGTCTCGAGCCACGCGTCGACGACGGGATCGGCGCGTGCCGTGAGACCGGGGTCGAGGTCTCGCCACCACCAGCGCGTCCACATCGTCCCGTCACGCGCATCGCGCGCGAGGCACGCGAGGAGCTCGGAACGGTCCGCGAAAAGGACCGCGTCCGCAGCTGCGGGCACCGCCTCGCGGGCGGGTCGCGCCGCGCCCCGCAGCGCGCGCTCGAGCCGCGCGACGAACGCGCGCTCCCATTCCGGTGGCGGCCGCGCGTCGACCGTGTCGAGCCGCAGCGCCCCGGGTAGCGGATCGGCGACACGCCGCACGCAGAGCACGGCCGACGGCGGCAGCCCGGACGGTCGCAGCTCTGCGCCGGAGAGCAGCGACTCGAGCCGCAGGCGCGCGAGCCCGGCGTCGCCGCCGGACCCGTGCACCCGCACCTTGCGGACCGCCGTTTGCGCCCCGGTCATCCGCCGCGGAAGAGCTTCCCGATCGCGACGAACGGCTTCGCGACGAGCGCAATCGGTTTCGCGAGCACGACTGGGGCCTTCGAGGTCGAGACCGTACGCAGCGTGTTCGTGATCCCGATCTTGGACTTCGGCGCGACCGTGCCGCGGAACATGTTCGGCCCCGCGGACGTGAGGGCCGGCCCGGCCAGCTGGTGGACGAGCTGGAGCTTGTCCACGCTCTCGCCGAGCTTCAGCGCGTGCTGGGCCACGTAGCCGTAGGAGCCGACGTACGCCGCGATCCGCGCCTTCTTGCCTCCCTTGTACGTCAACGTCCGCCCGCCGAGCACCTGGTACGCGTTCACCGCCGTGAACCACGTCGCAAACTTCGCCGGCGGCAGGTTCGGCTTGATGCCGGGGACGAGCACGGACCGGTCGATCGTCCCGTTCAGGATCGGGTTCTCCGCGATGTACGGCTTCGCCACGCCTTCCGGGCTCGCGGGCGTCGCCGGCGTCTGCACGGGCTTCGCGATCTCCACCGGCGTCGAGATCACGGGCTTTGTGGAGACCGGCGCGGTGACCCTGATCGGCGAGATCGGCGAGATCTGCATTCCCGGCTTGAACGAGACGTGCTGGATCCCGATCGTCTTCAACACCCGCTCGACAGGCGTCTGCGCCGGCGCCTTCACCTGCGACGTCGAAACCTGCAGGAACACCTGGTGCGTGTTCTCGAGCAGATGCTCGAGCGAGAGGTGCGTGGAGTCGAGCGCCGCAGTGTGCTGGACGGTCGACATGTTCGTGAACCAGAGGTTGCGGCGGACGCTGTCCTCGACGAACTCCGCCGCAGGCCCCGGCTGCGCCGGCTGGCCGGCCGGCGGCGGCGCGGCCTGCGCGATCGTGTCGAGCTGAACCCACAGGCACTGGTCGGTGATCGCCGAGAGGACCGCACTCTGTGCCGAGGTGACGGTCCAGTCGAGCGTGATGTCCTGGTGCCCGCCCGGCGCCGTCGGCGGCACGTCGACACCGGCGGCCGGCGCCGGGTTCGTCGACGGATCCGCGATGTCGGCCCAGTCGGCGCTGTGCGAGTAGAGGCCGCCGGAGATCCCGAAGTCGGCGATCCGGAACCGCGCACGCACCTTCGGCACGGTGTTCGGGCTCGTGTTCTGGAGCCGCGCGATCATCATGTTGTGGTGGGTGGCGACGAAGCTCGCGTTGCCGGTGATGTTGCCGGCGCCGTCGAGCACGCCGATGCCGTACGCGTCGTTCACGAAGCTGATGCCCTGCGCCGGGTTCGGCGCGCCGGGAGCGAGGATCAGCCCGTTCCCGTACAGCGGCGGGTCCCAGTTCTCCGGGAGGATGCTGTCGCCGGCCGGGTCCGCGAGGAAGCTGCTCGTCGGGTTGCTCGGGTCGTACGGCCACGGGTACTGCGTGACGTACGCGTACCCGGTCGACGAGTCGATCCAGCCCACGCCGATGTTGAAGTAGAGGCCGAACGTCGACCCGAGCGTCATCCAGCCGGTCGTCGGGATCTGGAGCTCGATGCTCCAGTAGCGGTTCGCGCCGCCGTCGTAGACCGTGCGCACCTTGCAGTCCATCCCTGCCGGCTCCGCGATCGCCGCCCAGAGGTTCGGCCCTCCCGGCGTGCGCTGGTAGACGGTCATCGCGGTCGGCGGCTTGTTCGTCCGGATCGCCGTGGGGTTCCCGCCCGTCGGCGCGTGGTCGTTTGGGTCAGCAGGCGCCGCCGGCGCGCCGGCGCTCGTCGTTGCGGGCGGGACGACATCCGCGCTCGGGTAGACGTCGATCCGCCGGTCGTTTGCGGACGGCGCGCCTGGCGTCGGCTGGAGGACGACCATCACGAAGTCCTTCCCGTCGAAGCCCGGGTCATAGCGGGCGATGAAGCCCATGTAGAGCGTGTCGGCAGACTTGTTCTTGATGCCCTGGAACACCGCCATCGGCACGCCCGAGGAGCCGCCGAACGCGAAGCGCGGGCCGGACGTGTATCCGGGCTCGAGCTGCGTCGTCTCGCCGGCGAAGTTGGGCTCGATGAACCCGTCGACGAGCGGAGGCGCGTAGTCGAACGGGATGCCCTGGTGCGGCGGGAACGGCATCTGGTTGTACAGCGTCATGACCCTCCTCCTGAGTTAGAAGCCGCCGATGGGGAAGCGAAGGTAGTTCGAGATCAGGTCCGAGTCCTTCACGTTGGCCGTGATGACCATGAAGCGCGTCACGTCGCCCGTCGCCGGTGCGCTCGTCGGCACGAGGTGCAGGTTGAAGTGCACCTTCTGCGCGGGTTGGCCGGCCGAGAACGGGACGTCGACCGGCAGGCTCGTCACCACCCACATCGTGTCGTCCGCGTTCTCGATCGACGCCGACACCGTGTACGTCCCCGGGTTGTCGACACCGAGCGTCATCTCGACGACCGGGTTCGCTCCGTACTTCACGGCGAGGCCGCTGCCGGAGACGTCCCCGGTGTACGTCTGCGCGTGGATGAGCGGGTTGGCGTTCGTCCCGAATCCGAGGTGGATCGACGGATCGGCCGGCGGCCCTGCCTGTCCGACCGTGATCGGGACGTCGAGGACGCCGCTGCTCGAGGCGGGGTCGTTGTGCATCGACACGGCCTGGATGTTCACGTCGACGGAGTCCGCTCCCGTCGGCACGACGATGTCGACGCCGACCGTCACCGGATCCGTCGGCTGGACGTTCACCGTCTGCGAGCCGTCGAGGCCGACGTAGCTCGTGTTGTTCTGCCAGTCGGCCGCGGTCGCGCCGACCACCGCCTGATACGTGACGACGACGTGGTACTGCTCCGGGAGGTTCACGGCCGTCGCGTCGAGCGTCAGCTCGAGGTGGATCGTGTCGCCGACGTTCGCCGCCGGGACCGCGCCCGACGCGTTCTTGAGCGCGACCGCCCCGACGAGCGGCACGACCTGCGGCACGACGTGGACGTTGACGCTCGTCGATGTGCCGGCAGTCGTCTGAACGGTCAGCGGGAGCGTCGCCGGGGACGCGACGGTCCCCGGCACGACGACGTTCAGAACCTGATCGGTCGACACGCCGGTGAAGTCGTTCAGCTGCTGGCCGCCGAGCATGATCGTGTTGAGCACGGCCGGGACGGCGAAGTTCTGGCCGTTGATCGTCAGCGTCGTCCCGACCGGGACGTCCGGCGTCGGCGACGTGCTCGTGACGACCGGCGCCCCGGGGCCGGACGGCGGCGGAGAGCTGCCGAGCCCGTCGATCTCCGCCTGGAGCTCGTTGATGGCGTCGACGACGCCGTTCATGAACGTCGCGGTGATCAGATCTCCGGAGTTGACGTGCTGAAGGTGGAC
>Ga0335080_10005485_pt1 | contig 13059 bp, 11 predicted proteins | sample Lox_Sample_34_FD_206720 | JGI IMG/M metagenome (GOLD analysis project Ga0335080, IMG submission 206720) | Soil microbial communities from Loxahatchee National Wildlife Refuge, Florida, United States - Lox_Sample_3.4 | ecosystem: Environmental > Terrestrial > Soil > Wetlands | place: USA... | reverse complement strand
GCGACAGTTCGTGCCAGACGATGAAGTTCAAGCGATCATTCAGGCTGAGATCGCGCTGGTAGTGGGCCGAGAAGGAACCGAGGGTGGCGGTATTGGTGTAATTTTGTAAGACCACAGGGTTCAAATAATGGCTGGTCATGTCGCCGCTGGCGCTAGCTCCAAAGGCGTTTTTGCCCCAAACGTATTGCCCCTGGGCCAAGGCGCCGGCGGAGTCAAAACTCCCGCCCGAGAGCACGAGTTTGCCGTGGAAACCGGGTTGCGAATCCTGCAAGGTATTGACCTCAACGATTCCGCCCATTTTTCGGCCATACTCAGCGGGGATTCCGGCGGTGTAGATACTCAAGGACTGGACATCGTCGGCTTCGATTTCGGGGCCAAAGCTGGGAGAGCGATTGTCCGTGAGCGGGATACCGTCGATAACGAATTGGGTTTGGTATTCCGAACCTCGGGGATGCAAAACGGCGTTTCCTTCGTAGAGCCATCCTGGCTGTGAATTCACCAAGTCCTGAATGGAGCGGCCCGGGACCGAGCTGACGCGGCTAGTTATGAAGTCTGAGCCAATCTGGCTTGCGGCACCGGGCTGGTCGGGGTCGATGAGTGTGTTTGCCGGAGTCACGTTGACAGACTGACTGACTGTGCTGAGCTTCAACGTTATGGCGTGTTCTGCGGGGATCGAGGAATGAATCTCGATGGACTCGTCGGCATCGGCAAATCCCGATTGCCGGATTTGCAGCTGATAGACGCCGAAAGGCAAGCGCTGGACAGTCAATGCGCCGTGGTCGTTCGTGGTCAAAACACGGCGATACTGGGTGCCTTCGCTGATGATATGGACTTTTGATTTGAGTCCCGTGCCGGTCGGATCGGTCACTTGCAGGTGCAGTTCGCCAGTGTTGGTCTGAGCAAAGAGTGCAAGAGCGCAAAAGAAGAAAAGGAGAAGGAGTCTCTTTGCCATGATTGTCTTGGGTGAGTGGCGCGCGAGTTGCAAGCAGCTCGATGGTGTCGAACTGATCGGCCACTCGACGCGAATCGGAACGCCCGCAATGTGGCTCCGCGAGTCTCTTGCCCACCCATTAGTCTATGGGAAAACGGAGTCGCCGCCGACGGCCAATCGAGAGAGCAGTGACGATTTCTTACCTCGGGAGACAGTTGCAACGGCGGGGGCATCGCGTTTAACTTAGCGCACGGAGGATGCGCGCAATGGCGGATTCACCCGGGGCGGTGCGGAACATATCGGACACGGCATTGTGGGCGGCGTATTTTCGCGCGGAAGAGACAAAGCGTCCGGATGCGCTATTCCGCGATCCGTATGCGGAAAAGTTGGAAGGCGGGCGAGGAACGGAAATCGCGAAGTCGCTTCCGGAGGGACAATCGCATCCATGGGCGTGGGTGACGCGCACGTATTTGTTCGACAAATTCCTGCGGGAAGAAATTGCGAATGGAGCGGACCTGGTGGTGAATTGCGCGGCGGGGTTAGACGCGCGGCCGTATCGGATGGAGCTGCCGGCAAATTTACACTGGGTGGAATTGGATTTGCCGGAGATCGTCGCATACAAGGAAGGAATTCTCGCAAACGAAAAACCAAGGTGTGTGCTGGAACGAATCCGGCTGGACTTGTCGAAGGTCGATGAAAGAAGAAGAGCGCTTGCGGAGATCGGCGCAAAGGGAAAACGTGGAGTCATTCTGACAGAGGGATTGCTGATTTATTTGCGGCCGGAGGAAGTGGGGTCGCTGGCAAAGGACTTGAGCGACGTGGCATCGTTGCAGCGGTGGATTCTGGACATTCACTCGCCGGGATTGTTGCGAATGATGCAAAGGCGAACGGGTAGAGCGCTGGAGAAGGCGGGAGCGCCGTTTCGTTTCGGTCCTCCGGAAAGAGCGGGATTCTTCCGGCCGTTTGGATGGGAGCCGGCGCAGGCACAGGGCCTGCTGAAAACCGCGACGCAATTCGGTAGGCCGCCGTTGCTCTTGCGTCTTCTTTCGAAATTGCCGGAATCGAAAGACCCATTAAGTAACCGGCCGTGGTCGGGAGTTTGTTTATTGGAAAGAAAAAAAGTGGGATAGAATCGCGGGTACTTCAGGTCGAAAAATACCATGACAACTTTTCCAGGGAATGCTGCGCGAAATAAATTGCGCATCGGTATCGATTTGGGTGGAACCAAGATCGAGTTTGTAGCGCTAGAGCGTGACGGCACGGAACTGCACAAGCATCGCGTGGCGACGCCGCGGGGAGATTACGAAGGAACGGTGCGCGCGATCAAGGAGGGTGTGGAGTCGATCGAGAGTAAGTTGGGGCGCAGCGCTACGGTGGGAGTGGGGATCCCCGGGACCGTGTCGGGAATTACGCACCGGGTGAAGAATGCGAATTCGACATGGATGAACGGGAAACCGTTCGACAAGGATTTGAGTGACGCGTTGAATCGCGAGGTGCGTTGCGCGAATGACGCGAATTGCCTGGCGGTTTCTGAAGCCACTGATGGAGCAGGAGCGGGGAAGCGGCTGGTGTTCGCGGTGATTTTGGGGACGGGAGTGGGCGGAGGGATTGCAGTGGAGGGGCGAGTCCACAATGGGCCGAACGGGGTGGCGGGCGAGTGGGGCCACACGGTGCTGCCCTGGATGCGCGCCGAGGAATTTCCCGGGCCCGAATGCTACTGCGGATTCCGCGGATGCATTGAGACATGGATCTCCGGGACGGGACTGGAGAAAGATTACGAGCGGGCCACGAAGACGAAATTGCTGGGAAAGGAAATCGTAGCGCGGAGTGCCGCGGGAGATGCGGAAGCGATGGTGTGCCTGGAGCGGTACGAAGACCGGCTGACACGTAGTTTGGCGCAGTTAGTGAATATTCTCGATCCGGATGTGATTGTGCTAGGCGGGGGAGTGTCGCAGGTGCCGCGGCTGTATCAGAACGTGCCGACGCGATTGAAGGAGTATGTGTTTGGCAGGGAGGCGGACACGCAGGTACTCGTTGCGAAGCATGGAGATGCGAGCGGGGTGCGAGGGGCGGCGTGGTTGTGGCCGCTGGAAGAAAGGTAGTTTCGCAAAGATTGAAGAGCGTGCTTGAAGGTTAGGTTGAGATCCTTCGCTGCGCTCAGGATGACGAGAAAGACGAACAACAGCGAAGAGAAGACCCACCCTTTCCGCAAAGGGCGCGGAAAGGATGGGGCACCCTCAAGATCATTCGAATAGCAGGAGAAGCGAAATTTCAGCGGCAAAGAAAAAGCCCTCGGCTGGGCCGAGGGCTCTTTCGTCTGGAGGAAGGAAAACTTACAGCCAGGACGAACGGAAATTAAGCGGCAGCGCGACGCGTGAAGCTGAAGGCCACGAGCGCGAGCAGGCCACACAGCAGAAGAGCGAAGGAGCCGGGCTCCGGAGTGTGAACGATAAATTCCTGAACTTGGCCCTTGAGAGCCAAATCTCCCGTGTTGGTATAGATGGAGAAGTCGGACGCGTTGATGGAGGAGTAGTTGCCGGCTGCCTGACCCAGCCAATAGGAGACGTCGCCGTAAGTGGTGGGCTCGGAACCGGGATTCATGATGTCCCACAAAGCGTATTGCAAGCTGACGAGATCCGTAGGATGGCTGGCAAATTGAGTGGTAAGCCAGGCCGCTTCCTGGTATGCGACTCCTGCATTCGAGAAAACTGGTGACCCGGGAACGCCGCCGTACCGGGTATTCCCGAGGCCTCCGGTGGTGCTGAGCGCGGTACCCAGGTTCGTGACGTTGGCCATCCACTTTTCGCCGATGTAGACGTCGTTCTTGATGTCATCACAAAAAAGCACGACGGTTTGACCGTTGGCGGTGCCGGTATAAGGGCTGACGTAGTAAACGCCGTCGTTCGCACCGTTGACCCCAGTGAAGACCATGTTCACAGGGCTGCCGTCCGCATAAGCCAGCGGAATAAAACAGAGAGCAAGAAAAGCCAAGGCAAAAAACCTGAAGAATCGCATCCCAATCTCCCGAGGTAAGTCGACAGGCTGCGGAGTTCCTGTTCGAGGGGAAGTGGTGCAATGCCATGGCCATTGGAGGGGTGTGGCCAGCTATTCAAAAGAAAAGAGTTGCGGCGGGGTTGGAAGGAAGTATGGCTGAGGATTAGAAAGAGCTTTTCCTAAGTGTGTACCACGTTTTCCTATGTGCTTGCGTGCAAAAGGGTTAAGGGTACTAAGCGGGATAGCCTAGTACCCCCTTCGTGATTTGTGGATCAGGCTTTGGCACCGGTGGCCTTGTTCATCTGAGACATCCAGGCAGCAGCGCGCTTTTCCATCTCTTGGGGAGCAACGTCTTCCACATGTTGCGCGATGCCCCAGGAATGGCCGAACGGGTCGCGGAGTTTGGCGAAACGATCGCCCCAGAATTGATTCTGGAGCGGCGCTTCGACCTTACAGCCGGCCTTGACGGCGCGATCAAACATCGCATCAACGTTCTCGGTGTAAACGTGGAGAGCGCTGGAGCGGGGAGAGTCGGACCCGGGGGCCTCGGCCATGCCGGGGAATTCATCGCTAAGCATCAGACGAGAGTCGCCAACCTGAAGCTCGGCGTGACCGATGGTGCCGTTAGGGCCGGTCATTCGGGAAATTTCTTTTGCGCGAAACACTTCCTTGTAGAATTCGATGGCGCGGGCGGCGTTCTTGCACACGATAGAAGGTGTAATGGTGTGATAGCCCTCGGGAATAGCGTGAACAGACATGATTCTTCCTCCGAAAAGTGAATTTAAGCGCAGCCAGGAGAGGGGCCGGGAAGGGCAGGCAAAGCAAAGCAAAACTGCGCAGATATCTTTGATACGCCGGTGAATGGAGGGCGTCAAGCAGGGAGTGGGAAGAAAGAACAGATTTTTACAAAGACAACGGACGAAAGGAAACGAAAATGCGCTACGAATTCTTGATCGAAACGTATGCGACGGAACGGATTAAGGTAGTGAGCGTTTGGAGCGAGTTTCGTGAAGAGGATCTGCCGATGCGGCCAAGGCGGGACGATGCGCGGGGACGGAGCGTACGAGAGCAGATGATCCATCAGTGCGTGAGCGAGGATCTGTGGTTCCGGAACATGTTGAAGATCGATGTGGGAGCGCCGCCGCTGCCGCAGGAAGAGACGAGGAATGAATTTATCCGGAGATACGCGGAGGATAGCGGCAAGCGGCTCCGGGTGGTGGAGAACAAAGATGAGGCGTGGTGGGAGAGCCAGACAACGTTTTTCGACGTGAAACGGACGATGGCATGGGTGATGACGAGACGTATCGCGCACACGTCGCACCATCGGGGGCAGCAGATGGCGATGCTGCGGATGCTAGGGCGGGATTTGCATAGCAACTATGGGCCGACGGCGGATACCGGCGGGCTGATGCAGAATCACGCGCCGACGATTTACGCGTACGGCGGGATGGAAGGGTTGCTCGAGGATTTGGAGAAGGAAACGGGGAAAAGGGCGTTGCCGGGGAGTGCGGGGAGGGCGGTGACGGAGAGACCGGAGAAGGGTTGAGGTGCCGGCGTGGCGTTGCACTGGTTGAGCGGTGCCAAGATGCAGCGGATGAGATCCTTTACTGCGCTCAGGATGACAAGAAAGAAAGACAACAGCGAAGAGAAGGCCCACCCTTTCTGCAAAGAGCGCGGAAAGGATGGGGCACCCTCAAGATCACTCGAATTGCCACGAGAGCAAAGCCCCTACGGCTGGTCGCGGTAGAGGTCGGGGAATTGTTTGCGGAAAGCCGAGAGTTTGGGGAGATCGTTGATGACGATGTAAGGATTGTCGGGATGGTGCTTGACGTAGTCCTGGTGGTAATTCTCCGCGGGGAAGAACTCTTTCAACGGAGCGACCTGGGTGACGATTTTCTGCGGATAAACTTTCGCGACGTTGAGCTGGGCGATGTAGGCTTCAGCGATTCTCTGCTGTTCAGGGCTTGCATAGAACAGAGCAGAGCGATATTGCGTGCCCCAGTCCGGGCCTTGTTTGTTGAGTTGCGTGGGATCGTGAGCCACGGAAAAGAAGATCATCAAAACTTCGCCGTAAGTGATTTGCGCTGGATCGAAAATGACCTTGACGCTTTCGGCGTGACCGGTGTTCCCTCCGCCCACCATTTCATAGTGAGCGGTATCGGCGCTGCCACCGGAGTAACCCGAGACCGCGGAGAGAACGCCGCGAGTATGTTCGAAAATGGCTTGGACGCCCCAGAAGCATCCGCCGGAGAGCACGGCTTCTTCGCGGCCATGAGCATGAGCGACAGGGCTATCAACGGCGGGCTTGGGGAAGGAACTGGTGGTGTGGGAAGCGGCGTGGAGCGAGATGGGGAGCAGAGCGGCAACAAAAACCAAAAAAGAGCGAAAGGTCTTAAGCATCGTAACGAACCAAGCTCGCAGAGCAACCTCTCCCGCGGGAAAGTTCAACCGTTGGATGCAGGAATACCAGAAGAAGGTTACAAGACTCGAGAAAAATCTGTAAGGGGCAACGTGTGGAACCGGTCACACCGGAGGCTTGCGCGATGGGGTTAAAATTGACCGCCGATTTTGGGGAGCCGACTTATGAAGATGCCAGTGTTGTTTGTGGGACATGGATCACCGATGAACGCAATACAGGAGAATGCGTTCACACGGTGCCTAGGCGAACTGGGAGAGCGGCTGCCGGAGCCAAAGGCGGTGTGTGTGATCTCGGCACATTGGGTGACGCGAGGGTGCCACGTGCTGGGGATGGGACGGCCGCGGACGATTCACGATTTTTATGGGTTTCCGAAACCGCTGTATCAAGTGAACTATCCGGCGCCGGGAGCGGTGGCGGAGGCGAAGCGGCTGGCGATGGAGCAGCACTTGAATGTAGATCACGAGTGGGGACTCGACCACGGAGCGTGGAGCGTGTTGCGGCACATGTACCCACAGGCGAATGTGCCGGTGTTTCAGGTGAGTCTGGATCACGAGAAGACGTTTGCGGAACATGTAGCGTTGGGGAAGGAACTGCAGAAACTACGCGAGCGCGGCGTGTTGATCCTGGGAAGCGGGAACGTGGTCCACAACCTGCACAAGATTAATTGGGAGATGCCGAACGCTGGTTATGGGTGGGCAGAGGAGTTTGACGCGAAAGTGAAAAGGGCGATGGAGGAGAGAGATTTGGAGGGGTTGGCCGCGCCGGAACACTGGGGAGGGGCGCTGCTGGGGGAAGCGCATCCGACATTGGAGCATTATGCGCCGGTGCTGTACTGCATGGGCGCTGCTGCGGAAACCGATGAGGTAAGTTTTCCGTACGAGGGCATGGAGTTTGGGACGATTTCGATGCGGATGGCGATGTTGGAGAGCCGGGCGGCTTGAAGAAAGAAGATTAACGCAGAGGACGGAGAAAGCACCGGCAACGGCGAAGAGAAGACCAATCTTTTCTGCAAGAGGCGCAGAAAGGATGGGGCACCCATAAGACTCGTTGGTCGAGGGCAGCGTGGAACCGAGAATGACCGCGGGGCATCTATCCTTTTGAGACGAATGCGTTACAAAAATGAGATTGCATTAGGGGACGCGAATGAGGACATCAGTCTTCTTTTTTGTGATTTATTTGATTGAGTTTGTGCTGCTGCTATTGCCGGCTGGGGCACAGGTTACCCATGGGCAGAAACCGCAATTACCGGCGCCGTTCACAACCAAGTCGGCGGGAAATGGACCCTCGGGCGTGAAGCCGCCGGAAGGATTTGTGCCAATGGTGCCGGAGGGATTCCGCGTGAATGTGTTCGCGAAGGATTTCAAGGTGCCGCGATTCTTGATGACGGCGCCAAACGGCGACATTTTCGTGGCAGATACGGGCGCAGGGCAGGTAATCGTGTTGCGCGATCCGCAGGGGACGGGCGGGGCGCAGCAGCGGGAAGTGTTCGCGGAGGGATTGAACCGGCCGTTCGGGATTGCGTTCCATGAAGATTACGTTTACGTGGGAAATACGAACGCGGTAGTGCGGTTCAAGTACGACCTGAAAACGTCGAAGCGGGCCGGTGACGCGGAAAAAATTCTGGACGTGCCAGGAGGTGGAGGGCACTTCACGAGAACGATCGCGTTCAGCAAAGATGGCAGCAAGCTGTATGTGAGCGTGGGGTCGAGCAGCAACATTGATATTGAAAAGGATCAGCGGCGGGCGGCGGTGCAGGTGTGCGATCCGGATGGAAAGAACGCGCGGCTGTATGCGACGGGCTTGCGGAATGCGGTGGGACTGGGGATCGAGCCGTCGACCGGTGCGGTGTGGGTGACGGTAAACGAGCGCGACGAGTTGGGAGACAACCTCCCGCCGGACTACTTCACGTCGCTTGTGGATGGCGGATTTTATGGATGGCCGTACAGCTACATTGGCAGCAACGTGGATCCGCGAGTGAAGCCGCAGCGACCGGAACTGGTGGAGAAGGCGATTATTCCGGATGTGCTGTTGGGGCCGCACGTGGCGCCGCTGCAGTTTGCGTTTTATACGGGGAGCCAGTTTCCGGACAAGTATCGCGGGGGCGCGTTTGTGGCGGAACATGGTTCGTGGAACCGCGCGGCGCGGAACGGCTATCAGGTCGCATTTGTGGGATTCAAAGATGGGAAGGCGAGCGAGGATCCGGTACCGTTCTTGACCGGATTGGTGTCTGACCCGAACGGGAAGAATGTGAATGGACGGCCGGTGGGCGTGGCCGTGGCGCAGGATGGGTCGTTGCTGGTGAGCGACGATGGAGCGGGAGTGATTTACCGGGTGAGCTACGGGAAGTAGAGTGGTTCGAGACTCGACAGTCAACAGCTGAAGTCAAAATCCGCACCCTTACAGAGCAAAGAGTGCGGCACCCAACCCAAGACCCAGGTTCACACACCCCGAACCCGGAGCAACCGCACCGGTATAGCGATGCTCACGACGAGCCGTTCGGCCTCCATAACAGAAGGAAAATCAGACTCACTCCGAACAAAATCCCGGGCAGCGACCAATCGGTCCCGAGGAATCTCAGCACGGCACCAAAGATGGCTGGACTTAAGGCGCAGCAAAAACTGATCAGGTTGGCCCCTCTGGCGCGCTCGCTCGCCTTTAGCGGGTCATGAGGAAGTGCCTCGGCAGACTGCCTGAAAAGCGTTCTCCTCAACACGAAACCATCAACGATCACGAGGACCGGTGAGATCACGCCAAGCACGATCAAGACCGGTAACGAAACACGACGATGAGGCAGATTCATCTCGTGGAGCATGAAAATGAAACAAAACCAGGAGACGACAAAACCAACGTAGAGTGTCTTGATATCCGGTCGAAATACTGAAGTGGCGGTCAAGCTCGTCCTCCGGTGAGAAGTCCAATTTTGCAGCCCGAATTGCCAACGTTCAAGACCACCGTCTTGTCGGCGTGAGATTGGCAGGAAGATTGCGCGACCAGGTTCATTCGTAGCGGAGGGCTTCTATAGGGTCGAGGTTGGCGGCAAGGTTGGCGGGGTAGTAGCCGAAGAAGAGGCCGACGCCGACGGAGATAGCGAAGCCGATGGCGACCCAGAGGTAGGAGAGAGTGGCGGGGACGGAGGGCACCAGGGTGCGGACCATGGTAGAGATGCCCGCGCCGATGAGAATGCCGAGCGAGCCGCCAACCAGCGTGAGAACTACCGCTTCGAAAAGGAATTGCAGGCGGACGTCGGCTTTGCGCGCGCCGATGGCTTTGCGGACGCCGATTTCCTGAGTGCGTTCAGTGACGGAGATGAGCATGATGTTCATCACGCCGATCCCGCCCACGAGCAGTCCGATGGAGCTGATGGCGGTCGTTAGGATGACCAACGCGCCAGTGAGTTGATTCCACAGATTGCTGAGGAAGTCCGGGGAACTCAGCTCGAAATCATTTTCCTTGTCATTAGGAACGCGACGCAGCCTGCGCATCGCTTGAATCACTTCTGCCTGCGCGGTTTCGACGTTCGAATTTTTGGGCACGGTAAAAAGCATGATGAGTTCTTTAGCTTCGGGATACTGCTTTTTGAACTGGCTGAGCGGAATAATGGCGAAGATATCGACGCCGGGGCCAAGGAACAAGCCCTGATCGTGGCTGAAGACGCCGATGACTTCGTAAGTCCAGCCGTTGATGCGCACGGTTTGGCCGAGCGGGTCAGAATTCGGGAAAAGGGATTCGCTGATTGACGCGCCGAGGACGACTACGGGCCGGGCATGTTCCTGGTCAAAGGCGCTGATAAAGCGGCCGTGTTCGATATTGAAGAGGGGGAGAGCGGTGGTGTACTCGGGTTCGGCGCCGCGAACGATGAGCTTCTCGACGCTGCGGTCGCCGCTGGTGATGAGATTGGAGTCGCCGAGAAAAAATCCGCGCGTGCCGACAGTGGTGACATTTTCGGCGTCGGGCGCGGCGGAGCGGACGTATTCGGCGTAGGTGTACTCGAGGTAGCGCCGAGTGCGGATACGTTCAGGCATATGCGAAGGATCGGTGCCGGGAGGGAACCGGGTGAGGAAGTAAGTGCGAGAGCCAAGGGACTCGACGCGGTCCTGCACAAATTTATTCAGGCCCTGAATGATGGCGGCCATGGAGATGACGGACGAGACACCGATGACGATGCCAAGAACGGTGAGGGCGGAACGCACTTTGGAGGAGCGCAACGTGTCCATGGCGGCGAGGAAATTTTCGCGCGCGTGTGCCAGAGTCATAAGAGCCATTACTCAGACCTCAAGGCAATCACCGGATCGAGCCGCGCCGCACGAAGCGCGGGGTAGATCCCGAAGAACAAGCCGACTACGGAACTCATGACGACACCCATGAAGGCGACCCAAGTGCGCACCGAAGCGGGGAATGGCGAGTAGGTGCGCAGGAGAAGCGCTACGAGAAAACCGAGCGCGATGCCGGCGATTCCTCCAGCGATGCACTGCAAGATGCTTTCGAGGATGAACTGGCCGAGGATGTCGCTTTGGGTTGCGCCGACGGCGCGGCGGACGCCGATTTCGCGCCGGCGCAAAGTAACGCTAACAAGCATGACATTCATGATGACGATGCCGCCGATGACGACAGAGATGGCGCTGACGAGAATGAAGACGCCAAAGAAGGCTGAACTGATGCTGCGCCACAGCGCCATGTAACTTTCCTTGGTGCCGACGAAGAAGTCATTTTCCATGGTGCCGCTGAGATGGCGGCGCGCGCGGAGAATGAGTTGCGCCTGATCCTGAGCGATTTCGAACTGGCCAGGCCGCGTCTTTACGTTGATGGTGAGGCTTTGGTGGATCCCTTGAAGGCGCAAAAAGACCGGGAGAGGAACAATGGTGAAATTGTCCTGATCCTGCCCGAGGACGCTGCCGATTTTTTCCATGATGCCAATGACGAGGAACTCTTCGTTGCCGACGCGAATGCTTTTGCCGATGGGGTCCGTGCCGGGAAACAACTTCTGCACCAAGGTGTCGCCAATCAGGCAGACGTTCGCGGAATGCTCGGCTTCGGCATTGGTGAAGTAGCGGCCAAAGTCGACGGTGCGGGTGTCGATATCGGACATGCTGGCGGTTTGGCCGTAGAAGTTGACGTCCTGCTGTTCCTTATCGCCATAGCGGGCGCGCACGGAGGCGCTGGCGGTGGCGCCAACTTCCCGGCAGGCGGGGCATCCTTCGGTGATGGCGCGGACGTCGTCGAGTTCGATTTTCTTGTATTTGAGGGCTTTGATGATGATGTTGAAATCGGTGACGGCAAAAGGAGTGCGGGCGATCTGGAAGACGTTGGTGCCAAGGTTGGCGATCTTGCTTTCGACGTAGAGGTTGGCGCCCTGGACGATGGTCATTACGGTGATCAAAGTGGCGACGCCCATGGTGAGACCGAGCATGGTGAGGGAAGTGCGGAGCTTGTGGGCGCGCAAGGCGCTGGTGCAAAGCAGGAGATTGTCGCGAAGCGCGAGCATGCGTGGAGGGCCCTTCCGTCGGTTACCTCCATCGTACAGAAACACACGTCGAGGGAGATAGACCCGGGAGTCTTCATTTTTAGTACGAAGGAAGGTGCGCGGTTGTTACGCGACGGCGAGAAGTTTTCGACGGCCCAACCGCAGACAGCGGTTCACAAAACAAGGCGGGCAGCTGGAGAATTGTACCGGCTTGCTAGAAGTCTACGTTGAGACTTCGTCGCAAAATGCGCTCCTCAGGATGTTAGCAAGAGGAAAGTCACAGGCAAAGAGCAGACCCACCCTTTCCGCAAAGAGCGCGGAAAGGATGGGGCACCCTGAAGTTCTGTTGAGCTAGTTCACCACTAAGGTTAGGACGATGGGTGCGAGCTGCAGGGATTTGGAGGAGCCGGTGGGCGTGGCGGTGGCGCTGACGGTGATGGAGTAAGTGCCGGCAGGGGAGCGGAAGCTGAAGCCGGCGGATTGGACAGAACTGTTGGTGTGAGAGGAGGCGGCGGCCATGGCTTTGACGGTAGCGGCGGAGTTGAGCGAAAACGGAGCAGAGTAGACGGAGGACGAAGTAGAGGGAGCGGAGCCGTCGATGGTGAAGTAAATGGTGGCACCGCTGGTGGAATCGGAGATAGAGACAGATTGCGGCGCGCTGAAAGTGCCGCCGGTGGGTTGAATCGTTGGTGTGGCCGTTTGCTGTTCCGGCGGAGGCTGCTGAGAATTGGAGTTTGCCCCAGCGCCACCACAACCGATTCCGGAAAAAATCAGACAAAGCGAGAGGGCCGTTGCCGCGATGGTTACGGGCCGTGGGAATGAGGGGGCGTAGCTACGCAGTTGCGTCATGAGCAGTACGAGTAGCGCGGCGAGGGCAGCAACCAAGAGCCAGGGAGTCGGGCGAAATGGGGAATTGGAGAGGGGCGCTGGCGGTGGAAGAGCGGAGGTGCCGAGCGTGTTGATGGAGACGGTGAAGGGAGCGGGGCTGCCGGCAAACACGGGCAAGCTGGCGGGCGGAACACATGTGGCGCCGAAGGGAACGCCAGCGCAAGTGAAGGTTAGCGTGCCGGTGAAGCCGTTGCCAGGAGTTGCTTGCAGATTGAATTGCGCTGGTTGACCGGCGGAAACGTTGGCAATCGTGCTGCCACCACTCGCAGCGCCGATTTGCACAGCGGGCGCGCCTGTGCCGGTGATGGAAATGACGTGCGGAGAGCCAGCAGCGTCGTCAGTAACGGTCCAGGTGGCGTTGCGAAG
>Ga0335080_10005484_pt1 | contig 13061 bp, 14 predicted proteins | sample Lox_Sample_34_FD_206720 | JGI IMG/M metagenome (GOLD analysis project Ga0335080, IMG submission 206720) | Soil microbial communities from Loxahatchee National Wildlife Refuge, Florida, United States - Lox_Sample_3.4 | ecosystem: Environmental > Terrestrial > Soil > Wetlands | place: USA... | reverse complement strand
TGCTACTCCTGGCGCAACGCTTCTACTGGCTCCAGCATTGACGCTTTCCGGGCCGGGTACAGGCCCGCCAGAATTCCTGCCAGTGACAGCGAAAGTACCGCGCTGATGGCGGACGCCGGGACAATTTTTGGCGTGTCGAAACCTTGCGGCAGAGTCACGCCGTTGAGGGCATGGATCAACAGCATCGCAGCACCCACTCCGATGCCGCCGCTCAGCAGCGTGAGAAATGCGCCCTCCAGAAAAAACTGAAACAAAATGCTGCGCTGGGTTGCGCCGAGAGCCTTGCGCAGTCCAATTTCGCGCGTCCGCTCTGTAACCGCAACCAGCATGATGTTGACGATGCCAATCGCGCCCAGAGCCAGCGTTACCAGGCCGACGCCGCCGAGGAACCAATCCATGGCGGTGAAGATTTTGCCCATGGTTTTTTGATTCTTGACCGTGTCCCACTCTTCCCACGTGTCTTTTACCGATGGATCGAAGCCCCCATGATTGCGGGCGACGATGCGGTGCAGTTCAGCCTTCGCGTCCTCGTTCTCTTCAAAGCTGCGCGGCTGGTAATTGATGAACGTGAGGGCGTTGCCTTCTCTCGAGTTGTCACCGGTCAGCGGAAATAGTTCACGCATGGTGCTGAAGGGAACGAATATGCGGACGTTGGTCGCATTGTGTTCCTCCTGGCCGATCTTATTCAGGACGCCGATCACCTCGAAGCGAACCCCGTTCAGCAGAATGGTATTGCCGATAGCGGGGCGTCCGGGAAACATGTTGTGATTCATCTCCACCCCGAGGACGCACACGCGGCGGCGCTGCGCGTCGTCGTCGTCGTTGATCCAGCGTCCCAGGGCGAGCGGGATAGTGCGTACATGGCTGTAGATGGCGGGCACGCCCGAGACCTGGCCGTTGGTGCTCGTGTAGTCGCTCACGGCGCGGATATCGTCGCGGGCGATGACGGGAGAGATGTTGAGCGCGAGTGTCGATTGCGCCTTGATGGCGAGGTAATCGTCATAGGTGAGATTGAACCACTTCATGGAGTTGAAACTGCCCTCGACCGCCGGGGCGCGGCCTCCGAAGAAGAAGATGATGTTCTTGCCGAAACTTTCCAGTTGCTTGCGGTTGCCGTTGCGGAAGCCTTCGCCGACGCCGGCGAGCAGTAAGAGCGAGCCGACGCCCCAGGCGATTCCAAACATAGTCAGAAACGAGCGCAGTTTGTGTGCCCAGAGCGTTCGCATGGTCTGGGAGAAGGTGTCCAGCAGCATGCGCATGATGGCGTCTCCTGTTGGGCCGGCGGTCAGGCTTTCTTATTGGACTGCGGGGACAGTCGGGGGTTAGCGGAGCCGGGGACGGGAGGCAAGAACAGCGGCGAATCTACTGACATTTACAGCAATGTACTGTCTAGCGCGGTGGCCGGAGCTAACCGTTAGCGGGTCTGAGCAAGCTTCCATTGGATCTGCCGCAGCATTCCCAGCCATAGTTCGGCGTCGACTGTATCGAGGTCGAGACGGCGGATCATGCGGCGCAGCTTCTCTTCGGTGGCTCGGGTGGCTCGCGGTTTTACGTACCCACTGACGCGCAGAACATCGTAGAGCAACCGCGTGAGGCGCTCCATGTCACCCGCTTTGGCGGCCGCGCTGTGCTCGCGCGGAGTTCCTGCGCTTCGTCGACCAACCTTCGTATCCTTGGTTGTTCCGGATGCCCTCGCCAACTCATAGAGGCAGACCGCGACTGCCTGGCCCAGATTCATGGAGCCGTGTACTTCCCGCGTCGGGATGCGCATGAGCCAGTGGCAGTGGCTCATGTCGTCATTCGTAAGGCCGACTTTCTCAGAGCCGAAGAGCACTGCGACGGGCTCTGTTTGGAGTTGTTGAAGGATTGTGCGGGCGCCAGATTCGAGCCGGCGCAGTTCGAGGTGCAACTCGCGGCGGCCGGCAGCGGTGGTTCCAATCACCAGAGCACAATCTGCCACGGCTTCCGCCACCGTCGCATACTCCTTTGCATTCTTGAGCACCTCGCCTGCCCCGACCGCGGAACGTGCCTCGCGAAACGCTACTTCGAACGGATGGACAACGCGCAGTTGAGCGGCCCCGAAGTTGCTCATGGCGCGGGCGGCGGCTCCCATGTTAAGGGGATTGCGCGTTGCCACGAGCACGACGCGGAGATTGTCGAGGTTGGACGGGCCCGGAGGTTTGCTCGAACTCATCTCCGGTGTTCTATCGCGGGCGCGAGGTTTGCGCAACTGGGACTAGCGCGGTATGGACTTGATGCGCGACGGGCATTCGCCCGTCGCCTGGTGAAGGTCTCTAGGAGACCGGACGTTCGCCGTGTTTACTGGTTAACCCACACCACGTCGGACTTCTTAGCCATCGCGTGCTGCTTCTTCAGTTCGCGAGCGATATCGCCTAGCGAGGGACTTGGCGCCTGGGGAAAATCCGAAGCCGGCCGGTCGCCTTGCGCGAGGACGTAACTGGTACCAGGATAGATGGTGGTCTCCGTGGCGATCGGTGCGAAGCCGGCATGCGCCGGATGGTCGGGCGCGTGATAAATCTGCGGCTGACTGCTAATGTATCCCACGTTGTACTGGGCAAATGCCGCGGTCGTCATAAACAAGCACAGCAGGAGCAGGGTCTTCTTCATGGCAATCTCTCCAATGGTGGAGAAGGCGAGGGACCATCGGCGGCTGAGCCGCGGATGTTAACTCCTCCGCCTTGAACAAAAGCAACCCCCGTACCAAACGGGAACGCTCATAAACCGCAGGATTGGCGCTGGTTACCGGTGGTTACCTGAGCAACAGTTTGCACAAGTGCGGAGGCTCAGGTCCGAGGTCCGAGGTCCGAGGCTGAGGTCCGAGGTTAAGAGACAAAGCCATGCTCTTTCGACTGCCGAGTCTGCCCTGAGATCTTCATCTCGGACTCCTTCTGAACGACGCTTTTCTATGTCATCATTTGTCTTGAGGAGAATGCCGGTGGGACTTGGAAAGAGTTGGGCCCTGATCATCTGTCTTTTTTTTAGTGTCTCTCGCGGCGTGGTCCGAGCCGAAGCCGCTGTGCAGCCCGATGAGGCCACTCGTCGTCTCGCGCACGACATTTACAAACAATTGATTGAGATCAATACCACCGATTCGGTTGGTAGCGTCACCGCCGCGGCAGAGGCTATGGCGCAGCGTTTTCGCGAGGCCGGATTTTCCGAGAGCGACATTCACGTGCTGGGCCCGAACGACCGCAAAAAGAACGTCGTTGTACGCCTGCACGGATCGGGCAAGCACAAGCCAGTGTTGCTGATTGGGCACCTCGATGTAGTCGAAGCGCGCCGGGAGGATTGGACAACCGATCCTTTTAAGTTTGTCGAGCAGGAGGGATATTTTTACGGACGGGGTACGAGCGATATGAAGGACGGCGACGCGATCATGTCGGCGACGCTCATCCGCATGAAAAAAGAAGGTTACGTTCCGAGCCGGGACATCATTCTGGCGATGACGGCTGACGAGGAGGGTGGAACGGCGAATGGCGTCGATTGGCTGATCAAGAATCATCGCGAGCTGATTGATGCGGAATTTGTGCTCAATCACGACGGAGGTGGCATCCTCGCGGAGCATGGCAAAGCCCTGCTGATGGAGATCGATGCCACCGAAAAACTGTATGCGGATTATGTGCTGACCGCCAGAAATCCTGGGGGACACAGTTCGTTGCCGAGGCCCGATAATGCCATCTATGAACTGGCCGCGGACCTGACGCGGATTGCGAACTACCAGTTTCCCTTCGAGCTGAACAACATCACGCGCGCTTACTACGAAGGCCAGTTGAAGATTGCGACCGGGCAGCGGGCGTCGGATGTGGCTGCGATTCTGAAAAACCCTCCCGACCTCGAAGCCGTGGCGCGCCTGTCAAAAGATCCGATCGACAATTCCACGATGCATACCACCTGCGTGGCCACGCGCTTGAGCGGAGGCCATGCCAACAACGCGCTTCCTCAGACGGCGCAGGCCAATGTGAACTGCCGCATTCTCCCGGGACATTCACTGGAGGAGATTCGTCTGACGCTCGACAAGATCGTGGCGGATCCAAAAATGGGAGTGCAGTTCCTGGAGAACACCGGCAAGATCATGGATCACGGATCGGACCGTCATAGTTTCGTGCCGCCCGCGCCGCGCAAGGAAGTGTTCGATGCGCTCCGGGACGTGCTGGCGCAAATGTGGCCGGGTGTCCCGGCGTTCCCCACCATGAGCACGGGCGCATCGGATGCCGTCTATACCAATGCGGCGGGCATGCCGACCTATGCTGTCTCCGGCGAGCAGTACGAGCGCGACGACATTCGGGCACACGGAAAAGACGAGCGGAACAGCGTGGAGGCGTTCTACCGCGGCGTCGATTTTTACTATGCGTTCCTGAAGAATGTCACTCAGCAGTAGCTGCTGGTCTTAAGGGCCTCTTATCTGGGCCAGAGCCAGCCGAACGTTCCCCCCACAAGCAGTCCGTAGATCAGGCCGTCGAAGACTTCTTTAATGGTCATTCCCCAGGGCTGTCCCTTCCAGATGCCGTTGGCCAGCGGGCCGAGTCCGAACGCCATGAATGCGATAGAACCGGCGATCCGGAAGACAAAAAGATAATTTGCCCCCTGCGGAACGCTGTGAAATGAGATATACGCAGTGAAGAAGCCAATCAGAAGGCAATAGCCGAACCAGGAGCCAAGATACTTTCCCATGGCGGGCGGCCCGCTCGGGAGCACCGTGAGGAGTCCGACTGGTCCCTGCTTGAACTTCTCCTGCACGGCCGGCGACTTCATATCCTTATGCGTCGTGTACGGAAAGTGGTAGTAACCGGGCTTCAGGCCGGCGCTTCGCAGTGCGCCGAGTGTCTGCTCTTCGTTGGGGAGCTGATAACAATCGCTCTGGTGATATTTGAGCGCCATGTGCAGGATGGAACTGGCGACAAACACGATAACGGCTGAAAGAACGATCGGGAGCCAGAGAGCAGCCAGGAACCCCATGCGCAGCCTCCTTGGGTTGCGGTGCAACGCAACGGCGAAGTGAACTTCGCAGGGAATCTACGCTGCTGGCGTAGGCGTGGTCAAGATCAAAAACTCCTGTGGCGCCCGCGAGCCACTCATTTTTCAAAGTAAGGATCGAGCGTGAACGGTTGTTTGAAGTAGCCGTCTTTCCATTGGGAGCTTATGCGATCGAGCAAAAAACCTTCGCACGCGCCGAAGGAGTAGACGACGCCCCGCCGCCATTTGGCCAGATCGGCCTGGCTCAGCTCCTGCATCGTGCCGGCGCGCGCTTTTGCGGCGTAGCTCCCGAATGATTCGTAGTCCGCCAGTGCCGCGTATTCGGGGGTGGGCTGGTAGTGGGCCGCGGCCTCCGCGGACTGGACCTGCACATAACGCGCGATGCCTTCCTTCCAAAGCTGGAAGCTGAAGTACTTGCGGTCATCGGATGATAGCTGGCCGAAGAATTTTCTTCGTTCGGCCCTGTATTGATCGGCCAGTTGCCGAAACTTCGCGTCGTTTTCCTCCCGCAAAGCTTCGAGCAGCAGCTTACGCAGGTTGGCGAATGACCGCACCAACTTGGGTTTTTCATAGGGAAAGGGGAAGTTGAGCATCCACACGCCGGTTTCGTCGCCGTGCGCGAGGCCCAGGGCAGTCACCGCGGGGAACATTCCCGGCTGGCTGTCCTGCAGTTGATGAAAATGTTCGTGCAATAAAGTGATGATCCAGGGCGTGCTGGTCTTCGCGTCGGTATTTTCGGCTTCGCCAATCACGATCACGGACGGAGGTCCGAAGGCTGGGAACGTGGCCAGCAAGTTGGCCGAGAACTGGCGGGGACGGACGTAGAGATCGTCTGCGATCTTTTTAAAATCCTGCGGCGGATTGGAATGATGCGTGAGGAATTCAGCCTGTTTGGTGACGAGTAAGAGCGGCGCGAGGGTGCGCGACCAACCCGGCCAGACCTGGTCCGCTATTTGGGGCGCCAGACGGTAGAACTCACGGATTCGAACCGAGTCTTTTTCGGGCAACTGCGTGGCGGAGGTGTTTTCAACCGTCTCTTTCTGGGCCGTCGCTTGGGCAACGGCCGTGAACTGGCGTTGAGGCATAACCAGCAGGGCGAGTGCCAATATTGGGAGACGAGGGCAGAGTGCTGCGTACAGGTTGTGCATGAAGAGACTTTAGACGACTCCGTCACTTTGTAGTGAGCCGGCCCGGACAGACAACCGAGCCTTCGCGGTCCAAGGCCCTTGGTGACCCCTGGTCGAATGCGTCGTCTAACCGCACATGCGGATAACCAGATTGGCCTTTGTCATCCTTGCAAGCGTTTCCGTACTTTGGGCGAAAGTCGCCCCGGAACTTACGAGCGCAGACGCCGTGCTGGAAAGATACAAGGCCGTGCTGGGCGGCGTTGACGCCATCAGGAAGGTTCAGTCGGAAACCGTGCAGGGCGAGATCGAAGGCACGGGTCTTGAGGGCAAGGCGACGTTTGTCGCTTACAGCAAGCCATTTAAGTCGCTATTCAAGGTAACGCGGGCGGATGGCACAGAGATCACGGCGGGATTTGACGGCGCGGTTTCGTGGTCGATCACGCCGCAAGGGGTTAGCGTGGACAAGGACACGCCAGTGGAAGCTGTGCGACGGGATGCCGACCTGCAATACGCGCTTCATCAGCCCGACTATTTCAAGAAACTTGAACTGGCCGGCGTCGTCGACTTTGAAGGCCATCATTGCTACTGGCTGCACGGCACCACGCATTGGGGCAAGGACAACAACCAGTTCTACGATGTTGAAACGGGCCTGCTGGCCGGATATCGCTTCGAAGCGGACGATTCTTCCAGGACGATCACCATCGTTGTGTTTCAGGACTACAAAGCCTTCGGGGGGCCGCTGGTGGCCACGAAGCAAACGGTCCGTAGCGGCGATCGCGTGCGAACGTTCACAAAAAAGTCGGTGAGTTATGAGCCGATTGCGGATTCGGTCTTCGAATTGCCGCCAGCGGTAAAAACGCTGCACAAGTGAAACGCGTTGTTATTCCGGGTTGGTTAACAGAGCGAAAGCAGTAGCTGGAGTTTGCGAAGTAAGGTCGTAGGAAAACGTCATGCTTCGATCATCGGTGCAAATGAGGCGGACAAAACCGTTGCCGCGCAAACCGGAGATGAAACGGTCGCCAAGCAGCGCGTTGCAGTCGGACAAAGTCACCGACGCCTGGTGGTGCACGTATACAGTGGCATCGGGTCCATCGGTTGAAAGGTTGTACCCAGATGGGGTGCGGCCGCCAAGTCGCCGAGTGACCGATCGGCGCACCATTTCGACATAATCTTTTCGCGCATCGCCGGGCGAGACGGTTTGGACGACCGGGTCAAAGCTAAATGTGTCGTCGTGGTCGTCAGTACAGACAAGCCTCGTGAAGCCGAGGCTTCGGAACTTGGAGGCAACCCCTTCGGTAAGCAGGCTGCGGCAGATGGATGGATTCATCAGCGCAGCGTGGTAAACGAAGACAGTTGAATCGGGACCATCCGACGACAGCGTGTACTTGGGAACCAGGCTGTTGCCCTTCGCGGTGAGGATGGTGGATTGGCCGAGCCGCTTGACGAAATCTTTTCTGGCGGCGGAGTTCTGCGCGGCGGCGCCTTGCACGAGGATGCCGGGCGCGAGAATGAACGCGCACAGGGCGACCCAGAAGATGAAGGCACGGTAACCCTGAGCGGCCGCAAACCGCACTTTCCAATGCTTCGCCATGATGTCTCCAGTGGCACGGACTGGAGCGCGGGCGCGCTTTTCGTGAACAGAACATACTCCACTGTTTTGTCCGAGGCAACGAAGAAATTCAGGGAAAAAGATGAGGTGACGTCCGCTTGTTCGGCGAACGATAAAAAAGGCGCCGTTTCCATATCACAATCGGACCGCTTTTCCGCCAACTCACGCATAAATATATTTCCCCTGAATTCAATGCCTTGCCCTGATTTCCAGGGCCGCTCCCTCTTGACAGACGTTTTCGCTCGGGATTGAAAATGCAAGCAGCAGATTCTAAAGATGTTATCGTGATTTACTGTCGTCTCGCTGGTCCCGCTGGCAAGTCCGCAAAAAGCGAACAAATAGCAAATAGACAACATGCTAAATCTTGCGGCGGCGGAGGCGCGTCACAGGTACAAGTGCTTGGGCCAGCGCGCCTGCGGAATCTTCCGGCGGATGGAGGCGCGCGTCCATTCGATCCAGAACAAAGGCCAGACCGAACAGGCAAGGAGCCACGACCAATCAAGAGCATGCGTGCCGAAAACCAGCGCAAATGTAACTGCCAGTAGCACATATTTCAGGCGGCGGAAAACGCGTGCGCGCGCCGGCGTGTAGATCGGCAGCATCGGAGCTCCAAACGCCACGAGGAGGGTCAGGCCACCGACGAACAACGTGCGCCCGAGTTCGCTTTGGCCGCCGAGGAATAAAGCGGCGGAAGCCCACAGAGCCGCCACCGGCATGGCGACGAGCAGCGACTTCAGCCACGTGCGGGAGCAGACCGCGCGAGTTTCCCATTGCCCTTCCCGCAGCAGCCGCGCCTCCGCCGAGGTCAGCAAGACATTGCGATATTGACAGTTTGCGGTCGCGGCATCGCCGAGAGCGGCGACGGCGGTGCGGTCGGCTTGGCCGGGAGTTTCACCATTACTGATGGCGGCGTCGCGCGCCGACTGGTAGTGCTCCTGAATCTCGGCCCGGACCTGGGCGGCGGAATCTCTCGACAAATGGCGCGTTGCCTGGTTCAGCCAGGCATCGAGGTTGGACTTATCCGTGTTCCGGCCATTCATATTCAGATGACTCGCGAGTTGCGACATAGTTTACGCCTCCCCCAAAATGACGGTAACGGCTTGTGAAAGCTGGCGCCACTCGGCGCGATCTTTGGACAACACTTTGCGTCCGGACTTGGTAATGCGGTAGTAGCGGCGCGGCCGGCCCTTTTCGACGCCTTCATAGGATTCGACGAGGCCCTCATTTTCGAGCTTGTGGAGGGCGGGATAGAGAGTGCCTTCCTTGAAGTCGAGGACGCCCCGGGAACGCTCCTTGATCTGCTGAGCGATGCGGTAGCCGTGGCAGGGCTCGTGGGCGAGGGCTTCGAGGATGAGGGTGGGGAGCGTGCCTTTGAAATTCAATCTATACCTCGGATTACTATGCATAGGATAGGGGAAATTCCCCTGCCTGTCAATGGGGGCAAAGATATGCTATACAATGTGATATCCTATACGATGTGTAATGAAGCGGATCGTTCTGGATACTTCGGTGGTGGTAGCAGGGCTGCGTACACGGCTGGGGGCGGGGAATGCCGTCCTCCAATTGGTCGCCCAGCGAAGGCTGACGATGCTGGCGAGTCCACCCGTGTTTCTAGAATACGAGGATGTTCTGAAGCGGCCAGAGCATCGGCTCGCGCACGGGCTTACACCGGAGGAGATTGACGAATTTCTGGCGGAGTTGGCGGCGCTGATCGAGCCAGTGGAAGTTCACTTTCAGTGGCGGCCTCAGTCGAGAGATCCGAACGATGAGATGGTGCTGGAGGCTGCGATCAATGGGCGAGCCGAAGCGCTGGTGACGTATAACACCGGGGACTTTTCCGCGATCGGAGAGCGATTCGGAATCGCGATCCTGACGCCGGCGGAGATTTTGAGGAAGGTGAAAAGATGAGCAATGCTACGTATCCATTGAAACTTCCGCTTTCGATCAAAAAGGCGGCGCAGCGGCTGGCGAAAGAAGACGGAGTTTCATTGAATCAGTGGATCGCGGCGGCGGTTGCCGAAAAGGTCGGAGTGATGGAAACGGCCGCGGAATTCTTCAAGAAGCGGGCAGACACGGCGAGCGGCGAGGGAATGATGAGATTTCTGCGGGCTGCTCCGAAGAGCGCGCCGGAGGACGAGGATCGGATTCGGTAGAAAGGAGAGTTTCGTCCTTGGAGAGAAGCGCGAGGCAGACTTACTTCCGACGTCTGCAAAGAACCGGTGAACGTCTTGCTCTCCGTCTGGGACACCGTCGTGTTAAATCCCAATAGCACGCTTCGACAGTCAATCGGCCTTCGCATCTTGTGGTTTGCGATTAAGCCCACTCAAGAGGAAAATTGCTTCGTCTCTCTCGTCCGTGTATGCGTAGAGCATCTCCTCGGTTTCTCCGTAGATATTCAATGCATCCTGTATGTGATCCCTGGCCTCGTTCGTCCGATTTTCTGCGATGTCCAGCTTGCCAAGATTCACCAGCGTTTGCGCCATATCGGGAGCATATGTCCGTTTGTTTAGCTTCGTGATTTCGTTGAATAATTTCAACGCCTCTTCATAGTTCTGGCGTGCCTCGACATATTTCTTAACTGTCTGTTGGGCAAAACCCAAATTGTTGAGTGTCTTAGCCATTCCACCGAGGTACTTGTCCCGATTGCGGTCTTTCAGGGCTGTATAGATACGAAGAGCCTCTTCCAGATGCCCGATTCCCTGTTCACTGCTGCCTTGCTGTGATTCCGAAGTCCCCAAACGAACCAGAGTTTCAGCAACCTCACGCTGATACCCTCCCGGCTTTTGCTGTTCTAGTTCGTGTTCAATTCTGAGTGCCTTTTCAAAATGCTCGTGTGCGTTCCGATGCTCGCCGGTTTCATCTTCGGACTGCCCGATGTTGTTTAGGGCCAGGGCAAAGTCCGGCGAATATTTGTCGGGATACTTTTGCTGGAGACCGTCGTACATGGAGAGTGCAAACTGGAGGAATTTTTGACCATCCCGCGGTCGATGTTCTTTTTCGCTAAGAACGCCGAGGTTGGTAAAGGTCATTGCCAGGTTCGCCTGCCCATTCTCGGACGATTGATCTGGTTGCTCTCCGCAGACCAACAGGGCGTCGCCGTAATGCCCTCTCGCCTCACTCAGTCGGCCCTGGTCAACTTCGGCCAATCCCAGATTATTCAGAGTGCCGATCAGGAGGGATGCGTAGGCATTGGGATCAATTTTGGCGAGCTCCCTGCATACCACGAGAGCCTGCTCGAAGAATGCCAGGGCTTCGAGGCTCCGATTTTGCTCCACCTCAAGCACACCTAGGGCATCCAGCGCGATGGCGTTTCCATATTTGTTGCCCTCGCGGCGGGCAATAGACAGTGCCAGCAAATATTCGCTACGGGCCTCGTCAGGCCGGTCCAAACTGTGATCTAAATCTGCGAGGCTAAAATGCGCCTCAGCATTTTGAGGCGAGATTTGTATGGCTTTCTCGAAGGCGTGACGCGCTTCATCGAACTGAAACTGAATGATTAGAAAGCGCGCCCGAAGAAGGTATGCCTGGACTGTTTGATTGAGTTGATTTTCGGCATCTGCTTTACTGCGCCTCGCTTCTTCTGCAGACCGCTTGAGTGTATCTTCGTTGAGTATGTTCAGCGCTTCCTGCACATTTCCCTTGAGAAAGAACCCCATCGCTTCCCGGTATAGATCTGTTATTTGGTTAGGATCGAGATGGGCGAACTCAACCGCTGCCCGCTCAGCGGCCGCTTTGGCTTGATCTCGTTCCTTGCGCAGTGCTGCCATGGCTGCGTCAGTATGCTGCTGATTCTCCTCTAGTTCCCTAACACGCCGGCGGTAGGTTTCCTCAATCGACTTGACGCTCTTGAGTCGATAGAAGAGACTTGCCCACTGTTCGCGCTCACCTTCCCTGCACAGAAGAACTGTTAAGTGTTCGGCGTCGGGATTCTTCGCGAGAACCACCCGCAACTGGATGTAATTGACAACTACATACCCTGGTTTATCGATGGTGATTTGCACAGTGTCGCCTGGATCGGCATGCGGGAATTGAAGAATGAAGTCACCGCTTGCTCCTGTCTCGGTCAGATTCGCGCCGAGCGCGGCAACCTTGACCCTCGATAGCGGAGAACCGCCAAGTTCATTGGCGAGCACTATCCCTTTGAGAGTGCCTGCTGCGAGAAGCGAAGACCCGGAAAACAACATGAAGACCAAAATCACCTTTGTACGCATAGGCAATTAATGTAGGCGACGTAAAGTGATCGTAACGTCGTTAGCATTTGATGTAACAGCGTCTGTCCACACTGCATAGCCCGAAGCCTCGACCCGTAGGGTTAGGTCGTCATAAACGATCTCTCCGGGAACAACTAAATCGAAATGCCCAGAGATATCGGTCGACGTGGTTAGGCTGGCCAGATGAATACTAGCATCCGCCAGCGCTTTCCCCGTTTCGTCCTGGACTTGTCCAGCAATGTGTCCGGATTTCTTGCGAACAGGAAGATATATGCTTGTCGTGCTGAGTCGAGCTTTAGCCTTCGGGTCGGCTAGCTCGTAGCCATCGGCCTCAAGCTCAAGAGGGACTTCCTTGCCCCAAAAAGTATCTGGTATCTCTTGAAAAGTAGCGTTGCCATTGTTGCTGATTGCTGCCCTCCGGCGATCGGCTCCAATGTCCATGATTACATAACCCGTTCTCAGGACCAGATCTTGTGGACCGCGAGGGCCGTGGACGTACACAGTAAGGGAGTGGGTTGGATTAGGTTTGAAGAATTGAACCATACCGAGAATCAGTGGTGAGCAAAGCCCAAGTACCGTAATCGAGAAGGCAACGAGCTGATTACGGGAAAGTGCGCGAAGTCTCGCAAGGCAACCGTGCGCGTGTTGCCAACAAAATTGTTGCCCCAAAGGAACTGAGCGAGTGCACCGCGACTTATCTTTTTTCGCTCCCTGGCAAGTATCTCTCCCGTTTGACACGTCAAAAATTGTACTAGGTATGCAAAGCTCTAGCGCAAATAAAGCCCGCAGCCAAGCGGGTAGCAGTAGGCAGGCGCACAGCGGCTAAAGCCGCCGCGATTTGAGTCGTATTCATGGCAGCGGTGAACCGCTGCGCCACCCAAAGGCGGGGCAGCCGGCTTCTGAAAAAACGGTGAACGTCCCGTCTGTATGAATGCATAAGTGAAATGAAGAAGGGTTCTCCGAGCGGCTACGATGCTGAGACCGGCGATGGAAACGCCGACTCAGAAAGCTCACCAGGAGAACCCCATGAACAGCCTTCACTATATCGGATTCGACGTACACAAGAAAACCATCAGTTTTTGCGTCAAGACCGCGGCCGGCGAGATCGTGGAAGAAGGC
>Ga0335080_10005482_pt1 | contig 13064 bp, 11 predicted proteins | sample Lox_Sample_34_FD_206720 | JGI IMG/M metagenome (GOLD analysis project Ga0335080, IMG submission 206720) | Soil microbial communities from Loxahatchee National Wildlife Refuge, Florida, United States - Lox_Sample_3.4 | ecosystem: Environmental > Terrestrial > Soil > Wetlands | place: USA... | reverse complement strand
CTGATGGGCGCTGGCTCGCGCAAATCCGGCGGCCGCACGGTACGGTAGCGGATCGCGGCAATGATGGTGAGAACGCAGTACACCAGCGATCCTGTCACCAGGGCTGGCAGGAGGAGCGCGAGCACCCCTACACTGTAACAAGCAGATGAAGAACATCATCGTCGGGACCGCGGGGCACATCGATCACGGCAAAACCGCGCTGGTGAAGGCGCTAACCGGGATCGACGCCGATCGTCTGGAGGAAGAGAAGCGCCGCGGGATCACCATCGACCTCGGCTTCGCACACCTTGCGCTCACACCCACGCTTCGGCTGGGGTTTGTCGATGTCCCCGGGCACGAGCGGTTCGTCAAGAACATGCTGGCCGGAGTGGGCGGCATCGACCTGGTGCTCTTCGTCGTGGCGGCGAATGAATCCATCAAGCCGCAGACCCGCGAGCATTTCGATATTTGCCGCCTGCTGGGCATACCCCGCGGCATGGTGGCGCTCACCAAGTCCGACCTCGTGGACGAGGACATCCTCGGCCTGGTGCGCCTCGAGGTGGAAGAGCTGGTAGCAGCGTCATTCCTGGAAGGCGCTCCGATCGTGCCGGTGAGTTCGACCACCGGAGCCGGCCTCGACGACTTGCGGCGCGAACTGGCGCGCGTAGCGGCTGCCGTTCCCGAAAAGAACGCCGCCGGGCACTTCCGGTTGCCCATCGACCGGGTTTTTTCCGTAAAGGGATTCGGCGTGGTAGCCACCGGCACGCTGATCTCCGGGTCGGTGGCAAAAGAACAGGAGGTGGAGCTTTATCCTGCCGGTCAGCGCCTTCGCGTGCGCGGGGTGCAGGTGCACGGGAGCGGCACCGGGCGTGCTGTCGCGGGCCAGCGAACCGCGGTCAACGGGGATCTCGGGGGCGCCGCGCGCGGGCACGTCCTCAGCGAACCCGGCGTGTTTCGCACGGTAACTCAGGTCGATTGCCGCCTGCACCTGCTGCCTTCGGCCAAGCCTCTGAAGCATCGTGCGCCGGTGCACTTTCATTGCGGCACGGCCGAGATCGAAGCCGAGGTGCGCCTGCTGGAAGGCGCGGCCGCGCTCGCGCCGGGCTCCTCCGCATGGGTACGGGTGATCCTGCGCGATCCAACGCTGCTGCTCCCCGGCGATCGCTTCATCATCCGCAGATTCTCGCCGGTGATTACGATCGGCGGCGGTGAGGTATTGGACATTGGCGGACTTCGCCATCGCAAGGGAGACGACATCGGTGGGCGATTGAACGTGCTGGCCTCGGGTGACGCGTCGGCGCGGATCGCGCTGCTTGTCCGCGAGGCCGAGTTCGGCATGAGCGTGGCCGACCTCGTCGCGCGCACCGGCCTCTTAGCTCAGGAAATCTCGTCGGCGGCAGCCAAAGCGAAACTGGCGGCCGTTGGAGATCGTTTTGTAGACCATGCCTGGATGCAATCGACTCGCGACGGTCTAATCAAGGTGGTCCGCGAGTTTCATCAGAAGAATCCGTTGCTGCCGGGCATCGCGCGGCAGGAACTTCGCGGGTCGCTGCCGCCGGCCTTGTTCGATGCATTGTTGGCGGACGCCAGGGAACTGGTGTCCGAAGGCGAGGTGGTGCGGGCGCGATCGCACAAGCTGGTGTTGAAGGAAGACGAAGAGCAGGCCCGCGCCAAGATCGAAAGCGCCTTCGAGATTGCGGGCCTGGCCGTTCCCGCCGTGGCGGAGGTGCTGGCGAAATCGGGAGTCGAGGCGGCGCGGGCGCGCTCGCTTCTGCAGATTTTGATCCGGGAGAAGCGGCTGGTGCGGATCAATGACGATCTGGTGTTCCATCACACTGCGGTGCAACGGCTGCGCGGATTGCTCTCGGAGCGGAAGGGACAGCGATTTGCCGTTCCCGCGTTCAAAGAGTGGACCGGCGTCTCGCGGAAGTACGCCATTCCGCTACTGGAGTTCCTGGACCGGGAACACGTCACCAGGCGCGAAGGGGATCAGCGCGTGGTGCTGTAAGCGCTAGAAGCTTACCCTGGCCGAAAATTGCAGACTGCGCGCCGGGAGCTGATTGGTGATTCCGGTCAGCGGAGCGCCGAAGCCGGGGCCAGCAGTGGCGGCGTTGCCCCAGGTGCCGCTGAAGCCGACGAAGTTCGGGTGGTTGAACACATTGAACGCTTCCACGCGCGGGGTGAAGCGGACACGCTCGCCGAAGAACGCGAACGGGCGCTCGGCAAACGGCGCGATGTCGTAAATCGCCGTGCCGCGGCCGGTATTGCGGCCCACCACCACGCCATTGATCACGGGCCGATCGGTGGTGGCGCCGGTATCGCCGCTGTTGTTCACGCCGGTCACGATGTTGTACGGCAGTCCGCTGGCAAGCGTAAAGACACCGCCGAAATGGATGCCGAGGGGCAGGATGTACATGCCGCTCATGACGAAGCGGTGGTGCTGATCGAAGATGGCATTACCGTATTCGATGCGGCCGGTGAAGTTGGGGTCGTTCGGATTCTGGCCCGGCACGTCGGGATCGACGTTATCCAGCGCGTGCGACCACGTGTAGCTCACCAGCACGCTGAGCTTCTGGCTGAAGGTGTGCTTGAGATTGACGTCCAGGGCCGCGTAGTTGGAGAAGCCGTCGTTCACGTCGCTCGTAATCACCGAGTAGGGCGGCTGTGGGTTGGTGGCGGTGTTGGGATTGCACGTCATGCCCTGCTGCCCGTACCACCAGATCCAATAGGGACGCGTGCAATTCGCGGCCTGAGCCGTGCGGACCTGGCCGGGCTGGGTGCGGATAAAAGACGAGGGCGGATCGACGTCGCGCGGGCGATTGATGCGCGTGGTGTGCGAGCCGACGTAGTCGACGCTCAACACCCAGTTCATCGGCAGCCGGCGCTCGATGCCAAACGTCCACTGGTTCGACCGCGGATTGAGCAGTGCGCTTTGGTAGCCGATCAGAGCGGACGTAGGGAAGTATTGATTCAAATTGGCGTAGTCGCCGGGCCTGACATACAGCGTCCGAAGCGGCACGGGAGCGCCCACCGGAAATGCCGGCAGCGGAGCGGCGCTGACGCTGGTCGGAAAACCGACCTGGCCGGGCGTGGCAGAGTAGTTGAACACGCCCGTGGGACCAGTAAGCGCCCAGTTGGCCGCGGAGTTGTCCACAATCTGCGAGTAGTAGATCCCGAATCCTCCGCGCAGAACGGTCTTGGCATCGCCGGCAACGTTATACGAGAAGCCCACGCGCGGCGCGAAGCTGTGGCGCGAGTCCGTGAATGTCTGCTGCTCATATCGCAAACCGGCGTTGAGCGTGAAGTCCCTGCGCACGTGAATGTCGTCCTGAAAGAACAGCGACCACAGGGTGTCACCCACTGTATAGTTCGCGTTCCCGTAGCTCTGCGTGTAGGTCCGGACGTTGGCGATGTTGCCGATGTACGCCTGGCTTTCGCAGAATGCAAGCGGCTGGGTGCAAGTGTTGTACGTGAACTGTCCGAGGTAGATCGGTCCGCCGAATTCCTTGCTGTCGCCGCCATTGTGCGCGTGGATCACGTCGAACCCGAATCGTACCTGGTGGCGGCCATGCACCGCGGAGAGCGTGTCGCTCACCTGGTACTGGCGATTGAGCAGCAGCGCAGATTGCGATGTGCCGGTGGTGAACGTGCCGCCGGTCGAGATCGGCACCACGTACTGCGTACCGTAGATCACCGGATCGAATTCGGTGATGGGCGAGGCCAATTGGAACTGCGCGCGGATCGTGTTGAGCAGTGAAGGGCTCAGCACCGCCGTTTCGCCAAGCTCCGTCGAGTAGGTACGGCGGCGGAAGACTCGGTCCACTGTGGGCAGGTTGTTCCCGCCAACGGTGCCGTTCGGGTTGGTGTCGTGGAATCCATCGAGATTGCCACGAAAGAACAAGGTATTGCGATCGTTGATCTGGTGATCCAGACGCACGAATCCCAGCCAACCCCGATAGTGCCCGACGAAATAGCCGGGCGCGACTGGTGAGGTTACCGGCGAGGCCTTGTCTTCGCGGCTATATTCCCCGGCAGCAAAAAAGTGGGTGGCCTTTCCCAGCGGCCCGCCGATCGAAGCCGCGGTTTGTCCCAACGAATCGCTGGTCAACTGGTTTCCGCTGGTAGCTGTCGTACCAGTGAAACCGGAGAGGGCGGCAGAGGTTTCCGCGGGACGCCACAGCTCCAGCACATCGCCGTGCCAGGTATTGCCTCCGGTCTTGGTCACGATGTTGACCACGGCGCCGGTGGTGGCCCCGAACTCGGCCGAAAACGCGTTGGCCAGCACGTTCATCTCTTCCACGGCGGTCAGCGGCAGCGTGCTGAAGAGCGTCTGCCGGCCCCAGAAATCGCTGTTGGTGGCGCCATCCGTCTCATACCACGCCTGGCGGCGGCCGGCGCCGTTGGTAGTGAAGAGCGTCTGGTTCATGAATACGTCGCCTTGATTGATCGCGGGACGATTGGCGGCGTTCAGCATTGGAAGATTGCTGATGCGGCGGCTCAGGAGAGGCGTCTGGTCGATCTGCTGCGCTTCCAGCAGCGTGCCGAGCTGGGGCGCGTCCGTGCGCACCTCGCCCACAACTCCCGTGACGGTGATCTCTGCCTGGCCGGCGGCGATATTCATCTTCAGGTCGATCTCGGCGGTCGAGCCTCCGGCGAGCGAGATATCCGCCAGGTGCGCGTCGGCAAAGCCCTGCTTGACCGCGGTGATTTCATATTTCCCCGCGACAGGCAGGCCGGATAGCGTATAGTTGCCGGAGCCATCCGTCTGAGCGGCTCGTTCCAGGCCGGTCTGCGTGTTCTTCACGGTAATTCTGGCGCCGGAGACTGCCGCACGGCTGGGGTCGGTAACCTGACCATGGATAGATGCCGTGTCGGGTGTCTGTCCTCTGGCAAGCGAAGCGAATAGACAGATTGCGAGTCTGACTCTCATGGGGATGTCTCAGGGTAGCGAACGGGCCCAGTTACTACCAGGGATCGTAGAAGCCGGACCGGGCTAATGAACCAGGTGCTCGAACAAGCGATGCGCGGATTCCAGTGTCCTGGCCTGCCACACAAAAACCACGAACGACGCCGTCAGCGCAAGCGCAGCCGCCGGAACAAGACTTTTGCGCCGCGGCTGCACATGTGCCCGGGGATGGAGGAGCCGTTCGATCCGGCAGGCTAGATCGGCGCCATCACCGAGGAATCCGACTTCCGCTGGAACCGTACCCAGGCGCGCCACTCGCACCAGGGCGGATGCCAGGCACAGCGAGCGTTCCGTGTCGCCGGCAACGGCTTCGTCGTCGGCAGCCCATTCGCTCGTCCGCGACCAGGCGCGTTCCAGCGCGCGGAAACCCGGGAGCCGGGGCGTCGCAGCCAGCAGCAGGCGTTTGAAATTGTCGCTCGCACGGAGATGCGCGTACTCGTGGCCAATCGCGGCTGCAAGCTGCTCGGGCGAGAGCGCATCGCGCACTGCACGCGATACCACTAGGCGCGGCCGGAGAATGCCGGTGAGCATCAGCACCGGCGCGCCGGTCCGCTCGCAGTGCCGCGTGTACTTCCGGGAACGTAGGAAAGCCCGCACCGCATTGAGCAACGACGCGGCGAACATGACCGCGGCGAGTGCCGCGGCACCCAGGCAAAGCCACCCCATCTCTTCGGCGCCGGACTCGGGCTCCAGCCAGAGGTAGCTCGGAACGCAGAACACTCCAACCACCAGGCTCGCCGCGGCTGCCGGAAACATGCGCAAGCTCAGCAGAAGGCGCGTAGCTCCGCGCGGCCGCATCCGTCCGGCGGCCCGGATGGCGGCCGGCACGGCCGCCGCCACCAGCGCGCCTGCCAGCGTGTGCACCAGGAGAAAGACAGTCAGGCTCAGACAAGCCAGCCGCACCGCATAGGAGGCGATCATCGTTTCCTCCGGCGCAGGCGAATTCTCCGTTCCAGTTCGTCCAGCAGCGCTTCGTCGTATCGCCCTACCGCCTCCACCAGGCAGGAAACCAGCAGTTCACGTTCGGGTTCGCAGGACGAGAGGAACCCGGCCACCAGATCTCCGGCGCGCCGGAGTTCCCACTCGCTCCGGGAGTAGCGCGGAGCATAGTAGAACGCGCGCTGAGCTTTGCGGCGATCGAGCAGACCCTTCTTGTAAAGCCGGTCGAGCGTGGTCATCACCGTTGTATAGGCGAGCGGCCGCTCAAGCTGATCCACCACGTCGCGCACAGTGCTTTCCCCGCGGCGCCAGAGCGTTTCCATCAATAGGATTTCGAGCGGGCCCAGCATGTGATGTCTGAATTCTACCGCTTCGCCGTCCCCAGCAGCTTGTCGATCTCTTGAGCCAGACCGTTGCCTTCGAAGATGTTCTTCGTAAGTGGAGTCTCCTCCCAATTGCCGTGGATCATCCCTTCCGCGTCGATCAGGTAGACCCGCGGGAAGGTGAGGCCGGGCGCGCGCACGTATGAGGCAGCTACCTGTCCCATATCCATGAGCAGCGGATAGGGCGGCTTGTGGCCTTCGACGAATTTCAGCATCGTGGCCGGTGTGTCCGGCGGCAGCGCCAGCGCAAGCACCTGCACCCTTCCGGTGTATCTTTGGGCGATGGCGGCCAGTGTGGGCGCGAATGCGGCGCAGTGTGGGCAGGTGGTCTGCATGAACTCAAGGACGACCACCCTGCCCCGGTAATCGTAGAGGTCGCGCCACTGCCCTGTAGTGTCGGCCAGGCAAAATCCGGGGGCGCGCTTCAGGGCTTGCTGCGCGTTGACTAGGGCTGCCGCGCAGAGCAGCATGGTAACGAGTTTCATTTCGCGAGTTCCTTCAAAGAAATTTCATATGGCGCCCGCGCCACGCCTTTCTCGGTGATGATCCCCGAGACGTAGCGGGCCGGTGTCACGTCGAACGCCGGGTTCTTCACGGCCGTTCCGGCGGGCGCGATCGGATGTCCGAACATGTGGGTCACTTCGGCCGCGGAGCGTTCCTCGATCGGGATCTGATCGCCGGAAGCCAGCGACATATCGAGCGTTGATATCGGGGCGGCCACGTAGAATGGCACGCCATTCTCCTTCGCCAGCACCGCGACGGAGTACGTGCCCACCTTGTTGGCGACGTCGCCGTTGGCCGCGATTCGGTCTGCGCCCACCACCACGCATCCGATGCGGCCGGCCTTCATGAAATGGCCTGCCATGTTGTCGGTGATCAGCGTCGTCGGAATGCCATCCTGCTGCAGTTCCCAAACCGTCAGCCGCGCGCCTTGCAGGAACGGCCGCGTTTCATCGGCGAAGACATCAATCCGCTTGCCCGACTCTCGCGCTGCCCGGATCACGCCGAGCGCGGTCCCGTAGCCTGCGGTCGCCAGCGCACCCGCGTTGCAGTGGGTGAGCACCGTCTTGCCGTCCGGAATGAGCGGCGCTCCGTGGCCACCGATCGCCCGGTTGATGGCGATGTCCTCTTCGCGGACCAGGCAAGCTTCCCGAATAAGCGCGGCTCGAATCTCATCGATCGGCCGGCCTCGCAGCCCAGCGTACACGCGCTTCATGCGGTCGATCCCCCAGAACAGATTAACCGCCGTGGGACGGGTGGCGGCCAGCGTGTCGCAGATCGCCTCGAACTCCGCGTCCAGGTTGTCCGGCGCCGCCTTCTGCACACCGATCGCCACACCCATTGCCGCCGCCACTCCGATCGCGGGCGCGCCGCGGATGATCATGTCGCGGATCGCCTTGGCGACTTCCTGGTAACTGCGGCAGGTTACGTATTCTTCGCTGAGGGGCAGACGTGTCTGGTCGATCATGACCACACCTTCAGCGGTCCACTGGATGGTTTCCACCATGATTGAGGGTTAAATTTTAGACTACACGATTCGTGGTGCAGGTTTCCGGCCCTGCCCTGCTTCCGTTCACCAAGGATAACCTGCAGCCGCATTGTATAATCCGGTGTTGGCGGAGAACCGATGAAGGTTGTTGTCCTGTGCGGCGGCGCAGGGACCCGTTTACGCGAGGAGACGGAATTCCGTCCCAAGCCGATGGTCGAGGTCGGCGGGCGCCCCATCCTGTGGCACATCATGAAGACGTACGCCCACTACGGGTTCTCCGACTTCGTGCTCTGCCTCGGCTACCGCGGCAACATCATCAAGGAATACTTCCTCAACTACGAGGCGATGAACAACGACTTCACCATCTGCCTCGGCCAGAAGTCCAGGATCCAGTATCACGACGTGCACACCGAGCAGGGCTTCCTGGTGACCCTCGCCGAGACCGGTGCGAATTCGATGACTGGCGGCCGCATCGCGCGCATCCAGAAGTACATCGATGACGATACGTTCCTGCTCACCTACGGCGATGGCGTCAGCGACGTCAACATTTCGCGCCTGGTCGAGTTCCACAAGAGTCACGGCAAGATCGCCACTGTCACCACCGTGCCGCCGATCTCGCGCTTCGGCATGATCGAACTAGCCGAAAGCAGCCGCGTGCGCACCTTCGCCGAAAAGCCTCAGACCGAGGGCTGGATGAGCGCCGGCTACTTCGTGCTGAATCGCGGCGTGTTCGATTACCTGGGCGGCGACGACTGCATCTTCGAGCGCCAGCCCCTGGAGCGCCTGGCCGCCGACGGCCAACTCATGGCCTTCCGTCACGACGGGTTCTTCTTCGCCATGGACACCTTCCGCGAGTACCAGCACCTGAACGATTTGTGGAGCCGCGGGGCGGCGCCATGGAGGGTGTGGGCGTGAACGGCTTCTGGCGCGACCGTCCCGTCCTGGTCACGGGTGCGACCGGCCTGGTCGGCGCCTGGCTCACGCGGCGCTTGAAAGAAGCCGGCGCGGAGGTCGTCTGCCTGGTCCGTGACTGGGTCCCACAAAGCGAACTGGTCCGTGGAGGCACCATCGAGCGCGTCAGCGTGGTGCGCGGCGACGTGCGCGAACGTGACCTCGTCGAGCGCGCGATCGGCGAATACGAGGTCGATACCGTAATCCATCTCGCGGCACAAACCATCGTCGGCATCGCCAATCGCAATCCGGTCTCGACTTTCGAGAGCAATATTCAGGGCACGTGGAGTGTGCTGGAGGCCTGCCGCCGCTCGCCCGGCGTTCGGTCCATCGTGGTGGCATCGTCGGACAAGGCGTACGGCGATCAGCAGAAGCTGCCCTACGGCGAAGACACGCCGCTCGAGGGCCGGCATCCCTACGATGTGAGCAAGTCCTGCGCCGATCTGATCGCGCAGGCCTATGCGAAGTCGTATTCGCTGCCCGTGGCGGTGACACGCTGCGGGAACTTCTATGGCGGCGGCGACCTCAACTGGAACCGCATCGTGCCTGGCACCATCCGCAGCATCATTCGCGGCGAGCGCCCGGTGATCCGTTCGGACGGCCAGTTCGTGCGCGATTATTTCTACGTGGAAGACGGCGCCGCCGCCTACATGCTGCTCGCCGAGCAGCTTTACGCGCGCCCGGAGCTGCGCGGCGTGGCGTTCAATTTCTCGAACGAGATCCAGGTCACGGTGCTGGACTTGGTGAAGCGCATTCTCTGTGCGATGCATTCCACGCTCGAACCCGACGTGCGCAACGAGGCCAGTAACGAAATCCGCCACCAGTACCTGAGCGCGGCGCGCGCCCGCACGCTGCTGGGCTGGGCTCCGCTGTTTAGCCTCGATCAAGGCCTGGAGCGCACCACCGCCTGGTATCGGGGGTACCTGGCGTGACTGCGCGCGCCGAACAACTGCGCAAACAGATCCTGGAGCTTGCCGCCGAATTCTGTGCGGAAGCGTTTGCGCCGCGCCCGTTCGTCCCGGGCGAGACCCCGGTGCCGGTTTCCGGCAAGGTCTTCGACGCCGCCGAAATGCAGTCGCTGGTGGATTCGTGCCTCGACTTCTGGCTCACCACCGGCCGCTTCGCCGAACAGTTCGAGCGCGAGTTCGCGCGCTGGATGGGCGTGCGCGAATGCGTACTGGTCAACTCCGGCTCCTCGGCGAACCTGCTTGCCGTCTCGGTGCTGACCTCGCCGAAGCTGGCAGACGATCGCCTGGTGCCCGGCGACGAAGTCATCACGCTGGCCGCCGGCTTTCCGACCACAGTCAGCCCGATTCTGCAGAACAACCTGGTGCCGGTCTTCATCGACGTCTCCGTGCCCACCTACAACGCCGACGTTTCGCAACTGGAGGCCGCGCTCGGACCGCGCACACGCGCCGTCTTTTTCGCGCACACGCTGGGGAATCCCTTCGACGTGGACGCCGTCTCGGCCTTCGCGCAGAAAAACGATCTGTGGATGATTGAAGACTGCTGCGACGCGGTCGGCGCAGTCTACAAGGGCCGCAAAACGGGCACGTTCGGCGATCTCGCGACCACCAGCTTCTACCCGGCGCACCATATCACCATGGGCGAGGGCGGCAGCGTGCTCACCGAGAAGCCGCTCTTCCGCACGCTCCTGGAAAGCTTCCGCGATTGGGGCCGCGACTGCTGGTGTGCGCCCGGCAAGGACAACACCTGCGGCAAGCGTTTCGATTGGCAGCTTGGCGACCTCCCCCCCGGGTACGATCACAAGTACACCTACTCGCACATCGGCTACAACCTCAAGATGACCGACATGCAGGCCGCCGTCGGGGTGGCGCAGATGAGCAAACTGGATGGCTTCATCGCGGCGCGCCGGCGCAACTTCCGGGCGCTCCACGAGGGCCTCCGCGACATGCGGGACATCTTTATTCTTCCCGAAGCCACGCCCTGCTCGGAGCCGAGCTGGTTCGGATTCCCGATCGCTGTGCGCGCCGATGCTCCGGTCACCCGCAACCAGGTGGTCCAACACCTGGAGGAGCGGAAGATCGCCACGCGCCTCCTGTTCGGCGGCAACCTGGTGCGCCAGCCCGCCTACCGGGACGCGCCGCATCGTGTCTCCGCACCGCTCGCCAACAGCGATTTCGTCATGAACCACGTGTTCTGGATCGGCGTCTATCCCGGGCTCACGCCGGCGATGATCGACTACGTGATCGAAACCATGCACGCCCTGCGCTGAAGCCTCATGAGCCATCCTCTCGCGGCCGATCTGGATCACATTCTGGAGCACACGGAAGAATTGTGGAATGCGGCTCGCGGTGCGCGCGTTTTCATTACCGGTGGCACGGGATTCGTCGGAACCTGGCTCACCGAGAGCCTGCTGTGGGCCCACCATCGGCTCGGGCTGGGACTCTCGGCGGTCCTGTTGACACGCAATCCCGAGGGCTTCCGTGCGCGCTCGCCGCATCTGGCCAGCGATCCGGCGATCACGTTGCTCGCCGGCGACGCGGCTGGGTTCACCCCCCCCGAAGGGTCGTTCGCATTCGCCATCCACGCCGCCACCGAGCGCTACACGGCACCGGATGTGCAACGTCCCGCGGACATTCTGGATTGCGATCTCGCCGCCACGCGCCGCGTCCTGGAATTCGCACGTTCCTCGCGTGTGCAGCGCCTGCTCTTCACCAGTTCCGGCGCCGTTTACGGCAAGCAACCTCCGGACCTGCCGAACATCCCTGAAGACTATTGCGGCGCCCCGCAACCGTGCGACACCTCTTCTGCCTACGGCGCCGGCAAACGCATTTCTGAGTACCTCTGCGCCTGCTACTTCCAGGTCTATGGCATCGAAGCCACCATCGCCCGTCTGTTTGCCTTCATCGGACCGCACCTGGCGCTCGATGCCAATTACGCCGCCGGCAATTTTCTGCGCGACGCCATGTCCGGCGGACCGATCCGCATCGCCGGCGATGGCACCCCGTTCCGCTCCTACCTGTATGCCGCCGACCTCGCGATCTGGCTCTGGACCATCCTCTTTCGCGGAACGCCCGCGCGCCCTTACAACGTCGGGTCGCCCGAGCCCGTCTCCATCCTGGAACTGGCGCGGGCCATCTCGCGCGAGGTATCACCCGGCGCGCAGATCTGTGTGGCGCAGCAAGCCGTCCACGGCGCGCCTGCCGCCCGCTACGTGCCATCCACTGAGCGCGCCGAGCGAGAGCTGGACCTGCGCGTCCGGATTCCGCTGGATGAAGCCATCCGGCGGACGCACCGGTGGTACCACCGGTACGCCTGATCGCGCCGTTATGAGGCTGACGTCAGCCAAAGCCTGTCTATCTTAGTTAACAGTATCCGGCGAATGGACCGCCTGTATACTGAGAACGTCCGGCGAGGCCGCCAGTAAACGTGTGCCGCGTCTCGGCAGCCGCACAAGGAGAACCAATGTCTGAATCCACGCAACCCGCGCCGGTGAAAATCGGGAATCGCATGGTCGGCCCGGGGTACCCCAGCTTCATCGTTGCTGAAATTGGTATTAACCATAACGGCGACCTCGACCTGGCCCGGAGGTTGATTAGCGTGGCAGTCGCCGCGGGATGCGACGCGATCAAATTCCAGAAGCGCACCATTGAGATCGTCTACTCCCCCGAGGAACTCGCCAAGCCGCGGGAAAGCCCGTTCGGAACGACCAATGGCGACCTCAAGCGCGGCCTCGAATTCGGGCACGACGAATACCGCCTGATCGACCGTTACTGCCGCGAAGTCAAGATGCCCTGGTTCGCGTCCTGCTGGGACGAGCCGAGCGTCGATTTCATCGACCAGTTCGATCCGCCTTGCTACAAGATCGCCTCCGCTTCCCTTACGGACGACAACCTGCTGCGGCACACGCGCCGCAAAGGCAAGCCAATCATTCTGTCCACCGGCATGAGCACTATCGAGGAAGTGGATCGCGCGGTGGAAGTGCTGGGCAGGCGGGATCTGATCCTGCTGCATGCGTGTGCCGCCTATCCGGCTTACTATCCCGAGCTCAACCTGCGCACCATCGAGACGCTGCGCGAGCGCTACAACGTACCGGTCGGTTACTCGGGGCACGAAACGGGCCTGCCATCCAGTGTGGCGGCAGTGGCACTCGGGGCGTGCTGCATCGAACGCCACATCACCACGGACCGGGCCTTGTGGGGCTCGGATCACGCTGCTTCCCTCGAGCCCAACGGCATCGGACGCCTGGTCAGCTACATTCGCCTCGTGGAGCAATCGCTCGGCGATGGCGTCAAGCGCGTGACCGAACGCGAGATCCCCATCATCAAGAAACTGCGCCGCGTGGGGGCAAGCGCCTGACGATGGCCGATTTCAAGGCCATCGCCCTCGACGT
>Ga0335080_10005480_pt1 | contig 13064 bp, 11 predicted proteins | sample Lox_Sample_34_FD_206720 | JGI IMG/M metagenome (GOLD analysis project Ga0335080, IMG submission 206720) | Soil microbial communities from Loxahatchee National Wildlife Refuge, Florida, United States - Lox_Sample_3.4 | ecosystem: Environmental > Terrestrial > Soil > Wetlands | place: USA... | reverse complement strand
GGTAGCAACGAAAGACAAGCTGGTCTTCCATCGCTACGGAGACCGCTACTTCCTGAACCAGATCTGGGTAGCGGGCAACGATGCCGGACACGAACTCCCGACCAGTCGCCGAGAAAAAGAAGTGGCTAGGGATTTTTCCATGCAAGAAGTGGTGTTGGTGGCAGCGAAGCGTTGAGTTCACACGCTACCACATGAAAAAGCCGGGGGGACAAGGGGAAGGTCCCTCCGGCTCTTCGTGTCGTCTTGCGGGGGAGAGCCGCAACGGAAATATTCGCCGTTATAGCGGTATGAAGCTCATTCGATGATTGCGCGACTACGTGCGCCTGTATCCACTGATAGAATAGCGATCGTGTGGGGACGTCCGGCTTTCCTGTGCACCCACCGACGCCGGTCGCACGTTTGACAATGTCCAAGTACCTTTTTGACAACTACGTCCTTGACGTGGACGAGCGAAGATTGCTTCGTGATAGCGCGGAAATTCGCCTCAGGGGCAAGCTGTTCGACACTCTTCGCGTACTGGTGGAGAATGCCGGCAAGCTCGTGCGCAAAGACGCATTCATGGAGTCCGTATGGCCGGATTCCATTGTCGAAGAAAATAATCTGGACTATTGCATTTCCCAGCTACGGAAATTGCTCCATCCTGAGAAGTACATCGAAACCATCCCACGGCACGGCTATCGATTCGTTGGGTCAGTTAGAAGCATCGTGCGCTCAGTGGCCTCGCAACCTGTAGCAGCAGGAGGCCAGTCCATCGCTCCACTGCCCCGTCAGGACATAAGGTTTTCGGTCACGGAGGATGGCGTGCGCCTTGCCTGGGCGAGCATTGGAGATGGACCACCCTTAGTGAAAGCGTCGAACTGGCTCACACATTTGGATTTCGAGTGGGGAAGCCCTATCTGGCAGCACTGGTGGACGGAACTCAGCAAACATCATCGAGTCATCCGATACGACGAGCGTGGTAACGGCATGTCGCAGCGCGATGTTCCTGACGTCAGTTTTGACACTTGGGTACGCGATCTGGAAACGGTGGTGGACGCAGCGGGACTCGATCGCTTTTCTCTGATCGGAATATCAAGAGGCGGCGCGATCGCAATCGCCTACGCCGTGAAGCATCCGGAACGGGTGAACAAGCTGGTCCTGTATGGCGCATTTCCCGTGGGAAGCTACCACTACGGCAGTCCGGAAGAACTCGAGGCCCGGCGTGCACTGATCAGCCTGACACGGCTAGGGTGGGGACTTCACCATCCGGCATTCTGCAGAATGTTCACGAACCGCTTCATGCCCAACTCCACGCCTGTCCACGAGAACTGGTTCGACGACCTGCAGCGGGTGTCAACCTCGGCTGAAAATGCGGCACGACTTATGGATGTCGATTCGGGCATCGACGTCCGCGCGCTTTTGCGAGAGGTGAGAGTCCCGACGCTGGTGCTGCATTGCGATCGCGACCAGGTAGTGCCGCCCGAACGTGGTCGCGAGTTGGCCGCTGAAATTCCCGGCGCACGCTATGTTTCCCTGCCTAGCGCCAACCACCTGCTTCTTGCCGAGGAACCAGCATGGGAGATCCTGTTGCAGGAGTTCTCCTCATTCATGGGCTGGCAGGAGGGATCCGCGGTGCCAAGCAGGCAGGTCTCCGCTTCGTGAAGGATGTACAAGACTGGAAAGACAAACGGGCGGCGTGAGCCGCCCTTTTTTTTGTCGAGGCTATGCCGCGGAACTGGGGACGTTCAGGATCTGGTCGTCAGCTACAGGGTATCGAGCCAGCGATGGAATCAGCCTCGGCACGCGCTTCTGGTAGTCCTGGTACTTCGAACCGTGAACGACGATCAGATCACGCTCTTCCCAGCGGATCGCCGTCAGGATATAGGCAGACGTGAGCACGGCAAACAGAAGATGCGCACCTGTCATCGTAGGTGTGGCCCAGAATGCAACCAACCATCCTACATACAAGGGATGACGCACATAGCGGTAGAACAGCGGCGTGCGGAATTCGAGGTACGTGTATGGCCTGCGCGCGAGATACAACGCCACCTGACGAAGGCCGAACAGGTCGAAGTGATTAATCAACAATGTGGCAACGAACACTAAGGCGAAGCCCAGGCCGAACGCCACGTTGATCGCACTGCGAACCACAGGATTAGTCAAGTTCCAAACGACGCCGCCCATTGGCTGCCAGAAGGCGAACAGCAACACCAGCAACAAGCTGGAACAAAGTACATATGTGCTGCGTTCGGCAGCTACGGGGATGAATCGAGTCAGTACCTCTTTGAACGCAGGCCGTGCCATGACACTGTGCTGTACAGCGAACGCCAACAGCAACAGTGAATCAATGAGCAGAGCCGGCCAGAACGACATTTGGGCTGTGGAGTCCATCGACCTCGGAACGTACAAATTGCCGATGAATCCGACGGCATACACGAAGGTCAGGAAGAACGCCATGTAACTCAACAGCCCGTACACAAATACAGCTAAACGCTTTGCCATATCTACCATCCTCAATTAGTTTTTCGGATCCTGGCTGTGACCAGGTTTCTCCGTGAGACGAGGTAAGGTTAGCTGCGCACGGACGGAGTGTCCTTTGATGGTCCTGAAATTTCGCTGAGAACATTCTGAGAAACGAGGGAAAGTACATCGCGTGGAATAAGGATTTAGAAATCAGGCACCAAGCACGCCCGGCGCTTGGCATGCACACCCAAGTATGATCTCCTAGGAGAGCCCATGCGCCGGATGTGCCAACACGGGAAGAGCCTGCGAATCGCGCTGGGTGTGAGCGCACTGGCAGGTCTGGGGCTGGCCCTGATTCCGCTGGAGGCGCACGCTCAGCTACAACAACAACAGAACCAGCAACTGGTTATCCGCTTCGTGCGCGATCCCGATCCTGCGCCGGACCTTAAGACTAAAGACCTGAACGGAAAAGAACTCAGCCTGGAAACATACAAAGGCAAGGTGGTGTTGCTGAACTTCTGGGCCACGTGGTGCGGGCCATGCCGCGCAGAAATCCCCAGCCTCATCCAAATTCAGGAGGCCTATAAGGACCGTCTGCAGATTATCGGGATGGACGTAGATGACGACGACGAGGAGAAACTGCGGGTGTTCGTGAAAAACGAGGGCATCAATTATCCGGTCGCGAAGACCTCGGTCGCGGTGCGCGTCGCTTATGGAGGAATCGCCGCGCTGCCCACGCTGTTCGTTATCAATCAAGACAGCAAAGTGGTGCAGAAACATGTGGGGCTGTTCAATCCGTCGCTGTACGAAATCGAAGCGCGCGCTCTGCTGGATATGCCCGTTCCGGCGAGGGTCGAAACCTTTCAAGATACTGGCGAAGTGTTTCTGAAGCACGCGGACCGGGCAACCATGCTGCCGGGAGTCGACACGTCGAAATTGACGCCGGAACAGCGTATGGCCGCATTGCACAAGCTCAATGCGGAAACCTGCGATTGCGGCTGCAAGTACACGCTCGCGCAATGCCGGATCTACGATCCCCCGTGCAATATCAGCAAAGAGCGCGCCGCAGCGATCGTGAAGGAAGCCGCAACATTGCCGGCCAAGGGCGCGGCGGAAAATTCGGGCGCGCCGGGCTCGTCCGCACCGTCAGGGCCTGCCGATCCGACGAAGCCGCGAACCGAAAATAGAAATTAGCAATTGGTAGACCCGAATGGATTCGGGTCGACCTCTTCCTTGTCAACGTACCACCGTAGGGAAAGACAACAACTTAGATCGTATCGAGCATCCTCTGCACAAGCGTTATATAGCTAGAGATCACTGGTACGAATCACAGGTAGAGCCCCTGCCGCTGGCTGTTTTTCTCGGTGATACACTTCGTTCGGGAAGACGACGAATCCATGAAACCACCATCGAACGTCAAGACGCCAGCGCAATACATCGCCTCACTCCCCGCTGATCGTGCGAAGACGATCGCGACGGTGCGCGCACTCGTGAACAAGCACATTCCGCGCGGCTACGATGAGTGCCTCGTCTGGGGCACGATCGGCTGGACGATCCCCCTGTCTCGATATCCAGACACTTACAACAAGCAGCCGATCTGCTACGTCGCGCTCTCGTCGCAGAAGAACTACTGCTCGCTCTACTTGATGGGCGCGTTTTGGAGTTCGAGTCAACTCGAGCAGCTGAAGGCGGCGTTCAAGGCGGCGCGGAAGAAGCTCGACATGGGGAAGTGTTGCGTTCATTTCGAGTCGCCAGACGATTTACCGCTCGAAGCGATTGGCAAGCTGATCTCGGCGATTCCGAGCGAGAAGTGGATCGAGATGTACGAACAATCGCGGTTGATGACCAAGACGGGGCAGGCGCAGATGGCGAAGGAAGGCGCCCCATCAGCGAGCAAGGTGGCCGCCAGGCGCGTCGAAACAAACCGTCGGCGGTAAACTTTCCCAGCATGACTCGCCGATAGAGGGCCACCACGCTTTCCGTTGCTGCCCCATTATTACCGCGTTCAGACATCATATTCTGTTGAGAATCCCCAAAGACCGGAGTCGGTCTCGCGGAGAGAGGGAGCGTTCTGCGCGAATGCAGGCCGCAAGGCGCATCCGCACAGTATCAACCTACCACGCATACAAAAGAGAAGGACTTAGATCGTATCGAACGTCCTCTCCACAAGCGTTATACCCGTTTCAGGCAGGAAATCACAGTAGAAAACTGTGCCGGAATTTCGCAGAGAGCGATAAGTGATTGAGAAGGATGGTAGGCCGAATGGATTCGAACCATCGACCTCTTCCGTGTCAACCTACCACGCACAAAAAAGACAACAACTTAGATCGTATCGAACAACCTCTCCACACTGTCTCTTGCATACTTTACAGGTAGAGATCACTGGTAGGAAATAAAGGTAGCCCAGACGTGCACCACGTCGTACTAAGCACTGTGTCGACTTCGGAATTGCCCTTCTCTGCCCAGAGTCATTGGAAGCCCCACACTCGTACCGCGGTTTGCCTGGGGTCACGTATATAGCGCTGTTTAAAAACCTTCAACCATCCACACGTTGGTATTGATCACATCGCCGCCCAATATGGCGAGGTAGCGGCCGTCCGGCGAAGGTATGCCCAAGATGCCGCCAAACCCCTTTAACCGCCATAGCACTCGGGCATTCCCATTGAGATCCACGTAGAGAAGCGTGCGGCTCTGCGCCGAGTAAGAGCCACAATAAAGCCCCTTTCCATTGCGGGCCCAGCTGCGACCATTCAGATTCGGCCAACCCTTCACCGTGATTTCGCGATCCGAGCCGTTCGAGAGTGAAAGCAAGCGAATGTGAATCTCCGGCTCGCCACTTCTCGCAAGCGCGAAGGTTGTGCCATCGGGAGAGATCCCGTTCCCCCAGGCGAAAGAAGCAGTGGGGTCCTTCTCTATACTCCGGAGCAGTTTGCCTCTGCCCTTCACGGGGTCGAAGGCTGTAAGCGTCAACTGCTTCTGATCCCGGCTCTCCTCGGATAGGACGCACAGACTCGCGGGGGCAGGCGCGCATTCATACCGCGCATCGTTCCGCGTCTCCAACACAAGCTGAGGCACTCCACCGTTCACGGGGACACGCATCAGGCGGCTGTGGGATTGTTTCTGATTCTCTAGGTAGAGTATCCACGCGCCATCGGGACTGTAGACGGCCCCGCCGACCTCCTGCGTCGGTGTGCTTACAGGTTCGGCTGTGTCCTGGTCTATTCGCTGCTTGAAAATGCCTCCTGTCCCGTCGCGGTCGGAGAAGAACAACACAGCTTTGCTGTCCGCTGTCCATGCACTGGGAAAGTCAGAGGCTTCGTCATTGGTCAGCCGGCGAGGGGAATTCATGCGCGTCCCTCCTTCCGCGAGTTCGCCTAAGTAAACCTGGTACTGATCCGTTCGCTTTAGTGCAAGCCGCTTCCCATCCGCAGTGGCGCTTACCCCCCCAAGGGTAGATCCCGCCCACTGGGTGATTCGTTTGGGTCTATCAGTGGGCGTGCCGGAATGACCATCAACGCCGATTTGCCAAAGATTGTCGTCATTCGATGCCGAAGACTCCCGCCGCGAGTAGACGATCCGTTCGTTCGGAAGCCACCAAAAATCGGATACCTTCACGTCCATCTCTGACACAACCACTGTCGGGCTCGCGCCCTTCAGGTCGCACGTTTCGATCGACCTCTCGTATCTCTCCGCAGTGCGCTGCACCCTGAGGTAGGCCAGGCGCTGTCCGTCCGGCGACCAGTGCACCTGTTCCAGCCAGTCGTTTTCTCCCACCGCGAGGACCTTTTGTGGGTTGTCACCCTGACTGCCCATCACCCAGATTTCGCGAAAACCTACATCCGAGAACATCGCAGGGGTGAAGGCAATGTGCGTCCCGTCTGGCGAAACCCCAATCCCCAATGCGCCCTCCCGAAGTTCGCGTGGAGATTGCCCCAGCACTGAGACAGTCCACATGCTCTGGTGTCCGTCCGATGCGTCGGCGAGCAATTGCGTACTGTCAGGAAACCACGATGCCACAAACCAGAACGCACTGGCGGGAACCCCGGCAGGCCTTGGGATTAGCCGCTCTTCACCGCTAGCGCAAATGGTGACGAATGGTGACGAGTCAGACAAGCGCTTGGAGGAACTGCCAGAGGCAACGCAGCAAATTCAATGAGATGGATGGTAGGCCCGAATGGATTCGAACCATCGACCTCTTCCGTGTCAAGGAAGCGCTCTAGACCAACTGAGCTACGGGCCTGCTGATCCTACCGGGACGAATGTGTCGGGGTATTCGCCACAACCTCTAGCAGTTTACCACGCGATCCCTTCTACTTCCTCAGTGCCCAAGCCATTCCATCGGGGCCTTTGCCGGTTGCGATTCGACCGGTCACCGACAACGTCTTCAGATCGACGACCGCAACCTGACTGTCTGTACTTACCGCAATGTACGCCGTGGACCCATCGGGGACGATCAGAATACCTGCCACTCCACGGCCGAGAGTCATCCGCTTCACTTCCTTCCTGCTTGCGGCCTCGACCACAACCAAATCTCCTGTGTCCAGATCAGAGATCAGGACCAGCTTGCCGTCGGGTGTGAACTTTACTCGGTTAGCCCGCTTAGTATGCACCTCAATAGTTTGCACAACTTTGCGATTTGTTAACTCAACGACTGAAACCGTGCCATCGTGCGAATTCGCCGCCCAGAGTTCTTTTTCATCAGGAGAAACGTCAAAACCCTCCGGCCCTTTGCCAACCGAAATGGGAGTTTCAATCCACCCTGAGGCGTCCCCACTCTTATCACGATCAAGAATGCTGATTGTGTCGGAATTCACATTCGCAGTGAAAATCCTGCTCTCATCCCGACTGACCACGAGCATGTGCGTGCGGTTCTGCCCAATTCCCAGCGTCCAATCCACCGCGTGCGTTGCCGGATCGTAGCGCCCGATTACTTTGCTTCCTTCCGCCGTAAAGTAGACCTTGCCATTCACGAATTCCAGCCCGTGAGGTGCGCGCAACGCCCCGAGATCAACCGCCGGTGCAGTTTTTTGTGTCGACAAATCCGCAATGGAGATGGTGTGTTGCGGGGCCTGGAAGGCTCCGTAATTTGAGATGTAGGCAAACCTACCATCGTCGGAAGCAACGATTTCATGCGGATCTTCCCCTGCGGGAACTCGTGCCACGACCTTCAAAGTGCCCGGGTCCACGATTGCCATCGATTTGTCGTTCTTCTCCAGCACCAGCAAGGCGGGCGAGGGGATTTGAGCCGTCACGAAATTGGCAGGAAAGATCAGAAACAGCAAGAGCCATCGCATTTTTCTCAGCATCCGCACACCTCGCACCGCACAGATGGATCGTAGCAATCAGAGCCGACTGAAAAGCCTCACCTGTCTCGGATCAAACAAGCTTCGCGGTTCCCGGCTGAGAACCTGCCCTCGTCGCAACCTTGCGGTAAAGTTCCCCAGCTCTCAGGCGTTCACAGCTCTGCTCAAAGTTCTCGAGCGGGCCTTTCCAGCGGAGATCGTCAACGGAATCAAAAACGGGCACATCGAGACGCAGAGTAGCTAGCGTTCGGTACAGCAAAGCATTGTCCCAGTCTCCGAAAAGTGATTCTGCCAGCGGGCGCGCTCGCCGGATCGTCGAATCCCAAGCGTGCCAGTCTTTCGGAATATTCTCAAGATGGCGATATTTCGACAGGACAACACACGCGGCTTTGGGCCCCCATCCAGCAATCCCGGGATATCCGTCCGCGCTATCTCCGATAACCGCCAGGTAATCTGGAATGGATTGCGGCTTAACCCCGAATTTTTCCTCAATCGCTAGCTCGTCGCGGACAATATTGCGGCGACGGTCGACTTGCACCACTCGTTTCCCGACGACACTCTGAGCGAGATCTTTGTCTGGCGTACAGATCAGCACTTGCTCTACGTGGTCGTCGCTGGCGGCCTTGGCTGCTGCCGCAGCGAGCGCGTCATCCGCCTCGAAGTAGGTCATCGGCCAAACCACCACACCCATCGACTGCAGGGCTTCCTCCAAGATGGGGAACTGCGACAACAACTCCGGCGGCACGCCTTCGCTTGTCTTATATCCAGGGTAGAGGTTATTGCGAAAGGATTCGACCACATGATCAGTAGCCACACCGATGTGCGTTGCTCTGGCCTCGATCATCGAGAACACAGAAACGAGAACACCCCGTACGGCACCGATCTCCTGTCCGCCGTCGTTCCGAGAGGATGGCACGGCGTAAAAATGGCGGAAAAGTTCGTACGTGCCGTCGATCAGATGAACATTCATGCAGAGACGATTGCCGTTCGGTTAAAGATAAACAAGATATTAAACGAACGGGGCAGCTATGTATTGTCCATCGCCATGAACAAATTGTTGAGCGATTCCCAAGCCCAAGGTGAGCAAATTTCGCATCGCACAGCGTGGTGTATGGCAATTTGCCCGTTATCGCAGTCTCCGACCACCGTCATGACTTCTCCGCCTTCGATTCCCAGCACTGCCGCTCCCGAAATCTGGTTTGTATCGGCGTTGACAATTGCCTTCAGGAATCCCATAGTTTCATCGACTTCCAACGCTCGGGCGGCCGAATTCGGGGATATAGCGATGCAAGGTTTACGGCCCTGGGCGAGCCTAGTCTCAGTCATTAGATCCGGGAGGATAGAAGCAGTCCCAAACCGATGGCAACAGCGTCTTCGGGAAGAGCAATTACGAAATCCGGCACGCGCAGCGACCGCACCAAGCCGGCACGCGCATAGTATCCTCCGAATGCTCCGGCCAGGGCGCCCGCAATCCCGATAATCGCTCCCAACGCAATCGAACCGCTTCCCGCCACGGCAATGCACGCCCCGGTCAATGCACCCGTGGCGATCCTCGCCGACAGACCCAGCGCGCCCGTTCGGGGCGGAGTGCTGGGGAGTTGATCAGCAATCAGCTCCGAGAAAGCCAGAATGGTAAAGACGATTACGGCCCACTTTGATCCTATAAATGCGAATGGCGAACTTTGTAGATTGATCCAGCCCAGGTAAGCGGCCCAGGCTACCACCGCTGGCGCCGTGAAGGACCGCAACCCAGCGACAAATCCGATACCGAAGACGAATAACAATGTCAAGTTCACAAATTTTCCCGGTACGACGATTTTGGGGCCGGAAAACAAGAATCTTGAACGTGAGCGCTTCAGCTAACTCGAGGGAGCCAGCGGCAGCCAAATCTGGAAGCGCGTGTCGCCCGGTTTCGAATGGACCTGAATGTTGCCTCGATGTTTTTTCACGATCCGCTGAACGGTGTCGAGTCCCAGGCCCGTCCCCTCACCCACGCCCTTGGTGGTAAAGAATGGCTCGAAAATGCGCGGCTGCACCTCTGGAGGAATTCCTGGGCCATTATCTCCAATTTCGACCACAACGCAATCATCGGCGCGATAGGTGTGAACCCGTAGCTCACCCTGGCCCCCCATCGCGTCGATTGCGTTATCGATGATGTTCGTCCACACCTGGCTTAGCTCGCTGCCGAAAGAATTCACTAAAAGCGGAACCTTCTGATAATCACGCTGTACAGTCACACCCTTCTTGAGCTTGTGATTCAGAATGGTCAGAGTGTTCTCAAGAGTTTTCACGATGTCCACGTTCTGCACCGGGGACTGGTCCATGAACGTGTATTCCTTGATGGCCTTCACCAAGTCGGAAATCCTCGAGGTGCTACTCTCAACTTCGTGCAACAGCCCGGCGATTTCTACGGAGGCGGAAATGCGGCACAAAGCTGCGCGTGCGGTGTCAGCATCGAAGGTCGCAAAGATATGCTCCACGTCTTGAGGCTTGAAATTCTGTCGTGCAAGATCCGCAACCAACTGCCAGAGATCGTTCTGTCCATGACTGCGGAACAACGAATCTAGTTGGTCTTCGAGATCGGCGACCGCCAAAGCATCCGGCGGCTGCGCATCCGCCTGCATAAGCGATGCCTCAACCGCCTCGATCTCTGCTCGCTGGGAAGCCGTCAAATTCCGCTTGCCCAGGTCGTGGCTGGCATCGCGAAGCCGCTTTAGCAACTCCCGAAGCTGGCTGCTCGCCCGCTTGGCCGCGGACGCCGGATTGTTCAACTCGTGCGCCAGTCCAGCCGAGAGTTTGCCCAGAGCCGCCAGCCGATCCCGCTGCTGCTCAAGTCTGGTGATCTCACGAATCCGGTCGGACATGATTCCGACTAGCCGGGTCGCCAGTTCCGGCATTCTCTGCACGAGTTGAGGAAGCATCGATGCGGGAAATCGCAAAATACGGGCATCGGTCAGCGCGCGACCTCCAACGGAGTAAGTTTTCATCCGCGAAAAAGGAAGGACTCCCGTAACCTCGCCAGCCGCCAAATCGCGCACAAAGGTTTCGCCGGAGAAGTCGCCTCGCCACTGGAACTGCCCCTCCAGCAGGACAAACATGGCATCGGCGGGGTCTCCTTGCCGTACGTACGCATCTCCGGCCTTGAGAGGCACCACTCGTGACTGGCCTATAAACCAACCAATCTGATCTTCCGGGAGGTCGGCAAATGCCGGTACCTGGTGCAACAGTTCGAGTACTTCAGCCATTTAGACCTTGCTCAAGTACTGATGAATGAATTGAACCGCAACTGATCCTTCCCCAACACCTGAGGCAACCCGCTTGACTGACCCGTGCCTCACATCACCAACAGCAAAAACTCCAGGGAGGCTCGTCTCCAGCAGAAACGGATCCCGATCGAGTGTCCATTTCTTTTGGCGCTCCTCGCGTTGCTTGAGATCCGACCCGGTTAGTACAAAGCCACGATCGTCTCGCGCGATCGCATCTCCAAGCCAATCGGTCCGCGGCAGCGCCCCGATGAAGATGAACATCGAACCGGCCGGCACACGCTCTATCTTGTTCGTGTCTGAGCAAAGCACGGAGATTTCCTGCAGATGTGTGTCGCCATGCACCTCGGCAACGCTAGCGTGCGTCCACAACTGAATATTGGGCGTCTCTTTGATCTGGTCAATCAGATATTGCGACATGGTGGCTGAAAGTCCGTCGCCGCGCACCAGGATGACAACCCGTTCTGCATACTTCGAGAAATTCATGGCAGCTTGCCCCGCCGAGTTTGCGCCGCCCACGACGTAAACAATTTCCCCTTTGCACGATAGCGCCTCGGTGGTTCCGCCTCCGTAGTACACACCCGCGCCCTGCAATCGATCGATCCCGGGAGCCTCTAGCCGGCGCCATTGCACGCCCGTCGCAATCATCAGAGCATGGCAGGAAATTTCGCTGTCGTCGGCCAGCTTAATAATGCGATACGAGCCCTCGGTGCGCATCCCGACAACAGTTTGAGGAGCGAGAATCTCCACGCCGAAACGGCGGGCCTGAACAACCGCGCGCCGCGCCAGATCCCCGCCACTCAAACCGGTGGGAAATCCCAGATAATTCTCGATACGAGAACTCATGCCCGCCTGTCCGCCAGGAGCTTCGCGCTCCACGATTACCGTATGCAACCCCTCGGACGCTCCATACACAGCAGCCGCCAGTCCTGCCGGCCCGCCACCAATAATCGCCAAGTCGAAGAAACTCGTTTCCGCTCGCGTGCGCAATCCCACTTTCTGCGCCACTTCTCCGGGTGCGCTGTTGAGCATCTTGCCGCCATCGGGGAATAGCACCACAGGCAGTTCCGTTGCATCCGGCCCCAACGCTTCCAAAAGACGCTTAGTCTCTGGATCGTTGGCGGATCCCTCCACATCAATCCATTGATAGGGAACATGGCTTCGTGCTAGAAAATCCCGCAGCTCATAACATCGGGGTGACCATCGCGTACCCAGCACCCGAATCCCCTGAAACGCCGGACGATAGGATGCTTGCCAGTCGTCCAGCAGATCATCCAATTGCGGATACAGATGTTCCGCGGGTGGATCCCAGGGCTTCATGAAAAAATAATCGATGTTGGCCTGATTGATGGCGCTGATAGCCGCGTTGGTATCGGCGTAAGCGGTCAGGAGCGCCCGCTTTGCGTCCGGATAGATCTGTCGCGCGGCTTGCAGGAATCCGACTCCGTCCATGTGCGGCATTCGCTGATCCGCCAGCAGCAGGGCCACGCCATCATTGCGCACCTTCAGGCCCTTGAGAAGATCCAGCGCACCCAAGGGAGAATCACTGCCAATCACTCGATATCCGGCACCGTATTGCGTACGCAGGTCCCGCTCAATGGTCCGCAGCACATCCGGATCATCGTCCACCGTCAGCAAGATAGGCTTACCCATAAATGCTCGGCTTTCTGGTATGCACGAACGCAATTACGGTTGTTAGATACTAGAAGGGCCGGTTTGGTCGCGCAAAGTTGCAGCAACGCGGAGAAACAATATCCCCCCGAAAGCCTAGGCGTCCAGTTCCCCCGGTTCGATCTGGTCCACATAGCACCATACCCACGATTCGCCCGGCTCAATCGAACGTATCAGTGGATGATGCACTTTGTGAAAGTGTTTGGTTGCGTGTTTATTCTTGGACGAGTCGCAGCATCCCACATGGCCGCACGTCAGGCACAAGCGTAGATGCACCCATGTATCCCCCATCTTCACGCATTCCTCACACACATGCTTATCGGTGTTTCGAATCTTGATCTGATCGAGATGCGAGCACTGATTCTTCACGATACCCCCTGCCAGA
>Ga0335080_10005479_pt1 | contig 13065 bp, 12 predicted proteins | sample Lox_Sample_34_FD_206720 | JGI IMG/M metagenome (GOLD analysis project Ga0335080, IMG submission 206720) | Soil microbial communities from Loxahatchee National Wildlife Refuge, Florida, United States - Lox_Sample_3.4 | ecosystem: Environmental > Terrestrial > Soil > Wetlands | place: USA... | reverse complement strand
CGGCGCGCAGTTCATCCAGACCCAGTACTGCTACGACGTGCCGATGCTGAGGAACTTCATGCAACAGGTGGAGGATCTCGGGCTGCTCGATCAGGTCTTCATCCTGGTCGGTACCGGCCCGTTGAAGTCCGCCAAGGCCGCCGACTGGATCCGCACGCACGTGCCGGGTGTGCACATACCCGACGCGGTGATCGAGCGGCTGCGGGGCGCGACCGACCAGGCGCTCGAGGGACGCAGGCTGTGCACCGAACTGGTGCAGGAGATTCGTACCATCAGGGGCGTGCATGGCGTGCACCTGATGGCCTATCGCCAGGAGGAAACCGTGGCAGAGATCATCGAGCGCTCCGGGGTGCTCGGCGGGCGTGTGCCCTGGCACCCGGGGCGTGATGCGGCAAATTCAAACAGGATAGCTTCATGACCGATACCGTAATCAGCTCCGCCACACGCGAGGTCGTCATCGGCTTCGAACGCCCGTTCGTGATGATCGGCGAGCGCATCAATCCCACCGGCCGCAAGATCCTCGCCGCCGAAATGGCCGCCGGGAACTTCAGCCGCGTCGAGTCGGATGCCCTGGCGCAGATCGCCGCCGGCGCGCAGATGCTCGACGTCAACGCCGGCATCCCGCTTGCCGATGAGCCGGCCATCCTCGCGAAGACCGTGCAGCTGGTGCAGTCGATCACCGACGTGCCGCTGTCGATCGACTCCTCGATCGTTGCCGCCCTCGAGGCGGGGCTGGCGGTCTACAAGGGCAAGCCGCTGGTGAACTCCGTGACCGGCGAGGAGGAGCGCCTCGAGAGCGTGCTGCCGCTGGTGAAGAAGTACGGCGCGGCGGTGGTGGCGATCTCCAACGACGAAACCGGCATCTCCGAGGATCCGGACGTGCGTTTCGAGGTGGCGAAGAAAATCGTGCACCGGGCACGCGACCACGGCATCCCGTACAGCGACATCGTCGTCGACCCTCTGGTCATGCCCATCGGCGCCATCAACCAGGCGGGTGTGCAGGTGATGCGTCTCCTCGGACGCCTGAAGAACGAACTGAAGGTGAACAGCACCTGCGGCGCCTCCAACGTGAGCTTCGGGCTGCCGGCGCGCGAGGGTATCAGCGCGGTGTTCCTCAGCATGGCCATCGGCGCAGGCCTGACCTCCGCGATCATGAACCCCATGCACCTGGAGATCGTGAAGGCGTGCATGGGGGCGGACGTCATGATGGGCCACGACCCGGATTGTGCGCGCTGGATACGCCGCTTCCGCGAAGCCCCGCCGATGCAGGCGGGCGGCGGAGTCGCCGCTCCCGCCGAGGGCGCCGCCCGGGGCCGGCGTGAGGGTGGACACCGGAGGCGCGCCCAGAGCCCCACATGAGCGCGGAGGACGCACTCGTCGTCTTCACGCCCTCGGGCAAGCGCGGGCGCTTCCCACTCGGCACACCGCTCCTGCAGGCGGCGCGCAGCCTCGGGGTCGACGTCGACTCGGTGTGTGGCGGCCGGGCGCTGTGCGGGCGCTGCCAGGTGCTGGTCATGGAAGGCGACTTCGCCAAGCACGGCGTCAGTTCCAGCGCCACGCACCTCTCCAGCGTCGGCGCGAGCGAGCAGAGCTTCTCGCGCCGCCGCCCGCTGCCGGCCGGCCATCGGCTCTCCTGCCAGGCCAAGATCGAGGGCAACCTCGTCATCGACGTTCCGCCGGGCAGTCAGGTGCATCGCCAGGTAGTGCGCAAGGCCGCCGAGGCACGCGCCATCACGCTCGACCCGGTCGTGCGCCTGCACTACGTGGAGGTGCGCGAACCGGACATGCATGATCCCTCCGGCGACCTGGAGCGGCTGGCGAAGGCGCTCGAGCGCGAGTGGCAGCTCTCCAGCCTCACCTGCGAGGTCTCGGTGCTGCGCACCCTGCAGGCCACGCTGCGCCAGGGATCCTGGAAGGTCACCGCGGCGGTGCACGGTGGCAACAGGATCGTCGCGGTCTGGCCGGGCCTGCACGAGCAGCTCTACGGGCTCGCGGTCGATGTCGGCTCCACCACGATCGCGGGCCACCTGTGTGACTTGGAATCCGGTGAGGTCGTCGCCTCCGGGGGTCTCATGAACCCGCAGATCCGTTTCGGCGAGGACCTCATGAGCCGCGTGTCCTACTCGATGATGCATCCGGGGGGCGCGCAGCAGATGACCGAGGCGGTGCGCGGTGCCCTCAACACGCTCGCCGCCGAGGTGGCGCGCGAGGCCAAGGTCCCCGTAACCGACCTCCTTGAGGTGACCATCGTCGGCAATCCGATCATGCATCACCTGGTGCTCGGCATCGACCCGGTGGAGCTCGGCGGTGCGCCGTTTGCGCTCGCCACCGACGAAGCCCTGCGTTTCAAGGCGAGTGAGATCGCGCTGAACCTCAATCCCGGCGCCCGCGTCTACACGCTGCCGTGCATCGCCGGGCACGTCGGCGCGGACGCCGCGGGTGTCATTCTCGCCGAGCGCCCGGACCTGTCCGACAAGCTCACACTCCTTGTGGATGTAGGCACCAACGCGGAAATCGTGCTCGGCAACCGCAGCCGGCTGCTCGCCTGCTCCAGCCCCACCGGACCGGCCTTCGAGGGCGCACAGATCAGCTGCGGCCAGCGGGCCGCACCCGGAGCGATCGAGCGCGTGCGCATCGATCCGGCGACGCTCGAGGCGCGCTTCAAGGTGATCGGATCAGACCTGTGGTCCGATGAGCCGGGCTTCGAGCAGGCGGTAGCACGTACCGGGGTCACGGGCATCTGCGGCTCCGGGATCATCGAAGTGATTGCGGAGATGTTCCTCGCCGGCATCATCAGCCAGGACGGAGTGGTTGACGGGGAGCTCGCCGCGCGCAGCGCCCGCATCGTCTCCACCGGGCGCACCTTCGCCTACACTCTGTACCAGGGCACCGCGGCGGCGCCCCTCATGATCACCCAGAACGACGTGCGCGCCATCCAGCTCGCGAAGGCTGCACTCTATGCCGGCATCCGGCTGCTGATGGATCACCTGGGGGTCGAGCAGCTGGACCGCATACGCCTGGCCGGTGCCTTCGGCAGTCACATCGACGTCAAGTACGCGATGGTGCTCGGCATGATCCCAGACTGCGATCTGCGCGAGGTGTCCTCGGCCGGCAACGCCGCCGGGACCGGCGCACGCATTGCGCTGCTTGACCAGTCTTCGCGTCGTACGATCGAGGAGCTGGTGCGGCGGGTCGAGAAGATCGAGACGGCGATCGAGCCGAAGTTCCAGGCGCACTTCGTCGCGGCGATGGGACTGCCGCACTCCACGGCTCCAAGTCCGCACCTGAGCCAGGCGGTCAAGCTCCCCGAGCCCAAGGCCCCGCCGGCGCGCGCGAGCACCCGTACGGGACGGCGGCGCCCGTCGACGTGAGCGCGCCCGCAGCAAAGCAGCATTGAAAAAAGGCCGCCCCGGAGCGGAGCCACTTGTCCGGGACGGTTCAGTGTGGCGGCAGATGTCGCAGTCCGGCGTGCGCGGCGCGATCCAGGGAACACGGCTCGTTCAGGTGCAACGAGCAGGCAAACACACAGCGTCCCGCGGCGTTGCGTGCCCGCAGTAATGCCGCCGAGGGCTGCGGCCAGCGCCGGTAGGGGCAGGTGCGCTGCACCAGGCTCAGCCAGCGCTCCACGCGGTCGAGCAGCTGCTGAATGTCGCTCGCCAGGACCTCGAGTTCCTGTGGGGAGCCTCCATGCCTCCGGCGCGCGGCAGTCCTTGCCGCTTTGGCAGCCATCCCTACCGCCGCGCCGGCCTTCAGGGTGTCCGTACCCGTCGCGAGCATTCGATGAGCTTTTCTTGGCATCATGATGAGGCGCTTCAAACCCGGGAGCGATGCAGCAGCAGCGTCGCCACTGCGCCGAGCACGAACACCACGAACAGCGTCTTACCGACGCCAGCCGCTCCCGCCACGAGGCCGCCAAAACCAAGCACCGCCGCGATCAGCGCGCTGAGCAGAAACCCCGCCGCGTAGTGCAGCATCATCACCGTTGCCTGTTGGTGTTAGGTCGCACGAATTTCGCCCTTGAAGCTAGGTTGCATTCGGCACCGGAGCGAGTCGGTCAGGACGCACGCCCACGCGATGTCAGACTCAGACTACGCGCTGATTGTCGCGATGCACCAATTGCCCGCTGATCGCGCCGCCTCAACAGGTTGGCCACCGGAGTTAGAAAGCGCCGCAGCTGCCGCGGGCGTGCCTGCGCGTACGCGGCACGGGAACCGGCGCGTTCCCGACGCGTGGCCTCGGGTCCGCTGGCGCTCGGCAGGCCGTTGCCTGAGGCGTCCCTTCACACGTTGGAGTCGGGGAATGAAGCCTTGCGGCGCCTCATGTAGTCGTTGAGCGCCTCGTCGACCGCCACATCCAGTGGTGGCGCCTCGTACTCGGCGAGCTGCTTCTTCCACAGGGCATTGGCGCGCTGCGCCGTATCCTTGGCGCCCTCGGCCTCCCACTGCTCGACGCTGTTGTTGTCGGCAAGTGGCGAGCGGTAGAACGCGGTCTGGAAATTCGCCTGCGTGTGCGCGCAGCCCAGGAAATGCTTGCCCGGGCCCACTTCGCGGATCGCATCGAGCGCCTGGCCGTTCTCGCTCAGGTCAACCCCCGCGAGGAGCGTGTGCATCATGCCGGCCTGATCGGCATCCATCACGAACTTCTCGTACCCCATGGAGAGGCCGCCTTCGAGCCAGCCGGCCGTATGCAGCACGAAATTGACACCGCCGAGGCAGGTCGGCAGCAGGGTGTTCGCCGACTCGTAAGCGGCCTGCGCGTCGGGAATCTTCGAAGCGCACAGAGATCCACCGGAGCGAAACGGCACGCCCAGGCGCCGCGCGAGCGCGGCCATGACGTACAGCACCAGCGCCGGCTCCGGAGTGCCGAACGTCGGCGCGCCGGACTGCATCGACAGCGACGAGGCGAAGCTGCCGAGCACCACGGGGGCACCGGGATTGACCAGCTGCGCAAGCGCCATCCCCGCGAGCGACTCGGCCAGCGTCTGCGCCACCGTGCCGGCCACCGTGACCGGCGACATGGCGCCCGCCAGGATGAAGGGCGTCACGATGGTCGCCTGGTTGGCGCGCGCATAGGTCTTGAGCGCCCCGAGCATCGTCGCGTCCCAGGTGAGGGGGGAGTTCGCGTTGATCAGGCTGATGATACAGGTGCGCGGCTTGCCGCTTGCCGGATCCAGGTACTCATCGCCGAACAGGATCTTGGTCATCTCCACCGTATCGGTGGCGCGCTCCGGGTGCGTCACTGAGCCCATGTACGGCTTGTCGCTGTACTTCATGTGGGCGTAGACCATGTCGAAGTGGCGCTTGTTGACCGGCAGGTCGACCGGTTCGCAGATCGTGCCACCGGAGTGATGCAGCGCGTTTGAGACGTAGGCGAGCTTGACGAAGTTGCGGAAGTCCTCGATCTTGGCGTAGCGGCGTCCCTCGTCGAGGTTGCGCACGAACGGTGAGCCGTAGGCCGGCGCAAACACCGTGCGGTTGCCGCCGATGACGACGTTGCGCGCCGGATTGCGCGCGTACTGGGTGAACTCGCGCGGCGCTGTGCGCTGTACCAGAGCACGGCACATGCCGCGCGGGAAGTGCACGCGCTCACCACGAACGTCGGCCCCGGCATCCTTCCAGATCTGCAGCGACTCCGGATCGTCGCGGAAGTCGATGCCGATCTCCTCGAGGATGGTGTCGGCGTTGTGCTCCAGCAGTGCCAGACCCTCCTCGCCGAGCACCTCGTAGTACGGCACGTTGCGCGTGATGTAGGGCACGAAGGCGTGCGAACGCGCCGTGCGCGCCGCGATCTTGGCGTCGCGGCCGCTCGGGCGGCGGGTGCGGGCACTCGGGCTCGACTGTTGCTGCGCGTCCATGGTGGGTGTCCTAAGGCGTAAATGACGCAATGCCCCGCGGGGCCGTTGGGCCATTATCGTGCACCCCCCGCGCGCCGAACTGACCGGATTGCGGCATGCACTTCTCCGGCAGCGCCACCTTCAGGCCCCCCAGGCAGAGCCTGGGGGCCAAGGGACGCCCCAGCGCTGCCGCGCAGCGGGCGCGCCCGAATCAGGGCTGCTGCGCGACCGGCAGGTCGATGAAACTCGCCGCATCGCCGCTGCGGAACACGCGCTGCGTCGCCTTGTGGTAGTCCTGGGGGCGGGCCAGGAAGATGTTGTCGACGTAGGTCTGCGGGTTGCGGTCGTAGAGCGGAAACCAGCTGGACTGGATCTGCACCATCACGCGGTGCCCGGGCAGGAACACGTGGTCCGCCATCGGCAGCGCGAAGCGGTAGCGCAGCACCTTGTTGGCAGCAAGGGCGCCCGGGTGCTCAATGCTCTGACGGTAACGGCCGCGAAATATGTCCATTGCGATCGGCAGCTGATAGCCCGACATCGGCAGCTCGGAAGGTACTTCGTCCGGGTAGACGTCGATCAGCTTCACCACCCAGTCGCTGTCGGTGCCACTGGTCGAGGCGAACAGGTTCACCATCGGCGCGCCACCGATATGCAGTGGGGCTGCGAGCGGCGCGCTCTGGTAGGTGAGCACATCCGGTCGGTCCGCCACGAAACGCTGGTCCTCGAGTAGCCAGCGCTGCCACGCCGGCGCGTCGGCGAAGTGCACCGGTCGCGGCGTATTTGGCACCGGCTTGGCGGGATCGGACACGTACTCGTCGTAGGGAGCGGTGCTCCGGCGCGGCGCATCGAAACCCAGCGCAAACCCGGGCTGCAGGTACAGCCGCTGCGGCCGGGACGGGCAGCCTGATTCACACGACAGCGGCCACGCCGGCAAGCGCCGCCACGTGTTCGTGCCGGTCTCATAGACGAATACCGGCGGGGTCGCAGCCGGCGCCGCACCGTCCTTCAGGTGTTCATCGAGGAACGGCAGCATCACGTCGCGGCGAAACTGCAGCGCAGTGTTGCCTTCGAGCTTCAGGGGCCCGAGCGTCGTGCCGTCGTAATTCACACCGCTGTGCCGCCAGGGACCCAGCACCAGGAAGTTGCGGTCATTGGCGAGGTCCTTGGGCTCGGTCGCCGCGTAGGCGTGGATGCCGCCGTACATATCCTCCTGGTCGTAGAGCGCGGTGACGTACATCGTCGGCACGCTCAGCGGCAGCTTGGCCAGAAGCTGATCGACGGCCTGCGCGCTCCAGTACTGATCGTACGCGGGGTGTTCGATGAGCTTGTGCCAGAACGGCAGCTGATCGATGCCGAAGCGCCTGGCGAAGGCATCCGCCGAGCCCGTCTGCAGGAACAGCTGGTACTCATCATAGACACCGGTCGCGATCTCGGTGCCTTCGGCGCGCTTGGTGGTCTGCAGCGTCAGGTAACGGAAATTCGACTGCCGGAAGGCGCCGTTGTGAAACCAGTCATCGCCCTTCCAGCCATCAACCATGGGACACATCGCCACCGCCGCCTTGAGCGCGGGGTGCGGATTGATGAGCGCCATGAGGACCGTGAATCCCTCGTAAGATGAGCCGATCATGCCGACCCGCCCGTTGGACTCCGGTACGTTCCTGACCAGCCAGTCGATCGTGTCGTAGGCATCGGTGGAGTGATCGACCGGGGAGTCGTTGAGCGGCCCGCGCGGGGGGCGCGTCATGACGTACTCGCCTTCGGAGTCATACTTGCCGCGCACGTCCTGGAAGGCGCGGATGTAGCCCTGCGGCACGAACACCTCATCCCCCATGGCGAGTGTGGCGAGCATGTGCGGGCTGCTCATGCGCTTGGCGCGCTTGGCCGCATGATAGGGCGTGCGCGTGAGCATAATCGGTGCGTTCCGGGCGCCTTTGGGAATGACCAGCACCGTAAAGAGCTTGACCCCGTCGCGCATCGGGATCATGACCTCGCGCTTCTCGTATTCGAATGCCGGACCGCCCTGGGTGAAAGTGCCGGGGATATCGGGCTTCAGCGGCGGCGTCTGCGCCGCTGCCGCTGCCGCCAAGGCCACCGTCACCAGCACCGCAGCCACCCGTGTGAAGCGCATCGTTCCCCCGCCTGAGTTGCGCTGACCGACAGTCCCGCGCCCATGACAAGCCTAGCAGAAGCTGGCCCGCTGCCCGCCGCGCCTGCCGCGAAGTGCGCCGGCGCGTTAGGATGCTGCGATGGCTGCCACCGACATTCTCGGCGCCCTGCGCGAAGTGCTGCCCGCCGACAGCGTGCTTTGCACCGCCGAGGAGCGCCGACCGTACGAGTGTGATGCCCTCACCGCATTCCGGCGCGTGCCGCAGGTGGTGGTTCTGCCGCGCAGCGAATCCGAGGTGCAGGCGGTGCTGCTGGCGTGCAACCGCCATCAGGTCCCGGTCGTGGCGCGCGGTTCCGGCACCGGCCTCTCCGGCGGCGCCACGCCCTTCGAGAATGGTGTGCTGCTGTCGCTCTCGCGCATGAAGCGCATCCTCGAGATCGACCCCCTCGGCCGCACGGCCCGTCTCGAGCCCGGGGTGCCGAATCTGGAGGTGTCCGAGGCGGCCGCAGCCCACGGCCTGTACTACGCACCCGACCCCTCCTCTCAGGTGGCCTGCTCGATCGGCGGCAACGTGGCGGAGAACTCCGGGGGCGTGCACTGCCTGAAGTACGGACTGACCGTGCACAACGTACTCGGCGTGTGCGGCTACGGCATCGACGGGGAACGCATCGAGCTCGGCGGCACCGCCCCGGATGGACCCGGGCTCGACCTGCTCGCGCTCACGATCGGCTCGGAGGGGCTGCTCATGGTGGTCACCGAGGTGATCGTCAAGCTGATCCCGCGTGCTCCGTGCGTGCAGCTCGTCATGGCCTCGTTCAGCGATGTGCACCGCGCCGCCGATGCGGTTGCGGCCGTGATCGGCGCGGGCATCATTCCGGCGGCTCTCGAGATGATGGACCGCAAGGCAACGGCCGCGGTCGAACCGTTCGTGCAGGCCGGCTACGACCTCGCGGCTGCCGCGATTCTGCTGGTCGAGTCCGACGGCACCGCGGAAGAGGTGGCCGATGAGGTTGCCGAGATCGAGCGGGTGCTGCGGCAAGCCGGCGCCAGCTCGCTGCGCATCGCAGCCACGGAGGCCGAGCGGCTGCGCTTCTGGTCCGGGCGCAAGAACGCCTTTCCCGCCGCCGGCCGCCTCTCGCCGGACTACTACTGCATGGACGGCACCATTCCGCGCAAGCACGTCGGACGCGTGCTGGAGGCGATAGAGGGCATGGAAGCGCACTATCAGCTGCGCTGCATGAACGTCTTCCACGCCGGCGACGGCAACCTGCATCCGGTCATCCTGTTCGATGCCAACGAGACAGGCTCCTGGGAGCGCGCCGAGCGCTTTGGCGCGCAGATCCTTGAATTGTGCGTCGAACTCGGCGGCACCATCACCGGCGAGCACGGGGTGGGCCTGGAGAAGATCAACTCCATGTGCGTGCAGTTCACGCCCGCCGAGCGCGCCGCCTTCTTCGCGATCAAGGAAGCCTTCGATCCGCCCGGCCTGCTCAATCCCGGCAAACTCATTCCGACGCTGGTGCGCTGCGCCGAGTATGGCCGCATGCACGTGCACGGGGGCGCCCTGCCGCACCCCGAGCTGCCGCGCTTCTAGCGTACTATGAGTGGCGCGGATCCGATCACCGCCCTGCAGGAGCACATCCGTGCGGCGGCCGCGCGCGGCGCCTGTTTGCGACTCAGAGGCGCGGGCAGCAAGGACTTTTATGGTGAAGCGCTCGAGGGAGAGATTCTCGACCTGCGCCCGTATCAGGGCGTCGTGCACTACGAGCCCTCCGAACTCGTAATCACCGCCCGTTGCGGCACCCCGCTCGCGCGCCTCGAGGAGATCCTCGCCGCGCAGGGGCAGTTTCTGGCCTGCGAACCACCACGCCTGAGCGCCGCCTCGACCCTGGGAGGGGTCGTCGCGGCCGGTCTTTCCGGCCCGCGACGCATGTACGCGGGGGCGCTGCGCGACTTTGTACTGGGCAGCAAGCTGCTGGACGCACACGGGGAGGTGCTGCGCTTCGGCGGCGAGGTCATGAAGAATGTCGCCGGCTTTGATGTCTCGCGTCTGCTGTGCGGCTCACTGGGCATTCTCGGGGTGATCGCTGAAGTGTCGCTCAAGGTGCTGCCCCTGCCACGGGCCGAGCTGACCGTGCGGCTCGCGCTGCCGGCGGCCGCCGCGGTGCAAGCCTTCAATCGCTGGGCCGGTGAACCGCTGCCGCTTTCTGCAACGGCCTGGTGCGAGGGCGCCGCGTGGGTGCGCCTCTCGGGCGCAGCGCCGGCGGTAAACGCGGCCCGCGCGCGGATCGGCGGGGAGCTCATCGAGGCGCACAGTGCGCACGCGTTCTGGAGCGGGCTGCGCGATCTCAAGCTGCCCTTCTTCGGGCAGCCCTCGCTATGGCGCGTCTCGCTGCCGGCCACCGCCCCCGCGCTTGCCATCGACTCGCAACCGCTGATCGAATGGGGTGGCGCGGTGCGCTGGTACGCGGCGGTGCCCGCGGAACAGGACGTGCGCGCGCAGGCGATCCTAAGCGGGGGGACCGCCCTGTGCTGGCGCGGCAGCTGCGAGGGGTCACGGTTTCATCCGCTCTCCGGCACCACGCTGCAGCTGCACCGGCGCCTGAAGCAGCGTTTCGACCCGGGCGGACTCTTCAACCGCAATCGCCTGATCGCCAACCTTTAGGCGCCAGTCAGCGCGCCGAGCCTTCCGCCTGATGCGCCGCGACCATGGCGCCGAGGCTCTCGAAGCGGAAGTTGTAGACGGGCGTGCCCTCAGGCGCGCGGGTGGCACCCCACCCCGAACGCTCGTGACGTCGGTCAATCCAGGCAGACGCAAGCCCCGCCGCCTGGGCGGGAGCGTGGTCATGATAGAGGCTCTGGGCGGTGTGAAGGATCTGCTGCGGCTCGATCTCCAGACGGCCTACGGCGGCGATGAGATAGCGGAAGTTACGTGCATCAGGCTTGTAGGAGCCGATGTCCTGCGCGGTGCAGATGGCGTCGAAGGCGACACCGAGCCGGGCGTTGCTCGCGGCGAAGCTCGCGCGATCCACGTTGGACAGGATCACGAGCTTGTAGTGACGCTTGAGGTACTGAAGTGCTGCGGGCGTGTCGGCAAAGGCGGGCCAGTCCGCCACGGATCTGCCGAACGCCAGGTGCGCCGCCTCCCCGGGCTCGACGCCCCAGTCACGCGCCAATCGCCGGTGCACCTGGGCGAGCACTTCCGGATAGAGCATCGCGGGGGTTTGCGCCTGTTGCGCCACCTCGTGGCGCGCGAACTCAGCGAGCACCTGATCGCGCGAGGCGTTCACACCGGCCGCGCTGCGCAGCGGTGCAAGCGCGGCGTAAAGCCCCGTCTCCCAGTCGATGAGTGTGCCATAGCAATCGAAGGTCAACGCCGCAAAGTCGTGCAGGCGCATCGCGGGCCCGCTACAGGTTGACGCTGCCACGGCCAAGCTCGATTACTTCCCCGCTGACATGGATCTGCCGCTCGGCATCCACGCGCAGGCGCAGTGAGGAGGGGCGGCCGACGAATTCGCCCTGCGAGATCTCGAACTCGCAGGGCAGTGTGCGCCCCATCGCCAGACACCACCCGCCGAGGTTCGCCGTTGCCGAGCCGGTCGCCGGATCCTCCAGAACGCCCGTACCCTGGGGAAAGAAGAAGCGCGCCAGCAGTCCCGAGCCTGCGGGTGCAAATACGTACGCCATGCTGTGCCCCTGGGCGCTCGCCAGTTGGGCCAGAAGATCGGGCCGCACCCGCACGCGTCTCACGGCCGCCTCGCTCGCGAGCGGCACGATCAGCTGCTCGGTGCCGACATTCACCCACAGCGGCCGCTCGGCGATGTCCTCCTTGTCGAGTCCCAGAATCTGGGCGAGCGCGAAGCGCGGCTCCTCGACCTCCCGCCACGTCGGCGCCTTGGCCTGCAGCGTCCAGCGGTTGCCGCTCGCACGCACCGGGATGATCCCCGCGGGCACCTCGAGCGTCAGGCGATCGCCCCCCAGACCCAGCGCACGGCACACGTGCGCAGTGCCGAGCGTCGGATGACCGGCGAAGGGCATCTCGTAGCCTGGCGTGAAGATGCGAACCCGCGCACTGGCGCGCTCCGAGGGCAAAATAAAGGTCGTCTCGGACAGATTGAACTGCAGTGCCAGCGCCTGCATCCTAGGGGTGTCCAGCGACTGCGCCCGCTCGAACACGCACAACGGATTGCCGCTGAGCACGGTGTGTCCCTGGGTGAAGACGTTGACCAGACGATAAGCGTACGCAGGCATCAGGACACAAATTCTAGCGCTACGGGGGTGCGATCATAAGCCATGACGACTGAACTGCTGTTCCGGCAGGACGCCTACCTCAGGACCGCAAGTGCCCAGGTGCTGGCGGTCGGCGCGCACGGCATCGAGTTCGACCGCACGGTGTTCTACCCGCTGGGGGGCGGCCAGGCCGGCGACAGCGGCGTCGTGGTGCGCGCAAACGGCGAGCGGCTCCTCATCAACGACACGCGCAAGGGCGATTCCGCCGAACGCGTGCTGCACGTCCCCGCGCCCGCCGGCGTGACACTGGAGCCGGGCGAGACGGTCACGCTGGAGGTCGACTGGGACCGCCGCTACCGCCTGATGCGGCTGCACACCGCCCTGCACCTGATGTCCTGCGTGATCGTAGCCCCCGTGACCGGCGGCAACATCGTGCCGGAGAAGGCGCGGCTGGATTTCGACATTGAGCTCAGTCAGCTCAACGCCGAGCGCATAGAAAGCGAGACCAACGCACTGATCGCCTCGGCGGTGGCCACCGAGACGGTGTGGATCACCGGCGCCGAGCTGGATGCGCAGCCGGACCTGGTGAAGACGATGAGCGTGCAGCCACCGCGCGGTGCCGGACGGGTTCGGCTTCTGAAGATCCCCGGGATCGACCTGCAGCCCTGTGGCGGCACGCACGTCGCCAATATCCGGGAAATCGGTGCGATCAAGGTGCTCAGAATCCGCAGCGAGGGCAAGCGCAACAAGCGCGTGGAGATCGCGCTTCAGCAGTAACGGCTCACCTCGAGCCCGTTGCCCACGGCCAGAAGAACCGAGCTCATCTTTGGGGCGGCGCGCACGCAGTCACGGTAGGCGCGGGCGTGCGCGCGCACGTTGTCCGGAAAGAGCATGT
>Ga0335080_10005477_pt1 | contig 13067 bp, 12 predicted proteins | sample Lox_Sample_34_FD_206720 | JGI IMG/M metagenome (GOLD analysis project Ga0335080, IMG submission 206720) | Soil microbial communities from Loxahatchee National Wildlife Refuge, Florida, United States - Lox_Sample_3.4 | ecosystem: Environmental > Terrestrial > Soil > Wetlands | place: USA... | reverse complement strand
TAGGATAATGTCGCCAGAGTCGGAGGCGACCGTAGGTCGAGCACTAGTGGCCAGAATTCGCGAGACTGCAGTCAAATCACCACCGATCTATGAAATATTCGATCGCGATGCGCCTGCGCTGCTTTGGATGTGGAAAGAGTTCGGTCCTGAAGGCGAGATGGAAGCCTGTCTTCGGAAGCGCCTACTTGAGTCGCCACATGAGATAGGCCAGTTCTTGGGAACGTTTGTGGGTCGCAATTGGGGAATGGAGTCGGGCACTTCCCGACGGTCAGAATTCACCAGGAACGCTTATGACCGCGTTGTTGATCTCATCGGCCCAGCGTTTATCGTCGAGCGGATACGCGAGCAGTATGGCGAGGAGATACTGAGTGAAGGTCAGGAGTCGCCGGATGAAGAGGTGACATCTGAAGAGGAGCTGAAGCACCAAGATGCCCGCACGTTCATTCGCATCCATGACTATGTGCAGAAGGAGAATCAGAGGGTCGTGGTTGGTGAACAGCCGCCCGAATCGGCAGCGGTGACTGAAGGACCCTCGGAAGGCAACACGTCACCTCGCGCCTCCGGGGCGCAATTAGAATCAGAGAAGAATCGGAGTGGCCAAGCAGGGGGAGGAGGGCGCCGGATCGTAGGGGGTAAAAAGCAGGGTAGACGCAAAAAGTCCGAATAGCGTGAAGTTAGAGGGGGCCACCCGCCGACTGACATTCAGCCGGTGGGTAGCGATGCCAATAACGCTTCGCGCTTCTTGTCCCCGGGCAACGAAACCGACAATTTCCGTGCAATCTGGCGCAGCTTATGCACAATCGCGGCCATGCAAGCCCTGCGGTACCTAACGGCTGCGCAACGAGATGCTCTCGGATGCGTAGTAGCTGAATCTGCCGCTATAGAGGCGTCGGTCGATACTTGGCTTCTGCATGTTAGCGGCCTTCGGTCTGCGCACTATGCGCTGCTGACGAGTGGGCGGATGCTGTCATGGAAGCTATCAGCATTGAAAGAAATTGGTGTCTCGAGACTTCGTTCGCAGAACCGTCGGCGCCGCTTCGGGGCATTGATAGACCTGCTGTCGAGCCTTAATGGTGAGCGAAACATCGCTGTGCACGGAACTTGGCGACCGCGCGGAGGCCACACTTTGGCGACATTGTTCTATCCCGAGCGGTGGGGTCCCGGCGAGGCTGTCCAAGCTCGCAATGGCGCCACGATTCGCGCCGAGCGCTTGGCTCCACTCGCTCAGGCGATGGAAAGCCGATGCGCCGAATTGGATCGTCTCTGCAACGAATTCTGGGTCAGTCCGGCGGTTCGCAGATACATGACTCGTCAGCGGCGAGCTGAAGCGCGGTTTCGATAGAGGAACCTATATGGATTTCGGCGGCGCTGCCAATGCCTTCTCCACAATTACCACTCTTCTGGCCACGTACGTCGCGGAGCAGCGTGCAGGCAAACAGCGGTCCATCGAAGGTTTCAAGGACTGGCTTGCAGAGCACCGGCATACGGAGGTGGTGAACATGCTGGAGCAGAATTCAGCGACGACCGTCAGCATTAAGGCGATGCTGTCGCAAGATCGCGAGGTGCTGCTGAAGAATTTCGACAGTCTGGACCGACACATGGCTGCCATCAGTAGCGCGGTCACAGGGCTGTCCAATTTGGCGCTTGCTGTCCGCCCGATGGCCCGGCTCAGTCGTCAGGCCGAGGCGCTGCTTTGCAAGATGCACAGCAGCGGAGCGTCGCAATTTCTGGACGTCGGACAGCAGCTTCTCAGTGGAGCGAAGCTCCTCTTGCCGATGGACTCTGAGGATCGTGCTGAGATCACGCCTGATGATCCGCAGTTTTTTGAGGACGACCTCCATGTACTTCGCGACCTTGGCATGATTCGCTTCACCTCTAACAGCCAGGGGCACAGAATCGTTAACCTCACGCGCCCAGGCGCGGAACACGCGAAGCGGGTCAAGGCAGATGGATGGCAGACGCCCTGTCCGAACTGATTGCGCTTACTTTGTGGTTACTCTTGGGTCCGCCCGATCGGTGTCGGCGACAAAATTTGGTGCAAATTTGGTGCAGTGACATGCTCTCGGGAGCGCATCGCCACTCCAGTCGCCTGGCGTTTAGTGTCAGACTCTAGGCAGGTAAATCAATCACTTGCGGAGCCTCAGCCATTCTGAGCTTGGCGTGGCGAAGTGTCCGAAAGAGCAGGGCGGGCGTCTCTTAATCCGCTATCCCTTGAAGCGCTGTGGTTTAGCGAGGGCACATGACTGAAAGGAGAAAGGACACGATGCATCTAGTGGCGACGTGTGCCTGGATCAGTAACCGTCTGTTGTGCGTGGGAATGGTCCCTGCCGATACCTAGGCAATTAGAAAAGTTCCGTGGATCCGATTCCCTTGAGCGGCAATGACCTGCCGTATTGGCGATTTCGGCGGCGCAGCGTGAGCTGACACACCGCGAAAGCCATGTGCTGTAAGCGGGATGCCGACAGCCAAGGTTCCCAGCGGGGGGGAAGCTGGCAGCCAACTACTTACGATCGAGAATCGTGAGCGACAGAGTCGACGTACTCAGCAGCAATCCGGCGACGTCTCGCATCTCTATGCGCCAGAGATGATTTGAATCGGTGATCGAGATCGGTAACGCTCGGCCTACGATTGTTCCCGAGGTGATTCGTTCGAAGTAGTGCACCTCAAGCGTTTGCCCAACGGCCTGTTGCTTTTCGCCCTCCAAGCACAGATTTGCTGCAATTCCACCCAGAGCTTCAGCCAGTATCGCGATGGCACCGCAAAACGAGTTACCGACCACGTCTCTGGTTCTTGCGGACAGTGGCAAGCTACCTTCGAGCCAATCCGGGCCGACCGCCAGCAGGTCGATCCCCAGATGCCGCTCGCACGGGCTTAAATGGGTTGACCGAATATCAGTAATAGTTCGACCCCGGCTCCAGTCGAGGGAAGACTCTCTTAGGGGCATGTCGGGGCCTGGGATGTCTTGGATGATGGTGCTACCTCCATCTCGTCCACGCGTTTGAGCTGGCGCAAGAAACGTTGCACCGCGCGCAGCACTTGCTCTTGTTGGTCCCGATGGGGTGAATGCCTGCAGTCGGCCAGCATGAGTAGCTCGACGTCCGGGCACACACGTGCAATGCGATCGATCTGCTGAATCGTGCCGTATTCATCCTCGTCGCCCTGAATCGCCAAGAGCGGCGCGTGCAGGCTCTTCAGGTCGCCTTCAATGTTCCAGGAACGAAACTCGGCACTCAGCCAGATATCGTTCCACCCGTAAAACGCGCCATCGACATCGGCGTGATAGCGAGCGAGCTTGGTGCGCAGATCGCCGGATTCGTAGGCCACCCTGGCGGCTCGGATGCTCCTTATCGAAATGTCTTCAACGAAGAGGTGGGGCGCTTCGACAATGACTGCGCCGACAGGTCTGATTCCGGAGGCTGCATGCAAAAGTGCAATGGAGGCTCCATCGCTATGCCCAAATAGGATGGGTGAGGAAATATTCAGGTCATCTAGGAGCGCGGGTAATTGCTCAAGTGCCTCCTCGTGCATATACGAGGTGGTATGAGGCTTACCCACGGGATCGGATCGTCCGTAGCCTCGCCGTGAGTACGCAAGCACTGGCCGTTTGGTTGCGAGGGCAAGCTGATTGGGAAAATCCCGCCACATCGAGACGCTTCCAAGGCCCTCGTGTAAGAGCACGATCGCGCGCTCGGCGGCCTTGCCGTCGGGATCGAACCATCGGTACTCGAGCCGGGCGGATGGCGATCGATGGAGAACGTACGCACTCAACGGCGCTCTCCAACTGGAATGGCCTTGCGCAGCAGATCGAAAGAGGTTTCTGCCGATGCCCTCGAGGTATCGACTGTGATATCGGCTTTTGCGTACAGCGGCTCCCGGTTCGCCAGAATTCGGCGCAGGTCGTTCATGGCCTCTCGGTTCCCGGCCATGGGCCGCATATCCCCCTGTGCGATAACGCGGGCCATGTGCTCCTCGGGCGACGCGCGGACCCAGACCGTGAAACACGCGCCCAAGAGGTAGGTGAAAGTCTCGGCCTCGGAAACGATGCTTCCAGGGGCAGCAATCACCAGGCCCGGGGCGGGATCTGTTACCAGAGCCTCGAGGGCACTGAACTCGTAACGGCGGTACGCGGATTGCCCCAGCATCACGTGGATCTGCGCTGTATCCATTCCACTGAGCTCTTCGATCTTTCGGTCCAGTTCGACAAACCGGTAACCGAGGGCATCGGCTAGCCTTTTCCCCAAGGTCGTCTTGCCAGCGCCACGCAGTCCGATCAGTGCAATGCGTTTTAGTCGCTCAGCCTGGCTTGCCGCGGCGAGGAACCTTGTCTGTAACAGTTGTCGTGCAGCTTCCAGATCGTCCGGAGGCAGTTTCGAGAGCAGTTGCAGACTTAAGGTCAAGTCAGCATTGGCTTCGCGCTCGGACGAGATAATCGCAGCCAAGGGCAGCGCCAAAGCATCCGCAATCTTGCTCAGCAGTAGGATGGAGGCGTTGCCCACCCCGGTCTCCAGGTCCGCCAGAAAGCGCTCCGATACACCCGCCCCGGTGGCGAGTGCCTTGCGCGACATGCCACGACCTGCACGCAGGTTGCGGATGCGCTCGCCAATTCGCAGGAGCAGCGGGTCAGGCGCTCGCGGCGCGGCTCGACGCCTGGCTGCCTTTGGTACAGCAGTGCTCATACGCGTTTGTTTACCTGGAAGAGGCTGGTGGCCTCAAGATCCAGGACTTGGACGTCGTCTTGGTTTTTCATTCGCCACTGCCACCTGAGGATCCCGAAGCGCTTGGAGGAAGCCACGCGGGTCTCCAGAACGTGGATCTCGAGACTCAGCTGGTCGTTCGGCCGTACCGGCGCAGACCATTTCAGGTAAGCAAGGCCCGGCGAACCGACGGACTCCGACTGCTGCAGCGGTCCATCGCAAACCATCCGCATCGCAATTGCACAGGTATGCCAGCCGCTGGCGATCAGACCACCCCAGTGGCTCGTTGCGGCGCGATCCGCGTCGGTGTGAAACCACTGGGGGTCGTACTTTCGGGCAAAGTCGACAATTTCCTCCTCGGTCACCTGATAGGGCCCGACGCGAAGGACCTGCCCGGTATGGAATTCTTCGAAATGCATTACGAGCGATCACTGAAGTTGGGCGGGCGTCGCGCCGCTAGTGCGCCAACCCCTTCGCGTGCGTCTGCCATGGAGAAGCCCGTGACCTCCAGCCGTGCTGAGCGTTCAAATGCGGGCCACGCCGCACGCAGCCAGTCATTGAGGGCACTCTTCGTGGACTGAAGAGCCCCCGCACTTCCCTGCGCAAGGCGCGCCGCGATCGCTTCCGAGACGGTGGAGAGTTGGTCCGCATCGACGCTTAGACTGATCAATCCGAGTCGCTCCGCCTCCTTGCCCGACAGCGTTTCCGAAAGGAGCAGGTAGTACTTTGCTTTCGCCATCCCGCACAGCAACGGCCAGACCAGCACGGCATGATCGCCCGCGGCCACGCCAATCTTGGTGTGACCATCGATAAGCTTGGCTTCGTGTGTCGCAATTGATATGTCGGCCAGCAGGGCAAGTGCCAGGCCCGCACCCACCGCTGCACCGTTGATCGCACTGACAATGGGCTTATCACAGTCGATCATTCCGCGGACCATGGCTTTGATCTCACCCAGCACCCGCATGCGTGCGGATTCGCTGTCGAGCATCTCCGTCACCAGCTCTGGGGAACCGCCGGCGCAAAAGCCCTTTCCCTCGCTGCGAATGAGAATGGACCGGACGTCCACGTCCTGGGCAAGTGCCGGCCAGATCGCCGCAAGAGCTCGGTGACCCTCAATTCCGGTGCTGGGCATCTTTCCGGGTGAGCCCAGAACAAGGTGAGCCACGTTGTCTGAATGGATCTCGACCCGGAAGTCACCGAAATCACTGGACCTGAGAATCGAGCGCTCAATAGGTTTCAAAGTGAAGCCTGCCCTGTTGTTTGAGTTGTGTACCGGTTTCCGCCCACGACCGGCCCGACCCCTCGATTACATCGCGCAGCGCGCTCAGAACTCCTTCCTCCATCGCCTTCAGCCCGCAGACGTAGATATAAGTGTCGGGATCGGCGAGCAAGGCGGCGAGATCTGCTCCCCGCTCGCGCATCAAGTCCTGCACGTAGCGTTTCGGCGAATGCTCCAGCCGGGAGAAGGCGAAGTTGATATCGATGAAATCCTTGGGCAGCTTCTGCAGCGGGCCGAAATAGGGCAGCTCCGGAGGACTCCGTGCCCCGAAGAACAGCATCAACCTGCCCCCCTCAAACTCGCCTGAAGCGCGTAAGCGACGACGCCACTCGGTCATGGCGCGCATAGGGGCGCTTCCAGTACCGGTACAGATCATCACTAGGTTCGAACGCGGATGATTGGGCATCAGAAACGATTGCCCAAAGGGCCCAACCACCTTGACCGAATCACCGACCTGCACGTCGCAGAGAAAGTTTGAGGCGACCCCGCGAACGGGTCGTCCCTCGTAGTCCTCCAAGACCCGCTTCACCGTAAGAGACAAGTTGTTGTAGCCCGGGCGTTCGCCGTTGCGCGGACTGGCAATCGAGTACTGGCGCGGAAAGTGTGGCTTGCCAGTCGAATCGACCCCGGGCGGAACGATCCCCAGCGATTGCCCCTCGAGAACTGGGAACGGCATCGAGCCGAAGTCCAGCACGATGTGATGCGTGTCGTACTCGGTTCCGGCCTGTGTTACTCGAACATTCCCCGCTACGACGGCTGTGGCGGGGCCTGTCTTCGGTCCATAGAGGTTCGTATGGGCCTGGGCGGCGGACCGCGGCGGCGTGGTCGACCCAAAGCTCGCAGCAATGAAGGGGACCTGCGCGGCTTCCAGGATGCTGGGAGCGAACTGCGGGGGAGTGGTCGATGCCCCCGGTCCCGTAAGACTCGCAGCCTGCAGTTTCGCATCCTCCTCGGGAAGCTCATCCCAGCCAAGTTGCTCTTTTAGCGTGTACGGCGTGCTGCGAAGCACGGCTCGCCAGTTGTCGATGGAGCCTGTCGGACACGGCGAGATACAGGCGTTGCAGGCATTACAGATGGCGGGATCAACGACGTAGTTGCGGCTATCGTGACTAATCGCGTGTACCGGACAGGTATCCTCGCACGTGTTGCAGCGAATGCAGATGACCGGGTCAATGAGGTGCTGCCTCAGGATCTCGGGTTTCTGCTCGGACATCGATGGTCCTCAGTTAAAACGCACGTACGACAGATCCAACGGCTGCTTGTTGATGGCGGAGGCCGGCGGGGCAATCCAGCTTGCGTACTTACCGGGCTCTTTGACACAGCCCATCAGGGAGGCGACGAAGGCTCGATCAGCCTGACTGGGTAGCCACGCATCGCGCTGTGCAAGCCACTCCTCCTGAGAGACGGGACGCCCTTCGGGACTCAAGCGCACACCAGAGAGCGTTCCGATCTGGCGATTGAAAGCTTTGTGCGGAAGAGTAAGCCGGTAGGGGAGACCGGATTTCTCAATGACCTTGTTCCAGCGCATGACGCCGGCTTCGGAGTCCTTGATGAAATCCTCCCGTAATACTTCATTGAGCGCGTTCAGCATCGGCACCTCGCGCTCGATGAGGCGACCGTCGGCGACGTCGAGAATCTTGTGAGTACGGTCTCGCAATACGTGATCGTCGTTCCGCTTGCTCTCTTCAAAGCGACCCTTCAGTCCCGAGCCGAAGAAGATGGCGGCATTCGAGGATTGATCGGCACCGAAGAGATCAAGCGTTACGCTGTAGTGGAAATTAAGGTATCGCTGGATGGTCGGCAGATCGATGACCCCGAGGGCGCGGACCTGCCCGGGTTCCTCCACGTTGTGGACCTTCATGGCATCGCAGGTGCGGGCAATGACGCGCGAGATGCCGGACTCACCCACGAACATGTGGTGCGCTTCCTCAGTAAGCATGAACCGGGTCGTGCGGGCGAGCGGATCGAAGCTGGACTCCGCCAGGGCGCAGAGCTGAAACTTGCCGTCACGGTCCGTAAAGTAAGTGAACATGAAGAACGAAAGCCAATCCGGCGTTCTTTCGTTAAAGGCGCCCAGGATCCGTGGGTTGTCCTGATCGCCCGAGCGCCGCTGCAGTAGGGCATCAGCTTCCTCTCGGCCATCGCGTCCGAAATAGCGGTGCAGCAAATAGACCATCGCCCACAGGTGGCGACCTTCCTCGACGTTGATCTGGAAGAGATTGCGCAGGTCGTACAACGAAGGAGTCGTGAGTCCCAGGTGGCGCTGCTGCTCAACTGAGGCTGGCTCAGTGTCACCCTGCGTCACGATGATGCGGCGCAGATTCGCCCGGTGCTCGCCCGGGACATCCTGCCAGACATCCTTGCCAAGTTCCTCGCCGAAGTGAATCTTGCGATCCGGGGCGCGCGGGGCCAAGAAAATACCCCAGCGATAGTCTGGCATCTTCACATAGTCGAAGTGCGCCCAGCCGGACGGCTCGGCGCTTGTAGCGGTGCGCAGATAAACGTCGTAGGCCTGTGAGCCCGTTGGGCCCATCTCGCCCCACCAGCTAAGGAAATTTGGTTGCCACTGCTCGAGCGCTCGCTGGAGCGTGCGATCGGAGGCAAGGTCGACGTTGTTCGGGATCTTCTGGCTGTAATCGATGGAGGACATGAAGGAGCTGCTCCAGTGGTGCTGGGAATTTAGACGCGGTTGACGTCGAAAGCGGGTTTGTCACCCTTGCCATAGACGCGCAACGCACCTTTGTCGCCGACTGCATTAGGTCGAATGAATATCCAGTTCTGCCAGGCGGACAGCCGGCCGAATATCCGGGATTCCATGCTTTCGTAGATCCCGAAGCGCAGATTGGCCTCCAGGCCTGTTAGCGCATCGGGCGAGAGACTGGCGCGCTCTTCGAGCGCGATGCGAATCTCGTCCTGCCAGTCGAGCTCGTCGGGCGCCGCAGTGACCAGACCTAGCTGCAGCGCGCGCTCAGGACCTAAGGATTCTCCGATAGCCGAATGAAGTGCTTGCAGAGCCGCCGCTTCCTCGTAGAAGCGCTGCTGCAAGCGAGACTTCCCATTGACCATGGGGTAGAGCTCGAAGTTCGCCGCCGACAGCCGCATGGTGGGCGACCCCCCCGGGAGCGCCTGCATGTACGTGCGGTCTGCGGCGAGGGCCAGTTCGAGGAGGGTGCCGACGAAGCAAGAACCGGCCTCGACCAAAGCAAAGAGCGTCCGTGACGACACGTCCAGGCGGGCAAGCGTCCGACGCAGGAACCCGACCGTTTCGCGCACGAGCCAGTCGTCGCGCTGCGCCAGGAGCACGGCATCGACATCGAGAACGGCTTGGGCGTCGCCCCGGGTCTTCAGGATCCAGGTACCGATGTCGAGTTCGTTCGTGCGCAGGCAAAGGATGGCGTCGTCCAACTCCCGGGCAAGCTGCAGCGGCCACCAGTTCACGCCCGCGGCATGAATCGATGCGGGACTTGAGGGCTGCGGTTCCTTGGGTGCGTGGACCGTGATCTCGGCCAGGCGCCGCGAACGATCGATGGTTACGGTGACGGTTCCGTACTGGATGCCACCATCAGGAGTCTGCCGCCGATTGAGCGCAGTCAGGCTCACACCCTTAACCCCACTAGGTCGGTCGCTGGAGCCAGCCAGTTCCTGTGCGCGGGTGCTGACGACTTCGGCGAACACCGCCGGCTTCGCCAAGGTGTCGACCAAGCGCCAGTCTTTTGCCCGCTGGCCACGTACGCCCTCGCTGGTGGTGCAGAAGATGTCTGCCAGATCGTGACGGACCTTCCGCTTGTCGGTGAGCCGGGTGAGGCCACCGGTACCAGGGAGTACCGCGAGCAGAGGCACTTCCGGGAGAGAAACGGCCGAAGAGCGATCATCGACGAGCACAATCTCGTCACAGGCAAGGGCGAGCTCATAACCACCGCCCGCGCAGGCTCCATTGACCGCAGCGATGAATTTGATCCCCGAATGACGGCTGGAGTCTTCGATTCCATTGCGCGTCTCGTTGGTGAACTTGCAGAAGTTCACCTTCCACGCGTGGCTTGACGTCCCGAGCATGAAGATATTCGCGCCGCTGCAGAAAATGCGATCTTTGGCACTGGTGAGTACGACCGCACGTACCTCGGGATGCTCAAAGCGAATGCGCTGAATCGCGTCGTGAAGCTCGATGTCGACGCCCAGGTCGTATGAGTTCAGCTTCAGCTTGTAACCGGACCGAATTCCCCCGTCCTCTCGGACGTTCATGGATAGGGTGGCCACCGCGGCGTCGGTGCTGAGTCGCCAGTGCTGGTAACGATCCGGATGCGTCTCGAAGGATACCTCAGGAGGCGCCCCGGACCCTTCAGTGCGTGCCGCGTCAATCATGAAATTCCTTCGCAGGGAGTTGATTCCCAGGATGGCAGCCCGGCTTGCCAGCCCCGATATCATGCATTATATTGCATGGTCCATACAGCACACAACCTCTAACGCGTGGTGTTGATGCAGTATGCAGCGGCTTTGTCGCGCGCGGAGGCATTCGTGAGTCCTATGATGCTGTCGAGCTTCCTCGGCGGAAGGTGGCATTCCGCGAGCGGACGAATCACGAGCTTGGTCGATCCTGTGACCGGGGAGGTTGTCGCGCAGGTCGGGTCGACAGGCCTCGACTTTGCCGAGGGGTTGGCCTGTGCCCGCAGGACCGGAGGAGCGCTCCGATCGTTGAGCTTCGCGGAACGGGCAAACCTCCTTCAGCGGGTTGCCGATGTTCTGAGCGCAAACCGTGCCAAGTATTTTGAGATCGCGCTGCGCAACTCCGGATCACCAGCCGCCGATGCGGCGATAGACATAGACGGTGCGATATACACGCTCAAGTACTTTGCCAAGGCGGGTGCCTCACTCGGCGATGCCCGGAGCTTTCTGGATGGTGGGCTGATCCGCCTCGCCAAGGACGAAGGCTTCCAGGCGCAGCACCTATTCGTCCCCCTCAAGGGCGCTGCGGTATTCATCAATGCCTTCAATTTCCCGGCGTGGGGTCTATGGGAGAAGGCGGCGCCGGCGTTGCTTGCCGGAGTTCCGATTGTCGCGAAACCGGCGACGGCCACGTGCTGGTTAACGCACAGCATGGTCTCAGACGTTCTCGAGGCCAAGGTCCTGCCGGAAGGGACGCTCTCGCTGATCTGCGGATCGGCAGGAGACCTTCTGTCCCACCTGACGTGCGATGACGTCGTGTCATTTACGGGTTCCGCTGAGACTGCACTGCATATTCGGTCGCACGAGAACCTGCTGCGCAAGTCCGTCCGGGTCAACGTCGAGGCGGATAGCATCAATTCGGCAGTACTGGGCCCGGATGCCGGGCCCGGCTCGGTGGAGTTTGAGCTCTTTCTGAGCGAAGTTGTCCGCGAGATGACCGTCAAGGCAGGACAGAAATGCACGGCGATTCGCCGTGCATTCATACCCGCGCCGTTTCTCGAAGCAGCTTCCGAGGCACTCTCGTGCAACTTGCGGAACGTGGTCGTCGGAAATCCGCGTAATTCGTCCGTTCAGATGGGGCCGCTCGTGAACCGGGCACAACTGGATGCCGCGCACACAGGGCTTGCCGCCCTTCAACGCGAGACAACCGTACTGCAAGGAGGTATTTCAGACTTCAAGCCGGTTGATGCAGACCTCGCCGATGGAGCCTTCCTGCCGCCTACGCTTCTCAGGTGTGAGGATTCTGGTTCTGCCGTTGCGGTTCATAACGTCGAAGTATTCGGTCCCGTTGCGACATTACTCCCCTATCGCAGCGAAGCGCAGGCGTTCGATCTGGTAAGACGGGGGCAGGGCAGCCTGGTCGCCTCGCTCTTCAGTGCGGATACGAAGTTCTTGGAAGAGTCAGCTCGCGCACTGGGCGATGCACACGGACGGCTGCTGGCGGTCGATGCTTCGATCGGCAAGAGCCAGACTGGGCACGGAAACGTAATGCCGATGTGCCTGCACGGGGGACCTGGACGTGCCGGCGGTGGCGAAGAGCTGGGCGGTTTGCGCGCGCTGCTCTTCTATCTGCGCCGAACGGTACTACAAGGTCCCCTACCCGTGCTGAAATCCATTCAGGAGGGGGCATGCCAATTCAGCCTGTAGGGCCGCGATGACACCGGAAGACTTGAAAGCGATATTGGAACCTGTAAGTGCGCTGATTCGTGGGCGCTCCCTGGATGCGGATCTGCAGCGCGACCTTAATCGCTCATTTCCACCGGAAGGGGAGCATTACACGAGAATCCTGAACGCCTGCCATTCGGCCATTGAGGCTGGATGGATGTGCAAGTACGAAGCGGGCGGCATCCGCTACGGGCGGGTGATCAAGCCTACCCAGGATTTGGGTGGCCTCAGCGTGGATGTGGTGGACATGGCCGACGTGAAGGGCCCGCACCACATGCACCCGAATGGAGAGATTGACCTCATCATGCCGATCGCCTCCGAGGCGCGTTTCGATGGGGCTCCTGCCGGATGGTTAGTTTATCCGGCGGGTAGCGCGCACCATCCGACCGTAACTCAAGGGAGAGCCTTTGTGCTCTACCTACTGCCCGATGGGGCGATTGAGTTCACCCGCTCATCTTCGAAACCGTAGCGATAGTCGGCGATTCGAGGGAAACATGGTGCAGTTGAGCTCGGTCGAAGAGGGCGTGAGTCCCCCCCGTGTTCATATTCCCTGGTCGTACAACGCCGCGCATGACCTCCTGGCACGGAACCTCGCCGCCGGCCGAGCAGGGAAGGTCGCATTTGAAGACGATAGTGGCTCGCTGACCTACGGCGCCCTCGCAAGTCAGAGCGGCTTGTTCGCTAATGTGCTGCGCGCACTCGGCATTCAGCCGGAACAGCGCCTTCTGATGTGCTTGCTGGACACGGTCGACTTTCCCGTCGTCTTCCTGGGTTCAATTAAGGCGGGTGTAATCCCGGTCCCGGTAAACACGCTCCTCAAACCGCAAGACTATCTGTTCATGTTGAACGATAGCCGTGCGCGGCTGGCAGTCGTGTCTCCGCCCTTGTTGCCGGTGTTCCAGACGCTACAACCACGCGCGCCCTACCTGGAGCACCTCATCGTGGCTGGGCCTGGCGCCGGAACTCCGGCATCGCTGAAGAGCCTCCTG